>Ga0182024_10007120_pt1 | contig 24237 bp, 23 predicted proteins | sample P32metaG_FD_120480 | JGI IMG/M metagenome (GOLD analysis project Ga0182024, IMG submission 120480) | Permafrost microbial communities from Stordalen Mire, Sweden - P3-2 metaG (Illumina Assembly) | ecosystem: Environmental > Terrestrial > Soil > Wetlands > Permafrost | place: Sweden: Stordalen...
CACGACAACGTGGTCCCGCTGCTGGAAAGTCAGGCCAAATCCCGGTGGGTTCGACGGTAGCGAGTCCCAGCCTCTCAGCGGTGGATCTGCACCAGAGAACACTCTTTCCATTCTGATTGGAAACTCTGAACAAAGGGTCGGTCGAGGACCGGGATCATATTGTTGAAGAAGAGCGCTTCGAAGTCTGCAAGAGCGGTCTTGACTTTCTTGTCAGTCGTGCCGGCAACAGCTTTCACGAGCTTCTTGTACGCCGTGCGCCACGGACGATCCACGTGAGCGAGTCGAGATCATCCGATCGGTCACGAAAGGGACGAAGAGCGAGCACAACGCCCTCGGGGCCGATGTGCTACTCGACTGGGCCGCGCACGCCACACCTAACGTCTTTTCCACCGCAGCCCGTGCCGACACGAGGCTACGCCTGGCCGACCGGCACCGGCCGATCCACAGCCTGGTGATCTCGAACGTGCCGGGGCCCGACGCTCCCCTCTACATGGGTGGGCCCGAAATCGTGGCTGCATATCCTCTCGGCCCTGTCATGGACGGCGCCGGGCTCAACATCACCGCCATGAGCTACCGGGGGGTCATCAACTGGGGCCTCACAGCCTGCACCGAAAGCGTCCCCAGTTTGGGATCGATCGCGGACGCCATTCCGGAGGCCCTCTACGAACTGCGCAGCGCCGCTGAGCTCGGCCCGGCGACTCGGGTGGGCGGCGAGACAGAGTGGTCGAGCCAGCTTCACATCACGGTCCCGGGGGGCACCGCCGCGTCGTAGGCACCAGCTCTTGTCGGTGCCGAGAATCCACAACCTGCTGACGTCGCTGGTCAGCTGGCCGCTCACTGGGTCTTGTCTTCGGTCTGAATCGGCGTATTCCGCTTAAACACTATTGTGTCACTAGACGTAATAGTGATTATTCATGTGGCGTTATGGATGGCCATTGACCAATACCACGAGCCGACCCATGGTCCTGCGTTGCTCCATCTCTTCCAGAGCGCTAGGGATATCGTCGAATTCGAGCTCACGGCTGACCGCGGGATGGATCCGCCCGCTACGGATCAGCTCGAGGATCTTGGCGTGGGCTTTCTGACCGTCGCCGCGACCCGGCCAATTGAAGCCCAAGGTCCGGCGAACGCCGAGGGGGTCGTTCACATAGACCAGACACACGCCGCACAGGGAGAAATTCCCGTAGGCCATCGCCCGGGGAGTGAGGTAGTGACCGTCCTCGAGTTCGATCCCTTCGCTCCATCCGGCGATCAGATGTCGGCCGTTGAAGCCCATGCACTTGAAGGTTTCGAGAGTGACATTCCCTCCGACCGCGTCGAAGGCGACGTCAACCCCGTGTCCGTAGGTGGCATCCATCGCCACCTCGACGAAGTCCGTGGTGCGGTAGTTCACAACGACGTCCGCTCCCAGCTTGCGGCAGTACTCGAGCTTTTCATCGGATCCGGCGGTGGCGATCACCTTGGCTCCCAAGGCCTTTCCCATCTGCAGTGCGCCGGAACCGGTACCCCCGGCGGCCGCGTGCACGAGCAGCGTTTCTCCGGGTTGCAGGCGGGCTCGTTCGTGCAGGGCGAACCAGCCCAGGTGGAAGGGGTAGTGCATGGCCGCACCGTCGGCGTCGCTCAACCAGCGGGGTAACTCCATGGCGGTGGCCGCATCGACCAGGGCGTGGGTGGCATACCCTCCGTGGGCCATGATCGGGATACCCACGATCCGCTGACCGAAAAGGTGCTCGGCGCCGGGGCCGGCGCTCTCGACTGTCCCCACTGATTCCATCCCCGGTACGAACGGCGGATCCAGCATCAGCGTCGCATAGCGGCCGCGGATGATGTCGATGTCGTTCAGGTTCAGACAGAAAGCGTCGACGGCCACCCTTACTTCATTCGGTCCCGGCGCAGGAACCTCTACTGCTCGGCGTTCCATCACCGAGGTTGGATTGCCGTGGGTTGTGACCACCCAGGCGTCGGCTGTCACCATTGCGGGTCCTGATTCGGACATGACGTCTCATCCTTGCTCGTTCAGACGATGGTACCCTCCCGCACGATGACGAACACCTTGGACGACTTCACCCAAGAGCAGTTCGACGCCGGGGGAAAAGAGCGCGACATCTACCGCTTGGGTTCGGGACCCGCTGTCATCATCATGGCCGAGATCCCTGGCATCACCCCGAAGGTAGCCGAGTTTGGTCGAAGGGTTGCCAACATCGGTTGTACCGCCGTGCTCCCTCACCTCTTCGGGGAACCGGGGCAGGAGCCCTCGGTTGCCGCCATAATCAAGTCGATCGGCCCCGCCTGCATCTCGCGTGAGTTCGCCGCCCTGGCTCTCAAGAAGACGAGCCCGGTCACCGTGTGGTTGCGGGCGCTGGCTGCCCACGAGCACGAGCGGTGCGGAGGCCCGGGCGTGGGTGCCGTGGGCATGTGCTTCACCGGAGGCTTCGCCCTGGCCATGATGGTCGACGACACGGTAGTGGCACCGGTACTGAGCCAACCCTCACTGCCGTTCCCGATGTCGAAGAAGCACAAGGCCGACATCGGGATCTCCGACGCCGACCTGACCAGGGTGAAGGAACGGGTAGCCGCAGGTGCGTGCCTGATAGGGCTGCGGTTCTCGAATGACCCCTTCTGCTTCTCCGAGCGCTTCGAGACCCTTCGTCGGGAACTGGGTGACGGCTTCATCGGCGTCGAGCTCGATTCATCAGAGGGCAATCCGTACGGGCACCCGAAGAACGCCCACTCGGTGCTGACCGAGCATCTCGACGACCGTGAAGGAACGCCGACAAGGGCTGCTCTCGACCAGGTGCTCGACTTCTTCACACGGCGCCTGGAAGTCTCGTGATCATCGATCCCGGGCGCAAGCGGGCGCACCACTCATAGCGCTGCTCACGGCGCCAGCGGCCGCGGCGGCCCACACGAGAGCTTGTCGATGAAGCCCGGTCGAGGGGACCACATCGTGTCACCAAGGCCAGCATCGGCTGCCCTATCGGCGACCGGAGCTGCCCTGTCTCAATCTCCGTGGATCGGAGGCTTACGGTGGCTTTGGTACAGGATGGGGTCGTCAGCGCCACTGCGTTTGGCCTGGTACATGGCGGCGTCGGCCATCGCCACCAGACCCTCGGCGTCGAGTGCCGGATCAGACGACCAAGCGACGCCGATACTGGCCCGACACGACAAACGCCCTGCCTTCAGACGGACCTGGTGACGGAAGGTCTCGGCCAGACGACTCGCCGTGCTCATCGCCCGCTCGGCGTCGGTGATGCCCGGACGGATGACCAGAAACTCGTCACCACCGATGCGGCCGACGATGTCCTCGGCGCGCACCGCCCGCAACAGCCGCCGGGCCACGACGCTCAGGAGTTCGTCCCCCGCCGCGTGGCCGAACTTGTCATTCACCTCCTTGAACCGGACAAGATCGACGAAAATCACCGCCGGTCGGCTCCTCGCGTCAGCGTCGGACAACAGCGTCTCCAAGGCGGTCATTGTCGAGGCCCGGTTGTGACACCGGGTGATGTCATCGAACGTCGCTCGGACGTGTAGCTCGTCGCGCAATCGGGCGCTCTCGGTCACGTCAGTGACGCACACGATGGCCCCGGTCACCTCACCGGTCTCCGTCGTCAGGGCCCGAAGGCTGATCATGCATCGGCGCACTTCCTTGTCGTCACCCTGTGGCGAAATTCGGAGACGGACCTCAAGGTCACTGTCGAGCCGGTTGTGCAACACGGCATGGAAGGCATCGACCAGGCCGCCTCGATCGTCGGGCAGAACGGTGGCCATTTGCTGGTCGACGGTGGTGGCCCGCGGTACGCGGAGGATGGCGTGGAGGCGGTTGTTGGTATAGATGACCCGGCCGTCGGCGTCGACCTGAACCACGCCCACAGGAAGGGCCTCGGCCAGGCGTTCGAGCAGTTGTTCGCGTGCCCTCAATTCTTCATGAGCCGCCATTTCGTCCGAGATGTCCATCATCTCGGCCACGACGTAGCCGTAGGCGGGGTCTTCGAGCATGTTGTGGTTGGTGATCTCCATCCAGATCCATGACCCGTCACTGTGCAGGTGGCGCAGCCGAACCCGGCTGATGGGTCCTCGCGTCGCCAGCATCTGCATCCAGTTGTCGATGGCAAGTTCGTGGTCGTCCGGATGGATGAACTCGAGCGAGAGCTGTCCGACCAAATCAGCGCCGCTGCGGCCCAGGATCTGCGTTAAGGCCTCATCGACCTCCAGGAACACACCCACCTCGTTCTGATGCACCCGGGCGAAGCGCGGCGGTACCGGGGGCACCTCCTGGTCGAAGAAAGTGACGTGGTCCTCGTCGCTTACCTCGTCGTCATTGGGGACGAACACACCGAGGAACACCCCGTGGTGCTGTCGGGCATCGAGAAGATGCAGAGTCACCGGGCGATCGGGTTCGATGGTGAGCCGGACCGTCTCCGGTTCTTGGGCTGCTCCGCTCGTCCGGGCGCGCTCCCAGGCGCTGATGATCAGGACGCGGTCTTCGGGCACGACCACATCGACGGGCGAGCGGGCGGCGACGACCGGGTGGCCATGGGTGGGGACCGAATCGGGCATGGTGACGGAGAGTCCGTCAAGCCCAATGGCGCATAATGCGGCTTCGGGGTGCTGGTCCAGCAGCAAGGCGAGGGCGGCATCGATCGTCTCCCCGTGCCCATTCGTGCCCATCTCCGTGGTATCGGCCATTCCGGGCCAGGCGTTGAGCCCCTGCCCGGCTGTTTGATCTCGCCACGCTCAGGCAGTCGACCGCTCCAGGTCGGGCAGCATGCGTCTCTTCGAGACACCGGCGGCCAGGCGGCCTAGGGCCACCTCGGTGTCGTCCCATCCGATGCAGGCGTCGGTGACGCTTTGTCCGTAGGTCAAACCCGACGTCCGGCCGAGGTTCAGCTCCTGCCGACCGGGCACCAGGAAGCTCTCGAGCATCACGCCGGCGATTCCCGGCTCACCACCGCCGATGCGAGTGGCGAGATCGCTCACCACATCAAGTTGGCGGTGGTGATCCTTGGTGCTGTTGCCATGGCTGGCGTCGACCAGGAGCCGGCGGGGCAATCCGGCGGCGGAGAGAAGGTCGAGAGCGCCGGCCACGCTGTCGGCATCGAAGTTGGGCCCGAAAGAGCTCCCGCGCAGCACGACATGGCAGTCCGGGTTACCGACCGTGGTGAGGATGGCGGGCCTGCCATCATCGGTGATCCCAATGAAGACTTGTCCGCTGGCGGCGGCACCGATGGCATCGACGGCGACCTGCACATCTCCCGCCGTCGAGTTCTTGATCCCGACCGGCATCGACAAGCCACTGGCCAATTGCCGGTGAATCTGGCTCTCTGCCGTGCGGGCGCCGATTGCCCCCCACGTCACCGTGTCGGAGAGGTACTGCGGAATGATCGGATCGAGGAACTCACCGCCCACGGGGAGGCCGATTCCCACGATCTTCAGCAGTAGCGCCCGAGCCACCTGTAAGCCCCGGTCGACGTCAAAGCCGCCGTCCAGGTCCGGATCGTTGATCAAACCTTTCCAGCCGAGGGTGGTACGGGGCTTCTCGAAGTAGACACGCATGACCACCAACAACTCTTCTCGAAGGTCGGCGGCGACATCGGCCAGTCGTTGCGCGTAATCTAACGCCGCCGCGGGATCGTGGACCGAGCAGGGTCCGACCACGACGAGCAGCCGGTCGTCCACGGCGTCAAGGATTGCCGAGACGGCATCACGGCTTCGTACAACGACCTCCTCGCACTCTTCGGTCAGTGGCGCATGGCGACGTAAGTGCTCGGGCGCCATGAGCGGACGAGTCGTGACGATGCGACGGTCACGCACGGGGTTGGTCGGGATCACGGAAGTTCGTTCCTTTCCGCAAGCCGACCCGTCCCTCAGCAGCCGGCTTGCCCTGTTTCGGGCAAAACAAAAGGCAGAGGCGTGAGCCTCTGCCTGGGAGCCGGTCCTGGATGGATGTGCGATCAGCGCGCGGAATTGCTCCTCGACCCACCCAGGGCCAGCTCGCTAAACCACTGATACCAGCGCACGAATCCATGTTACTCGAGGCCAAGCAGACGGGCAATGGCATGCTGCCGACTTCCGAAGGCGCCGTGACCAATAGCGGCATGATCTCGTTCCCGCTCCTGTCTGAGGGTCGATCGCGACGGCGAAAGGTACGATCGGACGATCGGTTGACCAGGTGCCCGGTGATCCGATGACCGGAGGAAAAGGGCGAGGGGCAGCGAGGGGCGGCGGCCTTCGGCGCACTGCTGCGCCGGCATCGATTGGCGGCCAGCCTCACTCAGGAGGCACTGGCCGAACGCGCTGCCGTGAGCGCCACCGCCATCGCCGCTCTCGAGCGGGGTCGACAAGGGCTCCTCGGTTGTCCACGCTGCGTCAGATCGCTCGGTGCCGACCGCCTGGACCCCGACGGCATTTCTGGCCCACACCTGCACCGTGCTCGAAGCGGTCGAACACGCCGAGACTTTGGCTGCCGCGTTGAGTTCCCAGCCCGCCGCCGCTGTGCGCGTCGGCCCCTCATCGGCTGGTGGGGGCCGGTGGACCACCATGTCGGCAGCCTCTGCCGGGTCCTCCGTCGGCTCGAGGAATCCGAGACCCATCTCCGGCACGCCCTCTCTCTGGAAGAACGCATCGGGGCGCGACCTTTCCTGGCGAGGACGAAGGGTGAGTTGGCCCAGGTGTTGTCGCTCACCGGATCCCCCGAGGCCAACAGGTGGCGTGCAGCAGGGATCTCGGAGGCGGAGGCGCTCGGCGGGCCGGGGTCAGGGAACCGCCCCGCCAGGCCTGAGGGGTCAGTCGATGATCTCTTCGACAGCGAACTCGGGACAGTTCTCGATGGCGAGCCGCGCCCGTTGTTCGAGGGCGACGGGAACGGTCCCGTCGCCTCTCACGGACGACATGCCATAGTCATCCACCTCGAACAGCTCGGGCGCCAGGGCAAAGCAGCGAGCGTGGCCCTGGCACTTTTCGGGGTCGACCCGAAGCCTCACGAGAACACCACCGGGAGGATGCGGGGGCCTCGAACTTGACCACCCGCCCACGTGACGTCCTGGCTCTCATCGAGGTGGAACTCCGGCACGCGGTGCAGCCACTCCTCTAACGCCACTCGCAGCTCCATTCGTGCCAGGTTCGAACCGGCGCAACGGTGGATACCCGACCCGAACGCCACATGACGGTTGACGGCACGATCCAGAACGACTTTGTCTGCGTCATCGAACGCTTCGGGGTCCCGATTGGCGGCCGGGAAGTTCATGAGAATCTTGTCGCCGGCCATCATCGGACAATGGCCGTACTCCACGTCCTTGGTCACAAGGCGGGCCATGGTGACCGGCGAGTAGGCCCGGAGCAATTCTTCGATGGCAAACGGCATGACCTCGGGATCTTCGAGGAGGCGCTTGCGATCGTCCGAATGCGTCGCCAGATGCCAAAGTGAGGAACCGATGGCACTCCACGTCGTGTCGACGCCGGCGATGAGAACGAGGGCGGCGGTACCGAGGACGACGCTCTCCTCAACCGGGGAACCGTCTACCTCGCTGTGCAGGAGCATGCTCAACAGATCGTCGCCCGGCTGGTCCCGCCTGTTCGCGATTTCCGCCAGGAAATAATTGATGAGCCCTTCCACACCACGGACGCGGCGCTCAGGATCATCGGCGAATTCCAGGACATCGCGTACCCACAGAGTGAACGTGTCGGCGTGGGTATCCGACACCCCGAGGATGTGGGCAATCACCCGGACAGGGATCTGCTGGGCGTAATCGACTGCGGCGTCAGCACGTCCGGCGGCGATGAACCCGTCGATGAGAGAGGCGCAGAGCTCACGCGTCATCGCTTCATAACCGTCGACGCGCTGATGAGAGAACCAGGGAAGCAAGAGCCGGCGAGTCCAGGTATGAAGCGGCGGATCAGCCGAGATCGGGGGCAGTCCGTAGGGGAGCACCGGGTCCTCGGGTTCTTCCCCGTCGAAGGGTATGACAGCTACCTCGAGCGAGCTGAAGTGGTCGATGTCGTGCGCGATCGCCGTCACATCCTCATAGCGCGTGGGAAGCCACGTGCTACCGCGCCTATCAGTGTGGGCGATCGGGCACTTCTCACGCAGTTCGTCCCAGATTCCGAACGGGTCGGCCACGTACTGCGGATCCAGCACGTCGAAATCGAGCGACCAATCGGTGACAGGTGCAGTCCTGGCCATGACGTCCCTTCGTACTGCGTACCCGAGTGATGAGTGGGCTTCATGTCAATCATGTCACGTCGTTCTGGGTCCTTATGGTTGGCCGACCTGCGGATGCGGCTGACACATGTTCACGCTCCGGCCAGGACGGTGGGGCTGAGCCCGATGAACCAGGATCAGGACTCGGGCCCGCCGCCGGAAAGCGGCCCGTGGCACAATGACCGCCTGGGACCGAAACCGGTGCTTCTCGTTCACGGAGCCTGGCACGGCGCATGGTGCTGGGAGCTGGTTGTGGCTGCGCTCACCGAGCGTGGCATCCGGGCCGTAGCGATAGACCTTCCCGGGCATGGCATCGACGAGGGTCCGCTCACAGACCTCGCCGGTGACGCCGACCGGGTCGGGCGTGCTCTGGATGCATTCGATGAGCCCGTGGTCCTCGTCGGGCATTCCTACGGCGTCGTCATCACGCAAGCAGGGATGCATCCCCAGGTGTCGGAGCTGGTCTATCTGGCTTCGTTCAACGTTGACGAGACGGAGTCGGCCTTGAGCGCCGCCATAGGGGAGTCCGAGGCCGCCGCTCTCGACCATGCGGACCGCCCCGATGCGCTGGCCCAGATCCACATCGCTGATGACGGGACGAGCACCATTGACGCCGATGGCGCTCGGGTTCTCTTCTACAACGACTGCCCCGGCGAGCTCGCCGATCGGGCGGTGGCTCGGCTCGGCCCCCACTTCATGGCCAGCTTGTCGCAGATCCCCAGTGCGGTGGCCTGGCGTCACCCGCCGTCGACCTATGCCGTGTGCACTCTCGACAACATCGTCCACCCTGAGCTGCAGCGCATCTTGGCACGGAGGGCCGACCACCTTGTGGAGTGGCCCACCGGGCACTCGCCGTTTCTGAGCCGTCCTGACCTTGTCGCCGATCTTCTGGTGGCGGTGGCAGGCGGTGACAGAAAGGGCCGAAGATGGTCTGGCTATGACCGAAGCTGAACCGGAGGTGGATGTCGGCGCGCTTCGAGTTCAGCTGCGCGCCTGGCTCCGATCGAATTGGGACCCTGAAGCGAGCTTGCTTGAGTGGCGCACCCGCCTGGCCGATTCAGGCTGGGCTTCTCCGACCTGGCCCCAGCAGTGGTGCGGACGATCTCTTCCCGCTTCAGTAGCCGAGATGGTGACCGAGGAGCTTGCCCTCATCGGAGCGGTGGGACCTCCCGAAGGGGTGGGAATGTACCTCGCCGCTCCCACGATCCTGCACCATGGTGCCGACGATCTGAAAACACGATTCGTTCGGCCCACGGTGACGGGCGAGATCACTTGGTGCCAACTCTTCAGCGAACCCGGTGCCGGTTCGGACCTGGCTGGGTTGACGACAAGAGCAGAGCGCGTCGACGACGAGTGGATCGTCAACGGACAAAAGGTGTGGAACACCTCTGCCGCGCACGCTGACGTCGGTTTGTTGCTGGCCCGAACGGATTGGGACGTTCCCAAACACAGCGGAATCACCTATTTCGCCCTCCCCATGCACCAGCCGGGAATCGAAGTCCGACCTCTCCGTCAGATGAACGGCCATGCTTCGTTCAACGAGGTGTTTCTCACAGACGCGCGAGTCCCGGCGACGAACATCATCGGCGAGGTGGGTCACGGGTGGTCGGTAGCGCTGACCACACTCGCTCATGAACGGCGCCTGGCGGCCATGATCGGATCGTACCGAGTCCCCACAGACGTCACCGGACGAGCCTGGGAGGAGGCGGCCACGGAACACGCCCTGGTGTCCGCCCCCTATAAGTGGTACCCCCAGCGGGCAGGACGAGTCGACCTCATCATTGATCGGGCCGTGTCCACCGGCCGGAACGCCGACCCGGTCGTTCGCCAGGCGATCGCCCAGCTCATTGGATGTGCATGGTCAGCCAGATGGACCGCACAGCGTGCTGCTGCCGCCCGATCCCTCGGCCGGCCACCAGGTCCAGAGGGATCGCTCGGCAAACTGTCGAGCAGCAACATCGCCAGATTGTCCTCACGAGTCCACGCCCTGATCGCCGGGGCGTCGGGAATGCTGGCCGGTTCCGATGGTCCCTTGGGCGGAACGATCACGGAAGTTTTCGTGTCCGTGCCAGCCATATCGATCGCCGGCGGAACCGACGAGATCCAGCGCAACATTCTGGGCGAACGGATTCTCGGCTTGCCTCGGGAACCGGACACCGCTCGCCATCTACCGTTCCGCCAGGCGCCCAATAACCTGAAGAGATGACATTCACGATGCCCCTTCATCCTTCGGGATCCTGAGATGCCGACCCTCGACCGCGACGGGTTAACGATCGCCTATCAGGTCCACGGCGTCAGCGGTCTCACGCCGCTGCTCTTGACCCATGGTTATTCGGCGTCCTCTGCCATGTGGGGGCGGAACATTCCCGCCCTCACCACCCACCGGCAGGTGGTGACCTGGGATCTTCGTGGCCACGGACACAGTGCATCACCCAGTAATCCTGTGGCCTACTCCCAATCTGCCAGCGTGAGCGACATGGCCGCCATCCTCGACGCATGCCGCATGCCGCAGGCTGCGGTGGGTGGGCTTTCCTTGGGCGGTTACCTCTCTCTCGCCTTCCATCTCGCCTACCCCGAGCGCGTGGCCTCGCTACTGCTGTTCGACACCGGACCCGGCTACAAACGCGATGACGGACGGCGTCGGTGGAACGAGTGGGCCGAGGCCACCGCGAAGTCTTTCGAGAACTCCGGTACTGCCGCGCTCTCCGATAGCCCCGAGGTTGGTAGTGGTCCACACGACGCCAATGGTCTCGCCCTGGCGGCGCGCGGCATCCTCACCCAGACCGACGCCCGGGTCATCGAATCGCTTCCGTCAGTCAAGGTGCCCACCCTGGTGCTCGTGGGTGCCGAGGATCGCCCGTTCCTCGGTCCCACCGACTACATGGCCGCCAAAATCCCGGGGGCCACGAAGACAGTGATCCCGCACTCCGGGCACGCTCCCAACATCGACAATCCGGCCGCCTTCAATGACGCGGTCACCGCCTTTCTGAGAGAGTCGGACCAAGCCAACGCCAGGTGACCCCACCAAAGGTCCTCGTCGGGCGTAATGACAAACCGGCACAGGGCAATCGGCGGCTAGCCAGCTCGACAAGGCGCCCCTCAGCGAAGGGTGTCACCATGGGAGGAGGCTCCGGACGGGAACATCAGATAGTTCGTCGACCGCCGTCGGCGGTACGGGAAGGAGAAGATCAATGGCGTTCACTCGCAACGGTGACGTTCAGATCTACTACGAGACCTTTGGCGCTCCATCGCAACCGCCGCTGCTCTTAGTCAACGGACTGGGAAGTCAGTGCATCAACTACTGCTCCGAGTGGTGCGAACGCTTTGCGGCCGCCGGCTATTTCGTCATCCGTTACGACAACCGCGACGTCGGGCGTTCGTCGAAGTTCAGCGAAGCGACTCCAGACGTGATCGGCTTGATTCGAAGGCTCGCCGATGGAGGGGCCGTCGATGTTCCCTACCGTCTGTCCGACATGGCCGCCGACGGATTGGCCGTCCTCGATGACCTCGCCATCGAGGGTGCCCACGTCATGGGAGTGTCGATGGGCGGGATGATCGTCCAGATAATGGCCATTGAGAATCCCGATCGTCTCATCAGCATGACCTCGGTCATGTCAACGACGGGAGATTCCGACGTGGGACAGCCTACGCAGGAGGCGCAGAGGCGGATCATGGCGCCACCGGCACAGGATCGTGACGCCTACATCGCCGGCCACCTGGCCAACCTCCGGATCTGGGGCAGTCCGGCGTGCTTCGACGGAGAGCGATTGGCCGCCAACGCCGCCGAGGCCTATGACCGGTGCTTCGATCCGGCCGGGACCGCTCGCCAGATGATGGCGATCATCGCCTCGGGCAGCCGCACTGCGGCTCTGAGCGCGGTCGGCGTGCCGACCCTGGTGTTGCACGGTGGCTCCGACACCCTCGTGGATGCGAGCGGCGGTCGCCGAACGGCCGAGGTGGTTCCCGGCGCCCGTTTCGTCCTGCTGGAGGGAATGGGCCATGACAGCCCGCCGCAGTACTGGGACCAGATGATCGACCTGGTCAAGGCTCACACCGGCCAGGTCGTGGTGTGACATCGGTGGCCGACGGCATCATGCCCACCGCCGATGACGGCCTGTCCCTGGTGTCCCGTGCAGGGTCGTCCGGCACCCAGCGCCTCAGAGATAGGGTCTGACCTGGTTATTGCGCTGCCAACGGCAGAGACCCGTGCCCACCACCTGCCCCGAAGGCCGCTATGTCGGCCCGCCTTGTCTTGGGCTCCCCGGCCGCTCGGTGGCACGATACCGAGGTGCGCCACTACCGACTCATCTCGGGGGACAGCCATGTGAACGAACCACCCGACCTGTTCGTCTCCCGTGTCCCCACGGCGCTGAAGGACCGGGTGCCCCGCATCGAGCACTTCCCCGAGGGCGACGCCTGGGTCATCGAGGGCGCCAACGATCCCATCAACTTCGGTATGAACGCCTGCGCCGGCCAGGGTCCTGACGAGCTGCGCGGGTGGGTCCGCTTCGAAGACATCCGACATGGGGGCTATGACCCGGTCGCACGCCTGGACGAGATGGACACTGACGGGGTCGACGCCGAGATCCTGTACCCCACGCCGCGCCTGTGTCAGGGCATCGTCGCCAACCCCGATCCTGAGCTTCACGTCGCCATGGTCCGGGCCTACAACGACTGGCTGTCGGACTACGTCGCCCACGCCCCCGATCGCTTCGGTGGCCTTCTGCTGCTTCCCAACTGCGACTCCGCCGCGGCGGCCGCCGAGCTGCAGCGGGTGGCGGGACGACCCGGGATCCGGGGAGCGGTGATGGGTTGCTACCCGAACGGAACACTCGACGTCACCGACAAGGACGACCGCGTGTGGGCCGCCCTCGTCGAGCACACACTTCCGGTCAGCATCCACGTCAGCCTGGGGCGGACCATGCCGGAGGCACATCGATCGAGCCTGCCCGGGTACGGGCGATTCTTCGACGTCCCCAACCGCATCGTCCAAATGATCTTTTCGGGCATGTTCGACCGGTTTCCGGACCTGCAGCTCGTGTGCGCCGAAGTCGACTGCGGTTGGGTGCCGTATTTCAAGGAACAGGTCGACAACAACTTCCACCGGCTCTACTCGCCGGGGGCAACGACTGTCCGAGGTCTGCCCAGCGAGTACGTCGAGCGCCATGTCTCGTTCACGTACGTCACCGACGGCATCGGGATCGACAACCGCCACCTCATCGGCGTGGACCGGATCCTGTGGTCAAGTGACTATCCGCACATCAGCGCCGACTGGCCCAACTCCTGGAAGACGATCCAGGCCACCTTCGCCGGTGTCAGCGCCGCCGACCGCAGCGCCATCCTGGCCGGCAATGCCGCTCGACTCTACGGTTTCGACAGCCCAAGCTCTTCGAGCACGGCGGAGATAGCGTCGACTTCGTTGACCTCCAGTTCCAGGTAGGGCCGCCGCAACGCTCCTGCCGGTAGCCCGACAAGGCGCATCGCCGATTTCACAGACCGGGGATTCTGAAATCTCGAGAGGACTTCGTTCAGCCGGAGCAATCGATCGAAGCCGACGCCGAAATTGTCGAGCTCACCTCTGCGGTACGCATCGACGACGTCGCGACACAATCCCGGCGCCACGTCGGCTTCGAAACACAGGGCCCCGGCGCCGCCAAGCATCAACGCAGTTCCCAGTTGCCCGATGATTCCCACGTAGACGTCGGTGTGACCTCCCACCGCATTGAGCAGGGCACCCACGCTGGCCAGGTCCGGGTCCGAGGTGTTGACGGCGGTGATCTGAGGATGGGACGCGACGAGTTCGGCAATCAGCGGCACCGGCAGCTGATACCCGACCATCACGACTTGGTTGGTGAGATGAACGGGCGTGGTCACCGCGCCCAGCACGTCAGCGTAGAACCGCTCGAGCTCCGCCGGTCGGGGGGTGATGGCGATAGGTCCCGGACGAGGCGGATGGATCTGAACCGCATCGACCCCTGAGTCCACCGCCGCCAGGGCATCTTCGATCACTTGAGCCGTGCTCGTGAAGCCGAGCGCGGCGCCATAGACGGGAACCCGGCCGGCGGCCGCCTCGACCCCGATTTCGTAGAGCCGGACAATTTCGGCCGGTCGCAGAAGATGGCCTTCTCCGGTGCCATAGCTGCCGAGGTAGATGCCTACGCCGGCGGCGGCCAACCAGTCCACGATCACCATCAGCGCGGCCTCGTCGAGCCGGTCGTGGGCATCGAACGGTGTCACACACATGGCGTTCACGGCACGCGATGCCGTCATGGTCCTCTCCGGGACTCGAGGGGGCGCCACACCACCCTATGGATCCGATGAACGAAAGGCATGTCGAGGATCATGTCAGTGCATATCTCTCTGTACGTTGTGGCGTCAGATCACGTTACGACGTCGCCCCCGGTAAGCGTGAACTGATCGACAGCGGTCCTGGACGAAACGGCCAGGCGAGGGGGGAGCCACGCCGACTGGTCCTTTGGTCCCTTACGGGGATAAGGCTGCCGGTGAGCGGCGCAGCATGTCGCCTCGGATTTTGCTGGGTGCTCTGGGGTGGCGAAGGCTCGGTGCGTTGTCCCTCTTGGCCGTCGCAACCGTCGCCATCAGTCACGGCCGAGCTCGATACCGTCAATCGCCTCCTCGTGCTCACACAACTTCGTGACCAGGCGGCGGAGGGCGCCGTCCTCGTCATCGTCACCCACGATCCGGCCATCCTGGAGGTCAGCGATTCAGTCCTGACCTTCTCTCCACACAACTCACGCAGTGAACTGCCCCTCCTCCTTCTTCTTCCCGGGGTGGACTTCCGGGTTCTTGGGAGCGATCGACGCAGCCTGGAGACCCCAGGAGCGGAGCTCGTCTCGGCCGCCTAACCTTTGGCCACCAGAGTCAATCGGGAGGTGATGCTCATGTTCCAGACCGTGGTCGTGGGGGCCGACGCCTCCACGACGGCCGGAGAGGCGTTCCTGTGCGCCGTCGAGCTAGTCAAGAATTCGGGGGGCACTCTCCATGTCGTCTCCGCCTACAAGCCATCGGCGACGAGCATCCAAGGACTCCCCGATGAGTTCATCGATGGGGTCGACCCGGCCAGCCGTGCCTCCGCCATACTCGACGACTTGGCTTCGAGAGCACGGGCGGTCGGGGTGACAGCCGTGACCCATGCACTGAAGGAGGACCCGGCCGAAGGCATCGTGTCCGTGGCCCAGAACGAGGGGGCGGACCTCATCGTGGTGGGGAACAAAGGTATGAAAGGCGTACGTCGCGTCCTCGGCAGCGTCCCCAACGACGTTGCCCACCACTCGCCCTGTTCGGTCCTCATCGTCCAGACGACCTGACCGACACCGGCACCGACACAGCCTTGGCCGTCAGTAACGACACCGCTTCCTATTCTCTCATGCACAAGATTCCCCCGTTCGCCCCACAGGCAATGTCGACGATGGCGACCCTGTTCACCATGCAGGCCTGGATGTGGCCTGGCACCGCTTCCCAGTCGGGAATGGTGTGACCGAGATCAGCGGGTGGGTGGCCCCGGACTTCGAGGCCGTGCGCCAGGCCTTCCAGGAGAACTTCGATGCCGGGCTCGAGGTCGGTGCCGCCTTTGCCGCATACCACAGGGGGCAGAAGGTCGTCGATCTCTGGGGTGGAATCGCCGATCGCACAACGGGCAGACCGTGGGAAGAGGATGCGCTGGTTCTCGTCTACTCGACGACCAAGGGCATCACCGCCATGTGCGCTCACCGACTGGCCCAGCAGGGGCTGCTCGACGTCGAGGCACCGGTGGCGACTTACTGGCCCGAGTTCGCCCAAGCGGGCAAGGACGCCATCACGGTCGCCGATCTCCTGGCCCACCGAGCCGGACTGGCCTGGATCGACGGCACGATGTCGTTCGACGACATGCTGGCGTGGAACCCGGTCACGAGGGCACTGGAACGCCAAGCCCCCTCATGGCCGCCGGGCACGGCCCACGGGTACCACGCCACCACCTACGGCTGGCTCGTCGGCGAGGTCGTCCGGCGGGTCACCGGGGTGAGCCTCGGTACGTTCCTGCGCGACGAGATAGCCGGACCGCTTGATGCCGACTTTTTCATCGGTCTTCCCGCTTCCGAGGAGCCCCGCGTGGCACGACTCGTCTCTTTCCTGGAGGGACTCACCTCCGGTCGCCTGACGGCGGACATGGCGACGGCCAACGTGGCGACGGCCGGCAGCGAGACACATCGTGCCGATGATCCGGATGTCGAGCCGGACCTGGCCCATCTGGCGGAGTTGGCCCCGTCGTACCTGGCCGAGGGCGGTCCTCTCTTCAAGGCCCTGGGGGCCCCGGGCGGGGCCCTGTCGGACCCGGACATCTGGGGAAGTCCCCGGTTGCACGCGGCTGAGATCCCGGCCGCCAATGGCATCTGTGACGCCCGGTCACTGGCCCGCCTCTACGGCGGCTGTGTCAGCGAGGTGACGACCGGATCAGGAGCGGGCTTCCGCATCCTGACCCCTGAGCAGGTCGACCGGGCCGTGCAACAGCAGACGAAGGGCCCGGACTGCATCCTTCTCGGACTGGACATCCAGTGGGGACTCGGCTTCAACGTCAACCGTGGGCTCATCGAAGGGGCCGGACTGGGTGGCCCCCGGGCCTTCGGTCACTTCGGCATGGGGGGTTCGGCCGGCTGGGCCGATCCCGACGCCGAGCTCGGCATGGGATACGTGATGAACAAGATGGAGATCGGGACGACCGGCGACTCACGGAGCTTTCGGCTCATGCGGGCGTGCCTCGATGCCGTCCGGCACTGACCCGGCGCCACGGGACCCACCTCTACCACGGGCCCCCGGAGCAATACTCTCAGCCGTCCGAGGCGCGTCAACGGACGCGCCGTCTCGGACGTGGGAGCATCGTGAGTTCCGATCAGGGTGCGGACATCGTCGGCAACGGCCACCCCCACTTTGACCTTCGACGGAAGCAGACGAGGTAATGAGTCGACGCGTCCACTGGGGCTTTCTGTCGACCGGCACCTCAATCGGACCAGTCGATGACGATGCAGGCGGCGAAGGGCCGGTCCCAGACCCGGACCGGACCCGAGGCCCGGGTCCTCGTCTACCGCATCTTCCCGCCATCGACGGACTTCGAGCCGTGGCGGTGTCGGCGGTGCTGCTCTACCACCTCCCCGAAGCGTGGTTCCCGGGTGGTTTTCTCGGGGTAGACGTGTTCTTCGTCATTTCCGGATTCCTCATCACCAGTCTCGTCACGGCCGAGGTCCGGCGCACCGGTCGGATCGACCTCGGTCACTTCTGGCTTCGGAGGGCCCGGCGACTTCTCCCCGCCCTGCTGTTCATGCTGGTCATCATCGTGGCAGCGTCTTCGATCTTCGCTCGTGATGCGCTGTCGCTCCTCGCTTCGGACCTCCCGGCCGTGCTCGGGTACTTCACGAACTGGTGGCTCATCTTCCATCACGTCAGCTACTTCCAGTCCGTCGGCCGTTACCCCCTCGTTCTCCACCTGTGGTCCCTGGCCGTCGAGGAGCAGTTCTACCTGCTCTGGCCGCTGATCATCCTGCTCGTGGTGGGCCGGCGCGGTCGCACCAGGCGGATCGGATGGGTCGCCCTTGTCGGGGCCGTCGCATCGAGCGCGTGGATGGCCGTCCTGTTCCAAACCTCCCAGGACCCCTCGAGGGTGTACTTCGGCACCGATACGCACGCCGGCGGACTCCTCCTCGGTTCCGCCCTCGCCATCGCCTTTCCTCCCTGGAGCCGCTCGGCCTCGGTGAAGGACTCCGCCCGTCGCCTGATGGGCGTCGTCGGGCTGGCCGCCTTCGCCGGTCTCGTCACACTGATGGCGACTCTCAACCAGTACGGAACGTTCACCTATCGAGGGGGACTCCAGCTGGCCACTGTGCTGACGGCCGTGATCATCCTGATCGTCACCCACCCGGCTGTCCGGGGCGCCCGTATCCTGGCCACACCGGTGCTCCAATGGATCGGGAAGCGCTCATACGCCATCTACCTGTGGCACTGGCCCATCTTCGAGTTGACCCGACCGGGCGTCGACGTCTCGGTGTCGGGCTGGCCGCTCACCGCCTTTCGGCTCGCCCTCGTAGCCGTCGCCAGCGACCTGTCGTACCGGCTCGTCGAACAGCCGTTCCGCACCGGCGCGGCCCAATCGGCGCTCCGGTGGCTGTGGGCGAAACGGCCTCGCCTCTCGGTGGCCGGGGCCGGCGGAATGGCTGGTGTTCTCGCTCTCCTCATCGTGCAGCTGACGACGGCGCCCGCCCTCATCGAGTCCCCCGCCCTGGCCGCTGGTTCAACGCCCGCCGGCCGGACTCGGATCATTCCGATGGGCCAAGGCGGCCCCGGCGCGTCGCACCTGGTGCATTCGTCATCGACGTCGGTTCCGGGCACCGTGGCGCCGACGACCCCGACGACGGTGCCGGTGGCCAATGACGTCCTTGCCATCGGGGACTCGGTCATGCTCGACGCCGCTGGCGACCTCAAACAGGACCTCGGCCCCTCCACCGTGGTCGATGCCGTCGTCGGACGCCAGGTGTCCGATGGCATCCAACGCCTCACCGACTACCGGGCGGCGGGCCGGCTCACCGGCCTGACCGCCCTCGTCATCGGGCTCGGCACCAACGGACCGATGAGTGTCGCCCAGTGCGACCAGATCCTGGGCCTCGCTTCGGGCGTACCCCGGGTCGTCTTCGTGAATGTCCGCATGCCCCGTCCCTGGGAATCGATCACCAACGGCACCCTGGGGGCGTGTACCGGCCGACAATCGAGGGTCACCCTTGTCGACTGGTACGACGCCTCGGCCGCCTCGGGTGTGCTCGGACCAGACCAGATCCACGCCACGACGGCGGGGGCGACCTTGTATGCGTCCCTTGTCACCCGTGCCGCCAGTGCCGCGCCACCCGGTGTCGGGGGGTCGTTCGCCCGCCGATCAGGATGACGGCGGTTCAGAACTGGGCGGCGGGGCGAGAATGTCCCGGGCGCTACCCAGCCAGGATGCCAAACCTGAGCCCGGACCGAGCGGCTGTTATCACGGCGGCCACCATCGCCCTGGCCCTGGCCTCCGTGGCTCTGGCTGTTCTGCCGTTCTAGACGTCGGCCAGCGGCACCGGCTGGGGCGGTGGCGGACCCACGTAGCGCGCCGTGGGGCGGATCAACCGGTTGTCGGCGACCTGCTCCATCACCTGAGCGGCCCAGCCGATGACGCGACTCGAGGCGAAGGTGGGGGTGAACATCTGGCGGGGTATCCCGCAGGCGTTCATGACCACACCGGCGAAGAATTCGACGTTCGCATAGAGATGATGGCCGGGCTTGAGATCGGCCAGGACCTCCACGACAATCCGCTCGACATCGCAGGCGAAGTCCACCAGCGGAGCTCCGAGTTCCCGGGCCACCCCTCGGAGAAACACCGACCGCGGGTCATCGGTCTTGTAGACGCGGTGACCGAAACCCATGATCCGTTCCCCTCGCCCGATGGCATCGCGGATCCACGCTTCGGCTCGATCGGGCGTCCCGATCTGGTCCAGCATGTCGAGGGCGCGGCTCGGCGCCCCGCCGTGGAGTGGTCCCGACAGGGCCCCGACCGCGCCACACACCGCCGCCGCCAGGTCGGCGCCCGTGGAGGTGATGACCCGGGCGGCGAACGTGGAGGAGTTGAAACCATGGTCGATGGTGAGCATGAGGTACTGCTCGACGGCCCGGGCCTGCTCGGGGGACGGCTCTTCACCGCTCAGCATCCACAGATAGTTGGCGGCCGAAGAAAGGTCGTGGCGAGGTGGGAGAGGCTCGAGACCCGATCGAAGCCGATACGCCGCCGTTAGGAGCGTGGGCACCATGGCGCAGAGACGAGTGGCCTGGCCTCGAAGGGTTTCGGCGTCGATATCCGTGGTCGCCGGCCAGCCCAGCTCGGCGCCCACCAGCGAGACGCCGGTGCGGAGCACGTCAAGCGGGGATCCCTCGTCGGCCAGGGACGGGAGCAGTGCCTCCAGCCTCGCCGGGAGGGTTCGCTGATGGCCGATCTCTTCACGGAATCGAGCGGACTGCTCGCCGGTGGGCAGCGCGCCATGGAAGAGCAGGAACCAGACGTCTTCGAGCGACCTCTTCTCGGCCAATTCGACCGCCGAATACTGGCGGTAGTGGAAGAACCCTTCCAGCCCACGGACATTGCCCACGGTCGTCTCGGAGACGACCACGCCTTCGAGGCCGCGGGGCACGTCGTGGGCGTTCTCGTCGGCCGGCCGCAGACTGGCGATGGCGAACAGGTCGCGCATCGACACCACACCCACCAGGTCCCCGGCCTCCACCACCGGAAGGTGTCGGTAGTGGTGGTGCGTCAGGCTGGTCCACGCCGCCCCCGCCTCCTCCTCGGGGCCGAGGCTGTCGGGATACGCCGTCATCCAGAGACCGACCTGCTCGCCACCCGGGTCGACGCCGGCCGCCGCCGCTCGCAGCAGGTCGCGTTCGGTCAGGATGCCGATCGCCTTGTCGCCATCGACCACGATGATCGAACCCGAGTCGGAGTCCCGCATCCGCTTGGCGGCATCAGCCAGTGACAACTCCGTCCCGCACACCAGGGCGGGGGTCGACATCAGATCGCGCACAGTCGTCATCGGGCCTCCTCAATCGTCGGCGCCGGAGCCGCCACGGACATCGGCGCCTTGCCATCATGAGGCCTGCCGCTCCGGCTGTAAACGTTGATCAAGTCAATGTATCCACGTACTGTGGGGCCATGGCGAGAATGCTCGAGAGTGAAGAAGCGGCCCGACGTCTCGGGATCAAATTGCCCACGCTGTACGCCTACGTGAGCCGAGGTCTTCTCGTGTCGCACCCGAGCGACGACAGTCGTCGGCGCCTCTTCGACGTCGCCGATGTCGAAGAACTGGCCCGACGGTCCCGGGGGGGACGGCGGGTCGAGTCGAGGCTGGCGTCGGTGACGACGGGGATCACGCAGATCAGGGAAGACGGGCCGTACTACCGGGGGCACAAGGTCACCGACCTGGCGTCGACGGCCACCTTCGAGGAGGTCGCCGATTGGTTGTGGCGGTCAGGTCCGGCGCCCGAGGACTGGACACCTTTCCGTCTAGCGCGTCCTCCGAGACTCGACACGAACGATCTTCTGCGCTGGGTGACGGTCCTGAGCGGCTCCAAAGACCGACTCCGGGCTGATCTGCGGGCCGAGCTCGTCATCCGATCGGCCCGGCGCCTCATCACGACAATGGTGGACACCCTCCCCCATGCCACAACCGACACCAAGGGGCCGGGCCGCGACACCTACCGAGGCACGACCGCCGAACGCCTGGCCCGACACCTCGTTCCTTCCAAGATGCCCGGGGCGCAGCGCCGACACCTCGATCGGATGGTCGATGTGGCCCTCGTGCTCCTGGCCGACCACGAGCTCGCCACCTCGACCCTCGCCGTACGGGTAGCCGCCTCGACGCGCGCCGACCTCTACGACGCCACGCTCGCCGGCCTGGGCACCCTGGCCGGGCCCCTGCACGGCGGTGCCAGCCAGCTCGCCTACACGCTGCTGGTGGAGGCCGAGCACCACGGCGTGGAACGGGCGGTGAACGAATGCCTGCGGTGGCAGCGCGTGCTACCCGGATTCGGACATACGGTCTACAAGCACGGTGACCCCCGGGTGACACCGCTGCTTCAGTGTTTCGAACGACTGGCCCGGCCCGATCAACGCCAGCTCATCGCCTCGCTCATCGAGTTGGCACGAGACCACAGCGTGCCCGCCCCCAACGTGGATCTGGCTCTCGCCGCTGTGACCTGGGCCACCGGAATGCCGACCGACGCCGGCCGCACCATCTTCACCATTGCCCGTGTGGCTGGATGGACCGCCCACTACCTCGAGGAGTTGGACGAACGACCACTGCGCTTTCGCGCCCGCGCCGTGTACGCCACCGCCGGGTAGCGAGCGCAGATAGCGTCACCGCATGCCCGTATTTTGGTGGCGCCTCGCTGCTCCACTGGCCATGGCCTCCTTCTTGGCCGTGGCGGCCACGTCATGCTCGTCTTCGCCGTCCACCGCCGGGCCGTCACAAGGGCCCTCGCTCGTGGGCTTCGTCCACGTGGCCGTGCCCGAGGCGTCCAGGGCGCCGCCGCCACTCCCTATCTAGCCGACGCCGGCGGGCGGCGGGCGGCGGGCGGCGGGCGGCGGGCGGCGGGTGATCCTGCGCGGGGTGGCCGTCGTCGGCCTGCAGGACGTCGCCTATCCGGGCGCCGCCGGCGGACCTGCTCTGTTCCCCGTCGATGCTTCGGCCTATGAAGGGAAGTGTCCCGCCGACTCGGCCCGCATCCCCCAACCGCCCTTGTGTGAGGTCGAGGCGGCCCAGCCCGCCGACGACCAGTCCACGTCGCCGGACTCGGGCGACGACTTCGCCGAGATGCGCGCCCTCGGGTTCGACATGGTTCGGTTGGTCCTCAACTGGTGCCAGCTCGAACCCACTGCCGGTCACTACTCGAACGTCTACCTTGATCGCGTCGCCCAGGTCGTCGGGTGGACACAACAGCAGGGGATCTCCGTTACCCTCGACATGCACCAGGACCAGTACTCGCGCTACATCCTTCCCGGCCCGAACACCATGGTGGCAGGACTTTCCTGCCGCGGTTCAGGCGGATCCGACGGCGCCCCCAAGTGGGCTGTGTTCACGAGCGGCAAGCCGGCCTGCGCACATCGACGGACAGACGGCACTGAACCCGGCGTCGAGCGCGGCATTCGCCGCCTTCGGGAGCAACCACACCGTGGCCGGACCCGCCCGGCAGTCCCCGGGAACGGGTCTGCAGGACCACTACCTGGCGTTGCTGGTCAACAGATTCGAGAACGACCCTGCCGTCATCGGCTACGAACTCATGAACGAGCCGCAGCCGGGATCGCTGTCCGCCATTCCCTTACCGAACCTGTATGACGCCTCCACACACGATCTCTATCCCTTCTACCGACGGGCCATCGAGGCCCTCACCGGCGTGCGCGACGACCTGCCCACCTGCCCGAGATCAGCGCCCACCTCGATCGACAACCGCTGCGCCTACCCCGCCCTCGCCCACGCCACCCGTCAGCTGATGAACTTCGAACCTCTGGCCTACCGCAATCTGATCGACTTCGCCCCCCAGGTAACCACGGCGTTCTCGTCGTACCCGAACCTCGTCTACGCGCCTCACGTGTACACGCACGCCTTCACGGTGGACCAGTTCATCGGGTACCCGGCCAAGTCCAGCCCGTACCCGCCGACCTACGACTTCGGCTATCAGACGGCCGAGGCCGACGCCCAGACGATGCACGCGGCGATCGTGGTGACCGATTACGGCGCGTCGTCGTCGACCGACGGCTTTCTGTTGGCCGGGGAGACCGGCGCCCAGGAGGACACCCTCATCTCTGGGTCCACGCTGTGGGCATGGAAGGGGTTGTCATCTGACGAAGGGACCTGCTGGTGCGTCCGTTGGCAACACTCGTCCTACGGCACCACTTCTGACGGCACCCGGGGGTCGGGCAACGCCCATGCGCCGGTATCGCCCGACGATGTGGAGATCTCGAGCCGCCAGGAGCAGTTGGACCGGGTGTGGCCACGCGCGGTGACGGGACCCTGCTTGCCTATCGATACGAACCGTCCACCCGGTCGTTCGCCATGGTGGCCACAAGCCCCCGCGTGTCTGGAGGCGGTAGCCACGACACCATCGTCTACGTGCCTTCTACCGTGCCGGGGCACGTGGCCGTCACCGGTGCCGCCGTCATCGCCGCGGTGACCAAGGCTCCGGACGGGAGTCGGTTCGTCTACGTCGATCCCACCGGGACACAGCGGTGTGGACAACTCTGCCGCCAGCCTTCCGGCGTCGGTCGCTACACGGTGATGGTGGGACCCGATGGCACTTCGGTGGCCAGCGTGACGCTGCGCCTCGCCGACCACCCGTTGGCGCCGATAAGCGAACCACAGGCTAATGGGGATCGACCACCTCCTTCGTTCCACGGATGAGGCTGGTCAGCCGAGCCGCCGACAGGTGAGCACTGATACTCGCTGAACCTGGAGTTCTAGCCCTAGATCGTGCCCCTGCCGGTC
>Ga0182024_10007121_pt1 | contig 24233 bp, 19 predicted proteins | sample P32metaG_FD_120480 | JGI IMG/M metagenome (GOLD analysis project Ga0182024, IMG submission 120480) | Permafrost microbial communities from Stordalen Mire, Sweden - P3-2 metaG (Illumina Assembly) | ecosystem: Environmental > Terrestrial > Soil > Wetlands > Permafrost | place: Sweden: Stordalen...
AGAGGGTAAAACCAGCCGGCACAGATCAAATCCGCATCGGCATCACCACATATCGATAGCGCGACGAATCGTCTCCGGTGGGGCGCAACTGCCCCGCGGATTGATCGTCTTTCAACTCGAATGCGATCGGTCCATCGCCACAGGCGGCAAGAAAATCCAGCAGGTATTGGGCGTTAAAGCCGATCGACATAGGCTCGCCCTTATATTCCTTTTCGATGGCTTCCTTCGCTTCGCCATACTCCGGGCTGGACGATGAAATTTCCAGGCCTTCCTTTGCCAACGTAAACTTCACGGCGTGGGAACGCTGGTCGGCGAGTTGCGACACGCGGCGCAGCGCATCCTGCAGCTCGCTGCGGTCGAGCACCACCGTCTTGTTCGGATCCTTGGGCAGAACCGCCTCGTAATTGGGAAATTGCCCGGTAAGTTTCCGCGACGTCAGCAATCGCTCCCCGCGCTGGAAAAATAGATGACTCTCGTCCTGCGCGAAATCAATCAACGAATCTTCATCCGCGTCGGCCGACAACCGCTGCACTTCGGACATGGCCTTCTTGGGGACCAGCACGCGCAACTCGTTTCCCAGCCCTTCCAGTAGGTGATCGGCCTCAACCATTGCCAGGCGATGACCGTCCGTCGCCACCATAGTGATCGACGCGGGCTTCAGCACCAACAGCGCTCCATTCAACGTGTACCGCGATTCCTCCATCGAAATCGCAAAACTGGTTTTGGTCACTAGCCCGGAAATCAGCTTCGCTGGAATCTTCACCAAAGCGTGGGGAAAGGGCGGCAGGGCCGGAAAATTATCCTTCGACATTCCCACCAGCTTGTACGTCTTGCGTCCGCAGGTAATCTGGATCCAGTGGTTGTCGAGTAGTTTGAAGCGGATTTCTTCGTCCGGCAGCAACCGCACCAGTTCGAGCAACTTCTTCGCCGGGACGGTGCCTGACCCTTCGGTCTTCACCTTGGCCGCGCACGAGGTGCGAATGCTGAGCTCCAGGTCCGTAGCGGTGATCGTCAGCCGGCTGCCCGTAGCTTCCACTAGAATATTGGAAAGAATGGGAATGGTGGTCTTGCGCTCGACGACACCCTGGGTCAGCTCGAGCTCTTCTTGCAGATCGAATTTCTTGACGCTGAATTCCATTCTGTCGTCCCCTCGTTGTACCTGCCGCCGTACCGGGCATCTTTACATCTTAATCTTTAATGGCTGTTAATAATAAACCCGTCGTAGCCGCCGCATGTGTGTAAATCGTGGAAAACTTCCCGCTACTCGGCTCTGTTTGTGGATTGAGGTTGGGCATGGTCTGTGCATGTCGCGGCGTTACCGTGGATAAAACCAACTTGCTCGGGGGCAGCCCGGCGTCCACATTTACATCCACAGATTTATACACAGCCGAATGGCAGGTCGGGGCGCGCCTGGGTTGCTAAGGCTATCCGAATGAGTCGAGTAGCTTGTTGATTGTTTTGTTTAAATCTTTGTCGGTGTGCCGCAGCATCTCGATCTTGTTAATCGAATGCATCACCGTGGTGTGGTGCTTGCCTCCGAACTGCCGTCCGATTTCCGGTAAGGACGCCGACGTTAGTTTTTTCACGATGAACATCGCCACCTGCCGCGGGAACGCGATCACTTTTGAATTGCTGCGCACCTTCAGATCCTGCGGACGCAGCCCAAAGTGGTCTCCCACCCGCTTCTGAATCTGGTCGATGGTTACCTTTTTTTCCTGCGTATCGATAATATTTTTGAGCACTTGCTGCGCGGTCGAAATGGTCATGTCCACGCCGGTCAGCGAGGAATACGCGATCAGGCGGATCAGCGCGCCTTCCAACTCCCGCACGTTCGATTTGATCGAACGCGCGATGTACTCCGCCACGTCGTCGGAAAGGTGGGCGTGCTCGGTATCCGCCTTCTTTTGCAGGATGGCTATCTTGGTTTCCAGGTCCGGCGCCTGGATATCCGCGATCAGGCCCCACTCAAACCTCGACCGCAGACGTTCTTCCAGTGAGGAAATTTCCTTCGGCGGGCAATCCGACGAAATCACCACTTGCTTCTGCTGATCGTAGAGCGCGTTGAAGGTGTGGAAGAACTCCTCCTGGGTGCGCTCGCGCGTGGCGATGAATTGGATATCATCCACCAGCAAAACGTCCATGGTTCGGAAGCGATCGCGAAAACTGGCCATGCGGTCAAACCGCACCGCGGCGATCACTTCGTTGGTAAATTTTTCCGCGCTCACGTAAGTCAGCCGCAACGCCGGGTTGCGCGCCTTCAACTCGTGCCCGATGGCTTGCATCAGGTGCGTCTTGCCCAGTCCCACTCCGCCGTACAGGAACAATGGGTTGTAGGATTTCGATGGCTGTTCGGCAACCGCCCGCGCCGCGGCGTGCGCGAATTGATTGCTGCCGCCCACCACAAAAGTGTCAAATCGGTACCGCGGATTGAGCTGATTATTCGCGGAATCAAAATCCAGTCGAGCTTGGGGAGGCGGCGCAACCGTGACCGGCTCCACCAACTCGGTGCACATAAAGTCGATCTGCAGGTCCGGCATACCTAACTCGGTCAGTACGGCCTGTAAGAACTGTCCGTAGGTTTCCGTAAGGCGTTTCCGAAACAGCCGCGTCGGGATGCGCACCACCAAACGGTTTTCCTGCTCACTTTCGAGCCGCGTGGGACGGAACCAGGTGGCGAAGCTGTGGGGATTTACCCTACGCTCCATGTGCTGAAGTATCTTGTCCCAACGGTTCATCGGCAAAACTAACCCCTCCAACGATTTCCACTACTGTGGAAATGCTGTGCAAAACACTCCATTACCAAGCTCTCGAATTTTAACAGCGGGCAGGTTGCCGACTGCTCATGTCCCCAAGGCTTCTCGCATCTGGCAACGCTGGTAGACGCGAGCCGGGATTCTGCCTAAATCCAGCGGGTAGAGCAAGAGAAAATTGAGCGAAGCGAATGCACAGCTCCCACATAAAACCCACAGGATTTCCACAAGTGAATTTTTCATTGCTTTCACTCTTTTTCCTCGGTTCTTTTCACTGGGGTGACGGACACTCGCGGTTGGTGGGGCGTCTTGGTTTGGTTTTGACTTTACCGGCGGGTTCCGCACCCTTCGCTGGTAAGGTGCGGTTCTTCACTGGTCCCCTTCCCAGCCAAGTAAGCTCAACCACCGTCCACTCCACCGCTCAACCGAGTCTCTCATGGTTTTGAGAAGACCACCCGCCGCCCAAGTTTAATGCTCGCTCTTGGCCGGCGTCACCGCCTTGGGATGGTCGGGGCGAGCGAACCCATAGATGCCGGTTGAATTCGTAGCCAGCACCAGCCGGTCCGGCTCGATCAGCATGGAAAACGGCGCCACCCGCCCGCCTTCCCTGGTATACGCGCGATAAGACGCGCGGCGATCGCCGTTGTGATCGAATCGCGCCAATTCGTCGCCCAGCGCCATCCATACATCGTGCGATTCCGGATCGACGCCGAACGCGTCGATCACCGGTTTCAGTGATGGCGTGCCGGAACCATCATCCTGCCGCGCGATTTCACGCCGCGCCGCCTGCGCGCGCGGTAAATATTCAATCGCCGTTGCGGAGATCTCCAAAGATAGGTGGCCCAGCAGATCGTATTGCCGCACCGTCGGCTCCGGCACATAACTAAACGCGTAATAAATGTGTTCTTGGGAATCCGCGAGCAACCGTCCAGCGTTCAGGAAGCGGTTCAGCCGGGAGCGTCCCGCGAGATCGGAAAGCGCGCCGATGTCCCGAATTGTGTTTCCGCGCGCATCGAAAATTTCCACCAGGTGATTGGACTGCACGCTGGCCACCGCAACTTCTCCGTCCGGGAGCGCGGCCACTGAAGTAGGAGTTGCCACTCCTATGCGTCCCGTTTCGTGTCCATCCGCGGCAAGAATATCCACTGCTGCTGCTCCGCTGTCGGCAACGTAGATCCGGCCCGCGGCGTCGACGTCGAGATCCTGGCCGTACGCCGCCGCGGCTTCTTTTGACTCCGGCGCCGCCGCCGAAATTTGCCCGATGCGCTTTCCGGCGGCCGAATATATTTCCACCACCGCTCCGGGTCCCGACAAAATGTAATAAAGACCAGCGGTACTGCGCCGAATTGAGCGCACATCCGGCCCGGCATCCGGAAATAACCGCCCTTGCGCGATCAGTTCCTGTTCTTCGATTGGCGGACTTTGTGCGGTGGCCAGCATCGCCGCCGCACACGCCACCCCCAGTGCGAAAAGGCCCGATGCATACAAAGAAACACCACGCTGAGCAACGGCAGCCATAGAACTTCGCTTACCCAGACGCGGGGGATATTTCATATTCGATTCGATGGTAAAGCGCGCGCGGTTGCAATTCATGCGGCTTTCCTAGCCCACAACTTACAACTCATCAGTCGATGTGAAACGTCACCCGCTCGATCGCCAACGCCCGCCCATCCTCCGGGTTGATATCGATGAACACCGTATTCATCTGCACGTTGCCCTCCGCCACCGAAAACCGCGCCGGCAGCGCATCCTGAAAACGCCGGATGATCGGATCCTTCTCCATTCCGATCACCGAATCGTGCGGCCCGGTCATCCCCACATCCGTGATATACGCCGTACCCCCGGGCAGAATCCGCGCATCCGCGGTGGCCACGTGGGTGTGCGTTCCCACCACCGCCGACACCCGCCCGTCCAGGAACCATCCCATCGCCTGTTTCTCGGAAGTGGTTTCCGCATGAAAATCCACCAGGATCACCTTCACGTCCGGCGGGATTTTCTCAAGCTCGGCCACCGCCGTACGAAATGGATCGTCGATCGGAGTCATGAACGTGCGCCCCTGCAGGTTCAGGACCGCGAATTTCAATCCGTTTTTTTCCCCGACGTATAGGCCCGATCCCGGCGAGCCCGGAGGAAAGTTGGCCGGCCGCAGCAGCCGCGGCTCGTGCGGAAAATACTCCAGGATCTCTTTGCGGTCCCAGATATGGTTGCCGCCCGAAAGAACCGAAATGCCCAGCGCGATCAAATCCTCGGCGATTTTAGGTGTGATGCCGAATCCCGCCGCGGAGTTCTCGCCATTGGCGATCACCAAATCCACCGACCTGTGACTCACAATGTCCTGCAAGCGGTCGTGAACGATCCTTCGACCTGGAGAGCCAACAATATCGCCGATAAATAAAAGTCGCATAGTGTCAGATAGACCGGATTCTAGAGACTAGAGGCTGCCGACACGAAAGAAAAGAAAAATCCTGCCCAGCCCGGTAGCCATTCTTGGCTGCGCCGACCCAAAATTCTACAATTTTCTACCCACTGAACCGCGATCACAAATTTCTGCCCACGGGTGCCTCTTGCGAACCTCCACGCGCACCTCTCTGCGTCTCTCACCCCGCAATATCCCCACCCCTGCTACAATTACTCGGGAGCTATTCTGCGAAACAGGTGACTGCGCGAAAACCTTTTGAACCAACACTGGATCCCAGGGTGCCCGCGTCGTCCTGCCCTTGTGCATGTCCTAGCCTTTCCCCGATTCCGAATTCGCATCCGGAAGCGCCTCGCGCACCACTCCGGGGACGAATTCGGGGTCGGGAACGGGCATGGGAAAGCCTTAAAGCAGGCGCTGGGTACCCGCCTTTACACGTGGGGTTCAGGGTTTAGCTCAGCACGGCCGAGTGGATCGGCTCCCTTTTTGATTTGTGCATGGGATGTTGGCGGCCCGATTTTGGAGTGCCGGTTAGGACGTTGCTGCCGGGGTTGGGTGCTCTGGCCCCACCCTTCACCGGTTTTGGGAAGGGTGGAGTTTGCACCAATGAAACCCGGTCTTCTGACGTCTCAACGGCTCCCGCGCAACATGGCTTGAATTGAACGTGGGTCACACCTTCAGCACGTCGCCCTCGCGCGCCACCATCTGGTAGAGCACCGGGCTAACGATACGGCCCAGGAACAGTCGCGAGATGAGCCCCGCCACAATCACGATCGCAAACGGTTTCTGGGAGTCCGATCCCACACCCGTCGAAAGCGCCGCGGGCAGCAGACCCAGGCAGGCCACCAGCGCGGTCATCATGATCGGCCGCAGGCGGATCAGCGACCCATCCAGCGTGGCCTTGCGGATGCCCTGCCCTTCCAGACGCAGCTTATTGATATACGAAACGTCGATGATTGCGGTCTCCGCCGACACGCCCATGAGCACCAGCAGCCCGAGCACCGAGGAGACGCTGAACGTCGTGTGGGTGAGCTTGAGCGCCAGCAGCGCCCCGACCGGTTCGGTCATCACCACGCCCAGGAGCACCGTCACCGGGAACTTGAAATTGCCGTACAGCGCGAACAGGATCATAAATATCAGCAGAACGGCCAGCGGGCCGATCAGCGCGAACTGCTGTCGTGCCGCAACGTATTCGCTGTATTCGCCGCCCCAGTCCAGCCGATAGCCTTGCGGCAGTTTCACCGACGACTGCACCGCCTTCTGCGCCTCGTTCACTGCCCGTGCCAGGTCGCGCCCCTCGATGCTGAATTGCACTCCGATGTACCGCGAATTATTCTCGCGATAGATGAACGACGCGCCATTGCCCTGATGAATGGTGGCCAGCTCGGAAATCGGAACCTGCTGACCGGAAGGAGTCGGCACCAGCAAATTGCCGATGGCGTGCTCGCTCGAGCGGTATTCCGGCTTCATGCGCACCACCAGGTCAAACAACTGCTCTCCCTGGATCACTTGCGTCGCTGCCTGCCCGCCCACCGCCGCTTGGATTACGCCTTCCACATCGGAAACATTGATCCCGTAACGCGCGATTTTTCCGCGGTCCACGTCGATCTGCACGCTCGGCTGCCCCAGCTCGCGAACCACCGTCAGTTCGGTGAAGCCAGGCACCTGCTGCAGCACCCGCTTGATCTCCACCGCTTTGTTTTCCAGCACTTGCAGGTCCGGACCGAAAATCTTCACCGCCAGCGCGCTCTTCAAACCGGTGAGCGCCTCATCCACCGCGTCTTCAGCCGGCTGGGTGAAGTTGAAAATCACCCCGGGATACGACGCCACCTTTTTCTGAATGTCCTTGGTCAGATCGGCCTTGTTGTGGATCGATCCCTGCTTCCACAGCGCATCCTTATATGGCTTCAGCCCTACGTAAAACTCGCAGTTGAAGAACCCGGTAGGATCGGTGCCGTCGTCGGGGCGAGCCAGCTCCGAGCCCACCTCCGTGACCATCGGGTAATCCATCAGGATCTGGCGTATCTGCGGTGCGAATTTCGCCGCCTCTTCAAAGGATATGGTGTACGGCATGGTGGCGCGCACCCACATCGCTCCTTCGTCCAGGTGCGGCATGAACTCACCGCCGATGAAGGGAATCAGTAGAAGCGAAGCGCCAAAAATCACCGTGGCCAGCACCATCGTAAGTTTCGGCCGGTCCAGGCACCAGCGCAGTTCCGAAGCGTATTCATCCTTCAGCCATTCGTACGCGCGGTTGGCCTTTTCCTTCACACCGTGCGTGAACCAGTACGACGCCAGCACCGGAACCAATGTCAGTGTGAAGATCAGCGAGCCCAGCAGCGCCCACGACATCGTTTCCGCCATCGGGTGGAACAGCTTGCCCGACGGGCCGCTCAGCGCGTAGATGGGAATGTACCCGGCGAGAATCACCGCGATGGAATAAAAAATGGGCCGGTCCACGTCGTGCGCCGCCGCGATGATCACCTCGTGAAGGTTGTACTCCTGCCCGTGGCGCTCGGCCAGCTCCCGATAGATGTTTTCCATCATCACCACCGTGCCGTCGATGATGATTCCGAAATCGATGGCCCCGATGGAAAGCAGGTTCGCCGGGATGTCGCGGCCGTGCAGGAAAATGAAAGAAAATAGCAGGCTCAGCGGAATCGTCAGAGCGACGATGATCGCCGCGCGCACGCTCACCAGGAAGAAGATCAAGACGATCAACACCAGGCCCATGCCCAACAGCATGTTGTCTTCCACCGTGTCGATGGTCACCTGCACCAGGTCGCTCCGGTCATAGTACGGCCGCACTTTCACGTCATGCGGCAACAGGTCCCGGTTGATCTCGATGGTTCTCTCTTCCACTCCTTTCAGGACGTTCTGCGTCTGCTCGCCGGTGAGCATCAGGATCACGCCTTCGACCCTGTCGTCATCGTTCTGGAATCCGAATTCTCCCAGCCGGGGAGCGTAGCCGATGGTCACCTCGCCGATGTCCCGGATGCGCACCGGTACCCCGTTGTTGTTGCCCACCACGATCTCGCCGATATCCTCGGTCTTGGTCACCAGTCCAAGGCCGCGCACGTAGAAGAATTGCGAACCCTGCGAGTAAAACCCGCCGCCAGCGTTGGCGTTGTTCGCGGCCAACGCAGTGAGCACTTGCGGCAAGGGTACGTGGTAGCTGTAAATCTTGGCCGGATCGAGCAGCACCTGGTATTGCATCACCGTGCCGCCGAACCCGGAATCGTCGGCCACCCCCGGCACGGACTTGTAGGCCCGCTCAATCACCCAGTCCTCGTACGTCTTCAGCTCTTGCGGCGTGCGGTCCGGGCTCTCGATCACGTAGCGGTAGACCAGGTTTGACGGACTCGATAGCGGCGCCAGACTCCCGGTTACCCCCGGAGGCAGGGTGGCATCCGAGAGCCGTTCAAACACCACTTGCCGGGCGAAATAATTGTCCGTGCTGTCCTGGAACGTCATGATGACGTCGGACAATCCATACAACGAGATCGAGCGCATGAACACCATGTGCGGCACGCCGTTCATCTGCAGCTCGATCGGCAGGGTTACCAGCCGCTCGATTTCTTCTGCCGCGTGCCCCGGCCATTGGGTGATCACCTCGACCAGCGGCGGTGAGAGGTCCGGGTACGCATCCACCGGCATCCGCTGAAACGAGATCGCGCCGCCAACCGCCACCAGCACGGCCATGACCAGGATCAGGAAGCGCTGCCGAAGCGCGAATTGAACGATGTGATGAATCATTTCAGGCCAGGTTCTCCCTCAGCGCTGCAGCGAATTCTGGAATTGCAGAAACAGGCTGCCGTCGCCGACCACCCGGTCGTTCGTTCGCAACCCGCTCACGATTTGCGTTTTTCCGTCCTGGCTTTCGCCCAGCGTCACGTCGCGCCGGCCAAACTGGCTGTTTCCCGTCTGCACGTACACGTACGGCATGTTTTGTTCGTCGCGCAGCACCGCGGAGTTGGGCACCTCGAGCGCGTTGGGGATCGTCCCGGCTCGCACCTCCGCGGTCACGTACATTTCCTTCTTCAGCCGCTCTCCGGGATTCGGCGCTTCAATGCGCCCCTGCAAGGTGCGCGTGTTGGGGTCCAGCGCGGGAGAAATGTATGCGATCTTGCCGCGGACCACGTCCGGATACGATTCATTGGCAACCGTCACCGTGTCCCCGACGTGCACGTACGGCACGTCGTTCTGGTAGATGTTTACCAGAATCCACACCGAACTCATGTCCGACAACGTGAAACACTGGGTGGCGCCCGCCGCCAGCAATTGCCCCGGCGAGCACTGGCGGTCGACCACCTCTCCGGCTACCGGCGAGTACAGCGGGACTTCAGGTGTGGCCGGCTTGGTGACAATCTTTTCCGGATCCGCGATCCCCAGGACGCGGATGGCATCGGTGCTCGACTCAAGGTCCGCCTGCGCTTGCGCACGGGTCGATTCAGCTTGCTCCAGGTCGGCTTCGGCAATGGCGTGGTGTGCATAGAGGTCCTGCGCGCGGATGTAGAACCTGTCCGCGAGCTGGAAGGCATTGCGTGCCTTGATATAAGCCGAGCGCAGCAGCGAGAAGTCCGGACTGGCAACATAAAGCAGTGCCTGGCCGGCGCTCACCTTCTCACCTGGTACGACCACCACGCGGCTCACCGCCCCACCCACCGCGTGATTACCGGGGTGGTCTTGAAATCGTTGTACTCCACCGCGCCGGTCAGCCGTAGCGTCCGCGGCAGCGGTCCCTGCTCGACCGCCACCACTTGGATGTGCGACATCTGGTCGGCGGGCAGCGAGAACAGTTCGGCTTTGGCCTGGGGGCTTTCCGACGTCGAGAATGAGGTCATCTTGCTGGCCTGTTCTCCCGCCCCTCCGCATCCCGCCACGCAGATACCGGCGGTGATGCCCGCGCACAGTAAGAAACGCAAACAGTCTTTCATGGAAGATTCCTTGTTCCGACGGCCTCGCGCATTTGTTCGAGCGCCAGCGCGTAAGCGGCGAGCGCTTGCCGGTAGGCCAACTGCGTAGCCCGATAGCTTCGTTCGGCGTCCAGGAAATCCAGCAGGCTGGCCGCGCCCCGCTTGTACGCGTATTCGCTAATGTCGCGGGACTGCTGCGATTCGTCGAGATACCCGCCGCGATACAGGGCCATGATTTCGTCGTTGGCATGCAGCGTTTCGTACGCCGTGTAAACATCGCCCACCACGGTTTCCGACGCGGCCAACTCCAACTCTTGCGCCTGGGTCAGCGCGTAGCGGGTGCGCGCGATTTCGCCCTGGTTGCGGTCGAAAATTGGCAGGTCGATGCTGCCGAATATCGATAGCGAGCTATACCCAGACACGTGGCTGTAATCCAGGCTGCCGGTAACATCTTTTTTACCGTTGGCTTGCGCCAACGCGATCTGGCTCTGCGCCGCGGTGATTCCTTGTTGCGCCGCGCGCAGGTCGGCGCGCTGCTTCAGCGCCATTGCCGCCAGATCCTCCTCTTTCAGATTCAACGGCTGGAACTCCAGCTCCCCAGCCACGTCAAAATCCGCCGGCACCGATTCGTACCCCAGGAATTCCCGCAGGCTCACCAGCGCCACCGCTTTCGACATCCGCGCGGAGGCAACATCCGATTGGAACTGCAGCAACTGCAGCTTGATCTTCAGATAGTCCGCTTCGCTGATGTCTCCCGCTTTGTACCGCGCCTCGCTGATATCCACCGAGTTCTGGAAACTCTTTACGTCCTGCAGCGCCAAATCCAGCGTCGATTCCGCAAGCTGCACGTTCACAAACTGTGTGGCTACCGAAAAGGCCAGCGTCCGCTCATTGTCATCCACCGTGGATCGCGTAACGGCGGTCTGGTCCTGCGCAGCCTCCAGCCGCCGTTGGCGCTTTCCCCCTCGCTCGAACAAGTAACCGATGCCCACATCGAACTGCCCAATCTCGTTGATGTAGTTGGTCGTAAAATTACCCGGCTGGAAAACCGGAAGGAACTGCGTGTCCCCGGAAATCGTTGGATTGGGCCGCAGATTGGCGGTGATCTCCTGCGCCTGATTTTGCAGAATCGTGGTGCGCGCCGCCTTCAACGCGTGGTTGTGGTCGCTGGCCATCTGAATGGCCTGGTCCAGCGTGATCTTCACCGGACCCTGCGCGAAGGCCGTGCCGCCAATCAGTACCGCGACGGAAAATGCAGTAATACGTAGAAGTTGTTGCATAAAAGTCGACTCTCTCGTTCAGAAATTGGGATTATCAGACGCGCCCCTGACGGGGCGCAGCACCGATGAATGCTAAGCGGAGGGCGGAGCGCGGGCCGGAATGCGCCGCGTGATCGGGCCGGGGCTAAACTTGGATTCGGCAGGTGCGAACTGGATCGCCACCATCTCGAAATCAGTGGCTGGAAGGCCCGACAACTCTTGATCGATCGCTTGGTGACTCAGGTGGCAGATCGAACAGGTCGATTCCGTACAACCGGTGTGGTGATGCACGATACCGCTCACCGATAAAGTGAGAACCAGCAGCGCCAGCAGCGCCGCCGATACAATCAACCACCGAGTTAATTTTGCGTAAGACGACATTGATCGATCCGCCGGGGCCCTATGCACAACTACAGTCAATATTACAGCAGATGGCCCTATCCCGGAAATGGTTGTGCCCATTGGGCTAACCATTGGGGAGACCGAGCGCCGCCGGCTAAGCTCCTGCCGCAGAAGGTGGGCAGTATGTGCAGGCCGCCACCGCTGGCAGTTCCGCGTGGTGCCAACTCAGGCCGCCGAACTATCCAGGACCCGGTCCACGATCTGCACGCACCTTTCGACGCGCTCCCGGACCGGCCCCTTCCATTCCTCGCGCTCCTGACGCAGGGCGAAAAGTTCATCGGCCATGTTTAGAGCAGCGAGCACCGCCACCTTCACCGAGTCCACCAGATGCGTAGCATCGGCCACCGCACGCATCTTGCCGTCCACATACGCCGCCAACTCTTTCATGTACGCTTCGTCCGACTCGGCGTTTACGTTGTAAGACTGATCGAAGACTTCGATTTTCACGCTGCGCTTCCTCCTGCCGGGCAGGTCCATTGTCAGCTGGGTGCGGCAAGTCCGCAAGTGCGGAGATTCCCGCAGTCCGCCGCCAAGGGCGCCTGCTCACGTAGCCCGCAGCGTGGCGCCCAGACTCTTCTCCAGAGCCGCTACGATCCGCGAGGAATAATCCGTCAGTTGCTCATCCGTAAAAGTCGCCTGCGCGCTTTGCAGCGTTACCTGAATCAGCAGCGAATGCCGGCCCGCCGGCAAATTCTTGCCGCGATACAAATCCTTCGCTTCGATCCTCTGCAGCTCGGCGATCTGCAGGCCCCGGATCGTTTGCTCCACCTGATCGAAGGTCGTTACATCCGAAAGCAGCAGCGAGAAATCGCGCACCACCGCGGGGAATCGCGGCACCGCTTGGTAATGCAGAGCGGCGCGCGCCTTCTCAATCGCTTCCAGCAAAGGTTCCAGCGTCAGCTCCGCAACGTACACCGCTTGCCGCAGTTTGAAGCTCTCCATCACTCGCGGACCCAGCAATCCCGCCGCACCAATGGCTTCGTCTCGCACATGCTCCCGGAGTGAAACTTGTGCCGCGCGTCCAACCGCAAGCCACGGCGGCCCGCCGTGGGTCCAAACCCAGCCTCCCGCAAGCTCGCCCAAACTATCGAGCTCGCCTTTCAGGTCAGCGAACTCAAATTCGCGCGCATTTTCGTGAATGCTCTTCTCCTGACCCAGGCCCGTGGCGCCCAGGGTAAGGATTCGCGTTTCGTGCGGCGATCCATTACGCAGCTCATATTTCTTCCCGAGTTCAAACAGCCGCAGGTTGCGTTGGCCGCGATTCAGGTTCCATTCCAGGGTGTGAACCATGTTCAGGATCCCGGATGTCTGCATCACCGAGGCATCTTCGGCCAGTGGGTTGGCCACCACCGCGGGAGTCGTCCCCTCGCTGCGAAACGTCGCGTCTTGCTTCGGATCCACCAATGGAATGGTAACGATCTCGTGGTATCCCAGCGCGATGATTCGCTCGCGCAACAGATCCTCGGCCGCCGCATGCGGCAATCGCGCTGCCGGAAGCTGCGTACCGCTCAACCGCGCCGGAAATTTTTCCAGCCCGTAAATCCGCGAGACTTCCTCGATCAGGTCGATCTCGCGGGTCACGTCCTGCCGCCACGACGGTTGCTGGCATCTCCATACCGCCGCCAGCGATCCGGCGCTGCCGCGATTCACATCGCTTCGCACCGGTTGAAAACCCAGCGCCCCCAAAATGCCTTCGATCTCCCGGTCCGGCACGTCCGCGCCCATGATCCGCAAAAGCTCCTGCCGCGAAAAATCGATACTGCGCTGCGGCGGGCGCCCGGGGAACACATCCACCGCGCCGGCGAGCACCTCGCCCCCCGCCAGTTGCTGGATCATTTCGGCCGCGCGCTGCGAAGCAAGGTCAGTCATCTCTAAATCCGCGCCGCGCTCAAACCGCTGCGATGCTTCGGTACGCAATCCCAGTGCCTTGGACGTTCGCCGGACGGAAATTGGATCGAACCACGCCGATTCGATCAGCACGTTTTTCGTCGCAAAGCGAATCTCACTCTCTGCTCCGCCCATCACCCCGCCAATCGCCACCGCGTGAGCTTCGTCCGCGATCACGCACATCTCGCGAGTCAGCGTCCGCTCCGCTCCATCCAGCGTCCGCATCTTCTCCCCGGGTTTGGCCCGGCGGACGATGATGTGCCGCCCCGCAAGCTGGTCCACATCGAACGCGTGGATGGCTTTCCCCAGCTCCAACATCACGTAGTTGGTCACATCCACCACGTTATTGATGGACGTCTGTCCCAGCGCCTCCAGCCGTTGCCGCAGCCACTCCGGCGAGGGTTGCACCTTCACCCCGCGAACCACTCGGGCGACGTAGCGCCCGCAAAGATCGGGGGATTCGATGTCGACGCGAGCCACGCTCGCGGCGGAATCACGGGCCTCCACAAATTTTGGACGCACCGGCTTCAGCGGCAGTCGATACAGCGCCGCGATTTCTCGCGCGATCCCGTAGTGGCCCAGGCAATCCGGTCGATTGATGGTTACTTCGGCGTCCAACATGGGGCCTGCGGAGGTTTCGTCGATAGCGTCCACCGATGTGCCGGAGAGTGAAAGCCGCGAACACACCTCAGCGGGTGCCGCGGTGACCTCGACGAATTCCTTCAGCACGTTGTAAAGAACCTTCATGACCGACCACCCGCCATCAGCCGCCCGGAATACACCCGCGTCTGGTACTCGAACTTCACGCGATCCTCGATTTGATTTTTATCAAAAATCCGCGCCAACTCCTGGAGCATCGCCTCATGCTGAGGGTGCCCTTGGTCCGGGGCATACGACGAACTCAACAACCGCCCGCGCAATCCTTGCCCATCCATCACCTGCGAATTTTCCACCCGATCTTCGCGGAAATCCGAGCGAAGGAAAAACCGGCTCATCTTTTCGCGATTCGGATATGACTCGCGCACCCGGCCGTAGTCCGTCCCGAACTTTTGCAGCAAGCGCTCGTACTCCTGCAAAAATGCCGACGACTCTGTCTGCCGCTCGTTCCAGATCAGCGCCACCCAACCACCGCGCCGTAAAATGCGTTGAAATTCGCCGCGCGCCGCAACCGGCTCAAACCAGTGAAACGCCTGTCCCGCCACCACCGCATCGACGCTAGGGCCGGGCAGCGTGGCCGCTTCGGCCGATCCGGTCACGCTGTGAAATTGAAACCCCGGAAATTCCGCGAGATACGCCTCGCCGGCCTCACGCATCGCGGCATTCGGTTCGATCCCGAAAACCTCGTTGCCATTTTCCAAAAACAACCGCGACAGCAACCCCGTCCCCGAGCCGACGTCCGCGATCACCGTATCCGGCGACAATCCCCATGCCCCGCGAAGCAGTTCCAACAGCGCGGCGGGATAACCCGGCCGATACCGCACGTAATTCCCAACCCGCGATGGGAAACGCGATTTCGGCTCGGCGGCGCTCGAACGCGATTGGCTCAACGGCTCGCACTCCTACCGGAACTGGCGCAGGAAACGCACGTCGTTCTGGAAAAGTACCTGCAAATCCGTTCCGTATTTCAGCATCGCGAAACGGTCCACGCCGATTCCGAACGCAAAACCCGAGACGCGCTTCGCATCGTAATTCACAAATCCATATACCGCCGGATTCACCATCCCCGCGCCAAAGAGCTCAATCCATCCGGAGAATTTGCACACCCGGCAGCCGCTTCCGCGGCACACGTAGCAAGTCGCGTCCACTTCCGCCGACGGCTCCGTAAACGGAAAGTAGCTCGGCCGCAACCGCGTCTTCACTCCCGGCCCCAAAAACTCCCGCACGAAATAATCGACGGTCCCTTTGAAATCGCAAAACGTAATGTCCGCATCCACCGCCAGCCCTTCCAGTTGATGGAACATGAAACCATGCGTGGCGTCCGGATTGTCGCGCCGATACACTTTTCCCGGCACGATGATGCGCACCGGCGGTTGCTGCTTCTCCATGGTGCGGATTTGCATCGGGGAAGTATGCGTGCGCAAAAGATGGTTGGAGCCTTCGATATAGAAGGTATCCATATTGTCGCGCGCGGGATGATGTTCGGGAATGTTGAGCGCCTCGAAATTGTAATAAGGCGTCTCGATTTCCGGGCCTTCCACCACCGTGTATCCGATCGCCAGAAAAATGCGCTGCAGCTCGGCATAGGTCTGCCGAATCAGGTGCCGAGTGCCCAGCAGCCGTTCCACGCCGGGCAAAGAAAGATCGATGCGGTCGCGTTCCAGCGCCGCCAATTCCGCCGCCGCTTCGATCGACGCGCGCCGCTCTTCCAGCGCTTGCTCCACTTCCGTTTTCAGTTCGTTGAGGTGCAGGCCGGCCGCGCGCTTCAGTTCCGGCGCCGCCGCTTTCAGCCAGTTATTAGTGATCAGGGTTATGACCCCGGACTTGCGCCCTAGCCAGCGATCGCGAACCGCCTTCCAATCTTCTTCGTTCGCGATTTGTAGCAGGTCGTGCGACGCAAAATCCGCTTGGCACTCGTGGAAATGTTTCCCGACGTCCGCGGGCGAGCTGACGCCGAGTTCCGCCAGCGTTTTCTCGTAGCTTTTCTTGTTGGGGTCTTCCTGTGCCATTCCCGCCATTCTCTTTGAATTGGAAACAGCGACGCGCTGGCCACGCCGCAGGCGCGCTCCTGGCCGCTGGCGGTGCGCCGAAAATCAAAGCGCACCGCGAGCCACATACCACGTCTTGCCGTTGTAGCACCGCAATCTTGGCGATACCCGGTCCGGCGTTAGGCCTTCTTCGCTACCTTAGGCGCAGCGTGTACCGGTTTCGGTGCCGCGGCCAGATACCCCTTCGCCGACACCACCAACGACGTAAAGCCGGCAGCGTCCTTCACCGCCATGTCCGCAAGAATCTTGCGGTCCAGGTCGATGCCTCCCAGCTTCAAGCCGTGAATCAATTGGCTGTACGACAACCCGTTGGTCCGCGCCGCCGCGCCCACCCGCTGAATCCATAGCGTGCGGAAATCGCGCTTACGGGTGCGCCGGTCGCGGAAAGAATAGCGCAGCGAGCGATTCACCGCCTCGCGCGCGGACCGGTACAACTTGCTCTTGGTTAGGAAAAATCCCTTGGCGTGTTTGAGGAGCTTCTTACGCTTGGCGCGCCGTTTTGTCCCGCGTTTGACTCTAGGCATGGCTGTTTCTCCTGATGCGCGGCATTACCGCGGCAAAATGCCAGGAGAATCGCGGGGAGCATGGACGCACTCGCGCAGAAGTGTGCGTCCGCCGAACCGGCGTTCTCCACGGCGTGTTGAGAGCTCGGTGCGTTTCACCGGGAAAAATCCCGAAGACGCGGTGAGCCCGGTCAGCGGCCAAAAAAAAATGGCCGGTCCGGCCGGCAGGCCCGCCGTGGCGGGGTTGCGCGCTGCCTGGCACGGTAAAAAATGGCAAATCTAGGCGTAAGGCAACATCCGGCGGACCCGCTTCATGTCCGCTTCGTGCACCATCGTCGACTTGCGAAGGTGGCGCATGCGCTTCGGCCGCTTGGTGCCCAGCAAGTGTCGCTTGCCGGAGTGCGCTCGCATCACCTTGCCGGTCGACGTCACCTTGAACCGCTTGGCGGCCCCGCGGTGCGTCTTCAGTTTCAGCTTTTTATTTTTCTTCAACGTATCCTCAATCGATCGGAAATCCGCCCCGCGCTCAATTCGCTTCGCCGGGACTCTTCGCCGCCGGTGCCGCCGTTTTTTTCGGGGCCAGCAACGCCAACAGAATATTCGCTTCCATGCGCGGTCCGAATTCCACCAGCGCATGATCCACGATCTCCTTCAGCAGCCGATTCATCTTCGTCCGGCCCACGTCCTGGTGCGCCATCTCCCGGCCGCGATGAAAAATCATCGCTTTCACCTTAAACCCTTCGCCCAGGAACCGGATGATCTGGTTCTTGCGAACCTGATAGTCATGCTCCGCCGTGGACGGCCGAAACTTCACTTCCTTGATATGCGTGGTTTTCTGATGCTTGCGAGCTTCGTGCGCTTTCTTATTCTGCTCGTACAGAAATTTTCCGTAGTCCACCAGCTTGCACACTGGTGGAACGGCTGTCGGTGAAATTTCCACCACGTCCAGACCCGAATCGCGGGCCGTCTTCATGGCATCGAACAGCGACATCACACCCAGCTGATTTCCCGCGTCATCTATCACGCGTACTTCCCGCGCGCGGATCCGCTCATTCACCCTCAAACCACCGCCACGTTCTGCGATAAACCCACCTCCCCAAACCCGCTTTCACGGGACCCTCGTTCGACCCAAACCACCCCGGAGGGACGGGCCGAAAAGTATAGCACGCCTCCCTCTTATCTAGCCCCAGAGAGAACCGAGCTCCCCGGTGCGCAAGATCGCCCGCTGGACGATCGCACCCAGCGCCGGTTGAGACTCACCCAAACGGGCGTAGCTTACTGGCGCCTAACCACACCGTCAAGCCGCGCATGTTATCTCCGAGGAGCATGACGCCAGGAAGGGACTCGAAGTGGTGGTCCGCGGTTACCAGGTCAGCATTCAGTCTTAGCGCCGTCTCGCTCCATGCTGGGTCTTTAGCTAACCCCCAACATTATCTATCCGGGCACGACCACCCCGCCCTCACTGTCCCGCATCTGCGCAAGAGGCTAGACTATTGGGAAGGACTACCGACAAGGCCATGCCTTTACTCGTCTGCCAGAATTGCGGTTTCCATCAAAACGACGGCACGATCTGCCGCAGCTGCTCCACGCCATTTTTCTATCACCAGAGCACCCCGGCCGACGCAGCCGTAAATCGCCCCGAGCTCTCCCGCCCCGAACCGAAAACCAGCGGGAACATCTTCCGCCGCGCCTTCCGGATCGTGAATAACGTGAGCCTGGCCATTCTGATTATCGTCATCGTGCTGATTTTGCATAAGCCCCGCGCCCCGCAGGTGAACGTTGATCCCCAGGCCGCGCAGCGCGCCGAGTCCAAGATCGAAGCTTCAGAGTCCGCCTCGGCATCCGGGCGGCCCGAGCCCTTGCACCTGGATTCTTCGGAGGTCAATTCACTGCTGCACAAGGATCTGGCGTTGGCCCCGAGCCAGCCCCCTGCGCCGGACGCCGCCGTTGGAAATCCGCCGCAGTCGCCGCCCCCACCCGTCGCCCCGCCAGCCACCGAACCGACCATCCAGGAGGTTCAGTCTTCAGTGAAAGATGTGAAAGTGACGATGCACGACGATCAGGTGGAAGCCTACGTGGTATTCAACTTTCATGGCGAGGATGTATCGCTGGACCTTGAAGGTAAACTCGGCGTCAACGACGGCTTGATTCAATTCCAGCCCACCCACGGAACTCTCGGGTCGCTGCCCGTTCCGCAAGCAGCCCTGGACGATGCCGTCCAGAAAATGCTGGCATCCCCAGAAAATCGCGAAAAGCTAAAAGTCCCGCAGAACGTCCGCGACATGCGTGTCGAAAACGGCGAACTCGTAGTCGACTACAAGTAGGCTGGGGGTTTTGACCCGCGGTTCCGGTTCCACGCCGCCCCACTCTTCCCGTCTCTTTGCGCTCGGTGCTGACGGCGGGAAGGGCGAGTGTGTCGAATTTCGATGGAGTTACTTTCTACGAGCCTGCTCCAGCATCTCCCACGCCTCCGTAGGTAGATCGACGAAATCATTAAACTCCCCCGCCCCCCGCAGCCACAAACCGCCGTCGATCACCACACACTCACCATTCACGTACTCCGCAGCATCACTCAACAAGTAGACCGCAAGATTCGCTAGCTCCTCGTGCCGCCCAAATCGCTTCATCGGATGTTGTTCACGCGCTTGCCGCTCAAGCTCCGGCGAAGGCAACAACCGCGAAAACGCTCCCTCGGTAGGAAACGGTCCCGGCGCGATCGCATTCAACCGGATTCGGTGACGCGCCCACTCCACCGCGAGCGATCGCGTCATGGCCAGCACTCCGGCCTTCGCGCACGACGACGGCACCACAAACCCGGATCCTGAGTTGGCCGCCGCATACGTCGTAACAATGTTCAGTACGTTTCCCGGCTGTTTCGCTTCGATCCACCGCCGGCCCAGCGCCAGCGTGCAATGGAACGTCCCTTGCAGCACGATTCCCACCACCGCCTGAAAAGCGTTCGGCGAAAGTTTTTCCGTTCGCGCCAGGAAATTGCCCGCGGCGTTGTTCACCAATGTATCCACGTTCCCGAATGCACGAAATGCCGCACTCACGGCATTCTCCACCGCCGCAAAATCCCGAACATCCCCAGCAAAATACGCGCCGCGGCCGCCACCGTGGACCGCCGCAATCTCTTTCGCCGTCTCCGCCAGCCGCTCTTCGCGCCGGCCCATCAAAAACACGTTCGCGCCCAACTCCGAAAACCGCAGCGCCATCGACTTCCCCAACCCCGTTCCGCCGCCGGTGATAAAAATCGTCCGGCCTTTCAGTAGATCGCTCTGAAACATCGCCTCTCCCATCCTGCCCGCCCGATTCGCTTATCCGATATTCCCGCGCCGGTGCACCCGCACTCTAAAAATCCGCGTGCAGCCGCACCCCAGGAACAATCACCGGCCCCCGCGCCTGGTTATACCCAGGATTGTTGACGTGCTGCACATCGAACGACCCAAAAAACCCGCGCCACAGATGCGCGGTGTAGTATCCCTCGAATATTTTTTCCTGCCCGTAAGTCAGCGCACCATCGCCCAGCAGAAAGCCCAATCCTCCGTCTGCCAGATACGTGCGATGGGCCGCCGATATTCCGTTCACCACGAACACCGTTCCAGCGTGATCGTTCTTCCTATGCCACAACCCACCGTGAAAGTAATTGCCCACTTCCAGGGTCCGATCCACTTCGGTGTAGGCAAAAGATTCGTTACGCCCGTCGCTCCAGCCGGTGCGCCCAAACACCCCCAGCCAACTGGTAATGTCCTGCTCGAAATTTAATCCGAAGCCGTATTTCTTACGTCCTTGTTTTCGCGTCGCCACTATATCCGGTTCGCTACTGAGCCCGTTTAGAAAATCGTCGACCGCCTGGCGATAGCTGCCCATGTCGGCGTGATTGAGATAGCTCAGCACCCGCACCGTTCCGTCCCGGTGCCGCAGAAATCCTTGGCGATACTCGAACTCCAGATTTTCCGCCCGTGCCCGCGCCAGGTCGACATCCAGATAAGCTCCATTGGCCACCTTGGGCATCAGCGTTTCCGCGAACCGCAGCGACCAGTGGTGGTCGTCGTATTCCACCAACGCCCCATCGGTGTATCCACGCGTGTTCGCGGCATAGTCGTACGCTCCATTATTGTCTACCGCCCAGTTCAGGAATTGCAGGTGGCTATCGCTACCTCCGGAATTCATGTCGAAGAAATCCACTAGGCTGAATTTTCCGAGCCGAAATTCCAGCCGCCGCGCGGGCAGGGAAGTCGCCAGCCCCAGAATGCCGCGCGTCGCTGGAACGCGATCGCTGCTTAGCGGAATAATCTGCCGCAGCATCAACCGCGCCAGGTACGGCGCCACTCCCAGGTTCGGGTTGCGCACCACGTCCAGGTTCACGTAGCCGGCAAGCCCCAGCGCCTCGCTCAGTCCGTGCCCGTTGGTTTCTTCGAGGTCCAGAAATACTTCCGTCGTCGGCGTCAGCGCCAATCCCGTGTACAGCGTCTCCAATTTGGAAACGGCGCTTTGCGCCCCGGCGGTGAAGCTGTTGCGGCCGCTGTACGCGGCAGGGAATTCCGGGTGCCACTGCAAAATTACGCTCGCCTGGCCCGAGATCCAAAACCGGCTAGACTCCGAGTGCGGAAACATCGTCACCGAATCGCTAGAGTCCGACGCGCCAGCGGCGGCGCCCGGTACCGATGCCGGTGACGACGCCTGAGTGGATGCCGCCGTCCCCTCCGTATCTTGTGCTCGCGCCGGTGCCATCCACAGGGCGACACACCCCAAGCACACCACCCACCGCAAGATCGTCATCCTTAAGAAAATGAAGGAGCCCAATGTCGGCCAATACCCCAAGAAGACAGGATTTACCCAAATATTCCGTGCCGCAACCAGAGTAAACCACGAGTATCTCCGATTGCTACACTTACGCCACTGCGCCCTCCCTCCCCATATTTCGGCAAGTTTCTGAAGGCATCCGATTGCTCGCCGGGCACATCTTTAGTAGTCTCGTATCCTTGCGGACCTTGAGAGGGTGGGTTTATCCACCTCGGTACGCTATCGGTTCAGGAGCCTGTTGATTTGATTCGGAAAGCCCTAGGTATCTTTTTCACGCTCGCGGCCGTCATTTTCGCCGTGGCATCGTGCGGCGAGCAAATTAATTATCCGTCGCCTACCATTACTGGCCTGTCGCCCACCAGCATCTCTGCCGGCCAGCCTAGCTTTACCCTCACCGTAAAGGGAAATGCGTTCGTCCCGGCCTCCCAGATTCTCTGGTCAGGCAACGCGCTGACCACTCTATACACCGATGCCCACACCCTGACCGCGATGGTTCCGGTCGCCCTGATTACCGGTGGCGCCGTGATTCCCATATCGGTGACCACTCCGTCTCCCGGCGGCGGCACCACCCTCACCCTCAACTTCACCGTCAACGCTTCCGCAAGCCCGGTCCCGAGTATTGCTTCCATCACCCCGGCCATCGCCATTGCCGGATCGGGTTCCGTGCTTCTCCACGTCACCGGTACCGGCTTTGTCCCCGCGTCGGCGATCATGGTCAACGGAACGCCCCTTACCACGAATTACGCTAATACCACAACCGTGACCGCGAGCATTCCGGCCGGTTCACTGAACGCCGCCGGAACGCTGAACATTGCCGTTTTTAATCCGCAACCTAATGGCGGCGTTTCGAACGTCGTGCTTCTTCCGATCTACAGTCCGGGGCCCAGCATCGCCACCATCTCACCTACCAGCATCGGCGTGGGATCGGTGTCGCAATCGGTTACCATCACCGGTGCCGGCTTTTACACAGGCTCGGTCGCCTATTTCAACGGCGCGCCGTTGACGACCACCTATGCCAGCCCTACCTCGCTGCTTGCCATCGTTCCTTCCGGGAGCCTCGGAAACGCAGGCGTTTATCCGTTTTACGTGTATAACGCAGGCACTGGCGGGGGTAATTCCAACACTGTCCCGTTCGCGGTGAATTCCACCACCACCGCCTTGGGCCTTCCGGAGATTGTGGATCTCGGACCGAACGGCCAGCCGGCCAACAACGGCATTGGCAATATCGGTTTCTCCGGACCCTCGATCGCCGCCACCGGCACCGAAGTGGCTTTTGCTTCGATCTCCAGCAACCTGTTGGCGAACATTACCAATGCCACCTCCAACATTTTCGTCCGTGACACCTGTTATGGCAGCGGCTCCTGCGTTCCCAAGACTCTATTGGCTAGCGTCTCCACCTCCGGCGCGCTGGCCAACGGCGCGAGCCTCGAGCCCTCCCTGAATGATGCCGGCCGCTACGTGGCGTTCTCGTCGGTGGCCACGAACCTCGACCCCAACTATCCCACCGTAATCGGAACCACCAAGCAGATCTTCATCCGCGACACCACCACCGTCCCGACCACCACGACCACCACCGTCTATGTCAATTACGCGACCACCCTGGTCTCCGCCGCCGCCGACGGCGTAAATCCGGCCAACGCCGATGCCTACTCTCCGGCCATCAGTCCCGACGGACGTTTCGTCGCTTTTCTCTCCGCCGCTACCAATTTGATTGGTGGCGTCCCGACCAACGGAATTGTCCAGGTCTATCTGCGCGACACCTGCCTGGGCTTCGTTAGCACCGACTGCACCCCGGCCACCTATCTGGTTTCATCTCCCGACGGTGTCACCCCGGCGAACGCCGACAGCTCGGAACCCTCGGTCTCCACCGACGCGCAGTACATCTCCTTCACATCCACCGCCACGAACCTGGTCCCCGGCTTGGGAACCAGCGCCTCGCAGATTTACCTTCGCGAGCTTTGCGTTTCCACCACCAGCTCCACCGGTGTCAACACCATTACCTGCGACTCGGCCATCTCCCCCAGCCTCATTTCTTCGCCCGACGGCGTGGTCGCCGGGAACGGTGCCAGCTCTCAATCTAGCGTGACTGCGGATGGTAACATCTTCGTCTTCAAATCTTCGGCCACCAACTTGGCTCCGAGCGTTTCCTCCACCGTCCCACAAATCTATCTGCTCGATTCCTGCGTGGCCAGCACCTCCATCACCACTACCTGCACCCGCTCCATGATTCTGGTCTCCTCACCGGACGTTAGCCTTACTCCCACCACGCCAGGCAATCTTCTGAGTGAGAATCCTTCGGTCAGCAGCGACGGTCAGTACGTTGCCTTCGCGTCGCAAGCCACCAATATTGTCGCCGACACCACCAACGGCTTTGAAAACGTCTTCGTTCGCAATACCTGTCTCGATTTTGCCACCATTACCAGCGGAGTAACCTGCACGACCAGCACCGTTCTTGGCAGCGTCTCCGACACCGGCGGCCTGGGCAATGGGAATTCCGAATACCCCCAAATCAGCGACGACGGCCACACCGTAACCTTCCTATCCTTTTCCAGTAACCTGGTAACCAACGACACCAACAACCTCGAAGAC
>Ga0182024_10007122_pt1 | contig 24226 bp, 22 predicted proteins | sample P32metaG_FD_120480 | JGI IMG/M metagenome (GOLD analysis project Ga0182024, IMG submission 120480) | Permafrost microbial communities from Stordalen Mire, Sweden - P3-2 metaG (Illumina Assembly) | ecosystem: Environmental > Terrestrial > Soil > Wetlands > Permafrost | place: Sweden: Stordalen...
CCGTGATCGAGCGTCAGGCGGCGCGGCTTAAGGCGCCGCTGCACATTGCCGGCGAGCATTGGACCGCCACCGAAGAACGCGGCCGGCTTGTCTACCAGGACGGCGACGGACTTCTGGATCTGCCGGCGCCGAGGCTTTATGGCCGCCACCAGTTCGAGAATGCAGGCGCAGCGATTGCGGCGCTGCGCGCGAGCGGTCTGAAACTGCCGCCGGCAGCCTACGAAGCCGGTATGACGCACGTCGATTGGCCGGCGCGCATGCAGCGGCTTTCGCATGGCCGGCTTGCGGCTTTGGCGCCGTCGGAGAGCGAACTCTGGCTTGACGGCGGCCACAATGCCGACGGCGGGCAAGCCATCTCCGCCGCGCTTGCCGATCTTGAGGAACGTGTGTCGCGGCCGCTCGTGCTGATCGTTGGCATGCTGACGACCAAGGACAGCGCCGGGTTCCTAAGGAATTTCTCCGGCCTTGCCCGTCGGATCATTACGGTGCCGATCCATCAGGACAAAGCGATGCCCGCTGCCGAACTTGCGGCCGTCGCCGACACCATCGGCATTCCGGCGCTGGCGCGCGATGATATCGAAAGCGCCATCACGATTGCCGGCAAGCTCGATCTGCACCCGGCGCCACGCATTCTAATTACCGGCTCGCTCTATCTCGCTGGCGAGGTTTTGGCGCTCAACGGCACGCCGCCGCAGTGAATCAGTTTAGGCTGCGCGATGCCGTATACGCGGCGATGGCCAGCATATCGTCGACGTTAAGCCTACTCACGACCTGTGCCATCAGCGGCTGCCACGACCCGGCACGGCTGCCGTCCTGCATGCTGAACAACTGGCGGACGACATAGTTCGCCTGCCGTCCCGCGATCGCCGACACCTCGCCGAGTCCGGTCAGCGCCGCACCGTGGCAGATGCCGCAAGGGATCGTCTTGCCGTTGCCGCCGGTCGTAACGAGTGCCTCGCCCTTTTCGATGCTGCCCTTCGGCACAAAGGCGACGAAGCCCAAGCGCGGATCGCGGTTGAGCATGACATTTTCATCCTCGGGAACTTCGATGATGCGAGCGCCGATCGGCTCGCTGCCGCCGCCGGGCAGCCGCAGCCTTTTGTTGCCTGGTCCCACATAAGTCTTGGGCACCGTGTCGGTCTCGACCACCCGGATCCACGGCCGTGGTTTGAGCGAGGCAAAGTAATCGGCGGCAGCGTGGACATCATCGTCGCTGATGGCTTTGGCGATCGCCGTCATCATCCCCGATCCCTTGCGTACGCCGCTCTTGTAGTCGGCCATCTGTCGAACGGAATAGGGCGCCGGCAGCCCCGCGATATAGGCCGATTCATCGTGGCCGGTGCCGGTCGGCAAATGGCAGGCCGCGCAAGCGCGAACCGTAGTGCCACTGCCATGCGCGACCACTTGCGGCATCGGCGGATGCATGTCCGGATACCAATCCGGCGGATTGAACAGGTCGTCGATCTGTTTGCGCGTATAAGACTTGTCGCTGCCGGGCGCGGTTTTCGGCAGGCCGTCATCCTGCGACGGCGGCTGCACTTTATCGGTCACCGGAAATGCCCAGTCCGGACGGTCTGCGCCGTGGGCGAGGACCGGCACAAGACCGATGAGCAGCGCTACGGCCACTTTGCGCATTGATCCCCCCAAATGTTCGGCGCGTCGTTATTGAACCTTGATATCGTCGTCGTGAATGACCTTCGCCCATTTGGCGCGTTCGGCCTTGATGTAGGCGGCGAACTCGTCGGGCGGACCCGCCATCGACTCGAACATTTGCGGATCGAGAAAGCGTGCGCGAAAAGTCGGATCGCTGAATACCTTGATCGCTTCCTGATCGATCTTCATGACGATGTCCTTGGGCATACCGGCCGGACCGAACAAACCGAACCAGGCGGTGGCTTCGTAGCCTGGCAATCCGCTCTCCGACACCGTCGGCACTTCCGGCAACAGCGGCATCCGTTTCGGCGCGCCGACGCCGAGCATCTTGATCTGGCCTGCCTTGTAGGCCGGCAGGCCTGACGCGACGCTGACCACCATGGTGTTGATGTGGTCGCCGATAAGATCGTTGAGCGCCGGCGTGGCGCCACGATAATGCACCGCGACCATCTTAACTCCGGCCATGCTGTCGAACAGCGCCATGTTCATGTGCAGCGCCGAGCCGACACCCGCAGTGCCGTAGGTGATCTGGCCCGGCTTCTGCTTGGCCAGTGCGATCAACTCGGCGGTGTTGGAGACAGGCAATGATTTGGCGGCAAAGATCGACTGGTGGATGCGCACCAGCCCGGTGATCGGAGTAAAGTCCTTGTCGGCGTCGTATGGAACTTTATCCTTTGGCAGCAGCGTCGGATTGACGGTGAAGGCGCCGGACTCGCCGACCAAGAGCGTGTAGCCGTCGGGCGCCGCCTTGGCGACGGCCTCGGCGCCGATGATGTGCGCGGCGCCGCCTTTGTTCTCGACGATGACTTCCTGGCCCCAGTCTTTGCTGAGAGCCTGCGCCAGCGCCCGTCCGACGACGTCGGTGACGCCGCCGGGCACCGAGGTGACGACCAGCGTAACTTGCCGCGACGGATAGGCCGGCGTCTGCGCCTGGCTCGTGCCGCAGAACGCAATCAACAGCAACGAGGCAACGAGATATTTTTTCATATCAGGACCGCTACAGTCTTATTTCGCCCAGGTTGATGCTGGCGCCGAGATTGGCCTCGACGCTCTTGGAACGGCCGCGCGAAAAGATCTGCAAGGTGTAACGGCCCGAGTTCTCGGTGAGCTTATCGAATTTGAAGTCGCCGTAATTGTCGGTGGTGGTGAGCGCAATCGACGCGCCGTCCTTGACGAGCTGGACGCTGGCGCCCTCGACGCAATCGATGACGCCGTTTTTTTCCTCGGCCAGCGTTCCGCCGATGAAACATTTCGAATAGCGCCACAGATTGCGGTAATAGACCCGCGGCTTGGAGCCGAGCTCGGGCTTCATCACCTCGAGGTTTTGCTCGTCGGCGAGCCGCGCCATCTCGCTATCCTCGACCTTGATGGCGCGCATGGCGCCGGTCGGGCAAGATTGGTGGCCGCGGGTCTGCACCCAGCCCTGGTCGATCAGATGAGCGTCGAAGGTCCAGGCCTGCGGCAGCTGCAAGTCCTCGTTCCACCAGATGTGGCCATAAGGGCAAGCGTCGACGAGCTGTTTCTGGCCCTTCGCCTTCTTCGGATCGATCAGCACGATGCCGTCTTTGCGCTTCTTGATCGCGCCGGTCTTGTCCGCCTTCATGCACGGCGCGTCGTCGCAGTGGTTGCACATGGTGGGAACGTAGGCGAGGTCGACCATCGGCAGTTGCCCGCGCTCCTTCTGCAAGATGTTGATCCACTTATGGCCATGCTTCGGCATCGGCGCCGAATAACCGGGCCAATCATTGCCGACATATTCGTCCATGGCGGCGAGCGTGCACAGATTGCAGTTGGTGCACTCGGCGACGTCGATGATCAGGTTCCATTTTTTCATGAGCGCTACTTCGCCGGCACCAGCTGCGCTTCCTTGAGCGCGCGCTTGATTTCCTTGTCCTGCTCCATGGCTGCGAAGGCCGCCGACATGTGCTCGATGCGGCGATCCCACGGCTCGATCTGGACCAGTGAATTGGCGCCCGCGAGCGAATGCGTGCTCTTAGTCTGCGTCCGCTCGGGGGTGAGCAGATTGAGGCAGCCGCCGCGGTCGACGGATTTTCCTGGCTCGCCCATGGGATCGTAGATCGCCGAGGATTCGTAGCCATGCGCGACGCCGCGCGGCAACCGCTGCGTCGGCAGTGCCGCGCAAATCACCGCGCCACGGTCGTTGAACACCTTGACGAGGTCGTGCTTGCTGATGCCGCGGGCCTTGGCGTCGTCGGCATTCATGCGCACGATCCAGTAATAATAGCCGTCGACCTTGACGCGATGGTCCTCGATGTTGAGCAGGAACGAATCCTTACCGTCGCCCTGGGTGTGGAACGAATATTTGGAATGCGGCGTCAGCAGTTGCAGCGGATAGCGATCGAACAATTCTCCCGAATGCGCACCCTCCCACGACGGCTCGTATTTGACGATCGGCGGCCGCTCCGGATCGTTGAAGCGCTTGAGCGAGTTGCACTCGAATTCGAGCTTGCCGGATTGGGTCTGCAAGCCGCGCAAATATTCTTCGGTGTAATCGGACGGCAGCGGCTGCGCTTCCGGCACGTCCTTTTTGCGGTTCTCATAGAACCAGCGGAACGACACCGGCGCGCGCAGCTTCTCCTTCTCGGCCGGCACGACGAAATAGCCGCGCTTTAGAAATTTCCTCCAGGAAATATATTTCGGCAGGTCGGAAGCGAGGAATACCCGCTTGACCCAGTCGATCTCGTTGACGCCTTCGGAAAAATAATTGGCGAGCCCGAGCGGCTTGCACAGCTCATTGAAGATCCAGTAGTCGGATTGCGATTCGCCCTGCGGCTTGATCGCCGGCGCCTGAAACACGATGACGCGGTGATTGAGCTGCTGCTGGCCGTGATGGCCGTAACCGCCGAGCCCGGCCCATTCGCTGATGTCGGTGCGCTCGAAATTGGTGCAGGCGGGTAACAGAATATCGGCGAACTTCGCCTCGCCCTCATTCCAGATCGACTGGTTGACGACGAATTCGAGGTTCGGCGATTGATACATCCGCACCCAGCGGTTGGTGTTGTTCATCGTCGAGAGGATCGAGCCGCCGTATTTGTAGAGCATATGCACCGGCGAATGCCCGGCTGCCGGGTAAGTGAATTTGGGGAACTGGTGCTCGATCGACTTGCCGACCCAAGGGTAGCCTTCGGCCTTGCCGTCGAGAATCGCTTCCGGCACGAAGATGCGCGGGATGCGCTGATTGTTCGAATTCATGGTCGGCAATTGCGGCATGCGCTGATAAAGCTCGACCGGCATCGAGGTATTTTCGAGATCGCCGGACATGCCACCGTCGGCATAACCGGGGAAATAGAAATTGAAATCGATTGGCGTGCCCCATTGCAGGTTGCCCATATTGATGCCGGGCTTGCCGAGCCCCTGCATGGCGACGAGACACACCATGACGCGCGCCCAGGGAATGCCGGTCTGGTTGCGGCAGGCGCCGCCGTGGCCGTTGCCCCAGCCACCGGGAGCGAGATAAACGCGCTTCTTGCCCCATTCGCGCGCCAGCGCGCGTACGTCTTTCGCCGGGACGCCGGTTTCCTTCTCCTGCCATTCGGGCGTCTTCGGGATGCCGTCGTCTTCGCCGAGGAGATACCCCTTCCATTTGTCGAAACCGACCGTATGCGTCTCGACATATTGTTTGTCGTAGAGGTTTTCTTTGATCCAGACGTAAGCGATCGCCATCGCCATAGCGACCGACGTCGTCGGCTTCGGCGCGAACCATTTGCCCGGCAGAAATTGCGCGGTGGCGTTGTAATAGGGATCGACGTGGACGACTTTGATGCCGAGCTTCGGATCTTTCAGCCACTGCCGGCGCGTGGTGCCTTCCTGCGCGCCGTAGGAGCCTGAGGTCGATTCCGGATCGGCAGCCCACGACACGATCATGTCGCAGTTCTGCAAACAATCCTCGACCGTGCCGTACGTCTCCGACTGGCCGACCCGCAGCGTGTGGCCCCAATGGTGCACCGCGCCCCAGTACCATCCCTCCCACGAATCCGGATTGTGGTGGATGCGCGTCATGCCGACCGCGTTGGCGAAACGAAACAGCGCGGAGAGGTAATAGCCGACATTGCCCCAGGTGTGATGCGAGCCGTGCGAGAAGGTGATCGCGCCCGGACCGTGTTCGCGCTTCTGCCGCTTGATCTCGTCGGTAACGATCTTGATCGCCTCGTCCCAGGAGATGCGGACATAGCCGGACTTGCCGCGATTTTGCGGATTGCGCTCACCGGTCGGATCGAAGTCGACCCGCTTCATCGGATAAAGCAGCCGGTCCGGCGAATAGACGATCGACTTGGCGTTCTGGCCGTGCGGCGCCAGCGTCGTTTTGCGCGGCGGCGTGAGTTTTTGGCCCCTCGCTTCGATGGTCCACGACGCGCCGTCCTCGTCTTTGAGGTCGATCGGCGTCATGCGCAAAATCTTGCCATCCTTGACGTCGACGAAGACCGGGCCGCCGTTCGTCATGTTGCAATAGCGCGTGACGCCGCGGCGCTGTCTGGTGCCGTATTTGAGACCGACCGACTGGCTCATCATCAAGGTCTGCGCGAACCAGTTTGTCAGATAGTCCGGCCCCTCTACGGTGAGTACGAAATCCTTTTGCGCGTTGATCTGGTCGAGCCAATTGATCGGCGGCATCAGCAGCGACGCGCCGATCTTGGCGTTCTTGAACATCAGCTTGATGTCGGGCGCAGCGTGCAAGCCCCTAGCCGACGTTACGATGCCCTTCTGGAACTGGAACCAGCGGCCGATGCCTTCGTCGCGGGTCATAATCTGGGCGACGAAATCGTGCTCCTCCAGGCGATTGCTGAACTCGGGATGCCGTTGCGCCGCCCGCTTGAGAAGCTGCGCCGCGCCGAACAGGATGATCGGAAATTTGAGCTTGGCCAGCGCCATCGCGCGTCCTCCGCAGACTCCCTCGGCATATCCGAGGTCGGTTTTACCCATAATTCCCCGGAATTGAGAACTTTCCAAGGGGCTGCCGCGAGCGGCGCTATGCGCTCACCGGGGGACTATGTTCTTCATCTCGCTTCGCCGCCCGACGAGGAATAGCCGCATATTATCGACAATAAGCGGCATGATGAACTCCTCGTATTCGACAATATAGCCGCCAACATGCGGGGTGACGAAGAGGTTCGGCAGGTCCCAGAACGGGCTGTCGGGCGGCAACGGCTCGGTCTGGAACACGTCAAGCGCGGCGCCGGCGATGCGGCGCTCGCGTAACGCCGCAGTCAGGGCCGCCTCGTCAACGGTTTGGCCGCGGCCGGCGCTGATGTAGTAGGCTGACGGTTTCATCGCGCCGAAGACGGCGACGTCGAAAAGCGTGAAGTTATAGGGCGCGGCCGGCAGGACATTGATGAGATAATCCGCTTTGGCCGCGGCGTCGTGCAGACGGTCCATCGGCATGACCTCGCCGAAGCCTTTTTCGGCCCGCGGCGTGCGGCTGACGCCGACGACATTCATGCCAAACGCCTGGAGCAGCTCGCCGATCGCCGCGCCGACGACGCCGGTGCCGACGATCACCGCAGTCTTGCCATGCAGTGTGTTCCACAGCCGCCGCGCCCAGATGCGATGCTGATGATCCTCGACCTGGCGCTTCGCATCGCGGCTCACCGCCATCATCATATAGATGACCTGCTCGCGCATCGGCGGGCCGTGAATGCCGCGGCCGCTGGTAATGAGAACTTCGGGCTTAAGCGCCGGGCAGCGCAGGAAATGATCGACCCCGGTCGCCAGCGATTGAATCCATTTCAGCTGCGGCGCATCGGCAAGCATGTGATCGCGCAACTCGATGCCGAACATGATCAATGCGTCGATATCGGCTAGGTCGCCCGTCACCTCTGCCGCGCCGTGGAACAGCGCGAATTGCAGGTCCGGAAATTCCGCCCGCAAAGCATCGCCGTACATTTCGGCGTGAACGTCGACGATAAGAACTTTGGTCATGCAAGCGGCTTGAGGCCGAAATATCGGATCGCATTGCGCGAGGCGATGTCGTCGCGGAGTTCCGCGGCGAGCGGTGTGTGGTCGAGAAATTCGCCGGCTTCCTGCGCCGATTCGAAGGGATAATCGGCGGCGAACATCACGCGATCGCGACCCAGCGCGGCGAGCGAGCAATTGAGCGGTTCGGCGGAGCACATGCCGGACGTCGTCACCATGAAGTTCTGCTTGATGTAGTCCGAGGGCTGCTTGGCGAGCTTGATACCGTAGAGCTTGGCGCGGCTGTCGAACCGCCACAGCAGGTACGGCAGCGTCTCGCCGAGATGGCCGAGCATCACCTTGGCGCCGGGAAAGCGGTCGAACAGCCCGCCAAATACCAACCGCAAGGCGTGCGAACCGGTTTCAAAACCCCATTCCCAGGTGGCGCGGCGCAAGCCGTTGTAGCCCTCGAGCACCGGGGCGAGGCTCACCGGATCCGTGGGATGAATATAGATCGGCGCCCCGAGCGCCTCGGCGCGCTCCCAGAAGGGATGCAGGGCCGGATGATCGAGATAGTGGCCGTTGGTGTGACCGTTGATCATGGCGCCGGCAAAGCTGAGATCGCGCATGCAGCGCTGCAGCTCGTCGGCAGCGCCGCGCGGATCCTGCATCGGCAGATGCGCGAAGCCGCTATACCGATCAGGCCGCTTTTGCACCTCGCGCGCCAGAAAATCATTGGATTCACGGGCGCGGCGGACTGCAGTCGCGGCGTCGCGCTCGCTCTGCACGCCGGGACCGGCAATCGACAGCACTGAGCGCGCGATCCCGGCCTGGTCCATGGCTTGCAGCCGCATTTCGCCGAAATCGGTAAGCCGCGCCAATAATGTGCTCGCGAACTTCGGATCGACGGTGGTGACCGTCGGTCCCCAGTAGTCTTCGTAACCCGGCGACAGGAAGTGCTCTTCCAGCGCGATTTTTTTGACCATGCCTCCCCTCGCCTTTTCGAGCTTGCGCGGCTCTCTGTACCTTATATGCGATATTGGCTACAAACTCCGGATCGTACAACAGTGGCTTAAGCATTCAGCGGAGGAGAGCCCGTGACCCAGAAAATACGCGGGGTGACGTTTGAGGAAAACCTCAACAACTCGATGGGACTCGAGTTTTTCAACCTGTCCCATCGCTTCGGCTATCAGTCGCCGAACTGGCCGTATTTCGAAGACGTCAAGATCGAGCGCATCCACTACATGGCCAAATCGGGCGTGCTATCGCAGCGCATCACAACCTCGATGCACAACACCACCCATATCGACGCGCCGGCGCATGTGGTGCAGGGCACGCCGTTCATCGATGAAGTGCCGCTGCCGCATTTCTTCGGCTCCGGTATCGTGGTGGCGCTGCCGAAGAAGAAGTGGGAGAAGATCACCTATGACGACCTGGAGAAGGCGGCCGGCAAGATCGTGCGGCCGCGCGACGTCGTCATCATCAATACCGGCTGGCACGATAAATACGAGGATAGCGAGGACTATTTCTGCTACTCGCCCGGCTTCGTGGCTTCGGCCGGCGAGTGGTTCGTCGAAAAGCAGGTGAAGGTCGTCGGCCACGACACCCAGGCCAACGATCATCCGCTGGCGACCGCCATCGGCCCGCAGCGCAACGGCCCCTTACATCCGCATCTCGCCGCTGAATACAAGGAATGGTCCGGCGGCCGCGACTGGAAGGCCGATTTTCCCGATTGGGAGCCGGTGCACCGCATCCTGTTCAAGAACGGCATTCTCGGCATCGAAAATGTCGGCGGGGATATCGACAAGGTCACCGGCCGGCGCTGCACCTTCGCGTTTTTCCCGTGGAACTGGGACCGCGGCGACGGCTGCATCATCCGCCTGGTGGCAATCGACGATCCGAAGGGCGCCTACCGGATCGAGAAGGGGGAGAAGTTCTAAATGATCGTACGCAAATTTTCCGAAGCGAAGTCCTACGAGGCGCCAAACCATCGCGACTATAAATCGTTCCGCGTATACGGCGCTGAAATGGGCGGCTCGCAGACGCTGGTATTCGGCATTTCGCACTTCCTGCCGGGCGGCGGCGCCGGCCCCGATGCCTCGCCGCCGGAGAAGATCTATTACGTGCTGGCCGGCGAACTCACGGTCATCGCCGGCGGCAAGGAGACGGTCGCCAAGGCAGGCGACAGCGTCTACATCGGTCCGAACGAAAGCCGCGAGATCATCAACCGCAGCCCCGAGGTCTGCACTATCGCGGTCGCCGTCGCGCCAGTGAAGTGACGGCGCTGTGCGCCGTCATCGTCCGCGCAGGCGGACGATCCAGTAATCGCCAACGTTGATCGAGGTCACCGCAGCGCTAGCGAATACTGGATGCCCCGCCTGCGCGGGGCATGACAATGTTGGAAACGCGTGGAGCTACCATGTCCGAAGATTTCCTGAAAAACCCGCTCTCGCTGTTCGACGTCAAAGGCAAGACGGCGATCGTCACCGGCGCCACCGGTGCCTTCGGCGCCATTGCGGCGAAGACCTTGGCGGCGTCCGGCGCCAGCGTCGTCCTCACCGCGAACAATGCGGAGGGCTTGAAAAAGATTGCCGCGGAGTGCGGCAAGCTCGGCGGCAAAGCCGAAATCATCGCCAAGCGCCCGAGCTCCGAAGCCAATTGTGACGCCATCGTCGCTACCGCAGTCGAAAAATTCGGCGGCCTCGATATCCTGGTCGTGGCCTCGGGCCAGAACAAGGTGGCGAAGATCGTCGATCAGAAGGCTGAGGACTTTCGCGACGTGATGGACGCCAACGTTACGCAATCCTGGCTGATGGCGCGCGCGGCATCGCGGCAGTTGATCAAGCAGGGCCGTGGCGGCAAGATCATCCTGATGTCCTCGGCGCGCGGCCTGCTCGGCCATCCGGCCGGTTACACCGCTTATTGCGCGTCAAAATCGGCGGTCGACGGCATCACCAAGGCGCTCGGCTGCGAGCTCGGCCCGAGCGGCATCACGGTCAACGCGCTCGGCCCGACCGTTTTCCGTTCGCCGCTGACCGAATGGATGTTCGCCGACGACGAGCGCGGCAAGACCGTGCGCGCCGGATTCCTCACCCGCGTGCCGAAGGGTCGGCTCGGTGAGCCGGAGGATCTCGCTGGACCGCTGTTGTTCCTCGCCTCCAAGGCGTCCGATTTCTACACCGGACATATCCTCTACGCCGACGGCGGCTATACAGCGGGCTGAGACCATGGCGAAAGAAGTGTCGCAAGCCCGCATTGCCGTCATCGGCGCCGGGCTGATGGGACACGGCATCGCGCAGGTTTTCGCGCTGGCCGGGCACGATGTGACCATCACCGACACGGTGATGAAGAACCTCGATACCGTCACCAAGCGCATCGCCGCCAATTTGCGCGACCTCGGCGACGATCCGCTGGCGATCGCGCGGATACGGCCGTGCCTGGAACTTGCCGAAGCGGTGCGCGAGGCCGATTACGTCGTCGAGGCGATCGCGGAAGACCTGCCGCTCAAGCAGAAGCTGTTCGCAGAGATCGAACGTCACGCTCCGGCCGAAGCGATCCTTGCCAGCAACACGTCGGTCATACCGATCACCTCGATCATGGAGGAATTGAAAAACCGCGAGCGCGCGCTGGGCACACATTGGTGGAACCCGCCGTTCCTGGTGCCCCTTGTCGAAGTGATCGAGACGCAATGGACGTCGCCCGAAGTTGTCACCTGGACCATGGACCTGCACCGGGACGCCGGCAAGAAGCCGGCCCACGTCAAGAAAGACGTGCCGGGCTTTATAGGCAACCGGCTGCAGCATGCGCTATGGCGCGAAGCGATTTCGCTCGTCGAAAACGGCATCTGCGATGCGGCGACCGTCGATGCGGTGATCAAGGCGTCGTTCGGGCGGCGGCTTGCGGTGCTCGGCCCGCTGGAAAACGCCGATCTCGTCGGCACCGATTTGACGCTCGCCATCCACAAGACCGTGCTGCCGGCGATCGATAGCCGGCCAGCCGCATCGCCTTATCTGGAAAAGCTGGTGGCCGATGGCAAGCTCGGCTTTAAATCCGGCGAAGGCTTTCGCAAATGGAGCGCCGACGAGCAAGCTGCGCTGCGCGCCAAAGTGCTACAGCACCTGAAGGCGTCGCGCGACAGTTAGAAGCTATCGGGCCGCCATCAGCGCTTCGGCATTTGCTGCACGCACTGCCGGCATGACTTCGCTGACGAAAAGCCCAATCGAGCCCAAGGCTTCCTCGCGGGTCATGTCCCCGAAGGCGAACTGGCCGACGACGTAATTGCATTGCGTCTCGGCAAGCTGACGTTTGAGGAAATCCGTCACCGTCGCCGGCGAGCCGGCAATACCCTGGCCGCGTTCCATCAGCGCGTCGAAATCGGCGGGACGCGGATGAATTTGCGGGTGGTCGCGCAGACGAAACAGATAGGTGAAGCTTTGGTGCCACACCGGATAGGTGCGTCGCGCCAATACAAGCGCCTTGGCATCGGTCTCGCCGACCACGATGAAGCGGCCGAGGCCGAGCTTTGGTAACGCGGCGCCGGCATGCGGCGGCCGCCACGTCGCGCGATAGCGCTCGATCGACAGCCGCGTGTCGCCCGGCGGATCGAGGCTGACGACATGCAGATTGCGCTTGGCCGCGCGCTCGGCGCTATCCGGCGCATGGACGCCGTACCAGATCGGCGGATGCGGCTTTTGCAGCGGCTCAAGCGTCATCGGCACATCGTCGAACGAGAAATGCTTGCCGTGGAAATCGAGACGTTTCACTGTCAAGCCCTTGAGAATCAGCTCGACGCCTTCCGTATAGATTTCTTGCGCTGCACCGGGATCTTCGCCGTAGATCGCCAACTCGACCGGCGAGGCGCCACGGCCGAAGCCGATTTCAAGCCGCCCGCCGCTCATCTGGTCGAGCATGCAGATTTCCTCGATCAGCCGCAGCGGGTGATAGAGCGGCAGCACGAAGACCATCGGCCCGAAGCGGAGCCGCCGCGTGCGTTGCGCCAGCGCAGCGAGAAAGACGTTGGGCGACGGCGCCATGCCAAGCGGCGTCGCGTGATGCTCGGCGAGGTGATAGCCGTAAAAACCGGCGCGGTCGTAGGCTTCGGCGATCTTGAGGCGGTCCTCGTAATAGTCCGCAAGCGACGCCCCGGTGCGGTCGAGATGATCGAAGACGCCGAATTCGATTTTTTCCGAAATCATCATGGGAAACTTAGCCTGGACTGAACCAAGCCGTCACCCTGCTCAGGGTTGCAGCTGCAATAAATCTATCAGGGCGCGGCTATTCGGCAGGTTGTCGAGGTCCAGGATCGTTTCGACGATTGCATCGGTCTGCGTGCCCATTGAGGGTTCCGCGAGCTTGCGAAACTTTCTGGCGATATCGTCGGCGCTGGCAAAGGATTGCTCGCTGCCGCGCGGCGCCTCGCGGGTCTCGGTCTCGCTCGAACCGTCGCGGAAATTGATCTCGACGCGCGCTTTGTGGCGATACGCGGCGCCGAGCGCAGTGATCGCCGGATCGTGCACCACCTTCACCTTTCGCGCCAGCGCGATGCGCGCCGGATCGGCGACACAATCGGGCGTGAACTCATCGACAAAGACACCGCCTTCGATCAGCAGCGTGGCGACGCAGAACGGCAGATTGAGCTGCGCCGCCGTTAGACCTTCAGGCTTGTACGGCCAGCCGGCATGATCCAGCGTGACCTGCGACGCATGCACGACGATGCTGTCGACGTCTTCGACCGCGAACGGCCGGCGTTTTCGGATATCGCGAATGGCGTCGAGCGTGGTGTGGTTGCTGCCGACGCAGGAATAGAATTTCAGCGAAATGCGCAGGGTCTCGAAGCGCTCGCCGAGGCCGGCGCTCAAGGCCGCGAGATTGAAGCGATCCTGCGAGCGCGAGAACGTGGTGCAAAAGCCGCCATAGGGCGCCTCGAACACGTCGACGATGCCGGTGAAGTTTTGGCGCGCCAACAGCGCCGCATAAAGCCCGCTTTGCGCGGCGCGGCCGGCATGCGCTTGACCATGGCGCCGTATTGCGCGGCCATCAGGCCGGACGATTGCGTGCCGGCGATGCCGAGCGCGTGCACGGTGGCGTCGGCGGAAAGCGCAAGCGCCCGCGCCGCGCCAGCCGCCGCCGAGAACACGCCGACGGTGGCGCCGGAATGCCAGCCCTGGCCGATATGCTCCTGGCCCATGCACAAGCCGACGCGCGGGCCAATTTCGTAACCGGCAACCGCCGCCGTGAGGAAATCGCGGCCGGACAATTTGGCATGACTTTCCGCCACCGCGATCAGCGGCGGCAGCGTGACAGCGCCGACATGCAGGACGGCGGTGCGGTGCACGTCGTCAAGCTAAAAGCCCTGCACTTGCGTGCCATTGACCAAAGCCGCATGCGGCGAAGACAGCCGGCGGCTCGTCCCCCAGACCGAGGTCGTACGCGTCGCATCGAGCGCTTCGAGCGTCTCGCGCAGGATGCGGCACCATTCGAGATTGGCGCCGTAGATGGCGCAGCCGAGCGAATCGAGGATGAGAAGTTTTATCCGCTCACGGACTTCGCGTGGGATTTGCTTATAAGTCAGGCCCGAGACGAATTCAGCAATCGCGCGGGTGTGGACGTTGTTCGCCGGCGCATCCATGCGTGGATCACTGCGCGGCGGATCGCGACTTCACGCTGTCCCACCATGGACAGACGCCCGACATCACCTCGTAATTGCCGTCCATGACCTGGACCGGCCGGCGATAGCCGCCTTCGGCATTCTTCAGCCGCAACGCGCGCGCCTTGGCCTGGTCCTCCGCCGACAGCCAAGCGCGGTCATGGCCCCACATACTGGGGCCTTCTTTGCGCTCATAGGCCTGCCAGGTCTCGACGTCGATCGAACGCGCGCCCCAGCCGTACTCGACCATGAACGCCGACGGCGTCCAGCTATAGAACGAGGTGATGAAGTCGCTGGTGTGCCGGCCGAGCGTGGTGGCGACCCGACCCGCTTCGCCGAGCGCGATATCGTAGCCCTGGCCGACATCGTCGAAGCTGAACAGCTCCATCATGATGTGATGGACCGCGTTCTTGCCGGTCTGGATGAAAGCAAGACTGTGGTGGCGCGGATTAAGGTGGAGAAAGCGTGCGACGAACGGATGCGAATAATAATCGGTCAGCCGGAAGCCGAGCGTATCGCGATAGAACGCCATCAGCCGGTCGATCGTTGCCGCGGTGTCGACATTGAGCACGACGTGGCCCAAGCCCAGCGGCCCGGTGCGAAAGCCCGAGATCGAGCGCCCGGGCCGGAACGGATCCGTTGCGGTTTCGGCGCCATGAAAAATCTCCAGGAGATTGCCCAGCGGATCGTTGAATACGATTAGGTCCTTAACATGCCGCTCGTCGGCGAGCGTGCGCGCGCCACGGGCGACTTTGACGCTGCTATTGTCCAGATGCGCCGCCAGGCCGTCGAGCGCCGCAGCGTCTGCGGCCTCCCAGCCGAAAAAGGCGATACCCTCGCCGCCGTCGGCATCGACCAGGATGCGCTGCTTGCGATCGTCCATGCGGAAGGCAAGTGTCGAGCGCGACTTGTCGATGCGTTGCAGGCCGAGCAGGCCGCTGCCATAGCTCGCCCAGTCGCCCAAATCCTTGGCGCGGACGCCGACATAGCCCAAAGCTTGCGGAGCGGGAGTTTGCAGAGTCATTGCCGAGCCTCGTTGCCGTGCTTTTACACCTGTGGCAACGGACGCGCTACGACGCGAGTTTAATCAGGATCGTCGCGTCGGCGTCAGGGAGAGCGGAACATTCTCGCCCGGATCCTGTTCGGCTTCGATCGCGGCGTCGTCCAACAGCCTCTCAAGGCTCTGCAATGTCAGCCGTTGCTCGCGCGTGCGGGCGCCTCTAGCCCAGCGCCGGCATTGATCTGCCCACTGGTTCAGCTCTTCGGCGGCAGACTTGAACATGGCTTTGGGCTTCTCAAGTCGTCAGCGGCGATGCAAAAGCGGGTCCGAGCAGATGCCTGCCGCGCACCAGCGTCGCCCGCGCGGCACGGGCATCGAGCGCGGTTTGAAGGAGCGCCGGCAAGTCGCGCGGCCGGCTCAGCACCGATCGCAGCATCGCGCCGATATTGGTGGTTCCGTTCGGGCGCATGGCGGCAACGGCGGACACCGGCAAGGAGCGCTTGGCCGGATCGGTTATGACGCGGATCGCAGCAACCGGCACCTCGTGCGCCAGACCGACGGCGGCGACGATATGCGATTCCATGTCGACCGCGATTGCACCGGTCTTCAAATAGAGCGAACGCTTCTCGTCAGGATGCGCGACCGGCGCCGGCACGCCAAGTAGCGCGCCGGAGACTGAGTCCGGTATTGTTTGCAGCAATTTCTCTGACCATTCCCGGCTGATCGGCATCCGGCTAGATCCGGAGATGACCGCCGAGCCGACCACGCAGGTGCCCGGCCGCAGATGCGGCGCCAAGCCGCCGGCCACTCCGAAGCTTATAATTCCCGGACAGCCGCGCACCAGCGTGCGCGCTTCCGCGATCGCCGCCGTGAGCTTGGCCGCCAAGTTGCGCCCGTCACCGCTGCATATGACGTGCACGCCGGGCCCGGCAGCGATGCGCGCTTCAAACGCCAATCCGACGACGATAATCACGTTGCCCCCGCTACGTTTTGCTGTGCGGCAAAGGGAAGCCGTGACCCGGCCGGCTCTTTCCTTGCCAATCGACTAGGCGCGACAGACAAACGGTGCCGCTCAGTCGAGGTCAGCCCTTGGTCACAACTGGCGGAGGCGCCTTGCCCTTGCCGGTCTGTGCGCAACCAGCAATGCTCAGTAGCGCGAGAATAACGGCCGTTCCAAACGCAATCTTCTTCATGGGAGCCCCCGTTTCTGATGGTACGAAGAGGTAGGATAGAAACAGCGGGCGGCCTCCACTAGTGCAGAAAAGACACAGTGCACACCCGATTCACTGTCCTCGGCCGGTGTCGACGATAACGATGCGAGAAATCCACTATAGGGCCGACAAATGAAGGCACTCGCCCCGCTCGCCGTAATCTTCGGCCTAGCGCTTTTGACCGCTCTGGTTGCTTATTTCGGCTTTGCCTCGGTTTCGCAGGCCCTTATCAGCTCGCAATGGGGGACGGCGTTCGTGGTTATGGCCCGAGCCGTCGCGTTGGCGGCGGCCGGGGTTGGCTGGTGGTGCCTGCTCACGCCGCTCAATCGTGGACCGTATGTTTTCGCCGGCCTGCGTTTCGTTCGCGAAGCGATTAATGCGCTGTTTCCGTTCGTCGGCGTTGGCGGCGACATCATCGGCGCACGGCTGCTTACGCAATTCGGCATAGCCACAAATGTGGCGATCGCCAGCGTCCTGATCGACATCTTTATCCAGGTGGTGTGCCTTCTGGTCTTTGTGGCAGCCGGGATCGGCATCGTCCTCGATCTCGTCGGCACGCATCGGCTCAGCGCCCTGACCTTCGTCATGTTGGCCGTCGCGCTGCCGGCGGTGGGTGGATTCTTCCTGGCTTTGAATTTTGGCGCTTTCGAACCGTTCGTGCGGCGGCTTGTCGCATTCGGCGAGAAACACGACTGGGCGGCGTTCAATCATGTTGCCGACCTCGGCGGCCGGCTGCAGCAGATTTGGCAAAATCATCGCGGCCTCTCCGCATCGTTCCTGGTCCACCTCGCTGCGGTCTTTTTCGGCGCCAGCGAAGTGTGGATTGCGCTTTCCTTCATGGGCCATCCGGTCAGCGTGGCCGAAGCGGTGGCTATTGAAAGCCTCGGCCAGGGCAGCCGCTCCGCCGCTTTCGTGCTGCCCGGGGGACTTGGCGTTCAGGACGGCACGCTTATCGCCGCATCTGCGATATTCGGCATTCCGGCGGAGGTTGCGCTGGCTATGGCGCTCATCAAGCGGGTTCCCGATCTGATCCTCGGAATTCCGGCCTTGGTGGGATGGCAAGCACTGGAAGGGAAGCGGTTGTTCTCGCACGGCAAATAGCGACCGCGCGGAAGCAACCCGTATACGCGACCACGCCCGGATTTTGCCGTTGGTTAAACGTGCATGGACCGCAGTTGGGCAATATAGTCCGTGGGATCGCTAGAGGCCGGCAGGGGTCAACGTGTCCGTGTTTTTTGCCAATATCGCCGCGTGGGCGTCGCTCGTTTGCTATGCGGCGGCCCTGATCGGCTGCGGTTATGCGCTTTTCGCGGCATGGGCCGCGCGCGGCTTCGTCCGCACGGCGAGCGCGCCGGCGCAGGATCGCCCTGCCGTCACCGTTCTCAAGCCGTTGCACGGCCTGGAGCCGGACCTCTACGCGAATCTGGCCGGCTTTTGCGCGCAAGCTTACCCAAGCCCCGTTCAGATCGTATTCGGCGTTGACGATCCCGCCGACCCGGCTGTCGGCGTCGTCCACAAACTTGTCGCCGATTTTCCCGGCCGCGATCTGGCGCTGGTGATCAATGCGCGGCGCTATGGCGAGAATCGCAAGATCTCGAATTTGATCAATATGGCGCGCGCGGCCAGACACGAAGTGCTGATCATTTCCGACAGCGACATCGTCGTCGCGCCCGATTATCTCGAGCACATCGCGGCCGCTCTGGCGGCGCCGGGCGTCGGCCTCGTGACATGCCTTTACCGCGGCGCTGCGGCCGCCGGCATCTGGTCGCGGCTTGGCGCCGCGGCAATTGACTATCATTTCCTGCCCAACGTGCTGGTCGGACTCAAACTCGGCCTTGCCGCTCCCTGCTTCGGCTCGACGATTGCACTGCGCAGCAAAACGCTCGCCGAAATCGGCGGATTCGAAGCGGTGGCCGACCAGCTGGCGGACGACTATGCGCTTGGCGCACTGGTGCGGGGCATCGGACTGACTGTCGCGATCCCCAATTCCATCGTCGCCCATGTCTGCGCCGAGCGGTCGGCGCGCGACTTGGTCCGTCATGAATTGCGCTGGGCGCGCACGATCCGCTCGATCGATCCGGCGGGATTCGCCGGTCTGGCGATAACCCACGCCCTGCCGTTGGCTCTCTGCGGTCTGGCGCTTGGCGGCATCAATCCGGCTGGATTTATCGTGGTCGCCGCCCTTGCCTGCCGCTTCGTGCTGCAGGGCGAGATAGATCGCACGTTCCACTTGCGTGGCGAATTCTTCTGGCTCGGACCGCTGCGGGATTTGCTGTCTTTCGCGATCTTTGTCATCAGCTTCTTCGGCCGCGGCGTCGAATGGCGCGGCCATCGCTACGGGCTGCGGGCCGACAACAGGCTTGCTTATTACGGCGAGGTCGAAACGTGATGCGGACATTATTCCTTCAGGCCCCCTCGTTCGACGGCTTCGACGGCGGCGCCGGCTCGCGCTACCAGGCGCGCCGCGAAATCCGCTCGTTCTGGTACCCGACCTGGCTCGCCCAGCCCGCCGCCTTGGTCGAAGGCAGCAAGCTCGTCGATGCGCCGCCGCACGGCACCAAGCTCGCCGCAGTGACGGCGAGCGCGCGCGACTACGATCTTGCCGTGCTGCACACCTCGGCGCCGTCGTTTGCCTCCGATGTCGCGACCATCAAGGCGCTCAAGGAAGCCAACAGCAATCTGAAAATCGGCCTCGTCGGCGCCAAGGTCGCCGTCAATCCGGCGGGCTCCCTGAACGCCTCGCCGTTGATCGATTTCGCCGCGCGCAACGAGTTCGACTTCACCATCAAGGAGATCGCGGACGGGCGATCCTGGGGCGACATCGCCGGGCTGTCCTACCGCAATCCGGCTGGCGTCATCGTCCACAACGACGAGCGCGCGATCCTGGAGAACATGGACAGCCTGCCGTTCGTCACGCCGGTCTACAAACGCGACCTCGACATCAAGAACTATTTCATCGGCTACCTGAAGCACCCCTATCTGTCGATCTATACCGGACGCGGCTGCAAATCGCGCTGCACCTTCTGCCTGTGGCCGCAGACCGTCGGCGGCCATCGCTACCGCACCCGCTCGGTCGGCCACGTCATCGAGGAGATCGCCTGGGCGCAAAAGGCATTCCCCGAGGTGAAGGAGTTTTTTTTCGACGACGACACCTTCACCGACGATTTGCCGCGCGCCGAAGCCATCGCCAAGGAATTGTCCAAGCTTGGCGTGACCTGGTCGTGCAACGCCAAGGCCAATGTACCGCGCAAGACGCTGCAGGTGTTGCGCGACAACGGCCTGCGGCTCCTTCTGGTCGGCTACGAGTCCGGCAATCAGCAGATCCTGCACAATATCAAGAAGGGCATGCGGATCGACGTCGCCCGCCGCTTCACCAAGGACTGCCACGAACTCGGCATCACCATCCACGGCACCTTCATCATGGGATTGCCGGGCGAGACCAAGGAAACCATCGAAGAGACCATCCGCTTCGCCAGCGAGATCAATCCGCACACCATCCAGGTTTCGCTCGCCGCGCCTTACCCCGGAACGTTCTTGTTCGACCAAGCGCTGCAGAACGGCTGGCTCGACGAGGCCAATGCCGAACTCGTCAATGACGACGGCGTGCAGATCGCGCCGCTGCATTATCCGCATCTGTCGCACACGGAAATATTCGACTCGGTCGAGGAATTTTACCGGCGCTTCTATTTCCGCTCCGGCAAGATCGCCTCGATCGTCGGCGAGATGATCCGCAGCCCGCAGATGATGAAGCGCCGGCTGCGCGAGGGCGTCGAATTCTTCCATTTCCTGCGCGAGCGCAGCGCGGCGCATTAATTCAGATAGCCGTGCTGGCGGAACCAGGCGATGGCCTCGGCGATCGCCTCGCCATACGGGCGCGCTTTGTAGCCCAATTCGCGCTCGGCCTTGGCCGACGTGAAGAACATATGGTCCTTCGCCAGCTTTAGCCCGGTCGTGGTCACGAACGGCTCGCGGCCGGTGAAATGCGCGATCGCCTCGGCGCCATAGGCGATCGGGAAAATAAGCTGCCGCGGCAAACGTATTTTCGGTGGCGAGCGGCCGACGCGCCGGGCGATGTCGCGCAGCATGTCGCCGAGGAGAACATCCTGGCCGCCGAGGATGTAGCGTTCGCCGATGCGGCCCTTGTGCAAAGCCGCGACGTGCCCGGCGGCGACGTCGTCGACATGGACCGGATTGAGCCCGGTATCGACATAGGCCGGCATGCGCCCCGCTGCCGCCTCGATGATGATCCGTCCGGTCGGCGTCGGACGAACGTCGCCCGGGCCGATCGGCGTCGACGGATTGACAATGACCGCCGGCAATTTTTGCTCCGCCACCATGGCTTCGACCAGGCGCTCGGCCATGACCTTGCTGTATTTGTAGGCGCCGACCGCGTTTTCCGCGGCGAGCGGAAACGTCTCGTCGCTCGGCGCGCGGTTCGGCCGCGATGCCAACGTGGCGACGCTCGATGTATAGACGATGCGTTCGACGCCGGCGGCGAGCGCCGCGCTCATCACCGTGCGGGTGCCCTCGACATTGGTGCGCACGATGTCGTCCGGACGGCGCGCCCACAGCCGGTAATCCGCGGCGACGTGAAACAGGTGCCGGACGCCGGTCATGGCGCGCGCGATCGAAGCGGCGTCGGAAATATCGCCCTCGACGATCTCGAGCCGCGGATCGGCGAGGTTCGTCCGCGCGCTGGTCGAGCGCACCAACACACGTACCTGTTCGCCGGATTGCAACAGCGATCGCGCCACTGCCGAACCGACAAAGCCGCTGGCGCCGGTAATCAGGATCATCCGCTCACCCCTTTCTCGCCCATCAATAACCGGTATAGTTTGAAGCGTGAACTCCCGCTGGGGGGTGCGTGGGAGTCACCGGCGCCGAAAACGGCGCGTCAGAACACATCGGGAGGAAACCATGGGGAACGTCAGAGCTACCATATTGCTTGCAGCGGGTGCGGCGCTGATCGCGGCGCCGGCAATGGCCGCATCGCTGAAGGTGAACGTCGATTCCTTCAAAAACGGCGGCAACGTGCCGAACAAATACGCCTTCTGCGCGCCGGCGGCGCAGGGCCACACGACCGGCGGCCAGAACATCAATCCGAGCATCTCCTGGTCGAAAGGCCCGAAAGGCACCCAGTCCTACGCCATCATTCTCTACGATCCCGACTCGCCGGCGGAGCATCGCGAGATGATGAACAAGGAAGGCGTGACGATGACGTCCGACATCAAGCGCCATGACTTCTTCCATTGGGTGCTGGTCGATATTCCGGCCAACGTCACCTCGATCAAGGAGGGCGCCGATTCGAACGCCCGCGTCGTGCACGGCAAGCCGGCAACGTCGGCGGTCGGCGTGAAGGGGCTGAACGATTACACCAAGGTGACGGCGTCGAACGACGCCATGAAGGGGCAGTATTACGGTTATGATGGCCCCTGCCCGCCGTGGAACGACGATATCGTTCATCACTATCACTTCACGGTTTATGCGCTCGGCGTAAAATCGCTCGGTCTGCCCAAGGACTTCGACGGCCCCGCCGCGCAGGACGCGATGAGGGGCAAGATCCTGGCGCAGGGCGAAGAGCTCGGCCTTTATACGCAGAACCCGGCCAAAGGCGCCAAGCCGTAACCAAGAGCAAACCGCCGCATGAAACTGCCCAGCCGCATGATCGACCTGTCGTCGCCGCTCGAGAACGAGACTGTGTACGATCCGCCCTTCATGCGGCCGAAGATCGAGTACAAGAGCAACGCCGATACGGCACCGCTGTTGTGCGAATTGTTTCCCGGCCTTCGCCGCGAGGATCTCCCCGAGGGCGAAGGCTGGGCGATCGAGAACATTCAGCTCACGACGCATAACGGCACCCATATGGACGCTCCGATCCACTTCCAGTCGCATTCGATCGACGGCAAGCCGATGATGACCATCGACCAGGTGCCGCTCGACTGGTTCTTCCGCCCGGGCGTGAAGCTCGATTTCCGCAAGGTGCCGGACGGCCATGTGGTGACGGCGGCGGAGGTTGAGGCCGAGCTCAAGCGCATCGGCCATGAGCTCAAACCGTTCGACATCGTGCTGGTCAACACGCGGGCTTCCGAATGCATCGGCAGCGACGAGTATCTGACCGCCGGTTGCGGCATGGGCCGCGAAGCCACGCTCTATCTCACCTCGCGCGGCGTGCGCGTCACTGGCATCGACGCCTGGGGCTGGGACGCGCCGTTTACGCATACCCGCAAGCGCTGGCTCGAGACCCGCGACCCCTCGATCATCTGGGAAGGCCACAAGGCCGGCCGCGAGATTCCCTATTGCCACATGGAGAAGCTGCAAAATCTCGAACAGCTTCCCGCTCACGGCTTCACCGTCGCCTGCTTCCCGCACAAGATCAAAGCCGGCTCCGCGGGCTGGACCCGCGCCGTAGCGCTGTTCGATTAGAAGCAGCATCGTCGCGACGGTCCTTCTCTTCACCTCCCCCTGGAGGGGGGAGGTCGCGAGCGCAGCGAAGCGGGTGGGGGTAAGTGCAAAGAGCGCGCGCAGCACTTTCCAGGGTGCCGCACACCCCACCCCGCGCCCTTCGGGCGCGACCCTCCCCCTGCAGGGGAGGGTGAACGCAATGCGATCCCGTTCCCGCGGGCGCACTCCGCCCGCGAGCGATGTCAAACAGCATGTTTTGTTTGCCTCCCCCCGATTGCGGGGATCGGCGAGCGAACCATCCAGAGCGGGCCACGACGAGCTGTTGCGGAGCAACTCTTTGCGGCTCGCTTCCGGCAAAGAAAGAAAGGTAAGCGGAACGCCGGCAAACGCGGGCCTTACCACCCGCACGCTTACGGCGCGCGGGTCGCGCCACGGAAGGAGCGGCTTACGCCGCCCTTTCCGCTATCGGGCGCGCTCGCTGCCGGCGTTCCACCTCGGCTCTCCGCCAAGGGGACTTACGTCACCCCTGGCGCAACCCAGGCCATGCTTCCTGGGACGCGGTCTGGACGGGTGTTGCCCGCCTTCGCCTGTCCCAGTCCAGTGAGCACCTCACGCGCCGACCGTAGTATCGGCAGGCATGATGCCTGGGCCGCCCGAGACAAAGATTCATTTCCTTTATTTCAGATAATTGTTTATATATCAACTACTTATCGCGTAGAAAAATAGCCATAGTTGGGCAGGAATAATATAGGTAACATGATTCCGCTGCTATCGGGGTCCTTCATGCGCAAGGCCATGCGCCGAGGGGGGCGCGCTGCATCGCTTGCGACCCGCAACGGCAGAGGAGGAATGCTGCGCAGCAGTCATCTGCAACTTGAGAGCAGCCATCGGTGCGAAATAGCCGGATGATGAAGGCCGACGTAAAGCGGGACGGCGGAGGAGGAAGGACAAAGTGTTGACAGGGCGGAACAATGCCGCCCCTCATTTGAGTCACGCCCGGCTCAAATGAACGGATTGCGCTGCCGGCTGGTCTTGACGCCGGGCGCGGAATAAAGAAGCGAACTTGGCCTGAAGGCGCCGCTCTTCGGCGCTACATCCGGCGGCCCAAAAGGAGGTCGCCATGGCGCGAGGCCTTCGGCACGAGGATCCACGGTGCGGCAGGGAGCATTTCGACCTGCGCGCCGGGTTGGAGTGGGAATCGCGACCTTACGCGAACGAGACCGCGTATTCGATCCCCGACGAGCCGTGGCACAAATACGCGCGCACGCTGACACCTGCGAACCGCGTGCTGTTCTCGAACGATCACTGGGCGGTCACGGTCTTCCACCTGGAGCCGCTCTATTCAGGCGACCCCGACCCGTTTATGGGTTACTGCATTGAACCCCCTTATCTGCTGGTGCTGTA
>Ga0182024_10007123_pt1 | contig 24220 bp, 13 predicted proteins | sample P32metaG_FD_120480 | JGI IMG/M metagenome (GOLD analysis project Ga0182024, IMG submission 120480) | Permafrost microbial communities from Stordalen Mire, Sweden - P3-2 metaG (Illumina Assembly) | ecosystem: Environmental > Terrestrial > Soil > Wetlands > Permafrost | place: Sweden: Stordalen...
AATAATTTGGGTTTGGGCGGTTTTATGCGGCTCCGCCTGGCTCCAGTCCCGGAATTGGGGAATAGACCGACCCGCTCTTGCGCTGTTCCCTGTGCTCGTAAACCATGAGGAATGCCGCGGGGACGATGAAGACCGTCAGTACGACACTGACCGCCAGTCCGCCGATGATCGAACGCGCTAGCGGGGCGTAGGACTCACTGCCTTCGCCAAGTTTGAGCGCCATGGGGATGAGTCCAATCAGCGTTGCGAGCGAGGTCATTAGCACCGGCCGGAGACGGACTCGGGCCGCCTGGCTCACCGCTTTGCGCAACGGCGTGCCTTCCTCGATGAGCCGGTGGGTGAATTCGACGATCAAGATGCTGTTGGAAGCAACGATGCCCACCAGCATCACCACGCCCATGAGCGACATGATGTTGAGCGTCGTTCCGGAAAGGGCCAGCATGAGCAGCACGCCCGTAATTCCAGGCGGCACGGCCAACAGGATGAGGAACGGGTCCATGAACGAGCGGAACTGCGCGACGAGGATCAGGTACACGAGGACGATGGCCAGTATGAGACCCATGCCGAATGAACCGAAAGAAGAACGCATGGCTTGCACCGAACCGCGAATCGAAACAGTCGTATTTTGCGGTAGTTTTGTGTCATCTACGATTTTTTGCACCTGTGCAAAAACTTGGCTTAGGTCCTCCCCTGCCGGTGAGACATACACGTCCACCGTCCGCCGTATCTGGTAGTGATCCACCTCCGTGGGAGTGAGGATATGCGAAATGTGAACCACCGAATCCAGCCGGGTAGGTTCCTTGAGCGCTGCCGCCCGCAAGGGCATCGCACCGAGGCTGGCAATATTTTTGACCAGGTTTTCCGGGTACTGCACGGTAAGCAGATAGTTGTTGCCCGTCTTTGGATCAATCCAGTAGCTCGGCGCAATCATGCCGTTGGAAGTGAGCGCGGTAATCAAGCTGTCCACCAGTTCTTTCGCTGAAAGCCCAAGCTCGCTTGCTCGCTCGCGATCAATGTCCACTTTCAAGGAGGGATAATCCACGTCCTGGGGGACCAGCACGTCGCTGACGCCCGGCAGCGCGCTCGCTTGCTTCGCAATCTTCGCGGCAATTTCATGGTCGCTGTCCATATCCATGCCGCTGATCTGAATGTCCAGCGGCGCCGGGACCCCCTGGTTCAGAATGGCATCCACCAGACCGCCAGTCTGAAAATAGGCCGTCACTTGCGGCATGTCGCGCTTTAGTCGCGCGCGTACCAGGTCCATGTACGCAAAGCTGGAGAGTTTGTGCCCTTCGTTAAGGCCCACTTGCACAAAGGCGGTGTGTGGCGCGGAGTTGGGCGTAAGGATCGAGGAGAAGCCGGGCGTGATGCCGATATTGGAAACAATAATTTTGAGATCGTTCTCTGGAACCTCTTCGCGAACGATTTGTTCCACTTGGGCCACGAGTTGGTCCGTAAGTTCCAGACGGGTGCCCGACGGCGCCTTGATGTTGATGACAAATTGGCTGGGGTCCGTCCGCGGGAAGTACGATTTACCGATAACCGGGTAGAGCAGAAGGCTAAGCGTGCAGATGCCCGTGATTACGAGCACAGTGACCAGCGGGCGACGCAGGCAGGGGGCCAGCAGGGCTTCGAAGCGGTCGAGCATCCCATTGAATCCGCGGTTGAACGCGGCATTGAAGCGGGCGCCCCATCCGTGGCCGCCCGTGCGATCGCTACTGGATTTTCCGAGGTCCACCCCTGTATCGTGCGGTTCATGCCCTTTGATCAACTTCGCGCAGAACAATGGCACTACCGTCATCGCGACGAAGTAAGATGCAAATAGCGAGAGCACCACCGACAGCGCCAGGGCTGAAAATAGAAACTGGCTGACTCCGTAAAGAAAGGTAACAGGAAAAAAGACCACCGCAGTCGCCAGAGTGGCCGCGAGCACGGGCAATGACACTTCCTCGCCGCCGCGTTCCGCCGCGACCACGGGTGATTCTCCCAACTCCAGATGGCGAAAGATATTTTCCAATACCACCACCGAGTTGTCGATGAGACGCGAGAACGCCAGTGCAAGGCCGCCCAGTATCATTGTATTCACACTGCTACCGCCCATCCCGAGCATGATGAAAGTGGCGAGCGCGGAGAGCGGTACAGATAGGAACACTGCGAGCGTGGCCCGCATGTTGCCCAGAAAGAGTAAAATCATCAGCCCTGTGAGAACCATGCCGATGGCGCCTTCATCCATCAGATTGTGGATCGCGTTCTTCACAAAAACAGACTGATCAAACACCACCTGGGTGACGAGTTGCTTCGGAACGTCCAACAGTTTTGAAACGACCTCTTTGACGCCATCGACTACGGCGATCGTGTTGGCGTTGCCGCCCTGTTTCAATACCGGCAGGTACACCGATGCCTGGCCATTGACCCGCACCTTGTTTACCTGAATTTGCGATGCATCCTGAGCTTTGCCAACATCCGCCACCAGCACCGATGCCTCGCCTACCGTTTTGAGCGGCAGCATGTTGATGTCCTTCATCGCGTTGATCTGACTGTTGGCGTAAACATTGTAATCATACGGCCCGATCTTCACGTCACCCGCCGGCAAAATGAGATTGGCTTCATTTACGTTGCGCACCACGTCCATGACGCTCAAGTCGTGCGCTTCCAGTTTCTGCGGATCGACATAAACCATGATCTGGCGATATTTCCCGCCGAAGGCCGGTGGTACCGACGCACCATGAACCCCAGCCATCTGGTTGCGAATGGTAAATTGGCCGAGGTCGCGCAACTGCGCCTCGCTTAACCCCTCGCCTTTGAGGGTAACGAGGCACACCGGCAGGCTGGATGCGTCAAACTGCATCACGATCGGCGGCAGCGTTCCTGGGGGCAAATAGCGCAGGCTGGCCATTGCAAGATTGGCAACGCCGGTAACATCCGAATCCGGATTAGACCCCGGCTGAAAGTAAACCTTGATCAAGCTTACCCCGGTCAGTGAGCGCGACTCCATGTGGTCGATGCCCGAAGCCAGGGTAAACATGCGTTCGAATTGACCAGTGATGTCATTCTCAATCTGTTCCGGCGGCATCCCGGAATAGAATGTGGCAACAACAACCACGGGAATCTTGATCGGTGGAAACAGATCCACCGGCATTCGCACCAAACTCGTCACGCCGACGACGCAGACGATCAGGCAGATGACGATAATCAAATAGGGATAGCGTATGGCAAATCGCGACATGGTGTTGGTCGATCAATCTTTCTTCGCAATTGCCGCGCGCAGTTTATCGAGCGAGAACTCGGCGGACTGGCATAGCTCAATGATAGGTTCTTCCTTTTCTTTGATCCGCGCTGCGGTCGCTGGGATATCCGCCGCGCGATTGAGGGGTACTGTTTGAAAGCCGTGCAGGTCGCCGTGGAGCAGATCCCCCGACTTTATCTTCAAGCCGGCGATTTCTACCGGCGTGCCGAATTCGACGATATGAACATAGGCGTGGGAAACGGCGGTGCCGCCGCTGAACAACTGAAAACCGAGTTTTTGCGCGGCCGGCAGGTCCCGGACGGATCCGTTCGTGACCGCACCAATACAGCCGAGAGCCTTGAGAACGTTCATGTGCACTTCGCCCAGGAAGGAGCCGAGGCCAACCCGTGTAGCCACGTCCTGCACGACGATCACGCGTGGAAAAGGAAGAGAAAGGATGTAATCCCACCAATCAGTGCGGTCCGAGTACAAACCGCCCGTCGTTGGCGGCGCGGAGCCACGGATCTTGAGCGTGGCAGCATACCCAACCAAGGGGGCCAATTCTGGGAAGAGGCAATGCACGCTGCCGTTGGCGAAGCCCTCGTTGCGGAGCCGCTCATGAAATGTTTCTATGGCATTTGCCACGACGCAACTGTCGAGCAAGCGCAAGGCGTGCAGTTCTGAAGGTGAAAGGGGCGAGGAATTTGGGTTCATTGGAGTGCTTGTGAAACGGCGGATGCTTGCGCGAGCGCCTCATTTTGCCCGGGGATCGTCTCGGAGCCGTCGCGCTCGGTCAGGGGAGGGTTCATGGTATGATAGGCTGGGCAACGAGTTTAGGATCCACCTTCTGACCGGGATGCACCTGCGAGGCGCTGCCGATCATGACCAATTCCCCCTCCTTAAGGCCGTTGGTGACCTCGTACTTGTCGGGCATTTCCACGCCGAGCTTCACCGGCCGGGCTTCGATTTTGCTGTCAGTGTTGATGACGTAGACGACTGGGTCTTTCGGGTTACTGATCGCCTCGGTGGGAACCGTCAGCGCATTTGAATGCTGTTCGAATTTGAACTGCGCCACGGCATACATTCCTGGCACAATTTCCAGGTCGGGGTTGTCCAATTCCATCTCAGTCGTCATTGTCCGGGTTTCATCGTTTACCTCATCCGTGAAGCGCGTGATCTTGCCTACGAAGGTCTTGCCACCGAGCGAATCGACCCGCACGGTCACCGGGTCCCCCAGATGAACGTCCTTCACGTATTCGACCGAAACGGGAAAATCGAGGCGGAGGTGGTAATTGTCTGATACGCGGACAAGTGGCATGGAGCGGTCGGAACTGGTGCCTGCCTGAACGAGCGCGCCACGGTCGACGGAACGCTTCGTAATCACACCATCAAAGGGCGCGGTTATCTTCGTGTAGTTCACCAGCGTCTGGTATTTCTCAACATTGGCTTTCGCCGCGGCGATCGCGGCGGCGCTGTTGGCGTCCTTGGATTGCGCGGTGTCAATATCCTGTTGCGCGACCAGCTTCGGGTGTTGCTTATTCACCTCCTGCAAGCGCGTGTAGATCAGGTGCGCATTGGCGTATTCTGCTTCCGCTTGCTGCTGCTCGGCTTGGGCGTTGTGAAGCTGATCAGTCAACTCCGGCACTTCAAGCGTTGCCAGCATCTGGCCTTGCTTGACCTTGTCACCGAAGTCCACGTTCATCTGAGATACGTAGCCGGTAACCATGGCGTGCAATTCCGATTCCACATAGGGCCGGAACTCGGCTGGAATCGGCACCTCATCGTAAACATTTTGACGCGTCACTTTGGCCGCTGCCACGGTGACAATCTGTTGGGTGCCAGGATGGAGATCGATTCCCTTCGACCTCAAGGCCATGTATACGGCAGCAGCCCCAACGATCAGGAGGGCGAATAGTACCAGTAGCTTGGTCTTTCGTCCGGAATGCTGCTCTGCGTGTGGTGCGATCCGCCCGCGATTCGGTTCTGTGACCCCCAATTGAATTTGATTCAGCTTTTCAGTTTCCATCTTAGTTTCGAGATTTGAAAGGTTCAGCGCCTGATGACGACGGCGCGCGGGTTCGTTAGTTTACTGGTAGCCTGCCAACAGACCGGCGAAGTGAAGGAATGTCGGGCGCCGGCGGGGGTAAAGGTAGGCAAACAGTAATTTGACAACCGCCACTAGGATGGTTGACGGCTTCGACTGTGCCACCATGAGCCACGCAGATTGAACGAACAATAGACAAGCCCAGCCCCGTGCCATTCACGCTATGCGTGCGCACCGAGTCGGCGCGAAAGAATCGCTCGAAGATGTGCGGGACCGCTTCCGGAGGGATGCCTGGCCCATGGTCAATCACTTCAAGAACGGCCTGACCGGCGGCCGTGCGGGTATTCAGCAGAATCTCATCGCCAGTCGGGCTGTACTTGATGGCGTTATCCAGCAAATTCACGATTACCTGCTGAATGCGGAACCGGTCGCCGCTAATCTCTACGGGCTTAAGCGCGTGGCATTTCACGGAGATTCTCTTCTCTTCCGCAAGCAGTGCAATCTGTTCGGCGGTCGCGGCAACAAGCGCGGATAAATCGAAACGGCTGACATTGATGACCGCCTCGCCCGTGTCCAGGCGCGAGATGGCGAGAAGGCCCTCCACCATCTTGCCCATTCGGTCCGTCTCCTCCAGGATACTGGCAATCTTCTCGCGCGTGGTCGCGTCGAGACCCGGTTCCTGGCTGACGCTTTCGAGTTCCACGCGCATGATCGTCAAAGGCGTGCGCAGTTCGTGGGAAGCGTCGGCCGAAAAGCGTTGCGAATGCTGGAACGCCGCTTCCAAACGGCCGATCATTTGGTTGAGGACTACCGATAGGTGTTCAAGTTCGTCAGCGGTATCAGCAACCGGAAGGCGTTGCCCAAGGTTGGAAGAAGTGATTGCCTTAGCTGCATCGATAATTCGCCGGACCGGTTTCAACGCCTGGCGAACCAGCACTGCGCCACCCGCCACGACAACAATGAGTATCACAGGCAGCCCAAAACCGAGCATGACAAGAAATCCGCGCAACACTTGCGCGTTCGGCATTTTCGATTCTCCGCAATCCAGCACGTATGTCTGGCCGTTAGCTATCGCTGATATCTGTACAAGCAGAAGATTTCCAATCGAGATCGGCCGGTCGGCGTTTTTCCCAACACTTGCCGAAAGCGTTGGCACTTGGGCCGGTTCAAATGCGTGGCCCGTCGGTTCGCCGGAAACATACAGCAGGGAACCGTCCGACCTGCGGATACGGATGAAACGATCGTTGTTCTCCGGCGCGTAGCTTGTCTTGATGAGATCGATCGTGTACGGCTCACCTTCGAGTCCGACGTGGGCGGCGAGAATAGCGGCAACTTCGGACGCACGCCGTTGCAGGGTATCCGTTTGCGCTAGTTGCAAAAAGTAACTCAGCCCGATGTAAGTGTACAACCCAAAGCCGCCGCATACGAGCAACGAAATCGCGGCATGCCACGCCACGAGCCTGAAGCTGATCGACCGGCTGTTCATAACTTTTCATCTCCAAGGTAATATCCCGAGCCGCGGACGGTATGGATGAGTTGTTGCGCGAATGGCTCATCAACCTTGGTGCGCAGTTGCCGGACATAGACATCCACGATGTTGGTCAAACCGTCAAAGCTCTGGTCCCAGACGTGATCGACGATCATTGAGCGCGAAAGAACCCGTCCAGCATTGAGCGCCAAATATTCGAGAAGCGAATACTCCTTTGATGTCAGCTTTAGGCTGGTGCCGTTTCGCCGAACCTGGTGAAGGGTCCGGTCGATTTCGAGATCGGCGATCCGGATGATATTGACCCGCTTTGTGGCACCGCGCCGCAAAAGCGCGTTCACCCGCACTACCAGTTCCGCGAACGCAAAGGGCTTGGTCAAATAATCGTCCGCACCGGCTTCAAAGTTGGCGATCTTTTCGGACACCGCGTCCCTTGCGGTGAGAATGAGAACGGGCACATCAGAGTTGACTTGGCGAAGACGCTTGAGCAGTTCAGTGCCACTGAGCCCGGGGAGCATCAGGTCCAGGATGATGAGGTCGTACGCACCCAAACGCGCTAAATCGAGCCCCCCCAGCCCTTCGCTCGCTCGGTCCACTGCGAACTGCTCGGCTTCCAGACCCGTGGAAACGGCTCTGGCAACCTTCTCGTCGTCTTCTATCAGGAGAATTCGCATCGGTAATAATGCAAATGTGGCGCACAAAGATTAGGATTGCATGAAGATTGCATTAAAATTTCCTAATCTTCAGCGCAAGCATCTCACCACGATGCAAGTGGCGAACAGGGGCGCGACCAGCCGCGAGGGAATTTGGATTGTTTTAGAGGTTCAGCCGCAATGAGGCAAGCCGCTCGTCCGCATCTTATCAGGACTATTTCCATCCCCGATGAAGGAAGCGTGGCACACGGAGATTGGGATTCGATGAAGATCACATTAAGATTTCTTCATCTTGTTGCGGCTTTGGGCCTCGCTGTCATATTTAACCCGTGGCTCTATTGGGTGAATCGCTGCCACGCCGGAAATCAATCACCAAATTCGATTTATGAAAACCCTCGTCATATTCATTGTATTGGGCGCTGCTTCCTTCGCCCTCGGCGCATGCCAGAACCGTTCACACAAACCACCCGACGACTTTGCGCAGAAAACGCATAGGACTTACAATCCTGAAACCGGCTCCTTCGAGCAGTCTCCGCCTTGGGGCAAGCAGTCGAACAAATCGGATAACCAATAATGTTTGGTCCCGCGCTATACAACTTCACGCGACGGGACCGGAGAGAACCAAGAAGTGTGTTCCCGTTCTCCGAAGCCGGCAGGAGTGACGACCATGGTAAATCGCGCCCTTGTCCTCACTGCTGCCTGGAGCGCATTCCGATGAGCGGATGCGAATTATTATGGGAGTATGAAAAGTCGTCCGTTCAGCACGACGGCCTTGAAGGTAATCGCGCTCGCACTGACCATTTTGGGAATCGCCGAATTAACAACCGGCTGCGCCAGTGGGCCAGGGTCTAAAAATGCGGGCAGCACTGCTGCGCTCCCCATCGATACGAACGGTGTACAGGGGCGGGATCAGGGCGAGGGCGGAGCCACTTCCGGGGGCGTCTCATCTTTGGACCCGAGGGGCAACGCAGCGGACTGGAGTATGTACGACGCACACCAGATAGAGCGTTGAGCCTCGCCCCCCGGATTGATTCACCGACGGCAACGCTCCAATCCGCCTCAGTGATCGATATTTACTTCAGCGTACGCATCTGAAGTCCAGTGCCCGTCGCCGGACTGATTATCGAAGCGCGGCCTAGCCGTATCCTTTCTTTGCCGTCCTACAATCGTCACGCTCGGCTGAGTACCGGGTCGGGTAAGAGTGCCTCTCCTGACCTACGGCGGGCAAACGGCTTGCGCCGCCCAGAATTCGCCCTAATCGCGGCACAAATCACCACTATTCGAAATGCGCGTGAACGGCGTGGTACAACATGCGATTCATGACCAGTTTGTCATCCAACCTGATATCATTGGATTGGGAGCGAAAAAATGGGCATCCATCGTCGAGCCAGCCCCTTACGACCTTCTCAGTAAAATGGTACCTTCCGCCACCTCAAGCTTGGAGCAGACCCTCTTTGCGTAGGGGTCTTGTTTGACGTACTTCCGAAGGAGTCGCTCAGCTTCGTCATCCGAGAGCGTCAGGCTCAACACCCCGTTGTCCAGGGAGAAAGCGACGTTGGCGACATTGAAATTGAGGGTCACATTTTGCCATAGGTAATGAGTGGATATTTTTCAATAGCCTATTTCTGTGCGGATCCCGAAAATGTTTCACGGGCAAGGAAACGAGGGGGCGGCTGCGGGTGAATCCCGCTGGCGAGGCTGGGCATCTGGCACGGAGATTCAGGGGAAGGCGTTCAGAACCGGATTTTAGGAAATTTCAGGAAGGAGAATCCGGGGTGAAACGCTATCAAACACCTTTAATCGATTTTTTGCCTCAGAGGAGATGCTCCTGTAAGCTCCTGATATGACGTCCTTTGGGCGCTTTTGGTTCCCAAATGGCTGGTGACCCTAACGGGATTCGAAACCGAGAGCGGCGATCTTTTCGTGACCGCTCAAAAATATGTAAGGAATTCACAATAAGTTACTTGTGAAGTTATAGCTCTGCTGCTCGAAATTCGCGATAGGGCACAGAAGGGCACGAAATTCATCGATGTTTGTCACGTTTTGTCACGTGGATTTGAGGGCTTGAGCATTTCGATGGCATAAAGTTAGGGGTATTTTTTCAGGTTTCTCCAAACGTCGCCAAATGTACTCAACCTCTGTGTTATGGAAATGCATAGGATTGGCAGTGGTTCTCAAGCGGATTTATGTCTGTCGGCGATGAAGTAGCTCCAGTAGCGCTTGCGGGCGTCGAAATTGGCGCGCTCCGTGCAGATCGTGCAAATCACTCGTCTCCCAGGGCGTTGGACCGAGGTGTCAGTGAGCGAAAAGAGTCCAGAGGCACGTAGCGAAACGGAAAATGCCAAAGTCTTTGCGGATGGAGAGGTTTCCTACGCATAATTTTCGTCTAAATTGGACCGGGCGATTCCTTCCGCAATCGGCCAAGGTGAAGGTCCAAAGGCGGAGGCTCACTGCGCGTTCTGATTCTGCGCAACCGGCGGCTGGATGCCGAGTTGGTCTTCCGAATATCCACCTAGGAATCGCAACGGATGATCTCGATAGTTCTGTGCCTTCGCCAGATAGACCTTGAACCAGGCCAACGCTGATGGGTTCTCGCGGATTGCCGCGATGAGAGCGGGACGATGCTCGGGATTCTCGATTTCAGCGAAAATGTTAGCGAGTCGAAGGACGGCGTCGCGCTTGAGATCGGGCAATTGGTCATCCAACTGCCTTAAGGTTAAATCGAGGGCGGGCTTCCATTCTCCTGAACGCCAGCAGACGCTGGCGCGCATATCGCGAATTTCCGGCGAATAGCGGCCATTGGGAAACTCGCGGTCATAAGCGTCCAACTCAGCCAAAACACGCTCGGGATTGAGCGGCTCCAGTTCTTCCACGTAAGTTGAAATTTCGCCGGTATCCGTTTCAACCGTTTCGATCCGAGGCCAGGACTGCCTGTAAACCGCCCTCGCGAGCAGTAACCTAGCGGCCTCGCGTTTGTGACTATGCGGATACTTATCGAGAAATGCGCGAAGCATCTTCTCCAGGGCCGGATAATCGCGACTGCCGTAAGTATCATCATCATCCTTGTCGCCACCTTGCTTCTGCCTTGGAACATTTATTTCCGTATTCGCCACCACTGCAGCATCCAGAAACTCCAGATAATCGGCCACCGGTTTCATGGTTGGATCAGAAATTGCCGCCGCAATCCTGTCCCGGATTTGACCATCGTTTGTCCCCTCCAAGTCCGGCACCACTGGCGCAGGATACCAGGAACTTGTGTGGAGAACGTCCAAACGTAAATCGACATAGCGATCCGCGATCTGTGTAGTAACCCGGGGCTCTCGAAGAAACTGATCGATGTCATCGAGGAAATTCAGGCATCCGGTCTGGGAAGTGGATGTAAAATGCGCCACCACAAGTGCCTTGAGTTCTTTGACCTCTTTCGCGAGTTCCGGCACGGTCTTTTTGGTGTCACGTAATGCGAGAATACGCGTCCGAATGGCATCCCAGCCTTTAGAGTCATCCATATCTCCGTTATAGTCAGCGTCCGTCATCGATTCGCCCACGAGCCCGTAATCATCCCAATAATATCCTGATTGGCGGCGCATCTGTGCCTCGTAATCACTGAATGAGAATTTTCCGTCCCAGAAGTCGTCGGATCCAGTATCATCCTTCTGCGGGGGACGAAATGTCAGGTATGCGGCTTCCTTCGCTTCCACCGAATGAGGCGACTCCGTTTGGAGGTTGTCATAGATTTTGCGAGAGGCTGCCGCCATATTGTCTTCAATCGCCCGCTGGAACGCATAGTCGGACCTCCGGGCAACTTTTTCGATTGCCTCCAATGCCTTCAGCCGGCAAGCCGCAGAAAGCGAAGTACCCGGGCGCAGCCGGGCCGCGCGCAACCACCAGCGTGAAGCATGGCGTAGTTCATCGCGTCCATCTAGTTCACTCTCGACATTTTTGTAGCCTAAAGATTCGCCGTTGATTCGCCGGTTTACATCCGCCAGCTCGGGCTGGGACCCAAACTCAGCCGGCAGCCCATTTAGATACAAGAGCTTTCCTCGCAGGGCAGCCCATGCGTCGCCAAGCTGCGCATCGATCTCCGCCCTTTTGGCGCTGCTCCTCGTTGAATTCGCCCTATCCGTTAGCATTTCAAGCTTCGCCGCGTCCAATCCATATTCAGCCGGCGTCATGAACTTGCGTGCTGTAGCGAAGTCCTCCTGTGAGAGCGCCCGCCGGGCAATGATCGCTTTCAGCGTCGAGGCGTAACCGGGATCAATATCCTTATCGTCCAGCGCGGCGGCCAGCTCTGGAACGGGGGCAAAATTCAAGAGCGCGTCGATGACCTGGCGTACGTCATCGTCTGGAACATAGGAGTTTTCAAAACCGTATTTTTGGTGCTCCTGTTCCTTAGTGAGAAACTGTTGCATATCAACTACGGCCAGACCGGATTGATGATTGTCCCGAAGCGCAATCCCGTAGCGGACACGCACGTCCGGTGCGAATGGGCTGGAAGGGAAACGGGCGAGGAGTGATTGATACGCCGCGATTGCCTCGGGGGCCTTGCCGGCGCGTTGCAAAGCGATCGCGCGCACCATCAGAAGGTCGTCGTTTTGATCGAGCGCCTTTGAATCCATCTCAGTCAGTTTCAAGGCGTCGTCCTGAGCGCCAGCATTGCTTGCTGCGTGCGCCAGAATGGCCAGATAACGCGGTTCCCAGACATCCGCCGGGGAATAGAGGATTTTCTGGGCGGCTACTGCGGCGGCGAGCTTTGGGAGGATAGTGTCTCGCCATTGTTTAAGCCGTACGGCTGGCGGCTCTGAAGCTGCTTGATCCGGCTGGAAATCACCCAAATCATCCGCCGATGTGCCCACCATCACATAGAGCATGCCCATGGCCACGCGCGGGTGCTTCGCCACCAGATTGACGGCGGCGTCCTCATCCGCCGTGTCATTTACCAATTCACCGAGCCTCTGCTGAATCATGGCAATACCGGATTTAAGCACTTCCGGATGGCCGGGCGTTTCCACCTCACGAATATAATCATCGAGGGAAGTAACACCTCCATCAAGCGCTCCGAGCCAGCCGTAGGCGTCCGCAACGAAGCGGCCATTGGGATATTTCTGTAGATACTGCCGGAATCTAGCAATGGCGTCCGCCTGCTTCTGCTTCGCCACGGCTTCCATTCGGCTGATCTCCTGCGGTGGTTGGCCGTAATTTATACCCTGCCGGGATTGCGAAAGCAGGCAACGTCCACTCATGAAAAGCGCCATCTCTGCCCGCGGATGATCCGGATATTCTTTGACTACTTCGTCGAACCACTTCTGCGCCTCGACTTTGTCTCCGTAGTGGTATGAAAGCGCTCCGCGTAGATAAATCCAATGGGGGCGCATTGAATCCTTTGTATCCGAACCGTGCTTCTCGATTTCCGCGATTAGGCTGGCAGGGGGCGTGGGTGCGGGCTCCGGGGGATATTGGTCCGGATTAGATTGAATTTGCCCATCTATCCAGACGCTATGGTCGAGTCGCCATTTCAGATACTCCTCACATTGAGCGGGTTCAGCCACCAGTCCGTCGCGCAGGTCATGCAATTGGGCCAATTCCTCATGATCTCCTCCGGCCGAACGCACAAGCGCCAGCAAATCATCCACTTCCTTGATCAGTTCCCCCGCAGGCTCTCTTTTTGCCCTGGCGGAGATTTCCCGAATTTTGGTTGCGACATCGATATCGCTCACAGGCGCAACCGCCGGCGAGGTTTCCACAAAGATTTGGTCGAGGGATTTTTGCGGCAGGCAATCGAGATAACTATCCAGCGTCGGCGGTGCCTCCTCGAATTCCGGTCCGCAGGCGAAAACCCCGGCAACCGTGGACGCTACCAACACACCGGCAAGGAGGACAACTTTCATTCCAATGGTTTCCATGTCTGATCTTGGGGAAGTATCCGGTAGCGAATCTGCCTTATGTCGGCGTCGGGGGCGAGTTGAATAAAGCCGCTTTTGAGGCTCTCACCGGCGCGCAGGCCGGCAAACCAGAATGTGAGCCTCGTGGCAAAGGGAATCGGCACGGCAACGGGAGATTTCTCGGGATTCGTATGCGAGCCGACGCGCCAAAAATCTCCGGCAACGGCCTCCCGCCAAAGCTGGTTAGGGGCGTCCACCTCAAGTGCGTAGCCGCGATCCGCATCACCGGCAATCCGGGGCGGCAAATCGGCATCCGACTCATTTTCCAAGACCAGGCAGTCCCCCTCCTTGGTCAGCCGGAACGAGGCATCCTGAACGCGGCCAACCGTTAACTCGGCCAACTGCGAGAGAGACCATCCGCTTGGGTCGGTGGAATCCGGAAGCCGGAAAAAGACCACTCCTGCCGCTCTGCTCTTTGTCACCATGGTTAGAACGTGGGCAAGCGTCTCTCTATTCACCCAACGTATGGCCACCAAGTCGCCCGATTTGATGGGAGTGTCCGCCATCACCAAATCAGACTCCGCTTTCATTAGGATCAATCCCGGGGCCGGCGCGGAGACAAATTTGAGTCGCGGCTGGAACATCACGTCATCCCAAGACCAATTGCGGATTTGCCCGAGGGAGTGCCCTGTGGAATCGAAGACCGTAACGCGGCTGAAATTGGGGAGACCGGCCCGCCACGGGATTTTGCAGCGTTCCCATGATGCCAGTTGCGCCGCGAACTTATCCTCGTCCAACAGCGGTTGAGGCGGATTTTCCGGACTGATATGCGGCGCATCCGGTGTTAGGTCGTAAAACATCACATCCAGTTCCTCGACGCTCCGCTGCAAAATTCCGAACCCCGGCTGACTGCTCCACCCGGCGAGCGCCGTCGCCGAAAGATGGGGGACCTTTCTACGCAGGTCCCCAAGGAACCGGGCATACTCCGCCAAGAGCCCGTCGGGGCAATCGCAATCCACCTGCAGGCGGCCGGTCGCGTCCGCCAGGGTGGCGATGTCTTGGACGAGTCCCGATAGCTTGAACGGCTCTGGGCCACTGAGATTCAGCCTCACTACGGGAAACGCTCCTGCTTCCGGCAGCGTATCCCGCCAACGCCAGACCGCGGAGGCATCGGAAACGTCGAGTTCGCCGACATGCCAAAGAAGGGAAGCAGGCATCTGCGCCAGCGTCTTCTTCTCCGCGGCCCCCAGCGGGTCGTGCCGCTGCCATACCCAAAACGAAAACGTCTCGCCCGCAGCCGCGGTCGAAGCGAGCAAGCGCCCTAAAAGGAGCACGAAACAGAGCGCAGAACGATTCAAAGCAGACACTACTTAAGACTGAAGCCGAGGTTTTTGCCAGAGGAGAGGTTTGAGGGAGAAACGTGGTTCTCCCTCTCCAGATTCACCGCGGGGGAAGCGCCAGAGATTTCGGCAGGTGGAAATCCATTGTTGGCGTCGGCTCGAATTGTCAGTGCCAATCGAGTGCCAATAAAATGGGCTATTTTGGGGTTTTATGCGTTTTTATGGGTGCGAATGGCGGAGGGTCGAAATTGCAAGAATCCCCTTTATTCATGAGCCTTCTAGAGTGTTTTTGAGTGGCGGCCCTAATGGAATTCGAACCGAGAGCGACGCTTTTTCCATGTCTGATAGAATATATGTACGTGATTCATCGTGAGCCACTTACGTATTCATAATTCTGGTCATCGCAATTTGCCAGGGGTCATGAAAGGGCACGAAATTCATCGATATTTGTCACGCTTTGTCACGCCGATTTCTCCTTTTCGCGCCCCTTCAGCACGACCTTTTTCAAATCAGGTTTTCGTTAAACTCATATATACTACCGCTACCGTTCTGACCAATGCATGGGGTGTGAGATGGGTTTCACGTCGGCGGCAAAATAACTGCGATAACGCCTCCTGGGGTCAAACGTCCCCCGTTCCCTCCGAATTGTCCCGCAACCCACGCCGGCAAAGACTGGAGCGACAATCTGCTGACGCGGGATCAGTGCCCGGTATAAAGCCCGTATTGACTGCGTTCAATTATTCTGAGGCTGCGAGCAACAGCCCGATACAGGACCTTTTCCGGGTTTGCGAGCAGCCGAACACAAATCCGGCAGGAGGAGGGTGCAGAAATCATGACGGGCGAAGCCCGGCGGGATTTCTGCTCGGCAGGCGAGGCGGCTTGAGGGAAGGTTGAAGAGCGTAGCGCTTCAATCTTCGTGGCGAGTTCCCGGCCGGTACGGGGCAAAGGATTCGTTGTTTGGAGCGGAGGCGACCGCAGCTTGCCGGAGGGAGCGCGAAGCGGAAAACGGCGAATGCTTTGCGCGGAGGCGGTGGGAGACGAAGCCCACACCGTTGGCTGGCGTCTGCGCGGGAGGGTGGTGCAGTCGCCAGCCAACGCTGCCAATACGAAAGCGGGAGAGCAAAGCCGGTCTTTCGGAGGCAGAGGGAATCAGGCGGCAGCCCCCGGCGACCGGAGAAAGACGGGCTTGCGAGTGGCGGGCGGTGGACCGGGGCGTTACAGGGTGTCCCCGTAGAATGGGTAGCGCCGCACGAAGTAGGCGCGAGGGAAAGGCGTAAGGCGTTTCCCTGGGAAGATATAAAAGATCACGTTCGCCCCCAAGCGAATCGATGATTTCCCGGATCTCACTTCGAGTCCGCCGCCTGCTAAGTCGGTCGTTCATGGCGCCATCACCCGCTCACGCGCCAGATGGGTTGCTTTGACGCATACATTCCTAGGGGCCGCTTGCGTCCTGAGTAATGACAAAGTCGTCGAAGAACTGGTAATGCCCAGTATACCAACCCCATGCGTTCACCGTGAGTTGAGCGCTGGTGCCAGCATTGGCGGGTAATACACCGACGTTATAGTCAATTTCGTCCGTCCCGTTGATGAAATAATGCACCAGGCCCGTGTTGGGCTCGTACACTATTTTCTCATCGTACCATTGATCCCATATCGCGGGGATGGGAGTGCTAATATCGGCTTGCTGGTTCACGTCATGGGGATTTCCGGCGTTTCGACAAACATAGATGCCCGAGCACGCCTTCTCTGGAGGCGTATTATAAATCATATTTGCATACTTGACTCGAAACATTGTAAAGGTGCCGGTATCCAGTTCGAAACTTTGCACCACATAATCATTCCCATAATGTAAAAACACCCGACGCGTTACTGTAACGATGCCACGGTTTGGGATTTGGAAGGGCTGGCTAGTCAGCACGCCGCCGCCATCAGTTGTGTTAGTGTAAATTTGCATCTGCTGATTGGCTTCAATCACGATGTTCCCACTCGTATTCCACTTGGTCGGGTCGATCGCGTTCGTGCTGAAGTCGTCAGCAAATAATGTCGCGCCGGGCAGCGGCGTTCTCATAATCACGCCTGCGCCAATTCCGGCGCTGGTGTCCGTCCAGTAGAGGTAAGTGTTGTCCACAGCCATGCTCGTCACGACGTTCGGCGAGACGGATCTTAAGACAATTGGTTGCCCCCCCGCCAGAGGCGTCGCCTGAATGGCGCCGTTATCAATGAAGAAGAGGTAATTGCTAGTTGCGACAAACCCCGTGGCCGTTTGGCTGCTGACGAGGGTCGTTGCGGTTCCACCCGTCTTCGGAACCGCTTCAATGCTCCCACCGATGTTGAAAAACACCATGGAATCGTTAATGAAAATGGTCCCCTCGGATGAGTTCGATCCGATTAATGTGGTTATGGCGTTGGTTGAGAGATCGAAGCGTTTTACATCTTTCGTATAATAATCCACAAAGTAAATCGCGTCACTATCAAAGGCGCAAGACCGCGGCCATACACCAGTGGCCAGTTGGGTGCCGGTTCCTCCGCCAATCGGCAAGCTGTTGATGTTCTCAAAGCCACTCATGTAGTAGATATTCGACCCCGTAACCGCCAAAAACGCATCTCCGGAGTTGTCAGAGAATAAGGTCGTAAAAGTCCCGCCGGTTATTGGTGCCTCGAAAATAGAAAAGTCGTTGTAGCCGCCATAAGCTCCAAAGATATTTCCCGATATGACGGATAATGCGCTTACCCCCCGGTAGGTCGAACCGGGTCCCGAATCGTACGCTCCCGCACCGGTGACCAACGTGTTGACAGTCCCCCCGCTGGACGGAACAGATTTCACGATCCCATTGGTGGCTGAATTGTCGGTAAAGTAGATATTACCGCTGGCAGGAGCTAGGAGTGAAGGATTGTTCAACCCATTCGCTACGGCGACCAAAGTAAAATTCGCGACCAGACTTCTATTGGCATCAGCGGTGAAGCTGTAGGTTCCGGACGTGCTGACTTCCGTCCCGCTCTCCAGCCAACCGGCAAATCCGTAACCCGCTGCAGGTATGGCGGTTAAAGAGACGGTCGCGCCATCGGCATATGTGTTGGTCCCCGTGACCGTCCCGCCCCCAGGGGGAGAAGAGGATGCAGAGATCGTCCACATTTGTGCCGGGCTGGGAGAAGGGCTGGGCGTGGGAGAACTGTTTGACGTGCCCGAATTCAGGGTGGTCGAAATGGCCGGCTCATAAATGATCGTGTTTGGCTCTGTCGGAGCCGCATACGCCGCGGGATTCGCGATCAGCGTGACGTAACCGCTATGATGCTTGGACCGGAAGACGCCAGAACCCAGATTTTGGCGTTGGAACACGACGCCGTTATACGTGTCAGTCTTGCCTGTATCGGGATGAACGAAACTCCCCGTGAACAAGCCGGTGGTTGAGGCAATACGCAACATTACTGCATTTGTTCCGCCAACCTGTACTTTATTATTTGAATCCAGCGTTAAAGGCACACTGAATGGGTTCGGCACCTCACCCTCTCCAATCTCAAGGATACCGTTCTCAACAGTATCGGGGAAATTCAAAATCCGGGCTCCTGCCTTTGGGGGCACGTAACTGGAGCCCAGGAACGGAATTTCCGTGAGAAAGCCAGCGGGATAAAATGCGTCGGAAAGGACCGCTGGCTTGAACCAATCGAGGCTTCCATCGATATCCGAGACGCCATCGACCGCACGGAACGTCACCGAGCCGGATACCCAACCCTTTCCTCCATAAAGCGGAATAAAAATCTGCAAACTTCCGTCCTTCGCGAGCATGGCGCCTCCACTTAAAGCAGTACCATCACCAAGCTGCCCGGCGATCCGCGCATTGCCATCTGATGTCAGGACCAAAGTTGCATAACCGTCTCCCTGAGGATAATTGTCCCCAGGAGCGTCTGGATTCGCCGGAAGCAACAGCGTGTACCGGCCTGCCAATAAGGCCGGAGAACTCTTCGCGTTAAACACAGTCCGATCAAGCGAGGCGCTGGCTGTAAAGGCCACGCCATCGGAGATGCTTCCGATCACCTCGTCAAGATTTCCGCCAGCGCCAGTTTGTAAATTAATGTAGAGCGTCGAGAGACCCGGGAGCACAACTGTTCCGGACCATGTCCAGTTGCCCTGACTGGTTACTTGGAACTTTCCTTTGAAAGCATATGTCTTTCCGGCGAAAATGAGCTGCCCGGTGAAGCTGCCCGTTGGCGAGGTTGATATCTTGATCAGCCCCGAGACTGATGGACCGGAAGCTCCGACTATGACACCCTGATACAAACTATTACCAAACTGAAAGCCAGATAGGTTAGTAACAGCGGTTATCAGTTGCAGGCGATTACCCGCTGCGTCAAATGTATAGTCCGAGGACAAACCAGAATCCTCGTAGTCGATGCGGGTAAGCCGATTCAAACCATCGTAATTGTAAACCTGCGTTGACGCCGAAGCTGGAACCGTCATCGAACATACAATGGCAACAAAACCGAGAACCATGCACGAAAACCGAATCGCCCGTCGGAGGCTGATACCTTCGAACTCAAAGATCATTTTCCGGCTCATTTGTTGCATTCGCTCCCCGTGGTATTTTCAGGACCGGTCGGTGTCTGAATCGAAGGAGCGTCGGTTCCGCCCGCTTGCTCTATGCTAGCCGCGATCGTTACGAGGGCATTTTGCGCCTCGTCTGGAAGCCCCTTGATTGTCATAAGTTCGTTGAGGCCTTTAATTATATTACCCGAGTTAAGATCGTTAAATGCATCTTTTACCAAACTTCCGTTGGCAAAGTCCTGCAAGTCGCTTAACGCCCCGAAGGCTTGCGCTAAATTATCGGTCTCTTGGATAGCAGGATGTGCCGCAAAGAATGAATCAATAAGTGTAGGTCCCTCATCTTGTGCCAGCACATAATTATCTCCTCCTCCAAAATTCTGAACTGCCGCCGAAAACTGCTTGCTCGCATCATTGATAGTGTCAATATACCCTAGGCCGGCTGTGACGACCGACGCCCCACCGTCCAGAATACTCACGGCTGGGCCAGCAGCTCCTACAACCAAACTAGAAACCCCGTCCGCAACTTGCAGAACGCCAACCCCGAAGGTTTCGAAGCTAAAACATCCATTGACGTCTATAAAACTAACGGGGTTGTTAAGAGAATAAACAAAGCGATTTTGGCATTGGCTAGAACTATCAATGCTAGTCAAAGGATCCTTTGTGATAAATCGACCAATTTCAGGTAAATAGTAGCGGGCGCGAATGTATAACAAGCCATCTTCATCGTCCGACACCCCGTATTGGCCTAAATATCTATAAGTAGTGTCGCTATTTCCGATGCGATTTCTAACAATACCGAACGGATCGTAGGCATAGCTATCCGTGATCGCGCCGGTCGAATCCGAAAGGCCCATTGTACTACCACGAACATCGAAATGATAAAACTGAGCAGCATCTACGGGATCAACCTTAAATGCCAATCCCACGCCGTACACATAGTACTCGACAATATCTCCTCCTGTCCCCGTTTCCGCCAGCACTCTGGGCAGACGAGCGGTCGAGTCAATAACGAATCTAGTCGTTCCCGCCGCAGCGATGCGACCGATGCGGTGGCCTAATCCATCATATTGGTAGATGGTGGCAACCCCATCGACCGTCGATTGCGTCAGGCGGTTCTCAAAGTCGTAAACGAACGAATCGGCTCCGCGATTTATCATATTCCCGTTCGCATCGTAATCGAAACGGGTACTGCCGGACTGAATCAACCGATTGTCCTTGTCGTAGGTGTACTTGACCGTTTCTTTTGGAATGACTGGGTCCAACGGTTCATTTTGAACGACTTGGCGATGATTACCTACAGGATCAAGCGTAAGCGCATATTGTGAAATGATGGAGCCGCCCGTCCCTGTATTGAGCAGACCGACAAGCCTATTTGCGCCGTCGTACCTGTAGGTTGCCGAAGTGCTGTTTGGATTGGTCATTGTCAGCAGATTGCCCGCTGGATCATACGAATATGAAACCTGCCGACCGGTCCAATCCGTCAGAGAGATCAAATGATTCAGCGGATCGTAAAAATAATTAACAACCTTTCCGCCTGGGTAAGTCAACAAAATCTCGTTTCCAGAAGCATCGTAGCCGTAGTCGATAGTGTTTCCGTTAGTGTCCGTGAAACTGGTAGCGCGATTGAGAGTGTCGTACTGCCAAGAACTGGTTCCAAGAGAGTCCATCATCTGAATACGGTTCCCGTTTGGATCGTAAGTAAAAGTCACAGGCGTCCCAGTCGGATAATTGATGGAAACAAGCCGATTGTCCGCATCAAAGGCATAGGAGACGGCGGCGTGATTCGCATCGATTGCCGAAACCCGATTACCGGCTTTGTCATAGCCGTATTTGTATGTCGCCGAAAGCGGCTCGATTTTCTCGCTTAAGCGATTCGCCGAATCGTAAACGAGGGCGGTTATGTGTCCATTCGGGTCGGTAACCGAAGTTCGATTACCGGCATTGTCATAGCCAAACTTGACAGTGCTGCCCCTGGCGTCAGTAAGCCGGACCAAACGCCCCAACGCATCGTAGGTAAACGCGGTCGGGTGGCCGTTTGCGTCGGTCGTGCCGATGCGCTCCCCTACGGCATCATAGTTGCTCGCCGTGACATCACCAAGTGGATCGGACGAGGTAATAACTCGATTCAACGCATCGTACACAAACCATGAGCGGTTCCCATTGGGGTCCGTCGTGCTCGTCTTGTTCCCGTTGGCATCGTATGTAAACACCGTCTCGCTCAAGTTTGTCCCGCTGGAAAGCATCTGCACGTCCACCAGATTACCCGCGCCGTCGTAGGTATTTTGGGTGATCGTTCCGCGGGCATCAGTGGCTCTTATCTTTCTGTCATTGGGATCGTAATCGTAATGCAAGGTCTGGCTCAACGCGTTGGTGACGTCAGTCACTCGATCTTTTAGGTCATACGTGAATTGAGTCACATTCCCCATGGCGTCCGTCACTGTCACCCGGTTATTATTGGGATCGTAGGTGTTCGTTACCGTGTGGCCCAGTGGGTCCTGCGTGGTCAGAACGTTATCGTTGCCGTCGTAGGTGTAGGTCGTGGCGTGGCCGTTTGGATCGGTCGAAGTCAGCCTGCGTCCTACGCCGTCGTAGGTGTAGGTCGTTGCATTTCCCTGCGCGTCCTGTGTCTTCGCCAGGTTCCCCTGTGCGTCGTACGTGTTCGTCGTGGCGTGACCATTTCCGTCCGTTACGACGATTGGAAGCCCGTTTTGGTTGTACTTGATCTGGCTGGCAACCTTCCCGACCGCATTGATTGTGGTCTGGAGGTTGCCTTTGGCGTCATACACAAACTTCATTGTTCGTCCCAATGCATCTTTCCGGGAAATCGGGTCATTGCGAGCATCGTAGACTATCAACGTCTTATTCAGAAGCGGATCTGTCTTGCTGGTTACATTCCCACGTAAATCATATGTGTACGTGGTGGACGCACCGCGTTTATCCGTCACCTTGGTCCGGTTATTATTCTGATCGTACTCGTAGAATTCGGTATTCCCGAGCGGGTCGGTGATCGAGACGACTCGAAGCTGCGCATCGTGTTTGTAATAGCTGGTGTTCCCAAGGGGATCGATGAGCGTTGTGACCCTGGTCACAAAATCGTAAAAGAACTGGGAATTATCCCCGAATGCGTCTTTCTGCGCTGAGACAACCCGATTGAGGTTGTCGTATGTGTTCAGTACAAATACAGTTCCGCGAGGGTCGGTGGCGCTCAACATTTGATGATTGGCGTCGTAGCTGAATTGTGTTGTTCCGTTATTTGCATCGGTGGCGCTGACCAAATCACCGTTGGAGTATGCGAACTTGATGGTGCGGCCGATCGGATCGGTGATTTGGGTGATCATGCCGTTTGAATCGGTAGTGAAAAGGATTGCCCGCCCGGCGGCGTCCGTAATTTGATTCAGATGTCCCTGAGCATCGTAGTTCAAGGCAACCGTGTTTCCATTCTTATCGGAAATTGCTGCGAGCCTGTTTTGGCCGTCGAAAACGTAATTCGTCTGGTCTTTTGTTGTCAGCGTGAAGGCTGTGCCGCTCTTGACCAGCGTACTGAATACTCCGGCCTCATCTGAATAGCTTCCACTGGGTTGCAATGTATAGGTCTCGCTATGTCCATCGCCGAATGTAATGTTGACGTTAGTACCGCTGTCCGCCAGAACGATATTATAAGAATGATTCCATTTTTGGCCAAGCGGCGCACCCGTAAATTGCGTATCCTTTGAGTTGTAGGTCCGCATGAATTCGAATGGAAGCCCTGGTCCCGGGAGCCGGAGGTCAACGTGCTGGTAAATGTAGTTCCCTGTTGCGAGGTTCACAGGTTCCGTGGAAAGACTTTGCTGGGTATTCGTCCCGAGGGCGGCGCCGGTAACGGTAATTTGAATCGAGTTCGTGTCCGAAAGACCGCCGCTGTCTGTGACCGTAAGAGTTACGGTGAAGGTCGTGGCCCCCGACGGACTGGTGAAAATATGTGAGGGAATCGCTCCGGTGGATGTTGCTCCGTCACCAAAATTCCAAAAATAGGACACGATCGTCTGGCCGGCTGAAGGCGTGGAGTTCTCTCCGTGAAAGGTAACAGGAGTTCCGGAATTCGGGGCATTGTTTGAAACATCAGGAACGGCGACTGGCCTGGAGGATTGGGTTGTGATCGTCAGCACCTTCGAAGCTGTCTTCTGTGGGCTGCTACTGTCCGCGACCGTGACCGTGAAGTTGAACGTGCCGGAGACAGTCGGCGTGCCGAAAACGGCGCCGGTGGAAGAATTAATCTGCATGCCGTTGGGCAGGCCGGAAACCGACCATGTATAGGGCATCTGGCCCCCGGTTGCTTGGATCGCCTGCTGCGGCGCGTACCCGACTCCAACCGTTGCAATTGCCGGCACGAGCGCCGTGGTCGTAATCGAAAGCACCGAGGTCGTGACAATTGGCGTCAGGAATGCCTGTTTTTGCCCGGTTGCTGTAATGCTCTGGCTCCAAGGGTTCGGGATGTAGCCGGCGTCCGAGGCCGTAAAATTCCATGTGCCCGGAGTTCCCGTGATTGTCACATACCCCCCCGCTCCCGTGGTTTCATTAAAACTCTGGCCGCCGCCATCGTTACCCGTCACCAACACTCCTGACAGTAGGGGTCCGGTAGCGCTCCCGCTGTGCACGTAGAGAGTCAAAGTCGCGGGCGCTGCCGGACCATTCACCGTAAAGCCTTCGCTATTGGAGGATTGCTTATCGGGGTTGGTCACCTGGACCGTCCAACTCCCGGCAGCGGCTCCCAACTGGATTGTCATCTGCAGCTCGCTGGAACTCACGTAGCTTACCTCCGAGCTGCCCAGTGTCTTGCTTCCGGTCCCCCAGCTCACGAATACGGACGCCCCATTGACGAAGTTTGCCCCGAAGATGGTCAGGGTCTGGGCTGTGTTCGTTGCGTTGGCCGTGATTGGATTGGGCGAGACGCTGCTGATCGACGGCGACGGCGCGCCGGGAGCGTTCACTGTGAAGCCTTCGCTATTGGAGGATTGCTCGTCGGGGTTGGTCACTTGGACCGTCCAACTCCCGGCAGCGGCTCCCAACTGGATT
>Ga0182024_10007124_pt1 | contig 24218 bp, 15 predicted proteins | sample P32metaG_FD_120480 | JGI IMG/M metagenome (GOLD analysis project Ga0182024, IMG submission 120480) | Permafrost microbial communities from Stordalen Mire, Sweden - P3-2 metaG (Illumina Assembly) | ecosystem: Environmental > Terrestrial > Soil > Wetlands > Permafrost | place: Sweden: Stordalen...
AGATGCTCGGCGCAATGAAGCGTTGAGTGATATTATCTGCCTATGAAAAATAAAACGACTCCGACGGTAGTTTCCACATCGTCCGCTGCCTTGGTCAGCGGGTTCACCCTCGGCCTTGATCTTGGTGACCGGCAGCATCACGTCTGCGTCCTGGATGTATCTGGCCATATTTTATAGCAAATTCCTATTGGTCTTCGACAATCGAAGACAACCGGGCCGAGACCGCGTTGCCATCGAGAATCAAGGCCTTGAAATGCCATTCGGCAGCCGGTTCCAGCAATGGCTGATAATCTTTTGCCTTGCCGACCAAATTGTCGTTCGCGTCAAACAGGTTTAATTCCACCTTTACTCCAAACCGCCGGTTGTCGCCCAGGTTCCGGATTTTTCCCGTCACATAAACCAGCGAGCTGCCCGGCGTTTTCTCCAGCTTGATGGCCGAGATGGCAAAATCATTCGTGCGCTCTTCGTCGGCCGGCGCGGCGGGAACGACGACAAGGCTTGGCTGGTTGGTCGGTGCCGCCGTTGCTTTCGGGATGGCGGCGGAACCGGGCGATTGCCTCAGATACAAAACAACGAGGCCGGTGGCGATGATGAACATCGCGAGGCCGAGTCCAAATATTAGCCGGCGGGAACCGCTGGTTTTATTGGTCGGAACGGACAAGACCAGCTCGGTCGGCTGGCCGCAATGGGGGCAGGTGATGGTTTCGCTGGCGGCTTCGGCGGGGAATTCGAAATGGCCGGCGCAGTGACGGCACTCGCCCTTGACAAAATTGTTAGTGGACATTTATTGGCAACGATGCGACAAGATATACGAAACCAACGGTTCGTGACGAGCGTCGTATCAGTTGACCAAAAGCTATGAACCAGGACGACAAATACAAGTCCGAACACTCCATCCGCCTCGCCGATCATTTTCTCACGCGGCGGCAGTTTCTCCAGCGCGCGGGTATGGGCTTTGGCGCGTTGAGCCTGGCGGCATTGTTTGGCAACGAGCTGTTGACCCCGGCGCTGCACGCGATGGAGGCCGAGGCGACGCTGCTGCCCAAGACGCCGCCGCTGCCGGCCAAGGCCAAGCAGGTCGTTCATATTTTCGCCCAAGGTGCGCCATCGCACGTGGACACCTGGGATCCCAAACCGGCGCTGGCAAAATATGACGGCCTAGAAATTCCCGGCATGGACGGCGTGGGCATGGCCTCGCCTTTCAAGTTTTCCAAACGGGGTAAATCGGGCATCGAGGTCAGTGAAGTTTTTCCGCAGATGGGCGAGCTGGTGGACGACCTGTGCGTGGTCCGCTCGATGTATACCGACATCCCGGCGCACGAGGTGGCGACGATCATGATGAACACCGGTTCGCGGCTGGTGCGGCCGAGCGTCGGTTCGTGGGTGCTTTACGGACTGGGCAGCGAGAATCAAAACATGCCGGGCTTCGTTTCGCTGCGGCCGGGCGGGGCGCCGCCCGGCGGCACGGCGAACTGGCAGTCGGCCTTTCTGCCCGGCGTTTATCAGGGCGTGAGCATCAACACGAAGGTGCCGACGTTGAACCAGTTGATTGAAAACATCCGCAACCCGGTCACGCCGCTCGTGGAGCAGCGCCGGCAACTGGACCTGGTTCACAAACTGAATGAGATTCACAGCCAGGACTTGCAAAAGGACGCGCAGCTCGAATCGCGGCTGGAGGCGTTCGAGATGGCGTTCAAGATGCAGACGGAGGCGACCGACGCCTTCGATCTCAGCAAGGAAACGCCGGCCATGCGCGAACTGTATGGCCGCAGCGCGCAGGGCAACCAGCTGCTCATCACGCGCCGGCTTATCGAGCGCGGCGTGCGGTTCGTGCAGGTCTGGGCCGGCGGCTGGGATCATCATCAGGATTTGGAAGAACGCCTGCCCGAACGCGCCCGGGACATTGACCAGCCGCTGGCGGCATTCATCAAGGATTTGAAACAGCGCGGTTTGTTCGACAGCACGCTCATCGTCTGGGGCGGCGAATTTGGCCGCAAGCCCACGCGCGACCGTAACGGCGGCGAGAATCCCGGCCGCGACCATAATTCCAAGGCGTTCACCACCATCCTGGCCGGCGGTGGCGTGCATGGCGGCATGACTTACGGCAAGACGGATGAATTCGGCGCGGCGGCCATCGAGGACAAGGTCCACGTCCACGATTTGCACGCGACGATTCTGGCGCTGCTCGGCTTCGACCACAAAAAACTCACCTACCGCTACAATGGCCGCGATTTCCGGCTGACGGAAACCGCCGGCGAGATCATCCAGCCGGTGTTCGCATGAAAAAATTTCTGCTGCTGATGTTCTTGGGCAGCGCTGGGATGGGGAGCGGCGTTTGGGCCGATGATTTGACGCCCGCGCAACGGAATTTCTTCGAGAACAAAATCCGGCCGATCCTGGGCGACCACTGTTACAAATGCCACAGCACGCTCGCCGAGAAAGTCAAAGGCGGCCTGCTGCTCGACAGCCGCGAGGGACTGCTTCGCGGCGGTGACTCCGGCAAGGCGATTGTCCCGGGCGATCCCGACGCGAGCCTGCTCATCAAGGCCGTGCGCTACACCGATCCCGATTTGCAAATGCCCAAGGACAAGAAGCTCGACGACGACCAGATCGCCTACCTAGTGACCTGGGTGAAAATGGGCGCGCCCGACCCGCGCAGCGCCACCGCCGACCAAAGAAAGTGGGATGACAACAAGACCAATCATTGGGCGTGGCAGCCGGTCAAACACGTGGCGGTTCCCGAAGTGAGCGACCCCGACTGGTGCCAGACGCCGGTGGATAATTTCATTCTCGCCAAGCTGGATGATAATGGCTTGAAGCCGAATCCGCCGGCGGACAAGCGCACGTTGATCCGCCGCGCGACCTTTGATTTGATCGGCCTGCCGCCCACGCCGGAGGAGGTGCAGGATTTTGTGAACGACGATTCGCCGGACGCGTTTGCCAAGGTGGTGGACCGGCTGCTGGCATCGCCGCATTACGGCGAACGCTGGGGACGTCACTGGCTGGATGTGGCGCGTTACAGCGACACGAAAGGCCAGCCGCGCCGCAACACCGAGGACAATCTTTATCCCTTCGCGTGGACTTACCGCGACTATGTCATCCGCAGTTTCAACGAGGACAAGCCCTACAATCGTTTCATCCTCGAACAGATCGCCGCCGACCGTTTGTCATCTACGCAGCGCAACGCTGCGAACCTCGCCGCGCTCGGTTTTCTCACCGTGGGCGACCATTACATGGGCATGCAGAACGATATTCTCAACGACCGCATTGATGTGGTCGCGAAAGGCTTTCTCGCCCTGACCGTGACGTGCGCGCGCTGCCACGACCACAAGTTCGATCCGATTCCGCAGAAGGATTATTATTCGCTGCGCGGCATTTTTGACAGCTCCGTGGAACCAAAAATCGAGCCGGTCATCGGCCAGATTCCCAGCACGCCGGAATACTACGCCTACTACCGGCAGCGCGAAAAACTGGCGCAGGACGAAGCCACCATTCAGGCCAGCCTGCCGGCCCTGCGCAAGGGCGGAGACCGCGAGGCCGTCAAGCAGGCGCAGCGCAATTTGCAGCAGACGGAACACGACATCGCAGAACTGGAGTTCACCAACGCCGCCGCGCCGATGCGGGCGATGGTTCTGGAGGACACGGTTCATGGGCACGATTCGCCGCTGTTCATCCGGGGCGAGGCCGGCAACAAGGGCGAACTCGTGCCGCGCCGGTTCCTGCAAATATTGTCCGCGCCGAACCGGCCCGTTTTCACCAACGGCAGCGGCCGGCTGGAACTCGCGCTGGGCATCGCCAGCCCGAACAATCCGCTAACGGCGCGCGTGATGATCAACCGCATCTGGCAGTATCATTTTGGCGAGGGCTTCTTGCCGACGCCGGATGATTTCGGCATGATGTCCGAGCCGCCGAGCCATCCGGAGCTGCTGGATTATCTCGCGATGAATTTCATGACCAACGGCTGGAGCATCAAAAAAATCCACCGGCTCATCATGCTCTCCAGCGTCTATCAGGAAAGCAGCGCGGAAAACCCGCGCTACGCCCAGACCGATCCCGGCAACCGCCTGCTCTGGCGCGCGAACATCCGCCGGCTGGAATATGAGCCCTTGCGCGACTCGCTGCTGGCCATCGGCGGGATGCTGGACACGAATGTCTATGGCCGGCCGGTGGATTTGCGGCAGCACCCGGAGTCCACGCGGCGCACCGTCTATGATTTTGTGGACCGCGCCAACATTGACGACGTGCTGATCAATTTTGATTTCGCCACGCCGGACATGGTCACCGGCGTCCGCCACCAGACCACCGTGCCGCAACAGGCGTTGTTTCTCATGAACAGCCCCATCGTCATCAACCTCGCCCGGCGGCTGGTCGCCATGCCGGAGTTTGTCGAGACGGCGGACGACACCAACCGGCTGGAGTTTCTTTACGAACGGATTTATCAACGGCCGCCCAGCCCCGAGGAAACCGAGCTGGGCCTGGAATTTGTGAGCCAGGTTCCGCTGCAAGGCGACGTGACGCCGCTGGCCGGCTACAATAACGACGGGAAAAAGCTCAAGCCGGGCAAACCGAATCGCGCCGTCGCCAATGGCGGCCGATACCGCGTGCCGCTGACCTCGTGGGAGGAATACGCGCAGGCCCTGCTGCAGGCCAACGAGACTTCGTTTGTGAATTGAGGCGGAAATCGGGCAGGGAAACGGCTGATATTCTGTCTCCGGGTCGGTTTTTGGCGTTTTGGACTAACCCTCTATAACTATCTTTCACCATAAATTGTCATTTAGCCCCCGATCTATTGACAGAAAGCGCTGATGGATATAAAACCGAACCCATTCGATGAACTTGGGTCGGTCAGTGATGGTAGTTCTCATGAAACCGGCTGCGCTTGGATTGGGCAGCCTGTCAAGGTTTCTCGCACCCCTCGTCCGGCCCGTGTGTCCCGCAGCCGAAACTGCCGTCCCGGCCGCCGCTCGTTTTTGCCGGCTTCCGAACCTCTCCATCCGCAGCTTCCAGCGCATTTTTCTGCCCTCGTCAAATGCCCTCAATGTCTTTGATAGAACCTTTTGCCTTCCCAAAACATCTATCAAAGGCTTCGATAGAACTTTTTTGCTTCCGAAAACATCTGTCAAAGACCTCCAGAGCATTTCCGGGCTTCCGAAAACTACTATCAAAGACTTTGAGAGAACTTTCTGGCTCCCGGAAAATGCCCTCAAAGACGGTCAAAGCATTTATTTTGCAGCAACATAAACAACCAACAACGAAAAGAACAAAAATATGGGATTCAATCCTACACCACAAAGCTACAAACCCCTCAAGCAATTCTCATATTAAAGACCCAAACACGGCGGACGAGATATTTGAGGAGGTGGTGAAGTCGGCGCAGGATGCGGCGGTGCTGGTTTTGGTTTATTGAACGGCTGCGGGATTAACGCAAAGACGCCAAGGAGCAAAGAATAGACGGCGTTTGGTCGCGGCTTCGTGCCTTTGCGTTAAAAACCTTCCGCCACGGCCGCCGCCAGCGCGGCCACCATTTTCTGCAACTGCGCCGGCGTGGTGCAATAGGGCGGCATCAGCACAATCACATTGCCCACCGGCCGGGTCAGCACGCCGCGCCGCGCCATCGCCTCGCACACGCGGATGCCGGCGCGCTCGCGCAACGCAAACGGCGCGCGCGTCCGCCAGTCCTTGACCAGTTCAATCCCCGCCACCAGACCCACCTGCCGGATGTCGCCAACGTGTGTTAGCTTCCAGAGCGTTTGCAGTTCCGCGTGCAACTGCTCCTGCAACTGCGCGCGCTGGCGCTCGGATTTCTCCGTCTGCAAAATGTCTAGGCTCGCCAGCGCCGCCGCCGCGCCCAACTGGTTGCCGGTAAAACTGTGACCGTGAAAAAAGGTCTTGAACTCCTCGTATTCGCCAAGAAAGGCGTCGAAGACTCTTTGCGTGGTCAGCGTCGCCGCCATCGGCAGATAGCCGCCGGTCAATCCTTTCGCCAGGCACAGAAAATCCGGCTGAACATTTTCCTGCTGGCAGGCAAACAAACTTGCTGGGCTGTGGGCTGTGGGCTTTAGGCTGTGGGCTCCGGTTCTGCCAAAACCAGTCATCACTTCGTCGGCGATGAGCAGCGCGCCGTGGCTGCGGGCGATGTCCGTGACTCGGCCCAGCCAGCCGTCCGGTTGCGGGATCATGCCGGCCGCACCCTGCATCAGCGGCTCGAAGACGAACGCGGCGTAGGGATTGCCCTTTTTCTTCTGCACGGAAAACTTCTTTTCCACGAGGCTGACACATTCCCAATTACATTTCCGATATGTCCGCGCATCCGCACGCTCCGGCTGGGCGCGATTAAACGCACAGCGATAGCAATACGGCGACATCACCTTGTCGGTCTTGAACAGCATTCCATCGTAAGCCTGATGGAACAAATCAATGTGGCCGAGCGACACCGCGCCAATCGTGTCGCCGTGATATGCGCCGTCGAGTGAAAGGAAGCGGGGCGGATATTTCTTCATCAAGGCCGGCGGGCAGGCCGCGCTGCGGATGCGCCAACTATATTGGTAGGCCAGCTTCAACGCGACTTCCAGCGCCGTCGAGCCGTCGTCGGAAAAAAAAACCTTCGACAATTGCGATTTTCGAATTGCGAATTGCGAATTCAAAGGCCGCGTCATGCCGGGCGTTTTATTCGCAGTTTGAAATTTGAAATTTGAAATTCGCACCAGTTTTTCCGCCAACAGGCTGGCCGGTTCATTGGCCAGCCCCAGCGCGGAGCTGTGCGAGATTTTTTTCAACTGCCGCTGGATGGCGGCATTGATTTTGGGATGTTGATGGCCATGCAGGTTGGTCCAGATGGAGGAGTTGGCGTCAAGGAACTCGCGGCCTTTCACATCGCGCAGTACCGCGCCCTGGCCGGACGCGATGACAATCGGTTCGCGCCGCAGCCAGTCGCGCATCTGCGTGAACGGATGCCAGACGAACTTTTGGTCAAGCTGGGCGAGCGGGTGCATTGCCGGAGTTTTTAATTCTTAGATTTAAATTTTAAGTTGCTCCAGTGCGGAGGCCAGTTCTGCAACCTCGGTTTTCGTGTGGCCGGCGGTCAACGTGATGCGCAGCCGCGCCTTGCCGCGCGCCACGGTGGGATAACGGATGGCGGGAACAAAAATGTCTTGCTCCTGCAATTGCTTCGCTGCGGCCACGGCCCTGGCTTCGTCGCCGAGAATTAAAGGAATAATCGCGCTTTGAGGTTTTGAATTTTGAATCTTGAGTTTTAAGTTCAGTTCGGCGATGCGGGCAAAAAGATTTTTACGCCTGGTTTCGCCTTCAGCCGATTGCATCAGTTGGATTCCCGCCGTGGCGGCGGCGGCGGCGGCCGGCACGGGCGCGGTGGAAAAAATGAAACTGCGGGCGCGGTTCGCCAGAAAATCCACCAGCGCGCGGGAGCCGCAAATATAACCGCCGCCCGATCCGATGGCCTTGCCGAGCGTGCCCATCTGGATTTCAATCCGCTGGCCGACGCCCAGTTCATCGGCCAGCCCCCGGCCGTTTTTGCCGATGATGCCGGTGGCGTGCGCCTCGTCCACCATGAGCCAGGCGCCGTATTTTTCCTTGAGCGCGACGATTTCACGCAGCGGAGCGGCGTCGCCATCCATGCTGAAAATGGATTCGGTGACCACGAGAATTTCCGCTTTCCGCTTTCCGCTTTCCGCTTTTGAGATTTTCTCCGCCCATTTCAACTTGTCTTCGAGATCGTCCAGGTCGTTGTGGGCAAAGACACGGATTTTCGCGCCTGAAAGCCGGGCGGCGTCCACGATGCAGGCGTGAACCAGCTTGTCAATGATGATGATGTCGCCCTTGCCAACAAGGGCGGTGATGGTGCCGAGCGCGGCGGCGCAACCGGTGGCAAAGGTCAGGGCGGCCCCGGTTTTTTTGAAGGCGGCGAGCGCCTCTTCCAATTCGTGAAACGGCGCAAGCGAACCGCACATCAGACGCGACGCGCCCGCGCCCGCGCCAAATTTCCTGATCGCCTTGGTGGCGGCCGTTTTCAAGACCGGATGGCTGGCGAGGCCGAGATAATCGTTGGATGAAAAATTCAGCAGGGTCTGGCCGCCAATCTTGATGCGCGCGCCGGGGGCGGAATCCACGCGGCGCAGCTTGCGGAACAGGTTTTGTTCACGCAACGCGGCGAGGCGGCTGGTCAACTCTTCGTCCAAGGCAGGCACGGGGATAATTTATGATTTACAATTTGAGATTTACGAGCCTAAAGGTGGGCGGCGCGTCAATCGTAACTGGCCGTTCACAGATTATATCGGCGGAATCGCCCAGCGGCCTTCAATCATGCTGGCAGCCACCGGGCCGGAATGGGCCAGGACGGTGGCATCCATTTTGGCGGGCCGGCCGGGCAGGGGAATCGCAATCAGGTCGGCCCCGGCACCGGGCGAAAGCTCGCCAATTTTTCCGGCCAGGCCGAGGGCGCGGGCGCCGTTGACGGTGACCATGCGCAAAATATCCTCCGGCGAAAGCTTCTGGTCGTCGTCGGCCAGGGCGCGCATCTCGGCAAATAAATCAAGTTCCGGCCTGCCTTTTCCCGCTTTGCGGACGGTGGCGAGGCTGTCGGTGCCGAGGCAGAGATTGACGCCGGCATTGGCGAGCCGTTCGCGTTCGAACTTCGGGTGGCTGAAATAGTCGTGGCTGCGCGGACAGTGGACGACATGCGTCCAGTTTTTTCCGAGCAGAGTGGCGTCGCCGCGCGCGAGGCAGTTGACGTGGATGGCGAGGACGTTTTCGCCGAGCAGCCGGTTGCGGGCGAGATGCGCGACGGGCGAGCCGAGGCCGCAGTCGGAATTGTCGCGCTCGTTGCGCTTGAGCCAGTCGTGCATTTCGCCGCCGGCGTGCGCGAACATCTCAAATTCCTGCGCGGATTCGGCGACGTGAATGCTGACGCGCCACTTTCTTTTTTGGGCGGTTCGGGCGGTGAGGCGCAGCAGTTCGGGCAGGGTGGAGTAGGGGGCGTGCGGCGAAAGCGTGGCGCGGTGGCGCGGATGCCGGAGCGAATCAATCATTTCAACGGCCTCGCGCAAAATTTCCTTCGGCGCACGGCGCGCCTTGATGCCGGTCATTTCCAAAAAGGAAAAAATCCGCAGCGGCGTGGCGTCCCAGACTTCCGGCAGCAGGTCGGGCATGCACTCAATGTCGGCGACGGTGGTGGTGCCGCTTTTCAAAAGCTGGTGCGCGCCGCGCAGCCAGGAACGGGCGTAGTCGGAATAGCTCCAGGCGGCCTTGGCGGCGGCGATGGCGGCGATCCAGTCGGTGAAGGTCTTGGGCGGTGGCAGTTCGCCGGCCATGTCGGTGTAGTCGAGATGGCAATGGGCGTTGACGAGGCCGGGCAGCAGGATGACTTCGCCGAGGTCGAAAACTTTTTCGCGCAGGTGCGGGCGCAGGTCCTTCCAGGGCGTGACGGAACGGATTTTGTTGCCGTCAACGAAAACCGCGCCGTCTTCGATGGGCGGCGCGGTGACGGGAAAAATGGCCTTGGCCCGCAAAATCATGTCTCGCTGCTTTCCTGCCGGGTGCGTTTGGTGCGGGCGCCCACCTTGTGCTTCTTCGCCTTGAATTTGCTGTGGCGCTTGCGGATCTGCTGCTCGATCTTTTTGGTGACGACGTCAATCGCGGTGTAGAGGTCGTTTTCGATGTCCTTGGCGAACAGGTCGGGGCCGCGGACGCCGAGGCGGATGGAGCAGCTGAACTGTTTTTCCGGCACGCGGGTGTGGTCATGGTCGAGTGTCACGCGGGCGTCCACGATGCGTTGATCCATGTGATCCAGCTTGTCGAGCCGGGCGACGATGTGGTCTTCAATTGCCTTGGTGAGCGTGACATTGTGCGTGGAAAGAATCAGTTTCATAAAAAAAGAATGACCCCTCGGCGCGGAAAAATCCAGTATTTCCTTCGGCTGAAAATGACACAGCGAGATTCATGCCAAAATCGCTTGAGGTTCTCCCGGATTAGGATATGCTTCGAAGAAATGGGACCTGGATTACAACTTTCCCAAAGACTCACGCAGTCGCTGGTGTTGGCACCGCAGCTCCAGCAGTCGCTGGCGTTGCTGCAGGCACCATCGCTTGAACTCAAGGCGCTCGTCGAACAGGAACTCCAGCAAAACCCCGTGCTCGAAGAAGTGCCGGATCAGGAAGCCGACTTGCGCGAGAGAACCTCGGACAGTGACGAAGCCGGAACACCGGAGCCCGTGGACCTGGCCGAGCCGCCGGAGGATGTGAAATTTGACGCCGCGACGGAGCGGATGGCGAACGACCCGGTGGATGATTTTCAGGCGGAGTTTGAAAAGCTGGTGCAAATGGACCAGGACTGGCGCGACCATTTTGCGCAGACCAATGTGGTGACGCGTTCTTCCGCCGAGGATGAAGAGAAGCGCGAGTTCATGTTCAATTCCATCACCGTCGAGGCCTCGCTCGCGCAACACCTCATGGAACAGGTGCGCGACACCGGTCTGGGCGAAGAGAATCGCGCCATCGCCGAGCTGCTCATCGGCAACGTTGACGACTATGGTTTTCTCATGGCGACCGTCGAGGAGCTGGCGGCGTCCACCAATCTTCCCGCCGAAAAATTTTTATCGGTGCTGAAAGTGATCCAGGGCTTCGAGCCGGTCGGCGTCGGCGCGCGGGATTTGCGCGAATGTCTGATGCTCCAGCTTGAACGCACCGAAAAGACGGAGACCCTCGAATACCGCATCATCCGCGACCATATGGAGGCGCTCGGCAAACGGCGCATTCCCGAAATCGCGCGCGGCACCGGCCAGACCGTGGATGACGTCCAGGAGGCGCTCGCCCGCATCGGCCGGCTCGAACCGCGCCCCGGCCGCGCCTTTCTGCCGGTGGTCGAGCAATACGTCGCTCCGGAAGTTTTTGTGGTGAAGAACGGCGACGAATTCACCGTCACGACCAACGACGAGCAGATTCCGCACCTTCGCATCAGCAACGTCTATAAGGATTTGATGTCCGCCGGCGAAAACAATGCCGAGGTCAAAAACTACATCCGCGAAAAAATCCGCGCCGGCAAATTTCTCATCAAGAGCCTGCACCAGCGCCAGACGACCATCTGCAACATCGGCAAGGAGATCGTCAAGCGGCAGCGCGAGTTCATGGAAAAGGGCGTCGCGCATCTCAGGCCGATGACGATGTCGCAGGTGGCCGACGTGGTGGGCGTGCATGAAACCACCGTGAGCCGTGCCGTTTCCGGCAAGTATATCGAGACGCCGCAGGGCGTGTTCGAGATGAAATACTTTTTCACCGCCGGCCTGCAAAACGCCAATGGCGACAACGTCTCCAACACCAGCGTGAAGGACATGATCGCCGAGATTTTCAAGGCCGAGGACACCGCCAAGCCGCTGTCCGATCAGGAGGTGGTGAAGATGCTCACCGTCAAAGGCATCAACATCGCCCGCCGCACCGTGGCGAAATACCGGGACGAACTGGGCATCCTGCCATCCAATCTCCGCCGGGTTTATTGAGGAGTTTGAATCGGGAAAAATCAGCTTTTGGCCATGGGCTTTGCTTCCACTGGCAGCGACCGGCTGGGGGTGTAAGTATGCTTGCATTATTTTTAGATTTGATTGCCATAAATTGAAACCGCTCTGGTCAAACCGGCTTGCCGAGACTTGCCCGCCGGACTTTTCGTCCGGCGGTTTTTTTATTCCAGACGGGAGCTGAAAAAAGCGGCGTCAGTCTGGTGAAAGCCGTGGTGACCGCCGTTTTCCATTTTTTGCATTCAAATTATGCGGGACCGGCATATTCGCCAAGTGGTTGTCGCCATGGACATAACGTCGTCACTCATAGTCTGTTGCTGCGGCCGGATTATGTGCTATTTTGATTAGGCAATTCAGTTAGTGTTAATAAGCATATGCATGAGTTGCATCTTGTGGAAAAAATTGATGACAAAGCATTGTTTGGGGCGTCGGTCAAGGCCTGGAGAAACCGGCTGGGCATCTCGCAAGAGGTTTTGGCCGAACGTTCGGATCTGCACCGGACGTATATTTCCGACGTGGAGCGCGGGGCGCGCAACCTCTCATTGGAAAGCATCATGCGGCTGGCCCGCGCGCTGAACGTTTCCGTGGCGGCCCTGTTCCCGGCGGACCTGGTCAAAGGCCAGACGAACAGCCCGAGCCGGGAGTCCGTGGACATCCTGTTGGTGGAGGACAATCCCGATGATGTGGAACTGACGCTGCAGGCTTTCAAGCAGGCGCGGTTTGCCAACCGGGTCCAGGTGGTGGCGGACGGGCAGGAGGCACTGGACTTTCTTTTCTTCCGTGGAAAATATGCCCGCCGCCGGCCGACGGAACGGCCGCCGGTAGTGCTGCTGGATTTGCAATTGCCGAAGCTGAGCGGGCTGGAAGTCCTGCGCGAACTCCGGGCGGACCGGCGGACGGCAGCCGTGCCCGTTGTCATCCTGACCACGTCGGTTGATGTTGAAAACATGACCGAATGCAAGCGGCTTGGGGCGGACAGTTATATCGTCAAGCCGGTGAGCTTTGAGCGGTTGAGCCGGGCGACCCCGCCGTTGAATCTCAGTTGGGCGCTGGTCAAGCCGGTCGAGCAGGCAAACGGCAAAGCCGCGCCGAAGCAAGCTGCGCCGTAATTTTTCCGGGCGGGGGTTTGAATGAGCCCAGCCCGGCAGTGATTGGTTAAATTGAATCATTGGGTTTATGCGGGCGGACCAACAATTAAAAGCGTCACTCAAGGAAATTGACGACCTCAAGGCCGCGCTGGATCAACATGCCATCGTGGCCATCACCGATCCGCAGGGAAAAATCACCTACGCCAACGACAAGTTCTGCATCATCTCCAAATATTCGCGCGCCGAACTGCTGGGCCAGGACCACCGGCTCATCAACTCCGGTCATCATTCCAAAGAATTCATCCGCCAACTGTGGAAGACGATTGCGAGCGGCAAGGTCTGGAAGGGGGAAATCAAGAACCGCGCGAAAGACGGCACGTTTTACTGGGTTGACACGACCATCGTGCCGTTTTTGGATGACGACGCCAAACCGCGCCAGTATGTGGCCATCCGCGCGGACATCACGGAGCGGAAGCGCGGCGAGGCGGCGCGGGAGCATCTGGCGGCCATCGTCAATTCTTCCGATGATGCCATCATCGGCAAAACGCTGAAGGGCATCATCTCCAGTTGGAATCCGGGGGCGGAAAAAATGTTCGGCTACCGGGCCGCCGACGTCATCGGCAAACCGGTGACGATCCTTTTCCCGCCGGAGCTGGTCAGCGAGGAAGAGGAAATTCTCAGGCGGATTGCGCGCGGCGAGAATGTAAAACATTTTGAAACCGTCCGCGTCCGGAAAGACGGCCAGCGCCTGGATGTTTCGGTGACCATCTCGCCGATCGTGAACCCGGCAGGCGAAATTGTCGGGGCGTCGAAAGTGGCGCGCGACATCACCGAGCGCAAGCGGGCGGAGGCGGAGATCCGCCAGTTGAATCTGGAGCTGGAAGCGCGCGTCGCCAAGCGGACGGCCCAGCTCAAGGCGGCGAACGAGGAGCTGGAGGCCTATTCGTATTCCGTTTCACACGATCTACGGGCGCCGCTGCGGGCGATGAACGGATTTGCGCGCATTCTCGAAGAACAATGCCACGACCAGCTTGCGCCGGACGCGCGCCATGCCATCGAACGCATCAGCGCCAACGCGGCAAAGATGGGCCAGCTCATTGACAGCCTGCTGGATTTTTCCAGCCTGAACTGGCGGCCGGTGACGAAAAAGCCCGTCACGCCGGCGGCCATCGCCCGGATGGTGTATGAGGAGCTGCGCCCGGAGAGCAACGGCCACCGCGTGGAGATCAAGATTGACAACCTGCCCCGCTGCGAGGCCGACCCGACGCTGCTGAAACAGGTTTTTGTGAACCTGCTTTCCAACGCGCTCAAATATTCGCGGAACCGCAACCCGGCCAAAATCAAGGTCGGCTGGCGGAAGGAGGCAGACGGGCCGGTTTATTTTGTGCAGGACAACGGGGCGGGCTTCGACATGGAGCACGCCGGGAAACTGTTCCGGGTTTTTCAACGGCTGCACACCAGCGATCAATTTGAAGGCACGGGGGCCGGCCTGGCGATTGTTGACCGGATCATCCAGCGGCATGGCGGCCGCATCTGGGCCGAGGCGGCGGTGGATCAGGGCGCGATTTTTTATTTCACGCTGGGCAGGAGCCCAGTCAAATCATGAATGACGAGACGACGGACATTTTATTGGTGGAAGACAGCCAGGATGACGCGAGGTTTTTCACCCGCGCCATTGAGGAGAGCAGGCTCGGAACTCGCCTGCGGATTGCCCGCAACGGCGTGGAGGCGATGGCGATGATTTTCGGAGTGGGCGATCCCGACCAGGCCATGCCCGTCATCTGGCCCCGGCTGGTCGTGCTGGATTTAAAAATGCCCATGGTGGGCGGCCGGGAAGTGTTGCGCCGCCTGAAAGGGAACCTGCACACGCGGTCCATCCCGGTGGTGGTGTTCAGTTCCTCGGTGGAAAAACGCGAACTGGTGGAAAGCTATCATCTGGGCGCGAACAGCTGCGTGGTGAAACCGACGGACTTCGAGGAATTCCGCAAGGCCGTCCGCCTGCTCGGCCAATACTGGCTGCAGTTCAATCAACCGTCCAAACCATGAAGATGTATGAAAACACCGCTGAACATCCTGATTGTCGAGGATTCGCCGGATGACACAGACTTGCTGCTGGCCGAACTGCGCCGCGCCGGGTTTGATCCGAAATGGAAGCGGGTGGAAACGGAACCGGATTTTCTGGCGGAGCTGGACAAATCGCCGGACATTATTCTCTCCGATTATTCCATGCCGCAGTTCAACGGGCTGCGGGCGGCGGGGCTTTTGCAGGGAAGCGGTTTGGACATTCCATTCATCCTAGTTTCGGGAACGGTCGGCGAGGAGATTGCGGTGGAAGCCATGAAGCACGGGGCGGCCGATTACCTGCTCAAGGACCGGATAAGCCGGCTGGGCACCGCCGTCGCCCGCGCGCTGGAGCAGAAACGGCTGCGCGTCGAGCACCAGCAGATTGAGCAGTCGCTGGACCGGCTGCAGCGGCAGCATACTTTGATTCTGAACTCGCTGGTCGAGGGCGTTCACGGCATGGATTTGGAAGGGAAAATAATATTTCAAAACCTCTCGTCGGGGCAGATGCTGGGCTGGTTCAGCAAGGAATTATTGGGCCGGCCGGCGCACGCCACCATACATCATTCGCATCCGGACGGCACGGCCTGTCCCGAAGCCGCCTGTAAAATCCATGCGACTTTGCGCGACGGCATCACCCGCCGCGTGAACGACGAGGTTTTTTGGCGCCGGGACGGGACTTCGTTTCCGGTGGAATACATCGCGTCGCCCATGCGGGCCGACAATGGTGAAACCGTTGGTGCGGTCGTGATTTTTTCAGACATCACCGAGCACCGCAAGCTGGAGGCGAAGTTCCTCCAGGCGCAAAAGATGGAGGCCATCGGCCAGCTCGCCGGCGGCATCGCCCATGATTTTAACAACATTCTCGCCGCCATCGTCTGCAACCTGCACCTGGCCAAAATGGATGCGGCGGAACATCCGGTCATCGTGGATTACCTGGACAACATTTCAAAAGCCACCGAGCGGGCGACCGATCTGGTCCGGCAAATCCTGACTTTCAGCCGCCAAAACAAATCGGAGCGCGGACCGGTCAAGCTGAACCACGTTGTGCTGGAGGCGGTGAAACTTTTGCGGGCCAGCGTGCCGGCCACCATCCGGATTCAAACCAATCTGGCGGAAACCCCCGCCGTGCTGGCCAATGCCACCGCCATCCATCAGGTCATCATGAACCTCGGCACCAACGCCTGGCACGCCATGCGCGAACAGCCGGGCACGATGAAAATCGAAATGAATGTTCTGGAAGTGGATGCCGATTTTGCCGCCACGCAGCCCGACCTGCATCCGGGGCGTCATGTGCAGCTCTCGGTGAGCGACACCGGCTGCGGCATGGAGCGCGCCACGCTGGAAAAAATCTTTGATCCGTTCTTCACCACCAAGCCCGCCGGCGAAGGCACCGGCCTGGGCCTAGCCGTGGTGCATGGCATCATGAAAAGCCATGACGGCGGCGTTGCTGTAGAAAGCGAGCCGGGCAGGGGCGCCGTGTTCCATTTGTATTTTCCGGTGATCGAGACGACAGAGCCGCCGCCGGATGCTGAATCAACGCCCATTCCGCACGGGCAGGGCGAACGCATTTTATTTTTGGATGATGAGGAAACCCTGGCCAACCTGGGCAAGGTGGTGTTGGAAAGACTTGGCTACACGGTGACCAAAAAGACCAGCCCGCTGGAAGTCATCGCCGCCTTGCGCGACCGGCCGGACGCCTTTGACCTGGTCGTCACCGATCTGACCATGCCCGTCATGGACGGGGTGAAACTTGGCGGCGAGCTGTTGCAGATCCAACCGCGGCTGCCCATCATATTGATGACCGGTCACAGCGGAAGCATGACGGCCGCGAAGGCGCAGGAACTGGGCTTCCGTGAACTGCTGGACAAACCGAGCACCGTCCGTTCTCTGGGCGAAACCGTGCATCGCGTGCTCCGTCAAAACAAGTCCAGTTCCCCCGTAAAATAAATTTCCAACTTCAGCAACGGGCTTTGCAATTAATCTGGAAGCGGCTCCGGTTTTGAAAGGCGGAATTGAAAACGGGCAAGCGCCAGGCCCGCTGCGGCTCCGGCCGGCGTTCGTGAAAAAGTTCACAAGAAAAGTGACACTCGGCAAGCCGTCTGCTAAAGATAGCTTGAATGACCAAACTCATGGCCGGCAGGGCGATTGAATTTGGATTGCTGAAACGGTTGGGAACCTTGAAAAATCAGGTTGATAACCGCGCGGTCGTGATTTATACACCGGGCGGCAGGCCGCATTTCAGAGGAGAATGGCTGGCGGTAAATGTTCACGGCGTTCAAAAAACAACTGAAGGAATATGCTGACCAAATATCAAGTCAACGACGGTTTCGATGAAATGGCGGATGTGAAGAATGGCGTGCGGCCGCACTATCAGAAATTCCAAAAACTGTTTGCGGATCTCACCGAGCCGGAATTTCAGGCCAAGCGCGAGGCGATTGACAACGCTTTTCTCCGGCAGGGCGTGACCTTCAACGTCTATGGCGACGCGCAGGGGGCGGAAAAGATTTTTCCGTTCGACCTGCTGCCCCGGATCATTCCGGCGGCGGAATGGGAGCATCTGGAACGCGGCCTGACCCAGCGCATCACGGCACTGAACCTATTCCTGCACGACATCTATCACGAGCAGAAAATTCTGAAGGACGGCGTGATCCCGGAATTTTATATTTTGTCCGCGCGCCATTTCCGGCGTGAATTTGTGAACTTCAATGTGCCGAAGGATATTTATATCCACATCTGCGGCACGGATCTGATCCGCGACAAGGATGGAAATTATCTGGTTCTGGAAGACAACGGCCGGTGTCCCTCCGGTGTCAGCTACGTTCTGGAAAACCGCCGGGCGATGAAGCGGGCGTTTCCGGGAATGTTCGAGGGCATCGGCGTGCGGCCGGTGGAGCATTATTCGCAGGAACTGTTGAAGTCGCTGAAATACATCGCGCCGGCGGGCGTCGCCGATCCGACGGTGGTGCTCCTGACTCCCGGCGCCTACAACAGCGCCTATTTTGAGCACACGTATCTGGCGCGGCAGATGGGCATCGAAATCGTGGAGGGGCGCGATCTGTTCGTGAAAGATTCGCGCGTGTTCATGCGCACGACCAAGGGCCCGCAGCCGGTGCATGTGATTTACCGGCGGATTGATGATGATTTCATTGACCCGACGGTGTTCCGCAAAGATTCGATGCTCGGCGTGCCGGGCTTGATCAATGCCTACCGCGCGGGCAATGTTTCGCTCGCCAACTCCATCGGCACCGGCATCGCGGACGACAAGGTGGTTTATTATTTCGTGCCGCGCATGATCAAATACTATCTCGACCAGGAGCCGATTTTGCCAAACGTGCCGACTTATCTCGCCAGCGAGGAGGCGGACAAAAAATATATTTTGGAGAATCTGGAAAAGCTCGTCGTGAAGGCGGCGAACGAATCCGGCGGCTACGGCATGTTGATGGGGCCGAAGGCCTCGAAGGAGGAGATTGAAAAATTCCGCCAGCTCATCATCGCCGAGCCGCGCAACTACATCGCCCAGCCGATGATCAATCTCTCGCAGCACCCGACGTGTTGCGACGGGACATTTGAAGGACGCCACGTGGATTTGCGGCCGTTCGTGCTGTCCGGCGAACGCACGAGCATCATTCCTGGCGGCCTCACGCGCGTGGCGCTGCGCAAAGGCTCGCTCGTCGTCAACTCGTCGCAGGGCGGCGGCAGCAAGGACACCTGGGTTTTGTATGGAGACGAATGATTCAAATTTAGAATTCCGAATTCCGAATTCCGAATGGCGCACCCGTTGCGTCTCTGATTTCAAATTCACAGCTCGCAATTCGCAATCCGCAATTTCAATATGCTAAGCCGCGTCGCCAACTCACTCTACTGGATGGCCCGTTACATCGAGCGCTCCGAAAACATTGCGCGCATCGTGGACGTGAACCTGCAGCTCCTGCTGGACATCCGCAACCTCGACGAAAAACGGCTCACCGCCTACTGGCTGCCCATTGTGCAGGCCACCGGCGACGAGGAGGCGTTTTTCAAGGCGCATCCGAACGCCACCGGCAAGGCCGTCACGGAATTTCTTGTCTTCGACATGGAGAATCCGAACTCGCTCTTGCAATCCATCTGCCAGGCGCGCGAAAACGCCCGCATGGTGCGTGACCAAATCACGCTGGAATTGTGGGAGGAACTGAACCGACTGTATTTGTTTGTCCGTTCGCCCTACGCGCGCGAAGTCTGGCGACGCAGTGCCGGTGAATTTTTCCAGGAAATCAAGGCCAGCTCGCTCCACATCATCGGCATCATCGAGGCCACGCTCATCCGCAACGAAGGCTGGTGGTTTGTGCAGGTCGGCCAGCTGCTGGAACGCGCGGACAAGACCACGCGCATTCTCGACGTGCGTTACCAGAGCCTGCCCGAACGCGGCGTGCCCGAACGCATCAGCCCCGACGAGGCGCTCGAATGGTCGGCGGTGCTGCGGTCATGCAGCGCATGGGATGCCTACAAAACCATCCACGGCGCCGACGTGCATCCGCGCCAGGTGGCGGAATTTCTCTTGTTGAGCGATGTCTTTCCGCGCTCCGTCCGCTATTGCGTCAACGAATTGAACATTGCGCTGCGCCGGATTTCCGGCGTGGCCGAAGGCCGTTTCACCAACGACGCTGAAAAGCTCACCGGCCGGTTTCTGGCGGAACTGCAATTCAGCACCATTGATGAAATTTTTGAAGTCGGCCTGCACCGCTATCTCGACGAGGCGCAGTTAAAATTAAATAACGTCGGCGGCGAGCTGTTCCGCGCCTATATTTTCCAGCCGTTTGAAAATCCGGACGAAGTTCACATGGTGCAGCAGGAGGAACAGCAGCAGCAGTCCGGCAAAATCCCGAACCCATGAAACGCATCGGCATTCTCACCGCCGGCGGCGACACGCCCGCGCTCAACGCCACGATTCACGGCGCGGTCACGCGCGCCAGCCAGCTCAAGGTCGAAATCATCGGGCTGATCAAGGGCTTCAACTGCCTGTTCAACCCGCGCGTGCCGCACGTCCATCTCAATCCGCTGTTTCAATCCGTTCCCGAACTCGACCCGACGAAGGGGGGCACGCTCATCGGCTCCTCGCGCGATTATGTTGACCCGGAAAAAAAAGAGGATCTGGATCTCGTCACATCACGGCTGAAAAAACTGGGCATCGAAGGACTGATCTGCGTCGGCGGCGACGGCACATTGAACGGATTGCAGCCGTTTGCGGAACGACTGCCCGTCGTGCTCGCGCCCAAGACGATTGACAATGATCTCGGCCTGAATTATCCGAGCGAGCCGGACGAATATGTGCGCGCCAGCGACCCTTCCAGCAAGGCCGGCTTTCGTTACAAGCGCACGGAATCGCACGTGGAATTTGACCTGAACCAGATCGTCAACTACGTCACGCCCGGCTACGCGACCTCGGTTTTTGTTTCCGCCGGCGGCGTCGAACGCATCCGCACGACGGCTGAAAGCCATCGCCGCATCGCCATCATCGAGGTCATGGGCCGGCATTCCGGCTACATCGCGCTCGGCTCGGCGTATGGCCAGCCGGACATCATTCTGGTTCCCGAAATCGCGCCGGATTTGGAACAGCTCGTCGAGCGGGTGAAGCAACTTTACGATTTGCAAAAAAATGTAGTGATCGTCTGCGGCGAAGGCATCGTGGACGAGCAGGGCAGGGAACTCGGTGCGGAAACGAAATCCACCGATCCGGCCGGCAACGTGGTTTTGAGCGGCGCGTCGGAAGCTCTGCGGTCGAAACTCGTCCAGATGATCGGCGACAAATATTTCCAGCTCTACCGCCGGGGTGATTCCGCCAAGGAGGCGATCTTTACACGCAAAGTTGGTCACACGCAGCGCGGCGGCCGGCCGATTTTATTCGACCGTTTTTACGCGGCGGCCCAGGGCGCGAAGGCGGTTGAACTGCTGGTGGAAGGCCGCAACAACGCCGTTTCCGTTTTGCAATACAACACGACTAAGGGATTTTATGTCGAGGGCTATGATGCAAATCGTTTCCGCGACCGGTGGGGTTTGATCCACGCGCGCAAGATGCACCCGGCGCTTTACGACCGGAAATCAATGAAGCCGTCCAAGCTGGGCATGGATTATCTGATGCCGATTTTCACCGACGCCATCGGCGAGGATGACATGGAGCACACGCGGCGGACGCTGTTCGCCGCCGGCAATCTTTCGCAGCCCTATCATTCAATCAACACGGACGTCCACAAGCGCATCCGTTATCTGCAGGCCGAAGCCGTATAAATTTATAAATACTGATGTCAATTCACGTCGCGCTCCACCACAAAACGCACTATAAATACGACCGGCTCGTCAACCTCGGCCCGCAGGTCATCCGGCTGCGGCCGGCGCCGCATTCGCGCACGCGGATTTTGAGCTACTCGCTCAAGGTCCGGCCGGAAGAGCATTTCATCAACTGGCAGCAGGATCCGCAGTCGAACTACGCCGCGCGCCTCGTCTTCGAAAAGCCGACACGGGAATTTTGCGTTGAAGTGGATCTGGTCGCGGAGATGGCGGTGCTGAACCCGTTTGATTTTTTTCTCGAACCCAACGCGCAGAAATTTCCCTTTGCCTACGACCCGGCACTGGATAATGAACTGGCACCGTTCCTGCGCAAATGGCATCTCTCGCCCAAGTTTGCCAAGTATCTCGCGGATCTCCGGCGCGATCTGATCAAGGAGGTCAAACCGCGTACGCAGGAAGAACGGGTGGCCATGCCCGAGAGTCACAAAATGACGACGAACGATTTTATCGTCGCCATCAACCAACGGCTCTGGAAGGACATCAAATACACCATCCGCCTGGAGGCGGGTGTGCAGTCGCCGGAAGAAACGCTCGTGAAAATGAGCGGTTCGTGCCGTGATTCCGCGTGGCTGCTCGTGCAGCTCTTCCGTCATTTTGGCGTCGCCGCGCGCTTCGTCAGCGGCTATTTGATCCAGCTCAAGCCCGACGTGAAATCGCTCGACGGTCCGAGCGGCGCGGAAAAAGATTTCACCGACTTGCACGCTTGGACGGAAGTTTATCTGCCCGGCGCCGGCTGGATTGGTCTCGACCCGACTTCCGGTTTGCTCGCCGGCGAAGGTCATATTCCACTCGCCTGCACGCCGGATCCTTCGAGCGCCGCGCCAATTTCCGGTGGCGTGGATGAATGCGAAACTGAATTTGCCTTTGAGATGACGGTGAAGCGCGTCTATGAATCGCCGCGCGTCACCAAGCCTTACACCGATGAGCAGTGGAAAGACATTGAGAAGCTCGGCCACGCGATTGATGTGGATTTGAAAAATGGCGACGTGCGACTCACGATGGGCGGAGAGCCGACGTTTGTTTCCGTGGACGATCCGGACGGGCCGGAATGGAATTTCACCGCCGTATCGAAGAAAAAGAGGATTTTGTCCGGCGAGCTTATCCGCCGGCTGCGCGGAAAATTTGCGCCCGGCGCGCTGCTGCATTACGGCCAGGGCAAATGGTATCCGGGCGAACCGCTGCCGCGTTATGCGCTCGCCGCGTATTGGCGCAAGGACGGCGTGCCCGTTTGGAAAGACGATTCGCTCATCGCCGACGAATCGAAAAATTACGGCCACGGCCCGAAGGAAGCGAAGGCGCTGGCGGAGCACCTCGCAAAAACTATTGACGTGAATCCGAGGCATTTGATTCCCGCCTACGAAGACGCGTTTTATTACACCTGGAAAGAGCGTCGTTTTCCAACCAACGTCACGCCGGATAAATCCAATCTCAAGGACAAGCAGGAGCGCGAACGCATCGCGCGGATTTTTCAGCAGGGGCTTGGCACGGTCGTCGGCTACACGCTGCCGATCAAGCGCGCGTGGCATGGCAACGAGCAAGGCTGGATGTCCGGCTCGTGGTTTTTGCGCGATGACGACACGCTCTGGCTGATTCCCGGTGATTCCGCGATGGGCCTGCGTCTGCCGCTTGATTCCGTGCCGTGGGTTTCGGAAAAGGATTATCCGTGGTTGCGGCAGCAGGATCCTTCGGAACCGGATTTGCCGGAACTGCCGAAAGAATTTCCGTATAGGCAGCAATTCGTTGCCCGCCGCGACGCCCCCTCGGCTCCCGGTTACGGCCCGGGGCAGCGCGCGCAAAAACTTGGCAAGTTGGAAGAAAAACCGGAGTCGCAAAATTTGGAGGAAAATCCGAATCGGCGGCCCGCGCCGGGCGAATCCGCGCCGTGGATTATTCGCACCGCGCTTTGTGTCGAGCCGCGCGACGGACGGCTGCACGTTTTCATGCCACCGGTCGAACGCACGGAAGATTATTTGGATCTCATCGCCGGCATCGAAACCACCGCGACCGAAACTGGTTTGCCGGTCGTCATCGAAGGCGAAACGCCGCCGCGCGATCCACGCCTGAACAAGCTTGCGGTCACGCCTGATCCCGGCGTGATCGAGGTCAACATGCACCCTAGCAAATCGTGGGACGAACTCGTCGAGCGCACGACGGTGCTTTACGAGGAAGCGCGACAGACGCGGCTCGGCACGGAAAAATTCATGGTGGACGGACGCCACACCGGCACCGGCGGCGGCAACCATATCATCATCGGCGGCGAGACGCCGACCGACTCGCCGGTTCTGCGCCGCCCGGATTTGCTCCGCTCGCTGCTGACTTATTGGCAGAATCATCCGTCGTTGAGCTGGCTATTCAGTGGCCTGTTCATCGGTCCGACGTCGCAGGCGCCGCGCATTGACGAGGCGCGCAACGATTCGCTTTACGAACTCGACGTCGCGTTCAAGGAAATGGACAAGCAGATCGGCACGTTTGGCCAAACACCGCCGTGGCTGGTGGACCGGCTGTTCCGAAATTTGCTGATTGATTCCAGCGGCAACACGCATCGCGCCGAGTTTTCGATTGATAAACTTTACGCGCCTGAAAGCAGCACCGGCCGTCTTGGCCTCGTGGAGATGCGCGCGTTTGAAATGCCGCCTGACGCGCGGATGAGCCTCGCGCAACATTTGTTGCTGCGCGGTTTGGTCTCAAAATTCTGGAAGGAGCCATACAAAAATGATCTCGTGCGCTGGGGGACGGACATACATGACCGCTGGATGCTGCCGCATTTTTGCGAGACGGATTTTCGCGATGTCATCGGTGATTTGAACGAAGCCGGCTATCCGTTCGAGACGGAATGGTTCGCGCCTCATTTTGAATTTCGCTTCCCGCGCATCGGCGATCTGGAACAGCGTGATTTGCAAATCGAGCTCCGCACCGCGCTCGAACCGTGGCACGTCCTCGGCGAGGAACCCGGCGGCGGCGGCACGGTGCGTTACGTGGACAGCTCGGTGGAGCGTCTGCAAATCAAGGCGCGAGGACTCACGGGCGACCGCTTCGCCATCACTTGCAACGGCCATCGTGTGCCGCTGCATCCGACCGGCACGAACGGCGAAGGTGTCGCCGGCGTGCGTTATCGCGCGTGGCAGCCGCCGATTTGTCTGCAACCGACGATCAAGTCACACGCGCCGCTGCGGTTTGATCTTTACGACACCTGGAACCAGCGTTCGCTCGGCGGCTGCACTTAC
>Ga0182024_10007125_pt1 | contig 24215 bp, 20 predicted proteins | sample P32metaG_FD_120480 | JGI IMG/M metagenome (GOLD analysis project Ga0182024, IMG submission 120480) | Permafrost microbial communities from Stordalen Mire, Sweden - P3-2 metaG (Illumina Assembly) | ecosystem: Environmental > Terrestrial > Soil > Wetlands > Permafrost | place: Sweden: Stordalen...
CAAGCATCTTTTACCAGAACATTGATCAGGGCGGAATGAATGCCTACGACAGCGTCCCTGGTACTCTTGCCCACTATCAGCCCTTCGATATCGCCGAGCCTTATTCCGATCGATTCACAGTCTACAGCTTACCTATCAACTACGCGTTTGAGAAGTTCACGATCACCTCGGCGAGCTCCTACTGGTCGCGCGCGAGCACCCAAATTCAAGACGCCAGCGAGCAGCTCCAGAACTTTTTCCGCCTGCCCGCCTTCGACACCGCTTCAGGAGGCATCGGTCCGGCCCAAGCCCGCGAAATAGACAGCACGGACGAGTTTTCGCAGGAACTGCGCTTCGCTTCAACCGGCGACGGCCGGTTTCAATGGATCGTGGGTGGTTTCTACAGCAACTACTTTTTCAACTTCGACACCGGGATACCGGACGTGCCGGGGCTGCTGCCGTTGTTCGGCTCGACCAATCTCGTCCACATCATCTCACCGCTTCGCATAAAAGAAGAGGCGGGATTCGTGCATGCCAGCTACGAATTAAGCCATGGGTTCAAACTCGAAGCCGGCGCACGCTACTATGCCTTTCAAAGTACGGTCACCTCCACCACGACCGGCGCTGGCGTCGGCGGCAACGGTTCCGTGTTCAATGCGGCTGCCGCCTCGGCGTCGGGTACAAATCCGATGATCGACCTCTCGTGGTCACCGGGCTCGGATCAGATGTTCTACGCCACTGCGGCCAAAGGCTTCCGTGAAGGTGGGGGCAATTTTACGATTCCGACCACCGGACCCGAGGGATCGATCTGCCTGCCGAATCTCCATGCGATTGGTCTTAACTCGGTACCTTTGTTGTTCGACCCGGACACGGCGTGGAACTACGAGGTTGGCGAGAAAGGCCGCTTCTTTGACGGCCTTGTTACCTTTAACGCAGACATCTTTTACATCCTGTGGTCAAACGTACAGCAACCGGTGGCTCTGGCCTGCGGGCTGGGTTTCACGACCAACGGACCGAGCGCTACAGTCAAGGGGGGCGAAGCGGAGCTTCAGGCGAAACTTGTTCACGGCCTAACTTTCACCCAGAGCGTGGGTTACGCCAATGCAAGATTTTCCGAGTCGTATCCCGCCGCGTCTATTGTGGCCGGTGAGCCGCTTCTCGATGCTCCGAAATTGACCCTGAGCTCGAGTCTTCGTTTCGAACAACCGGTGGGCGACTTTACCTTCGTCGCCCAAGCGCAGAACAGTTATCAGAGCCCAAGCTATGACCTTTCTTATCAGCTCAACCGGTTATCCGGCCGAGACCTCACCAATCTGCGGATCGGACTCGAGACTAAGAAGTGGTCAACTTACGCGTTCGTGAACAACGCGTCCAACCGCCATTACGCGTTGGAGAATCTGAACCTGATCAGTATCACCGGCCCCGACTTCAACCGTGTCGCGACTAATCAGCCCCTCACCGCAGGCCTCGAAGCCAACTTCAATTTCTGAATCACCGCTGTTGCGTTGACGAGGAAGACGGCGTGAGCGCGCGTTTTCGATCGAATGAAACGGGGGGGAATAACATGAAACGAGCAGTCAAAATCGGCCTTTGGAGTCTCGCCGTACTGGTCGCGCTGGCGGGCGTCGGAGTCCTCTACCTCGTTATTCCCGGGACACCCGCCAATGGAAAGAACTTGGCGTTTATAGGCTTTATTGCGTTACCGCGAGGTAAGTTGTTGACGGTTCTTGACTATCTCAGCGTGTACGACGGGGCTCTGTTTGTCACCGACGTGATTGCCGGAAGTGTTCACAAGATAGGGTTACGCGATGGTGGATTGCCGAATGGAGCACACATCTCGACATTCACCCTGGAGCCGGCAACCCACGGAGTCATCATCGATCCGGTCAGCGGACTGGGTTATGTGACGCGCAGCGGGGCGAACACCGTCGATATCTTCGATCCGATCGCCATGAAGCTCATCAAACGTCTGCCGGTCGCCGATGATCCCGACGCCATTTTCTACGACTCGCGGAATAAGCTCGTGTATGTCGCCAATGGAGATGCGGATGTCGCGACTCTCATCGATCCGGCCGCAGGCATTGCTGTCGGAACCGTACCGCTTGGCGGAAAACCCGAGTTCGCGGCGTTTGATTCGAAAGCCGGGCTCATGTATCAGAATCTCCAAGACGTTAATGCCGTGGCCGTAGTGGACCCCGTGAAACGAGCGGTGGTCGAGCGCTGGCCCCTGAAAAGGTGCGAGGGCCCTTCCGGTATGGCCATCGATCAGGCAAACCGGAGACTGTTCGTTGAATGCATGGGCAACAACATGCTCATGGTCCTCGACATCAACACAAAACGGGTTGTCGAACAGTTGGCAATCGGCGCCGGCCCGGATTCCGTTGTCTACGATGAGGGGCTACATCGACTCTATACAACGGGCAAGACCGGGCGGTTGGTTGTTGTTGAGCAAGAAACGCCCGACAGATACCGCATAATTGACTCTATAAAACTCCATTTCGGAGCTCATACCTTAACAGTCGACCCCGCAACTCATATTCTCTACGTTGGATACGCGAGTCTTATTGCTCGATCACGCATCGCTGTATTTTCGCCGACCTCGCCGCGTTGATTTATGATTGCCGGAGCTCTTGCGTGGGCCATCGATCCGGACCAAGTTAGATCAAGTACACGGCAAAGCACGTGCATCGCAAAGCGAATAAGCGCCGCTAAATAACGGTGAAGTGGTACTCGTCGAGATCGAGATCATTCCTAAATGGCTTTGGTCACGGCACGCGGCATGCCTACGACCCCCAGATCATTTGGTCTGCCCACAATTGCACGAACCCGGCGACTATGATAAAAAGTCACCAAGAGACTTAGTGTTTATGAGTGGTGAACCTCGGATTCAGGCCGGCGACAAAGAGGATGCTAAGTTGACGCCTCAAAACGCTGGTCGTCATGTGCTTCTGATCGGAAGCCTGCCGAGTGAATCGCGAACGCCGCGAAATGTTTTTGAACTTCTCGCATCCAAGCTTGGGCCGCATATCGTCCACTTTCCGGATGGCGAACAGAACGATCGGGGTGGCTGGTTCTGGACGCAGATCGATGCCGTTCAGCAGTCGTCGTCGCTCGAACCGGATAGCGAGCCGCCTTGGGCGACCGGGCGATCGCCGCAGGTGATCGAGGAGCTTTATGCGGAGGAAATCCGCCAAAAGCCTAAGCTGATGGAATACTACATCCGAGGTCACGAATCATATAAGACCCGTGCCGCTGCTGGCGGCATGCGGCGCACTTCCCTACGCGTGAAGGATCAGGTGACGCCTGATCGGATCGAAATAGGTAAATTGGGGATCGTGCAAACAGAGATGAGCTCGTATGCGGAGTTCATCGAGGCGCGCAAGGCGCGCTCCATTCCGAAAGGTGCCCGCTATCAAATTACACTACCTACACCCTTTACCTTCCTCCAGACACAAGTACGCGCCGCTGATATCCTTATGGTGCTCCCCGCCTATGAGCGGGCGCTCGCGCGAGAAATCGAGGAGCTCGTGAAAAGAATTCCCGCCAAGGATCTCACAATCCAGTGGGACGCAGTGGAATTCAACTTTGGTTTTCTCGAAGAGCCCACGCTCGACCGAGTGAATACCGTAACCCATATGCGCAGGCCGAAATTTCCAATGGAAGAGATTGTTGGGAGCGTCGTGCGACTCTCTCAGGTCATTCCGGCCGGTGTAGCGATCGGCTTTCACCTCTGTTATGGGGACGCTATCTGGGGCGAAAACCAAAAGCACCATGCCCTCGAGCCCTTCGACATGCGCCTGATGGTCGAATTCACTAACTGTTTTATCAGTTCGGGTCGTCCATTGGGTTACGTGCACATGACGGTTCCGGTCGAGCGTGACGACGACCCTTATTTCGCGCCGCTTACTGACCTGCGGCTGCCGGACGATGCTGAGCTCTTCCTGGGATTGATTCACGATACCGACGGCGTCGAAGGTGCCAAGCGACGAGCCAGCGCCGCAAAAAAATACGTCTCAAGGTTCGGAGTTTCCTGCGAATGCGGCCTCGGACGCCGGCCCGCTGGTTCCACAGAAATGCTGCTCTCGCTGCACCGTGACGTGGCGAGCTCGGTGTAACGGCAAATAGTTGGTCTGCATTACGTGCACAGGAGGGCCGCTAGCTTGGCCAGCCGCGAAAATCAATTCCCGGGGCCGTAATGTGTCCAATGGCAGCCATGCTCGGCCATCGCTGCCTGCCCCAGGCGGCACGCACGGGCGAAAGGAAGTATATGCGTAATGATGGTGCAGTCTTTGTGCCGGCTTATCCTTATGTTGAGGCTAGCGAGGAGGGTGTATTCAGCCGCTTCAATCCTGGCACTAGGATTCTGCCGGCGGGGTATCAAACTCGACCGGGATTTCGCCCACTGCCTATCGACATAGAGTTCAAGAAGGACGTCGGCGTCACCCTTCGCGACGGCGTCAAGATCTACGTAGACATATTGCGTCCGTGCGGCCCAGAGAAGGTGCCCGTCATCATCGCGTGGAGTCCATACGGCAAGAGCCGAGGCGCGGACCCCAAGGTCATCGATTTGTTCAAGCTGCTAGGGATAGACACTAGCGTACTATCCGGACTGATGAAGTTCGAGGGCCCGGACCCGGCCTTCTGGTGCGCTCACGGCTACGGCATCTGCAACCCAGACGCGCGGGGCGCCTTCACATCCGAAGGCGATAGCATCATGTTCGGGAAGCAAGAAGGCGAGGACTGTCATGATCTAATCGAGTGGCTTGGCGTGCAGGATTGGTGTTCCGGCAAAGTTGCGATGAGTGGCAACTCCTATCTTGCGATATCGCAGTGGTTCGCCGCCGCTGAGCAGCCCCCGCACTTGACCGCCATTGCGCCGTGGGAAGGCATGAGCGACATCTACCGCGACCTAGTCGTGCGCGGTGGAATGCCCGACTTCGCCTTCCCGGAGCGCCTAGCCCAAAATTTCGTCGGCAAGAAGCTGCGAGAGGATCTCGTTGCGGACGCGAAGCGCTATCCGCTGATGAACCATCTATGGGACACCAAGATTCCCCGCTTCGAGAACATTAGCGTGCCGGCTTATATCGTCGCCAGCTATTCAAACACAATCCACACGCTCGGCACGTTCCGCGGCTGGCGGCGGATTGGGTCGAGAGAAAAATGGTTGCGCATCCACAATACGATGGAATGGCCGGACTATTACGACGAAACTCATGTCAATGATCTGCGACGCTTCTTCGATTATTATCTTAAGGGCGTGGAAAATGGCTGGAGGGACACGCCGCGTGTGCGCTATTCGGTACTCGATCTCGAAGGTAACGACCGCATCGAGCAATTCGCGGGCCAATTCCCGCCCGAAGAAATTACTTACGTCAAATATTTTCTCGATGGTTCGTCATTGGGCAGGGACGCGCCGACGCAGGCGGCAGAGACGAAATATAACGCGGAGTCTGAGCGAGACCACGTGTCGTTCACGGTCCGGTTCGACGAAGAGACTGAGGTCGTCGGTTACCCAAAGGTCCGGCTTTGGGTCGAAGCGGAAGGCTCAGACGACATGGATTTGTTTGTGCTACTCCAAAAGCTGGATGCCAAAGGCGACCAGCTGGAGCAGTTCAACATCCCCAACAACGGCCCGGTAACGCAGGGCCTAACCCGCCATGGCGCATCTATTCTCAAATATAAAGGTTCCAACGGTCGCCTGCGCGTCTCCCTACGGCACCTAGACGACGCCAAATCGACAGACGCCATCCCAGCTCATACTTTCGACCGTATCGAGAAGCTCGCTCCGGGACAAGTCGTTCTTGTTGAAATCGACATGCTCCCTGTTGGTCTGGCACTTCATTCCGGAGAGCAGCTGCGGCTCGTTGTTAGCGGGTTCAACCTCTTGGGCGGTGTGATGCCAAACCTCGCGACGCTCTCGCCCGACAATCATGGCCGGCACGTCATTCACACCGGCGGATCACATGCCTCGTACCTTCAGCTTCCCGTGAGAACTGTCTCGCGGCAGCCCTAACGCGGGACGACGAGCATGCTTTTTGGCGAAATCCAAAGGGTTTCTCTTCTAGCTTCATTTCGTCAACGCGAAAGTAAGAGAGCACTTCTTTTATGACAAATTCAAAAGCAAACTTTGCTAATTGCATGCGCGCTGCGTTCACCGCCATCGGATTAAGGAGCAAAAGTTCTTGAGCCGCCATTGGGTCAAAAGCCGCACTGGCACGTTCATGCTCGACGCGTTCTCAATCGCGAGGCCGGCGGCGCTCAGGAGATTCGGACGGTGGTCTTCGAAGAAATGCGAGTCGTAATTATCCTTTGGTTTGCAGAATGAATATTGGACGATACCTATGAAATTTTGCGGTGAATGTGGAGTTCGGCTCGCTCGTCAGAGGAACGCGCAGGACGCGCCAAGGCACTACATGTGCGGTGCTTGTGGCACCACTCATTACGAAAATCCTCGCGTCGTCGTTAGCTGCATCGTATGTTGGGACAGCAAGATCTTGATATGCCGTCGTTCGCAGGAGCCCGGCCGTGGGCAGTGGGCTGTTCCATCAGGCTTTCTCGAGTGCGGGGAAACACTTGAGGAATGTGCAGTACGCGAGACTGTGGAGGAGACCGGCGTCATTGTGGAAGCCGGTAGTTTGGAACTGTACTCGGTCACGAATATGACGGCTATCGAACAAGTAGCTGTCGCATTTCGCGTTACCGCTACCGCAGACCCGCACCCTAGCCCAGGTCCAGAGTGTTTGGAAGTCGCGTTCATGTCGGAGGCGGACCTTGCCACTATACAGTTTGCGTGGCGCCGATCGATGGGTGATTCGCTCGAGCGGTTATTCCGCGAGATAAGATCCGGCGATTTCACCATTAAGCTGGCTACACAAGGGTCGGATCAAGGAACTGGTTTCAAGTCTCGCAGGTATAACATCAGATCCGCTTGCGGCGATGAAATCAACGTATAGGCAGAGAGAAACGGCATCTAGGATATCACTGATATTCGTTTAGCCGTTGATCGCCGACGGCACTGCGCGTTCAAACTCAACCATTAGTTCTTCAAAGAGAGAGTTCAAACATGACGCCACAAGAACAGCTAGAGCTTGTCAAAAAACACTATGCACTGAACGGCGCCGGCGATTATCCCGCGGCACAGGAGCTGCTGACGGACGATTTCTTTATCACGATACCGTCTTACATGCCGTTCGGCGGCGTTTACCGAGGCAAGGGCGCTTTTCGCGAATTAATCCCGATCGTGGTCAAGATGGTAGGCGTGACCGGCTTGAAGTTTGTCGCAACCACCGTCGGGGGCGATTACGCCGTCGAGATCGTTGAGTTCACCCTAGCCGGAGATGCCGGTCCGCCGTTTCAAGCCGCCGAGGTAATACGATTTCGAGGAAATCAGATTTGCGAGATCCGGCCTTATTATTTCGATCCCGCCCCGATGATTGCCGCGGCTGCGCGGCGCAAGCAGGCCGGGAACTCGAGTGAGTAGCACAGTCTCAGCCGGTGGCACGATCAATGTTTTGTACGCCTCAAGTCTTGAGTTGCCGCGCGAACACGCATAACGCGTGAGGAATTACGCCCCAGTGGTGGCTCGGACGTTGCTTCAATCCCTCGGGGAAGGCTGGTGAACTGCGCGACTGCTCCCGCGAGCGATCGGAAGTCATTCGGCGGGAATGACGGGAACGAGCAGATGGCTATCGTATCGACCGCCAGTATGGATGATGTGCCGGCCTGAATTTCGGGTCACGGGGTGGACGGTGATCTCGGCGCCCGACATTTGGGGGAACGTGTCCTTCCCCATGACGATGAGGCGCATCTGTTCACCAGCGCGGAAGAGGGTGCTAGAGGGCCAAATTTCGATTTCGACGGGTGCAATTTCACCAGGCTTGAGCCGCTCTTCTCCTTTGTGAGGATGTACTGGTTGGTACGGCTTGCTGCGCGATGTATCAAGCTCACGCTGTGAAACGCGAAGCCACCCATGGGCGGCGTGACCGAAGCGAAATCGTGTAATATAGTAAAAATTGATCAGGTCGCCGCCGCGATCGAGCTTTTGGATAGCAGCGAACAGATCCATATCATCCGCTCCATCCGCCTGCACCCAGAGCTTGAGTTTGAAATACCCGGTCAGTTCGGTGTCTTGATCGAAAGTATGCGAGAACAGCGCTTGGGATTCGAAGCTGGTCGAGTCATACGAAACGGACGATTCGTTGCTGACCGGCTTCGCGTTTAAGATCCCAGCAGACGCATCGAGATAAAAAGGACGGTATTCGGTCCGTGCGAGAGGCCATTCATGTTCCGCACGCTCCTGCCCGACATCGATGCCCTCGCGCACCTCTATTCGCACCTTGGGCCACTTGTCTACCTCATTGGCGGTACCTTTCAGGAAGCGCTCGAAGAACGCCATCTGCCGGCGAGTGCTTTCAGGCGTGTACATTTGCGCCCATTTGTTCCGCCCGTGCACCTCGAGCCACTTCTGCTCGGTCCCCAGGCGCATATAAGCCGATAGCGACCCACGCGTGTGTATCGCATGGTCGCTCCAGCAGGCGACCACATACGTCGGGATGTTGATGTTCTCGACAGCCGGGACTTTGCTCTGCCAGTAATCATCGAAGAAGGGGTGAATTCTCATGGCCTCCATCCAGTCCTCGGCGCGATTTGGTGAGCAGCGCACCTGAGCATTCCAGAATTTGACGAAGCCGTAATTCGGGATACCGCCATGAAAGCCACATTCGCGATAGAGATCGCTCATGCCGTCATAAGGCAGAAGCGCGGCAAGGTGCGGAGGCCGCGTTGCTCCGGCGAACCACTGAACGATTCCGAAATAGGAGGCGCCGGCCATGCCGATCTTGCCGGTGCACCAGCGTTGCTTTGCGATCCATTCGATGGTGTCGTGAATGTCCTCACCTTCTTTGGGCGACCAGGCCGTCGCATCACCCTCGGAGGAATTGATACCCCGAGGATCGGGCACGACCACCGAATAACCTTCCGGACACCATAATGCCGGATCCGGGCATTCGATCGGTGCGTGCCGCGACACTTCAGCATTGTTAGTGAACGCTCGGCGCAGAGGTTCTGGCCAGCGAAAGTGCTTGCCATAGGCGCTCCACAGCAATATCGCGGGTAGCGGGCCGTCAACGTCGGCGGGCCGGTAGACGTCTGTATAGATCGTCACGCCGTCGCGCAGCGTCACCGCGACATCATAGTCGATAACGAGCCCCTCCGAGGTTTCCCGGCGGGGATTTAAACCGGGGTAGCCACGAACCTTCGGATCGATGCCCGGCTTCATCACCTCATCGTCGACGCCATTGATGATCTTACCCATGTGTGAATCGTTCTCTAGCTATAGTGTAATCAGAGGGCCACCTTAGCCGGCGTCGGGGCGAGGCGATCCAGCGTCGTGATTCCTTCAACCTGGTGCGGCTGGAGACCTGCCATCAGCCGGCCGTAATTCTCGCTAACGGCCTCGAGATTCAGCGCTCCGTGCAGCGTGATCACGCGGGCGTCGCGCCAGGCCCGCTGGATAGGTTCGCTGTCGAGAATCGCGGTCGAACCCGAGTTCCGCTGTAAAAGCTCGATTGCTTCAGCGCACCACTTCGTCGTGTAGGCGGTTTCAACCAGAACGCGAGCGCCGAATAACTGCAGTTCCGATTGCTCTACGTGTTTGCCTGCTGCGGAGAGCCGTCCCAGGCGGTCAGTCTCCTCAGCATTTGCGCGCCCTATCAGGGATGCGGAGCGAATTTTGGAATAAACTTCCGAAAGCATCAAATGCGTCAGCGGCGCCTCCAGTTGGTTCTTGTAAGTCGTTCCGCGGATCGGTCGCCCCGCGGAGCGTTCAAGAAATCGCTCGAGCGCGCCTTGCGCAATCCCGATCGACATCGCGCTCATCAAGCTGAACGCCCAACCGAGCGACGGCGCCTTCCAGATTGATCCCTTCAGGCCATGATCAAGCGCCCCGTTGACGATATCGCTGAATACAACGACCCGGTACTCAGGAACGAAGAGTTCGTCTTCCACAAGCTTAAGGGAAACGCTCCCTGTACCTCGCATGCCCGCTACGTGCCAATCATCTTGAAAACGCAGTTGTTCAATCGGAACCTGGGCGGCAACAAGGTAGGGACCGTTTCCGTCGTTAGCGATACAGCCAAGGTTTGTGTAAGGAGCCCACAGGGAGTCGCTGCCGAAGGCCCACGGGCCTCCTGAGAGGATCCAGCCGCCTGCAGAGCGCCGTGCACGCCCCCGCGAGGCGGGAAAGTGACTCGTTCCCGCAACGCGCGGTCCGACCCACGCTGGGCCATAGACCTCTTCGACGACTCGACGTCCGGACCCTACCGGGAGCCAGTTAATCGACGCACCTTGCCACACGCACCATCCGCAAGATCCGTCCCATTTGGACACTTCGGAGATAACGTCGAACTGCTCCGCAACCGGAAGCTCGTAGCCTCCGAACTCGGCCGGGCTGCCAATCCTAAAGACGCCGGTGGCGTCGAGATCAGCGATCGTCTCCGTTGAGAGTCGGCAAGCGCGCTCAGCTTCGAGTGCCCGCGCCCGAAGAGTGGGGCCAAGCTCGCGGACCTTTTGGAGCACCAGAGAGAAGGTAGAGGTCTGATCGGAATGCTCATCCGGCATAGCGCGGTTCTCCTACGTTCATTTCCCCCGGGCTTCTGCCGATGTAATTGGGCCGCCAATCCCCGGGCAACGGCCTCTGACGCGGAGGGGTATGCGTCCAAAATTCGCGCTGCCTAGGTTCCTGGCGGCCGACCAGATAGATTACCGCGGCGCCACCCCGCTGCCCCCGGCCCATACCTTGGCCGTTATGCTCGGAATAGATCAATCGAGCGCCCGCGCCCTCAAACCCAAAAACCGTCGCGTGCAAGTGATTGCACAACGGGAGACTATCGCTGCCCATTGCGATCGGAATGATGCTCAGCCTGCTCATGCAGGTCGGCTTGCTGTTGAGATTACCGGCAATTGCACGTAACTCGGGTGAGCAGGCCCGGTATAAATTGTATTTGTAGCCCCGAGGTGATAGCTCTCATCGTAGGCGCGGGATGGAACTCCAGCAGGCGTGTTCGGCTGGATATCGAGTCGGAACCGGCAGCCTTTCCTGACGAGCGCCGAGCTTGGGTTAAGTCCCACCTCAATCGCGACGATCTCATCCTTCTCAAGGGGCGCGTAATCGCGCTCGAGGTGCGTATGGACAGGCCAATATTCGCTCGTGCGCGCATCATCGAGTTTGCGGTGAGAAACCTTTAGCGGACCATAACCGACCGGGTGGATATGCTCTGGATCAATGGGCATGACGAGGGTTTCGTATCGGATCTCACGATCCTGCTCATCGATCACGCGCAATGAAATATGAACATCCATATCGTGGCTCGTCGAAGCGACCCAGAGACCGACCTTGAAGTATCCCGCCAATACGATGTCCTCGCGCATCGGATCGCTCACGAAGGAGATTCCGGTCAACCAACGGGGCGTCCCTCCTACATGGCCTTTCGGAAACGGTACCGGCTTTCCGAGTTCCAAATGGGCGTCATAGCTCACGCTGCGCTCGACGATCGGCGGTGTATGCGAAATTCGCAAGAAGTCTCGGCGGATCCCCTCGCCATTCCACGCCGAGGGCGATGCATCTAAGTAGAGTCTGGTGTACGTAGTGCGGGCGATCGGCCATGTATTTTCACGCAATTCGAAATAGGCCGCGTTTCCCGTTCTGACTTGAATTCGGACAGGCGGATCATCCATGACCCCGTTGTCTACTCCCTTCAGCCAATGATTGAAGTAGCGCCTATGCTCGGCGACGGTCTCGCGATGGTGAGAGTGGGGAAACCAGGCGTCGATGAAATCGAATTTCCTGGCCTTGGCGCCAGTCGAGCGAATGAAGGTTTCACTGCTACCAAGTTGGTGAAGCACGGCTCCAGTTTGCGGACCGACAATCCAAACGGCCGCCGTAGCCTGTTCGATTTGCGGGCTCATAAAACTCTTGCTGTGTGGGCCATACAATGCCGGATCGTTGAACGAACTTGCTCTCAGCCGAGCCATCCAGTTCGTCTCACTGCGTTCTCCACAATGATTCTTACCAGACCAAACTTTCCACCACCAGTTCCACCAGGCTTCAGACCACAAGCCGCCGACGGACAGATATTCGTTGTACGGATCCGAATCGGTACCCAACGCGATCATCGCCTTCAGATGGGAAGGCTGTAGGCTTGCAACGTTGTGCTGTGTCATCGCGACGTAAGACATACCCCAAAGCCCAACATTGCCGTTAGACCACGGCTGGACTCCGGCCCATTCGATGGCGTCGTAATAATCCTCTGCTTCTTGACGGCTGAGCGGCGCCTGGAATCCCGGGCTCTTACATACGCCGCGCGAATCGATGCGGATCACCACGTAGCCATTCGGCACCCACTCGGAAGTGTCAACGGTTTCGTGATTTTCGGAGTGCAAACCATCCGGATTGCCTGAGAAATATCGGTCCTCCATCTCTTCCTTCTGACTCGCGTCGGACTCACTGCAAATGCATTCGTGGTAGAAACTCTTGCCGTAGAAACTCATACTCATAATGACGGGGTATCTCCCGTCATCGGAAGGGCGAAAAACGTCGGCGTAGATAAACGAGCCGTCGCGCACTGGAATCTTGACATCAGTCTTCTTGGTGATGCCGCGGATGTTCCGGCGCAATTCATTTCGCGCGGCGGCCGCTGTGCATAGCGTCCTTGGCACCTTCGCTGTAAACACGCCAGGAGTGGCGTTGAGCGCATTGAGAAGATCCACAATAGCAGGATCGTTGTCGAAACGGTGCTGGTCGGCGGGGGCTTTTGCGTGGACCCCGGGAGGAGGATCAAACTTGATGACTCTTGAACCGATTACGTCATGCACCGCCGGCACAATCGTAAGGCCATTTTCAATATCGCCATCCTCATCGAGCGTTAGAAGCAGCCGAGCGAGGTTGGAAACCGAAGGGTCATTCAATTTGTCAATGTTGCCAGAAACTCTGTAAATAAGCTGCGCGAGGTTGACCCGAGACGCGCCTTTCGCTGTTCCTAGGACTAGACGCCCCACTAGGAACGTGACGGCCTCGCCTGTCCGGTAGCGAAACTCGCCGCGCTCGTTTGTGAGACCCGCTATCGTGGGCGTCTGGTATTTCAATCCAATCACTGGGCCGGCGAAAACGCCAATCAAGCTGTCGACCGTGTCTCGGTTTTTCTCTGAGTGAATCACACCGGCCATGAAACCCCTCGCAATACGATGTTTCTAATGTCCTGCAATGATCAGTCTCGCCATGGCGAAGTCACGGTCGCTGCGCGCTGTCGCGACCAAGCCGTTCGGCAAGCCCGATGTTTGAGCGCCCATCTTTATTTCTTGGTCGCAATTGCATTAAAGTATCCAACCTTTCCTTCCTTGACGTGTTTGAACAGCGCATGAGTCGTCATGACGGGTGTTTGCTGGTAATTCGGCTCGGGAACTAGTGGGTTGCCGGTCCAAGACAGCAGCCGACAGACGCGCCGCCGGATGCGCCAACCCTGGTCACTCCGGACAAGTTCGTCGTCATACCAGCCTGTTCCTAACCACTGCCGGCCGCCCTTAGCTGCCTCGCGCACAAGAAGCCAATTGCCGTACGAGAATGCGTACGCCTTGTCGCCGTCAACATGCACCAAATGGCCCATCATCGTGTGCTGATGATTATCCAACGTACTATGAAACGCTTCAAAAGCGCGCTTAAAAGTTGCGAGGTCCGACCAGACCGCACCTGCTGGCCCAAATTCCGCCTTAATATCCTGCGTAAAAATGCGGTCGAACAACTCCCATGCTTGGGCGTCAAGGGCAAAACCGTAAAGATTCATGACCTCGATAATCGCTGCCTTATCATGTTCCGCCATTGCCTGTCCCCCCTTTACACGTCGCCAAGCGGTTTCCATCTTGCTGCATTCGCCTGACCATTCACGAGTTCGCCCGTTTCGGGCTCGAAGTTCGATCGCACTCTCGAGCTCTGAACGTTTTGGTCGGGGATAATGCGTAATGCCTAACGCGTACGTCTTTTTTGGGCAAACCCGCGCGCAGCCACTATCCTCGTGAGCAAATTGCCATAGATCCGTCCGAGAAGCATGCACCGCCAAAAACAACGAGTGGAAACTCCCCGAATCCGTATGCGTTAGCTACCTCCAATTTGAATCAGGTAAGCCTTCGCCGCGCCCATGTTCGCGGGCGAAAAAACCTCTTTGGCTATCGCAGTGAACTCAGGGTCGTGATTCTCAAGAGTCGCAGCATTTCCATCGACTCCCGTGACGTCGTGTTTCAAACGAGAAATCTTCCACTCATTCTCCTGGCGTACAAACCAAACGTCATACCAGCCGTACTGGCGGTTTGTCGCGCGACCAAGTTCTGTCGCCGTCCAGAGGCTAGAGATCATGTCCACTTTCGCGTAAGCGCGATCGCCATCAATGGTGATCTTGAAGTTGCTTAACATGTGATGGCGGGGCGAAGTCGAAAGGATTAATTCCGCAAATCGGGCCCAAAGCGCCGCCCCGACGCGTACTTCATCAAACCCCGTAAACTTAGTGAAATTTATGTTTACAGGGTCGGTGAAGCAGGAGGCGTGTGCCGCCCAGTCTCCGATATCGAGACTATGCCCAAACGTTAGCATCGTGTGAGTGATCAAACGTTCATTCCAGAGTGTTTCTAGCTTCTCGTCGTCGCCCATGTGCGCCGCTTTGCCTTGGGTGTGCAGCATTGTGAAACGCTTTTTTTACTCTAGTGGACGCGCACGACGCGCCTGCTTCACCATGGTGGTCAGCAGCGCGTACGCAGTCGGGCGAGGTCACATTCGACCTTTGCCGCTGAAGCCGAGGCGGCCGTTCTTCATCAAGTAGCCAAGTCTCTTGGTGACTTTATTACATTCAACGAGTCAGTGCAATATGCGCGCAGGCTTGAGCCGGCGCGGTCGAAATGCAAGGTGACGAATGGCGGTACGGCCATCTAGAGTGGAGCAACCCGCTTAGACGCAGGTTAATCGTCTCGTGCAACGCCAGGCTCGGAACCGGAGCCAGTCGGAAACGTCGGAACACAGCGAGGATACGAACCAGCGTCGCAGCGTCTCCTGGTTTCGCCCTTATCTATTATGAAGGGAGACGATCATTCACACTCGGTGGCTTTTAGCACCAAAGAGTCGCGTAGCTTCGAAGGGCGGCGGATTGCGAGCGTGGCGTTGGATTGAAATTTTGGTCGCGCGAGCGAACAGACTGCCTCAGTTGAACATGGAGAACTGAAAATCATGCCAGCATCGACTAGCGCGGGCGTTTCTCTTCTGATTCGTGGCTCGATCGCGACGATCCTTTTCGATCAAGAGCGTACTCGCAATGCCATGCAACTGAGGACCTGGCTCGCTCTACCCGCGCTCATCGCCGAAGCGGAGCGACACGCTGCGGTGGCGCTGATATTTTTACGCGGCGCGAACGGCAATTTTGGCACCGGGAACGACATCGTGGAACTTCGGGCGCTTCATGGTAATCCTGCTGCGGCAAAAGCCTTCGGCAGCGCGATGGCCGACGCAATGCAAGCGGTCGAGGAGGCTTCGAAGCCAGTCGTCGTCGCAATCGAGGGCTTGTGTTATGGTGGCTCGGTTGCTCTGGCACTTGCTGGCGATTTACGCATTGCTGCGAGCAACGCCACCTTTGCGATTACGCCCGCCAAACTAGGCGTGGTGTACCTTCAAAGCGATCTACATCGCTTGGTTGCTGCTGTTGGCGCAGGGCAGAGCAAGAAGCTGATCTATTCGGCGCAGCCCATCAGCGCTACCCGGGCCCGAGAAATCGGGTTGGTGGATGAGGTGATCTCTGCTGACCATTTTGAATCGGAACTGAAGCTCCTAACTGATCCAATCTTGCGCGGATCGCCATTTTCACTGCGCCGAAGTAAGGAAATGCTGCGAATGGTAGATCCAACGCCGACGGAAACGGAGGAGAGCCTCGCTTCGTTTGTTGAGGCAACGCAAGGGGATGATTTCGTAGAAGGGGTGGATGCCTTTATAACGAAAAGGTCGCCACGGTTCCGATGAGTACCGCAAAGCGGGGTGCGTGTGTTGGCGCCCCTCGGCAAGGGCAAGCCAGTGCGCGCCATGGCGCATAAACTCCCGCCCTTACGCATTTAATTGTTTGTTTCCTAAAGAGGCCGGAAAAATGGAAATCACGCGCTTCGCCGCCGCCAAACGCTACGACGCTCCCAAGCATTTTGACATGCGGTCCCTGCGCCTACAGGGCTTTGACATGTCCGGTTCCAGATTCGGCTGGGTCGGGATATCGTTTTTTCTGCCGGGCGGCGGCGCCGAGATGGATGCAGGCCCGATCGAGAAAATCTATGTCGTGCTCGCGGGGCAAGTTACGATCGAATTGGGAGACGGCTCGGTCCACAATCTAAGCACGCTGGATTCGTGCCTCATCGCGCCGGGCGAAGCCCGTGCCCTTCACAACAAGACCAACGAGGTTGCAACCATGCTGGTGTTCATGCCTTACCCGAACGGCGTGCGGCCGTGAGGCCGAGGCCAGGCCTTTTTCATCAGAATAGAGAGCTTAATTGGGGGATCCGGGCCGTTGATTGAGGATGGCAAAGAGCGCGAAATGTAGTCCCCTTCAAAAAACACGGGATCAAGCAGCACACTTAGGTAGTGGCTACGATTCCGAAGTAAGTGACTGCCGAGAACAGGACTGTGGCGTCCAAAATGCGCATTTTGTGGCTAATCGCTATCGGTGCTGACCTATAAACGCTCAGCGCTTATTTACCGATCGAGCGGTTCGACGACGCTTGCCCCGTACCGCCGCGATTTCAGGATTTGACTTCACAATCCGAGCCGCCGTTCGCAAAACTAACGCGCGCGCTCGCTCTGGCGCAAGTCCGAGCATGCGCAAGACGCATTCGCTTGTCAGCATTTCGATCCCCCCCATCGCTGGATTCTCTAGCCGAGCCTTAAGCCCCGCACCCACGACCGAGAGGAGTATGCCAAACGCGATATCCGTCGGGTCCATTTTAAAATATCCCTGCTGGATCCCGAGTGCCACATCCTTGCGGATTCCGCGAGAAATGCTCGCGCTGAACTCACCCAAGTCGGTGACTGCGTGCACGATCATCCAGCCCCATGCCGCATCCGCAGCTGCTAGATAGATGAATTGTTGCGTCGCCGTGGCAACTCGCTCGGCACCATCCGTGAGCTCTTCCATGGACTCATCGACGCGATTCACAAACATCGTCGCTACGGCGTGTCCCAACGCTTCGACAAACTCCTTCTTGTCCTTGTAGTGATAATAGAACGTCCCATTGGCAACGTTCGCGTGATTGGTTATCTCGTTGACCGACGTCCCTTCGACCCCGCGCTTGGCAAAAACTGCGATCGCAGCGTCCATCAAAAGCGCCTTGGTTCGCTGCGCCTTGTCCTGCGAGCTTGCTTCATTTCGAAATTGAACTGACTGCATAATGCCTACTCTCGCATAGGCACCCCGGTTGGCGCCAGAATTGCGATGTAGCAGCCTTTTAATGTCTTATTGACGAGACCCCGGGCTTTGTAAATACTAGGAACTGAGAAGCGCCTCAGTTTTCGCGGCCGCCCCCTGAGCGGCATAAACGCTTCCGGCGGAGCTAGAATGAAAACGTCGTTGATCATCGATAACACTGACCAACCGGCGTCAGGTGGCGCTACCTTCGTGCGCTTAGACCCGAATACCGGCCAGGGAGTGACAGAAGCCGCCGCTGCGGGCGTTGAGGACGTACGCCACGCGATCGAATCGTCGGCAGCCGCCCTACGCAAATGGAGCATGGGGGGTCCCACCGCACGACGCGATCTCTTGCTCAAAGCAGCAGAACTCCTTCACGAGCGGACTGGCGAACTTAGCGACTTGATGGTGAGGGAAACCGGCGCCAGCGCAAGCTGGGCAAAATTCAATACGCATCTGGCGTACGACATGCTGCGCGAGGCCGCGTCGTTAACGACGCACATCAAAGGCGAAGTAATCCCGGCGGATAAACCGGGTTCTTTCTGCATGGCTATTCGTCGGCCGGCAGGCGTCGTGGTGTCAATCGCGCCGTGGAATGCGCCAATCATCCTGGCCGTACGCAGTTTCGCAACAGCGCTTGCGTGCGGCAATACGGTTGTGCTGAAGGCCTCGGAGAGCAGTCCCGGAACGCAATACCTTCTTGCACGCATCTTGTGCGACGCTGGCCTGCCTCCCGGGGTATTAAATTTTATTACCAACGCGCCGGCTGATGCCGCCAAGATTGGGGAGGCGTTGATTAGTCATCCCGCAGTGCGACGCGTCAATTTCACTGGCTCAACCAAGACGGGCCGCATCGTCGCCGAAACTGCAGCGCGTTATCTGAAACCGGTACTCCTCGAACTGGGAGGGAAGGCGCCTTTGCTGATACTGGCTGATGCGGATGTCGACAATGCAGTGCGAGCGGCGGCCTTCGGCGCCTTCATGCATCAGGGACAGATCTGCATGTCGACGGAAAGAATTGTCATTGACTCAAGCGTCGCCGACGACTTTGTCGACAAGTTGGCTAAGAGGGCGGGCAATTACCAGATTCGGGCACTCGGAGAAGCCGGGTTTGCGCTGGGCTCCATGATTAGCTGTGATGCCGCCTCCCGGTCGGAAGACCTTGTCAAGGACGCTGTAGCAAAGGGTGCGAAATTGCTCGCTGGGGGGAATGTACGAGGCGCGACCATGAGCGCGACCGTACTCGATGAAGTCACTCCTTCCATGAAAGTGTATTACGAAGAATCGTTCGCACCCATCGTGTGTGTAGTACGAGTTGCCGACGTAGAAGAAGCGGTGCGGGTAGCAAATGATACCGAGTACGGACTGTCGTCCGCGATATTCTCGCGCGACATTAAATTAGCGCTGGAAATAGCGCAACGCTTGGATTTTGGGTGTTGTCACATAAACGGTCCAAGCGTGTACGACGAAGCTCATATGCCACTCGGAGGGATGAAGGCCAGCGGGTACGGCCGTTTCGGTGGGCAACCCGGTATCAACGAATTCACGGAGGTTCAATGGATATCCATCGAGGATCCCAACCAGCATTATCCAATGTGAATCGATGATTCTTAAGACTAAAGGCTTCAGAGAGAGCACTCATGCCAGCTGAGTACGATTTAATCGTTGTGGGTTCCGGCCACAACGGCTTGACATGCGCTGCTTACCTAGCAAAAAGTGGCTTGAAAGTGCTGGTATTGGAACGAAACGATTGGTATGGCGGTGGCGTCGTGACAAAGGAGATATTGGCTCCGGGCTTTCGCTTTGATCTCCATTCCTCCTTGCACGTGAACATTCAAGCGAATCCGCTTATTTTGAACGATGAGCTACAACTTAAATCCAAGTACGGGTTGCAGTATTTGTATCCTGACGGCGTGTACTCAACCATTTTCGATGACCAGACGAGTCTGATCACGTACAAGGATGTGGACCGCACCTGTAAGTCGATCGCCAAGATTTCGACGCATGATGCCGACGCCTACGGGCGCTTTGCCGCCATGAGCATGCAAATCGTTCCAATGGTCATGCAGAGCCTATTCGTACCGCAGCCGCGACAGGGACAGTTCTACGCATTGCTTGATCAAAGCGCCGAGGGACAGGAGATCTTTCGGGCGCTGCAAATGAGTAAGCTAGACATTTGCCGCGAATGGTTCGAGAACGAGAAGGTAATCATTCATCTTCTGAAATTCTCTGCGGAAACACTAACCGCGCCTGAGGAAAAGGGCACAGGATTCGTTCTATACACGATGCCTGGCATGGTTCATACCTACCCAATCGGCGTGCCGATTGGGGGTAGCGGAGCATTAGTGGATTCGTTGATCCGCTGCTTAAAAGCGCACGGCGCTGAATTTCGAGATCGGTGTTACGTGGAGAAAATCCTCACCGATGGCGGCCGCGCGTACGGCGTTCGTCTCGCGGGTGGTGAAGTCGTTCGAGCGAAAAAAGCCGTCATCGGGATGATCCATCCCTGGCTTCTCGGCGAAATGGTGGAGGGAGTCGACGCTGGAGTAGTCGCTCGTGCGAAACGTGTGCAGACGGGCGCCTTCTCGCTAATGCCTTTGCATTTGGCATTAAATGAGGCGCCCAAATACGTTGCCGGGGATGAGGCGGGTCGCGTGATTCTCGCCAATTATGCTCCCTCTACGTTGGAACGATTTCTCAAATTGTTTGATAACTATCGATACGGCGATATGTGGGCGCCGGGGTCGACTGATTCAATCATGGCCTCTCACATGCAATGTCAATTCGATCCTACGCAGGTTCCACGAGGGAAGGCCGCCGTCACGGTGTACGGCTTCGGGCCCTTTGAGTTACGTGATGGCGGATCTGCGGCATGGGATCGCCGGCAGACGGAAGTAGGAGACTGGGTGTTGGAGAGATACCAGCACTATGCGCCCAATGTTGCGGGCAGTAACATTATCGCGCGTCGCTTTGACACCCCTTTGGAGATCTCACGGCACTCCCCTATGTTTCAAAAGGGGGACGTGAGCGGTTGCGCCGAGTATCTTCATCAGATCGGTGGCCACAGACCCAACCCTGAACTATCCAGGCTCAAGGTCCCCGGAGTGGAACAACTATATCTGACTGGCACGGCTATCAATGTCTCGAGTGTAAGCGGAGCCGGCCGTGCCACGGCGATGGTGATGTGCGACGACTTTGGCATCGATTTCGATCGCTTAGCGGGGTAGAGCTATGAAGTTGTTCACTCCCGAAAAAACAGAGCTTCTAAACGTCACGGCGATAGCTCCACACCGCGATGGGCTCATCATTCATGGACGTATCATGGGTGCAATGCCGATGAAGGCCGTGTTAACGCCGCAGGAGCTTCGGCGCACGTTCCAGCTATTCGGTCCGAAACTCTACTGGACGCTCTTGCTTATGCTGTTCAAACGCGCCCCCCAAACCCTCCAAAACTAAAGGGTCACTGCTGAGAGTCGCGTGAACTTTGTGCTCAAGATGCCGAAGTTGGTTTTTGGGGCGGGGTCCTCGCGATGTCTCGGCGATGAGCTCGCTGCCCTCGGAGCGACGCGCCCGCTCTTCTTGAGCGATCGTGGCTTGATCGCATGCGGCGTTTTTGAGCGTGCCACTTCGACGCTTCGAATTGGCGAGTTGCTCCTCTATCAAGACGTACAGGAGAATCCAACATTCCAGGGCGTAGACCAAGCCGCTGCGCTGTTACGCGAGGAGCGTTGCAATGCAGTGGTAGCCATCGGCGGAGGGTCAGTCATTGACACGGCCAAGATGGTGGCAGTGCTGGCCGGCCACACCGGATCGGCAGTCGATTACGTTGGTCGTTCCGAAAAGATCACGGCCGCCACAGCGCCGCTCATCGTCTTGCCAACCACGGCGGGCACCGGCAGTGAGGCTTCGCCGGATGCCGGTATACACCCAACGGCCAATACCCGTTCATCAGGCGTCACCAGCCTCCATGTGATTCCGAGGGTAGCTATCTGCGATCCTGAATTAACGATGACGATGCCGCCGCGATTGACAGCGTGCACCGCGCTTGATGCCCTGTCGCATTGCATTGAAGGTTATCTTTCGATAACCAGCTTTCCTCTCATTGATGCGATGGCACTGGATGGGGCGAGGCGCGTTTGGCAATACATAGAATTGGCCGTGGCTGATGGGCGGGACCGAGAAGCGCGAACGCAGTTGATGCTTGGCGCGTATTACGGTGGTGTAGCGATCGGCAAGGGGTTGGGCCCGGCTCACGCCATCGCAATTACGGTCGGCGATCAGGGACTTCATCACGGGATGTTAAGCGGCCTCGGCGTAGTGGCGACCATCGCCACGATGCATAAACATGTACCGGATCGGGTGGATGACGTAGCGGGAGCGATGGGGCTGAGCGGCGGGGAAGAGATCGAAGCGTCGTTACGTCGGTTGTTTGAGAAATTAAATTTGCCGGCCGGTCTCCGGGACATGGGCTATCGACTTGGCGATTTGAACGAGCTGGCACGTGCCTCGGCAGCAAGCCACTTTAATGTCACAAGTCGGTATCGCCCAAACGAAGAAGAATATGCTCGTATGCTTCAGAAGATATTCGCTTGAGGCACTGAATACGCACGAAACTACCAACAAATAGAAGTGATCTAGCAGAGCGCACCGAAGTGCTTGAATTATGATGATTTGGCTCTCAGGGTTGGAGTCGAACCCCCGACCAAAGCCTTAACAGACGGCGTTCCCGCTCTTTGGCACTCCGAGCCACTCACAGCCGCTGAGTGCAAGCCTTTGTTTTCTAGAAATATAGCGACGACTCGCCTTGCGAGGCTATGCGTGCCAGAGAGTCTTTCGGAGTAAATCACTGCACCGAATTTGCACGGAATGACCAACGGACTTTCGCATTTCCAAGTCGAGAGGGAAGTCGACGGGGAGTTTTTGGCACCTCGCGGTGGCTTCATGCCTGCGGCCGGAATACCACGTCATAAACGCGGACCGCAAATGTCATTTCCCATGCTCGGTCCTTTGATCGTTGAGGTGCGTATACCCTCGCCATTTCACCCTTTCGTAGACGCGTACTCCCCGGCACACTCGGGCTTTTATGCGCGCGAGTCATGAGGCGACGGAAACTCCCGCCACAGCCTGGCGACTCCAGACATGTCAGCCAGGGCCCGCATCCAGTCGCTCGGCCAAGAATGCCCCGACCGCACTCAGCGCTTGATCCGCGGCCCCCAGTGTGCCCACGCCCGCTACAAAGCCGTGCGGCATGCCTTGCCAAACATCGCTCCTGGCATTCACCCCCGCATCCACGGCGCGCGCGACATAGCGCAAAGTGTCATCAAGCAATACTTCGTCATCGCCCACGTGCACGCGGATAGGCGGAAGAGCGATGAGTTCACCGAAGAGTGGGGAAGCCTGCGGGTCCGTCGGATCGGCGCCATTCAGGTATGAGCGGACAAGTTCACGTGCCTGAGATTCGATGAAGTACGGGTCAGCGACCGCGCGGGTCTTCCACGTTTGTCCGGAAAGTGTCAGGTCGGTCACGGGAGAAAATGCCACCGCACCTACCGGAATGACACCTTTCGCAGTTTTTCGCTCCGTGGCAAGACGTGACAATACCAACGCCAATGTACCACCAGCTGAATCTCCAACGACGGCGATTCGCGCGAAACCTCGCTCGATCAGTCCGTCGTAGCAGGATTCCACGTCTCTTACGGCGGCCGGGAATACATGTTCCGGGGCGAGCCGGTAGTCCGGAATAAAGGCAACCGCGCCGGTCCGCACGGCGATGTGACCGACGAGATTTCGATAAGCCTTTGCCGAGCCCCAGTTGAACCAGCCCCCGTGCAGGTGAAGAATTACGTGTTCTGATTTGGCCTGTCTGGGTCGGCACCACCATCCCGAGATCCCTCCCACGGTATCTGTCTCAAAGCTCACGTCCTTAGGCAGAGGAACATGCTCCATCATTGCGTCAAACGGTGGGCGGGCCGCTGTCCCCTGAAGCTTCCCCTTGAGCGGTTCAACCATCGCTCGCAGGGCCGCCATCGCGGTTTTGTCATCCGCGGTGATGGCATGAGTCGCGGACCATGCCGCTGTGTTTTGTGCAAATACTGCGTTCATCGAGACACTCCTTCGTTAGAACTTTGGGAATTAATTAGCGTAGGGATTCTGTCCATCTGAATGCGGCGCCATCCTGTGGATGGCCGCGGCAATAGGCTCGAATCGCGCGACCCTCATATGAGAGTCTCACGATCCCTCTCGCCAGGTATGTCTGCTGGCGTACGCAACGAAAACGCCCGCCGTTGGCTGGCTGGAGCCCGCTGCAAGCAACACTAAGAAGGCCCTGCAACCAATAAGGTTCTGGGGCCGAATCGCTTTTACATCTTGTCGGAAATGCCGACGGTGCCGTTCGATCGATGATCCCGGCAAGACTTTGATGAGTCTTGGTCTGTTTTCGGAGAAATGCGGGATCGTTCTGCCCACCCAACCAAGAGTAACCCCATCTCGTAGAAAGTGCTCCAAGGGCATCGAGACCGCGCCCACCAAAATAAAATTGATCATCGAAGCGGCCGACGTCTGAGGAGAGTTTCCCTGACGATCAACCGATGATCGCTGCCTTCTCTGTTGCCGGTCACTTCTTCGACGAGGACTTGCGGGCGGCTCGCCTAGCTTTTTTTGGCTTCGTCGGATGGCTCGGCGTCGCTCGACCCGTCAGCAGCTGCACGGCACGTTCTTCAAAGGGTGAAAGCTCGCTTCCTCGCATGCGTGAGAGGACAAACACCA
>Ga0182024_10007126_pt1 | contig 24213 bp, 20 predicted proteins | sample P32metaG_FD_120480 | JGI IMG/M metagenome (GOLD analysis project Ga0182024, IMG submission 120480) | Permafrost microbial communities from Stordalen Mire, Sweden - P3-2 metaG (Illumina Assembly) | ecosystem: Environmental > Terrestrial > Soil > Wetlands > Permafrost | place: Sweden: Stordalen...
AGTGCACGCTGCTCGGCATTCAAACCGCTCTCTGTATGTCTTAAGAAAGTGCGGGCCGCTTCGTTGACCTTGGCGCGGTGTTCTGCCGAATCACGCTGGTGAATGATGGCAGGGGCAGCGACAACAGGTTCGGGACTAGCAGCGGGCGTGAATCCGTCGACCCTGCGAAGCAGACGGATGAGGTCGTCGGACGAGTCCAACTCAGATGTTAAGCGCGTGTGCTCAGCGCGAGCTTCGGGGGTTTTCAGGCCATGCTGCACCAGTTGAGTTCGTTCTGCTAAAAGTCGTGCACGGCGGTCAAGTTCGTTAGATAGCTTAGACATTGTTTACCTTTTCATCTTGCGTCAGGGTTTTAGTCTTGCGTTGTGGTTTGCACGCACGAAGGCGCGGGCACGGGAGTGTGCTGATGGAATTTACAGAGTTATGTTTTTGGAATTTGTTACGAAACCATGCGGCGGATGATCAAATCCATTTGCAATGCGCGTTGTTGCATAGCGCATTCAGCATCAAGACAAGATGAATCGTCACATGCTGTGTTGTAGCAGTTTGAGCAGTCACTCATGACACAGCGTTCGCAGCGGCATTCACAGCGATCTTCTTCATCTTCGCTGTCATCATCGTCATCATCATCGTTGTCGCCAATGTCATCATCTGAATCATCGTCGTCATCCAGGTCGTCGAGCTTCTTCCGAATATCAGCAGGTGCGCTTCGCACGTCAACATGGGGGGCAGTGTAGGCAGCCCATGTCACTGGCGATAATTCGCTCACGTTCCAATAGTTCGCGCACAATGTTGCCTTGCGCGTCCGACTGCCACGTGTCACCATCCGGTTCGATCCTGAAGCCGAAGGAAACGCTATCCACGACTTTGTTGGCGACAGATTGATACGCATTCTGCCCTAGTGGTGAGTTAGGCAGAGTAGCAACAAAGTCGAGACCCGTCTGAGTCAATGTCAGCTTCAACGAGCCTGCCTTCGTGCGTGCTAGGGGCTGTGAGGTGTCATGCTGCCACAGCATGTAAACGTCGCTGTTCCGCATAAGGGATCGCTGCACTGCTTAATACCTGACAATCTCTGTGAAATTTCCGAGGTCTTGACTGGGGCTGTCGAAAACAATCCCGGTACCGACCAACTGCATGTCACCGTTCGCAGCCTTGCGGACTGATAGTCCCGTTGCCTTGTAACTGCGGGTCTCGACCTTGGCTGATCTGACTTCAACTGCTCCGGGGTGTTTCAAATTCTTTGGTTTGGTTCCGCGTTTGATTTTTTTTAGTTTATGCATGAGTTGCTCTCGTTTCAAGATAGGGTAGGAAGGTTGCTGTCTCTCGCGTTGCACGCTTGCTGCCTTTGAAGTGAAGGTCGCGAGCGATCTGCGCTTCATCTAAGGTGTCGCAAGTCGCGATGACGGCCCGGTGCACACCGGCGAAAACTACGAATTTGTTACGAGCACTTGAATACTCGATATTTCGATAGGGATTTTCTTCTACAGTGAACACTTCTGTTCTCCAGATATGTGGTGATGGATGCGTGAGGGCGTGTGCACGGGGGAACATACCGTGCTCAGATATTACTGAACTTGTGAGTCATTTGAGATAGTCGAGTTCGGGGTCGTCGGAAAGCTGAGAAAGGTCGAAATCGAACGGCTCGTCAGGATTTCTTCGACGGTCGTCTGCATCGTCCGGCTCCTCTGGCATGTCGATACTTGACCGGCTATATGGGTCAAGGCCGAACTTGGCAGCACTAGTGAGCATGGCTTTTTCATACTGGTGCATGAGTGCAACGGCTGGATTCCGAATTGGCTTCGATGTCCTACCCGTGCGGGTCTGTGACTCGACCAGGATCACCATTCCTTCTTTCTTCACAGCGGCCATGGCTTCGCGCCATCCCGAGTAGTTGGAGCAGTACGCGGCCAGCGTCATCGTGTCAAATTCCTGCAATAGCCCAGCCTGTTCCAGCATGGGTGCAACACGTCGCCATTCTGCCTTTGCTGCCGTTGCTTAGGAACTTGGGACAGACGGCACCAGAAGCGAACTGGAGACTGCGCTGTGCGTGTCTGTCGGCACGATAGGTGCCTTGCACCTTGTGTGCAGAGATTGGCTTTTTCTTCATGGGTTCACCTTGGAAATCAGGCGCATTCATGGCCGATTCCGCTTGATTTTGTTGGGATTGTGTGGCATTTTTGATTGAAGCTAGAGAAGATGTAGGTTATTGACAATAAGCAACTTGCATCCAACCGTTTTAAACTGTCGGAACTTCTGGATTCTGATTTTTCCATCCCAAGCATTGACAACGAACGCCCGTGATTGGGCTGCGTTCTGTTGCCTGTCTACCCTCCAAACTCGATGGACCTCCTAACCCCTATCTTATCTGGGACTTACCAAGACATTACCCCAAGTGACTGATACCACTAGACTTGTATGTCAATGTCCGCTATCCGACAAATGAGCGTAGGATTCAATCCGTAGAATGCACAGGGTGCAATTTTGTCGACGCAGCATGGAGCTACTTGTCTCAGGTAAACCGCTGGATCGTTTTTGTCGTGGACGACGAGAATGTAATCGCTTCGACGCTCGAACTCATTTTGATAAGCCAGGGATTTGATGCTCGGTCGTTCGTTGACCCCGTCGATGCGCTGAATGCTTTGTCGTCTGTATCTCCCGATCTTCTGCTCTCGGATGTCATAATGCCGCACATGACTGGAATCGAACTGGCCATTCAGGTAAAACTGGCATGTCCTGATTGCAAGGTCCTGCTTTCTTCCGGGCAGATCGCGACGAGCGAATTGCTTGTGGCAGCGAGTTCAGCAGGACATCATTTCGAGATTCTGCCTAAACCTGTCCATCCGACAACCTTGATCCAGAAGATCGAAGAACTGTTTCACGGTGACGGTCTGCACGGTTGATTGAATCTCATCAGGCTTCCCATGAGCTGTGCGCGGCATCCGACTAACATGATGCCGCAGAAGACGCCAGACACGCTGGAATTCTTTCGCACTGAGCTTAAAAAGCTGGAGCGAGCGCCTGAGCCAACAATGGACCCGATAGCAGTAGTGGACCTGAAGCGCCTTCTGGTAGTCCGCATTGCCGAACTTGAAACGGACAGGGCCATCCATGACACGATGGATACTCAGAATCAGTCACCGACAACGAAGAGCAAGGATGCTGAATCATTGCAGCGAGACGACGTCGCGTGGACGAGCACTCTGACCATAACCATTGAACATACCGAGCTAGATGTTCACAGGCTCAAATGAACTCATGTCCAACGATCTTTTTTGACCATTTCTTTCTCATCGGGTAGTAGTAAACATTCCAAATGAATGAGAATGACCTTTCCCTGAAGTTCGTTTGCCCTGTTTGCGGCGCGGGTAGTCAAGAGCGGTGCCATGTTCAAGTTGGCGTCATCCGGTCTGAATCTCATTCGGAACGCGTGGAACTTGCCAATAATGCGCTACTCGATAGCCAGGATGCGGCGACGATGGCTCTTAACTCCAGTGCTATATATCTAGTGCCTGCAAAGAGACTGGCTTCCTAATCCGTCGTGCCGCCGATTCATTGCTGCATCACGAACCCCACCTAATTGCAGATAATCACTGTCGCCCTTGTGGCGACGGATTGAAGGCCGCGTAGTCGAATAGCCTTGTCCGTCGCCACGTGCTCACACCGGACGGCACTGGGAGAATGCAACGCCGCTATCTTGGTGCCGATGTTCCCGGCACCAAACTTATAGGAACTACATACTTAACTCCCTCAGCATTTGGTGCACAAAATGCTCGGCGCAGGCACGGCTATGATGGGAGTCAGAAAAGGTGGTCAAACGTGGACGACACAATTGTGATTGATACTTTTCAGGCGGTCCCTCGCTCAACTGGAACCCGAGCGCGCCTAAGCTCTTGGGGAAGCAAACGGTCGGCAGCCAGACTGTGGACTTCTCCGATCAACGGGGTGTCTATCTGTTATACGACCGAAGCCAAGTGATCTATGTCGGTCGTGCAACTGATCAAGGCATTGGCACACGTTTGAAGCAACATACCTTTGATCGGCTGAACGGGCGTTGGGATAGATTCTCTTGGTTTGGTGTCTACCAAGTATCTAGTAGTGGAGAATTGGACAAAAAAGAAGCCAGCTATGATCGAGAACTGCTGATCGCGACCATGGAGGCACTGTTGATCGAGAGTGTAGAGCCCTCTCAAAATAGACGTCGTGGGGACGACTTCAGGGCCGTCGAGTTTCTTCAGGCGAAAGATCCAGAAATCGAATTGAACAGAATGCGCGCTTTAATTACGCAGATGCAATCGAAGGAGAACCGAGGTCAATTCGCTGCGACAACGGCCCCGAACTGACGAGCCGGCATTTCCTTGCCTGGTGTATTGAAAAGAAGATCGAGCTGGTGCATATCCAGCCCTCCAAGCCAACACAGAACGCCCATGTCGAAAGCTTTCACTGACGGCTGCGCGAAGAGTGTTTGCGGGTGAGCTGGTTTCAAAATCTGTTCGACGCCAGGCGGAAGATCGCCTTCTGGCGCCACGACTACAACGAACAACGGCCTCACAGCAGTTTGAACTATCGGACGCCTGCAGAGTTCGCTCGGGAGACGAGCTATGGAAAAGACGTGGGCTCCGCCCACTTGGAAAACGCCTGCGGCGTTTCCCCCTTTCCCACAGCTCCGGCTGCTGCTGGCTGAGTTGTAAAATCACCGTGCGGAAAACGGGGGCAGGTCAATCGTTGCCGTCAATCTTGGCGACGATCAGACTTTATTTGCAGATCGAGCGGTGCAGCCAAATTATCTTTTCCGAATCCGAAACCTGTAGAACATCTGACGATTGAGAGACAGTGTTGTCGATCTTGGCCGTTTCGCTGATAAGAAACATCAAGTGCCGCCAGACGCGCTCCGATGCAGGATATTTCTGCGCGACCACCCGCCATCTCTGCATGGACTGTTTTGCTCTGTCTGTCGTTCCTGCTATGAGTTCCTGCGTCGTTGTATTCAGCGAGTTGTCATCAACAAGCATAGGAAATGAAGTATCTGCTGCTTCGAAGTTGCCATTGTCAAGGAAGACGAAATCGGTCCTTACAATCGGTACGTGATTGTTCCATCCGACAAAGATGGCCGCATTGAGACCGGTACGTGCCACGCCGCGTAACTTCATCGCGGAATCCAAATGAGAGTTATAGAAGTCGGCAACATGCTTGACAGAGAGCTTGCCCCATTGCACTGCCAGGGTTGTGGTGTCGTCACTACCGACACTTGCTGCTGCTGCTCTTGCATCTGCGAGCGCATCGACCAACAATTTCGAGCCTTCAGCATCATCATGAGAGTGGGTGACTTCACCCATGGCGGCGACCACACCTACCCGAATGTTGTCCTAGCTAGGAATGCGCCGTTTCGTCAGTAAGCACTTCGCCGCTCACGGGGCAGACCAGGAACGTGAATGCCTTAAAACCCGCCGCAGTCAATTCAAAGGGGAGTTGCTTCCGTACCAGCGGGACGTTGTGAACGCCACAAATGGGCGGGTTCGAGCCCTTCTCTTTGAAGCACCGTTCGGCCATGAGGTTCCCTGGACCATCTGATGTCATTAACGCAACGGAGCGATCAAACCCTTCATGGACCAAAAGAGGCGTTCACGGCAACGGCTGCTGTCAGCCTTGGCGACGGGCGACTTATGTCTCTGGTGCCAGCCTGACAGCCGCGATAATGGATGCTGCGATGGATTACAGTCGGCGTAGACTTGCGCATGGGAGAAGACGCACATCTCGTCGCTGCCACAGACCGCAAGGGAGGATTCTCGGGCTACTACAAATGTTCGCTGTGCGACGCGACGTTTCGTCCAAATCCTGATAATCGTCAGGAGATGGTTGTCATTTTCGCTCGCCATGTTGAGCAGTCGCACCCTTCCCAAAAAGCGAGCAGCGAAAAGCCACACTGACCCGCTATTCACGTTGACCCGTTCGGGCACTCTTCGGAACACGCGATTGAAGACTTCATACGACGTTCCAAACTTCAACTCCCTTTCCAACTCCCCCAGACTTTCCACGAGAGGGGTTTAGAGGGATAGTTAGGATATATAAGTCGTTGATAATACATGATTTATTGAGTTTAGGAAACTGCTGCTCTATCCACCTGAGCTACGGGGCCACAATCAGAAAATCCCTGCAGACGGCGTTGCGAAATTCATATTCTCAGGTCGCTTGGTGAAAGACCTCCATCGAACAAACGCCGACTAGTCCTCATCGAGTCTCACATCTATATTAGCGTCTCCTCGCCCGACTAATTTGCTGTTCCGACCGCAATCTCCCCGAAGTGCAAAGAACTTACTCCGATCCGATCTTGGTTCGCGGCCACCAGATCCGTTTTGACTTCAGAGAGCGCCGCATTTATAACCATTCATGGCATGAAAGTCTGTTCCATGCCATCACTGCTGCCTCTGTAACGAGCAGCGCATCTCATAACGGCAATCGTCAGGATGCTCGGGAAGGCGGTGAAACTCCGCCACTGCCCCGCAACTGTGAGCGCCCCTGCCTTAACGGCCGTCCTATCGGCCGCGGCGGGAAGCCAGTATGGTCACCTCCGCTTATTTGAGGTGCCAATCAGCCACTGGAGACACGCCCGTTGGGCTGCCTCTGGGAAGGTTCTGGCAAAGGCGCAAGTCAGGAGACCGGTCCTCGACGCCCATAACCCGCTTGCGTTCCGAGGGGAACGAAGGAGCTTCCATGACTTTTCCCAGCCATTTGTTCAACATATCTGCGCGAGGCATTTTTGTCGTCTTTCTCTTGCTCGCTGGTATCGTCTCGCCAGCCGCCGAGATTCACGGCGTCGTGACCGATGCTTCGGGGGCCAAGATTTCCGGAGCGAAAGTCGTCCTCATTCGCAACGGCAGCCCTGACTCAGCTGGAGTTTCGAGCGCGGACGGCAGCTTTCAGATCACCACCGGCGACGCGGGTCGTTTCTATCTTGTGATTTCAGCTACGGGCTTTCGGCAGTTGGAGACTCCGGGCTTCTATGCAGGCCGGTTCGACAACGTCGACCAAAATCTCGTGCTCGAACCCTCGTGGGTACACGAATCGATCGTGGTCACTGCCAATGGCACCCCCACGCCACAGCCGCAGACCGGCGACGCCATTTCAGTTTTAGGCCCGTCGGATCTCGCGGGGCGCGCTGATCTGGTCAGCTCGTTGCGGCTAATGCCTGGGACATCTGTCTCGCAAGTCGGACAAATGGGAGCACAGGCATCGCTGTTCCTTCGTGGCGGAGACTCCGATGCAAACAAGGTCCTTATCGATGGAGTAAGTGCCGGTGATCTCGGAGGACGCTTCGATCTCGGACCCCTTGCGACTACGGCCATCGAGCGGACGGAAGTCTACCGCGGCCCGAATTCGAGCCTCTATGGAGCGGATGCGGAAAGCGGGGTTGTCAGCTTGACCACCCCGCACGGCACCACCAGTTTTCCTTCATTTCTGTTTCACGGAGACGCGGGAAATTTCCTCACCTCCAACGAAGATCTTGAAATAGCAGGCGCGCATAACAAGCTCGACTATCTCGGGGAATTCAGCTGGCTGCAGACAAACAACAATCTTCCTTTGGACGAATTTCATGTGGCCACTGCCGCTGCAAATCTGGGATGGCAGCCGAATGGGACCACACAGATTCGAGGAACGCTCCACTATGGCGTGGACGCCACCGGTGTGCCTGGGCCCTGGCAGTTCTATCAAGTCGCGAATAACGCCACGCAAAAGGATCAGGACCTCTTTATCAGCGCCTCCATAGACAATCAGTCGACCGCATCCTTCCATAACTTGGTGCGCTACGGCCTCGCACGGAAGCGCGAACAATACCACCTTTGGTCCGAAAACGGTTCAGGACTATTCGACCAATTCGGAGACAGTTTCGGTTATCCAGTTACAATCACCGGTGCCAATGGCTATTCCGTCACCGGGCCGGTGCTGCTGGATTTTGCTGGCACCTACCCGCAAAAAAGCCAACTCGTCTCCAATCGCGACCAACTCGTCTATCAGGGCGACTACACGGTCACACCGCACTTGGCCGCGCAAATCGGATTTCAATTTGAAGATGAGCGCGGATCCGAGCCCGGTAGTTTCTACTATCCTCCCGTCGAGCGAACGAACTACGACTATCGCGCCGCGGTCCATGGAGACTTCAAGACACGATTCTTTTACACGCTAGGCGGCGATCTGGAGCGCTACTCGCTCTTCGGAACGCAAACCACTCCGCGCGCGGGCGTCTCGCTCTATGCCATGAAGCCCCGCAACGGCGTTTTCAGCGGCACGCGCATACTATTCAGCTACGGCGATGCGGTACGGGAGCCTTCGCTCACTGACCAGTTCTATTCGCTCTACAGTTTTCTCGAGTCGAACGGCGGACAGTCCACTATCCAGCAACTCGGCATTAAGCCGCTCTCTGCGCCCACAGCGCGCACCTACGAAGGTGGAGTTGAACAGGCGTTTTTGAGCCGGCGACTCATCTTTCGCACCAGCTTTTTTCATAATGAGTTTGGCCGTCAGATCGAATATGTTGGTCTCAATCTGATTCCGGAATTGCTGCCCAATCTCACGCCCGCCCAGCAGAATCAGTTGGAGCAGTTTCTTCAGACCAACGGAGCCTTTGAACAAAGCTTGAATACCGAGGCGTTTCGTGCGCTTGGCGTCGAAGCGACCGTAGAAGGCGGCATCGGCCGCAGCGTCTTTCTGCGCGGCGGCTATACCTATCTGGATGCGGTCGTCCAGCGCTCATTCGCCAACGACGATGTCGCGCTCCTCGGCCCCCTCCCGGCCTACAGTGGCATCCCCATCGGCTCCGATTCGCCTCTCCAAGGCGCACGCCCGTTCCGCCGTCCGCCCCACACAGGATTCTTCACCGCGTCCTACTCCGCGAAAAAGCTGACCGCATTGTTCTCTTCAGCATTTGTCAGCCGGTCTGATGACTCGGACTTCCTGGGTGGCTACGACATCAACGGAGGCAATAGCCTGCTTTTGCCCAATCGAAATCTCGACCCGGGATTCGCGAAGCTGGACCTTGGCGGAAGTTATCAATTATCGTCGTGGCTGGGCGTGTACGGCCAGATTGAGAACCTCATGGACAACCAGCACATCGCCCCGCTCGGCTATCTCAGCCTGCCGGTAAATCTTCGTGCTGGCGTCCGCATCCAGTGGGGCAAGGGAAGCGGACGCTGAGTCCGGTCACCCGACTGTCATACAAGGAAATCGGTTACGTGCAGAGAGGGTTGCAGGTCGGACCCTGCGACCCTACTCGTGGAAGCGTCTGCGCCAGAATTGTGCGGCTTATGAACCACGCGTGAAAGCCGCTGGCCGTTTCGCCCCTCTTTTCCACAGTGCTACAAGGAAATGGGACGCTCGAAGAATATTTTTCTTGGAAAACCTCGTGCCCTGGCACAAACTGTTCCTATTCTGATCTTTCCGTTTCAAAGTTTCCAGCTGAATTCAGATCGACTGGGAGACAGTGGGGGCACGGCATGTCGAATGCCGCCCTCTCAAAACGTCAATCGTTGAAACCAAGGAACAATTTGTGAGGAGAATCATGATTCGACTCTTTTGGAGGAGTGCCGCACAATACGGTCTATTTCTTACGGCCGTCGTCGTCTGTTCCGTTGCCTGCTATGCTCAGCAAACCCTCGGTTCGATAAACGGCACGGTCGTCGATCCATCTGGCGCCGCGGTTCCGGGAGCCACGGTGACGGCAACGAATACTGCCATCAATGTCTCTGCGACCACCACGACCCAAGACACCGGATTCTTTCAGATCTTTAACCTGCCAATTGGCACCTACTCGGTGAAAATAACTCACCCGGGGTTTGACACAACACACCTGACGAGCGTTCCCGTTCAGGAGGCGCGCGCAACCACTGCGAACACGACACTGAAGATCGGACAGGTTTCAGAGTCTGTTACCGTCACTTCGACTCCATTGCTCAATGCTACGGATACCACCAACGGGTATACGCTGGATTCCGCGCAGATCGACATGACACCACTGGCGACGGGAAGCTTCACGCAGGTGGCCGTGCTGTCGCCGGGCGTGAGCGCTGAATTGCTATCGAATCTCGATTCGAATGCCGGCCTCGGCAATCAGAACATCATGGCCAATGGACAGCGTGCTACATCGAATACTTTCCAGGTGAACGGTGTTGATTCGACCAACCTGTTTAATGGAATGAGCTCATCGGGCGATACTTCGCAGCGCTACAACTTCAATATCGGAAGCGCTGCGACGGCGGGTGGATCGTATTCGGTGGGCACCTCAGTCTATGGTTCGAACGGCAACAGCCTGCCGTCTCCGCCCCCTGAGTTTTTACAGGAATTGCGTGTGAATACGTCCATGTATGACGCGCAGCAGGGCGCAACAGCGGGCGCGCAGATCGACGTCAGCACCGCTACCGGCACAAATAACTGGCACGGCCAGTTTTATGGCGCGTACGCGAACAATCTGCTCAATGCTTCGCCTTTCTTCTTCAATCAGGCCTATCAACTGCGTCAGGACGGCATAGGCGTGTTTCCGAAGTCGCTGGTCAACCCCTGGCTTCGTCGCTCGACTGCTGGAGTCACGGTCGGCGGTCCGCTCAAGACGAACAAGCTCTTCTTGTTCGTCGCCTACCAGCGCAGCGTCAATGAAGATCAGGCAACCGGCGTCTCTGAGCTCAACCTGCCCAGCGGTTTGACGGATGATCGTTCGGTCACAGGTTTGCTGAATGCCGATGCCTCGTGGGGTTGTACCGCCAAATGCGCAACCGCATCCAATATCGATCCGGTTGCGCTCGCGATCATGCAGGCGAAGCTGCCAAACGGGCAGCTTCTGGTTCCTTCTTCTCAATCGAGCGCGCCCTATAACCCGAATTTTCCAGACGCGTACCTTATCGGGACCTCCCGCTTGAGAACGGATCAGGCCACGATCTCACTCGACTACGACGCAACCCAAAAAGATCGCGTGTCGGCGAAGTACTTTTATCAAGAGGCGCCTGTGACCCGTCCTTTTGGCTTTTCCAATACGGTTGGTTTCCCGGTGACCGCGCACAATGGCGCGCAGGTCTTTTCGCTTGGCAACACCATCGCCATCGGTTCGAAGCTGAACTGGGAGCAGCGTCTCGGATTCGTGCGCATGGGCACTTTCAGCGACTACAAACAGGCGTTTACCGGGGGCAACCTGGGTGTGGCGGCCGCGCAGACGCAGAACCTGATCGCCAACCTGTTACCTGGACTGCAGATCGACGAATTCGCATACAACGACACGTATGCACCTCGTCTTTACCTTGGCCCTGCCGGAGTGCCCGGCGCATTCGTGGATATGGGCTACTACCAGAACCGCGTGAACCCCTCTACGAACGTGATCTTCACGGCAGGCAAGCACACCATCATCGCGGGCGGGGGCTACAGCTACACGCAATTGAACATCACCAATAACCGCACGGGGCATGCGCAGGTGGTGGTCGGTAGCTTTGACAGTTTCCTGCAGGGCAAAGTGAAAAGCTCCAGTGTTGTGGAGAGCGTCGATCCGACCACGCACCGCAACAACGCGGATCGATACTATCGCACCAATGAAATCAACGGCTATGTGCAGGACAAGTGGCAGGCACTGACCAACCTCAGCATTACGGCCGGTGTGCGTTACGACTACCACGGCGGCATGACGGAAAAGTATGGGGACATGTTCAACTTCGATCCGGCCCTGTACGACGTGACTGGTACGACCACGACTGGCTTCAACGTTGTGAATTCCGGATTCGTGATTGCAGGAAACAACAAGCAGAACCCGACGCAGGGTGTTTCCCCGTCGACCCTGGATGGACGCCAGTGGGGAATCTCGCCCCGTGTCGGCTTCGCTTATTCTCCCAAGGCCCACCACGGCAATCTTGTGATCAGCGGCGGCGCAGGCCTCTACTACGATCGAGGGGAGTTATTCACTTATCTCTCGCAGCCCGCCGGCAGTTCGATCGGCGGTCCTTTTGGCGTGACGGAGTCTTCGCCGTTAGTGAGCCTCGCCACCGGCAATTCTGATTCGGGTCTCACGCTGGAGAACCCCATGGGAAACCTGGCGTTCTCGGCGCCTCCACAGGGCAGCTACGTTGCGCCAAGCTCAAACCCGGGCGTTATCAATCAAGCATTGCAGGCACAGTTGAACCAGATGACCGGAGCGCCCGCGTCTGGGTACTACGCGCAATATGGCAAGAACTGCAGCGGCCTGCAAGCCCAGGAGGGATACTTCCTCTGCACCACGCCGCTCAACTTCGGCGTGTATGACAAGAACAACGTGCTGCCGTACACCATCAACTACACCCTGAATGTGCAATGGCAGCCAGCCAGCACCCTGGCAATCTCCGTTGGGTTTACGGGCAACGGAGGCCGCCATTCGGTGATCCCGATTCCAATCAATGAGCCGGGCATCGCGACGCCGACCAATCCGATCTGGGGCGAGACTTCAAGCTACGGTATGGAGGTCATGAACCAGAACAAGGATAGTGGTGCGCCCGACTATGACTATCTCCCGATTGCGGTTGAGCCGTGGGCCACGTTTGACGCCGGCAATACCGACTTCAGGACGCCGTATGTCGGGTTCAGCCCAAATGCCGCGGACTTCAAGACGGTGGGGGTTTCGGCCTATGATGCCCTGGAAACGCACATCGAAAAGCGGCTTTCGCATCACTTCCAGTTCGGAGGCAGCTATACCTGGAGCCATTCGCTGGATGAACAGAGCGATATCGGTCTGTTCTTTACCGGCGACAACCCGAATAAGCTCCACGATTCGTGGGCATCTTCGGACTTCGACCGCAAACATGTATTTAGCGCCAATTTCCAGATTGACGTGCCCAATGCGACGAAGGAACACACGTTTGCGTCCTACTTAACCAACGACTGGCACCTGACTGGAATCGGCGTTCTGCAAAGCGGCGAACCGTGGTCTCTGTATGAGTTCTACGGTGCGGTGGGCAGCATCAATTTTGGAAACTTTCCAACGTTGATGAACCCGGTTCTCGGCATCAAGGATCCTTCGCACCCGAAGACGGCGCTGACCGGCAACTCGGGACGGTTCCGTGATTCCAGCGGGAACTACATTGCATACATCGATCCGAGCCAGATCGCCATCAGCTACCTTGCGCCGGGCACCAATGGCATTCCGGTTTCCACGGGCACCGATCCGTCGGATATCTACCAAACGGCATTCAACGTGGGGCAGCGCAATATCTTCAGGCAGGATGCTCAGAAGCGTCTTGATCTTTCCGTGCGCAAGAGCTTCAAAATCAGTGAAAGGGTCAGCATTCAGTACGAACTCAACGCCTTCAACGTGACCAACACTACGAGCCCCGACATTCCGCAGGATCAGGCGCAGATTCGCCAGAACAACGGATGTTCCGCAACTGCGATCGCCGCCTTTGGCGGTGGGAACAACTGCGGCCAGTATCGCAGCTTTCTCGGTTACGGCCAGATTGTGACGTCGGCCAAACCAACGGATCAACAGTCGGCCCTGGCCAACTTGGACCAGGTGCCGTTCGCAACCGGAACGGGAAAGTCGACGCAGCTTCCCTTGACGCTGGGCAACGGCGACTCCTACTGCAACGCCAATGTCTACATTTCGGGTACAACGAGTTGCCCGAATAATGCTGCCAACTTTGGCTCCGTTACCGGGGCGATCGGCGGTTCCCGCGCATTCACAATGGGGTTCCACATCACTTACTAACAACTCAAAAAATGTAACTGCAAACTCGAGCGGGAGCCTTCTTGGTTCCCGCTCTTCGTTTTTTGCCCGAATAAGCCTCAGTGACGCCGCTAACGGCGACTCCGCGGTCGGAACAGCCGAGGGAGTTGCCGAGTTCGAGAAGAACCGGGAAATTCAAGCTGACATCCGCCTTTCGCTGCAAATTCATAATTTGAAAAGGAAAAGTTGCACTATTTTCGTTGCTCTTTTTCATAACCTCAGATACAGTTTGATTTCCCCCAGATAGAAACTAAGCGACATGAGGTGCACTTATGATGTGTCCCAAGTGCGGGTCGAGCTGTCTTTCGACGATCCCAGCGGAGATTCGTCTTTATCGCAATAGCCCTAGAACGTTGAGTCACCCTCCGATGACTCCCTCGCCCGACATCCAGGTTTGTTTGGACTGCGGCTGGTCGGAGTTCTCGATCCCACAGGCTTGGCTCGCTGCGGGTTGGTTGCGTCCCCTTCGGCCGCAACCCGTGCAGACTTATCCTAGGCATGCAGAATTGAATGTAACGGCGATAGCTTCTTGAATTAGCCGGATCGGCGCCTTACATTAAATGGATAAAAAACACCTCGGGCTCTCCACGCAGGGCGTTACACCTCCAGTTCTCGCATTCATAAGCAACAAGAAGCCCCCAGCTAAGGCTGGGGGCTTTTCGGTATTTGCGCCGAAGGCGCGATTGCCTGGACGGCCAGTCCTAGTACATGCCATCCATGCCGCCGCCATGGCCGCCGCCTGCCGGAGCAGCCTTCTGCTCGGGAATCTCGACAACCAATGCTTCGGTGGTGAGCAACAGACCCGCGATCGAAGCCGCATTCTGCAACGCGGTCCGTGTAACCTTGGTTGGGTCGATGACGCCGGCCTTCACCAGATTCTCGAATACGCCAGTTGCGGCGTTGTAGCCGTAGTGCTGGTCCTTCGATTCGAGCACCTTTGCCACCACAACTGCGCCCTCTTCGCCGGCATTGGCAACAATCTGCCGCAGCGGCTCTTCGAGCGAGCGGAGCACAATCTGTGCACCGATCTTCTCGTCGCCTTCGAGCTTCTTGATCAGCTCTTGGACCGCCGGGATTGCGCGAACCAGGGCCACGCCGCCGCCCGGGACGATGCCTTCCTCGACTGCCGCACGGGTGGCATGGAGCGCATCCTCAACGCGAGCCTTCTTCTCCTTCAGCTCGGTCTCGGTCGCAGCGCCCACCTTGATGATGGCAACACCGCCCACCAGCTTGGCCAGCCGCTCCTGCAGCTTTTCCTTGTCGTAGTCGGAAGTGGACTTCTCGATCTGCGAACGGATCTCCTTTACGCGACCTTCGATGTCGCCCGACTTGCCGGCGCCGTCGACGATCGTCGTGTTGTCCTTGTCGATGGTGATGCGCTTGGCACGGCCCAGATCCTCGAGCTTCACGCCTTCCAGCTTGATGCCCAGATCTTCGGTGATGGCTTTGCCGCCGGTGAGAATTGCGATGTCGCCCAGAATCGACTTCCGCCGATCGCCAAATCCAGGAGCCTTCACGGCTGCTACATTCAGGGTGCCGCGCAGCTTGTTCACAACCAGGGTCGCCAGGGCCTCGCCCTCAACGTCCTCGGCAATAATCAGGAGGGGCTTGCCGCCACGAGCAACCTGCTCGAGCAAAGGAAGCAGATCCTTCATCGCGCTGATCTTTTTTTCGTAGATCAGAATGTACGGATCCTCGAGAACCGCTTCCAGGCGCTCCGTGTCTGTCACGAAGTAGGGGCTCAGATAGCCGCGGTCAAACTGCATGCCGTCGACTGTCTCGAGACCGGTGTGCATGGTCTTCGACTCTTCAATCGTGATGACGCCGTCCTTGCCCACAACCTTCACCGCGTGCGCAATGATGTCGCCAATCTCCTGGTCGCCGTTGGCCGAAATCGCACCAACCTGCGCCACCGAGCCCTCGTCCACAGGTTTGGAAAGTTTGCCAAGAGCGCCGCCCTCGGTCCACTTGCCATCCTTATCGCGTGTGCCGATGATCGTGACCACAGCCTTGTCGATACCACGCTTCAATGCCGTCGGATTCGCGCCGGCCGCCACGGTCTTCACGCCTTCGCGGAAGATTGCCTGGGCCAACACGGTTGCGGTAGTGGTCCCGTCGCCGGCAACATCGCTGGTCTTCGAAGCAACTTCGCGCACCAGTTGTGCGCCCACGTTTTCAAGCGGGTCCTTCAGGTCGATTTCCTTGGCCACCGTCACGCCGTCCTTGGTGATGGTGGGTGAGCCAAATTTCTTCTCAATTACGACGTTCCGGCCCTTGGGGCCGAGCGTCGCCTTCACAGCGTCGGCCAGAATATTCACGCCGCGCAGGATCGCTTGACGGGAGTCCTCACCGTGCAGAATTTGCTTTGCCATTCTCAACTCTCCTAGTTCACAGTTCTTAATTCGTAGTTCTCAGTCGGGAATTCGTGCCGCCAGCTTCACAGTATTTCAGGGTCACTCAAACAACCTGTGAACCGTGAATTAAGGACTGTGAACCAGCGCGCGAAGCGTTCGTTACTTCTTGACGATGCCGAGGACTTCTTCCTCACGCATGATCAGAAACTCCACGCCGTCGAGCTTGATCTCGGTGCCGGAGTACTTGCCAAACAGGATCTTGTCGCCCGCCTTGACGTCGAGAGGGAAGACCTTGCCCTCGTCGTTCGATTTGCCCTTGCCTACGGAGATTACTTCGCCTTCCTGAGGCTTCTCCTTGGCGCTGTCGGGAATGATGATGCCACCGCGGACGGTTTCGCCCTCTTCCAGACGGCGGACGAGGATCCTGTCATGCAGCGGTGTGAAGGTAGTCGTAACTGTTGTTGCTGCCATAACTTTGCTTCTCCTTCAGGCGCGGTCAGGGTTAAGCCCCAGCCGCGGATTTCTGGTGTTTTGTTTGGAAAATGGTGCCGAATCTCCGGCGCATGGCTCCTATCAGATCGGCGTGCCACGCGGTGCGGCAGTCCAGCCAGCAGTGTGCTAGCAGTCCCGCCCTCCAATTGCTAAGGATAGGCAAGCCAAATAGGAGTTGTCAAGCGGAAAAGGTGAAGATTGAGTGAATCTGGCTCACATCTTCACAGCGAAAGAGCATCACCCTCCAACCGTCCAAATGAGCCCGTAGTTGCTCGGGACCGCGATCGTCTGCGCCGCTCCTGCCACTACGCTGTTCAGATTCTGCGTTCCTTCGATCTGCTCAACGTAATTACCCGCGATTGGAAAAACAAAGCTTGTGGTCTGCGGTTGGTCGGTGAAGTTGACCACAACAAGGCTGAATGTATTGCCTCGCTGCCGCAGAATCGTTATAGAAATAGTGCTGACCATCAGTGAACTGCGCTCCACTGCGACGGATCTTCGTCAGCTTGCGCACTAAGCGAATAATTGGTTGACCATCGTTGTCATAGAAATAATTCCAGCACACCGGTCGATACACCATCACATGCCCATAGCCTGAGTCGGGAATCCAGTAGTTTTCACAGAACTCCTGCCCCTCGGCGAGAAGTGGGGTTCCCTTCGCCGTCAGCAGTGCAATCAGATAGGGCTGTAACTTTGGTCATTTAACGTCGCGGTCCCCTTGCTGCAGCAATGTGTCGGCTGGTGAGTTATCGACCTGCACTGTTCCGAAGTTGCAGATGAACCGCTGATGGTCGTGGTTGTCGATGTATTGCAGTCCGGTCTTGGGCAGCGTATCGCCGTTGGCCGTCACCGACTCCGGATAACCGTTCAGCCCGAGTTGTAATCCTAGCTGTGTGATGGCGCCAGCATTGCCCGCCGCACAACTCGCGGCAGCTCCGAGCGTGCCATCCTGCCAGGTGCCTGTGCTATAGCTGCTATTCAGAATCTGTGGAGGATTGGGTAGATACTCCGCGATCTGGATAAGGTTGATATTGCAGGCTCCATCGAAAAACCGTTGATAATGATCCGTCGCTGCGGCCTTCGACTTTACATACTGATAGGTCGAATAAACCAGGTTGGCGTGTCCCGACCCGGTCGCTCCATCCCAATACTCCGGCACATCGTCGAAGCGGAATCCATCAACGTGAAATGTATCGAGCCAGAACTGGTTCACTGAGTAAAAGTAGTCCTGCGTAAGTTGCTTCGAGAAGTCGTTCAGGGGCCCGTAGTCTCCGGTACTCCCATTGAATGGATTGGCCAGGTCACCTTGCAGGGCGCCGTAAAGCTGGGTGTATGCAACGTCGCCGCCTGTGTGTCCATAGACGGAATCAACAATCACTGCAATGCCGTTCTGATGACAAACATCCACGAAGTGCTGAAAATCGGAGGTCTTCCCAAATCGCTCGGCAATGCAGAAATAGCCGATCGGATCATAGCCCCAATCGATCGTGTCCAGCACATTAGAAACTGGCATCACCTCGATGCAGTTGATTCCCAGGTCCGCCAGGTAGGGAATTTGATGGATGGTTCGAGTAAGGTCGCCTCGAAGCTCGCTGATCATCAATTCATAAATGATCGCGTTCTTGAGCGGCGGCGTCTTCCACTGAGTTTCGTTAGCCGAAAATGTGTACGGCACGCTGCCAACCGTGATCGCTGAAAGCCGCCCCACACCCACTTCGCGCGAGAACGGATCGATGATGAAATCGATATCGCCGCGTATGGGGCTGTGAATCAGATACCTATAGACATAGCGTCCAGTTTGCCCGAACTCGGAAGACCCCGGCGGCGGTGCCGCCGTGCTCAGATCGATCTGGCCGGACCAGTAATCACCATACGTTGCATCGACGGAGTGGTTCTGCGGAACCAACGCCTGGCTGTACGGCCTGAATATACTGATCCGTCTCGTGAATGATTTTCACCGAAACGGCATATCCAGTGGATGCGTCGACTCCAGGCAGGAAAACTCCGAACTGGATTACCTTGGGCGACACTTCCTGTGCGCCCAGTTTTGTCATGGGGAGATAGTTCATCGGGCCTCCAGAAAGAGCGCTGAGCCTACCCAGCCGGTCAGCTACTATAACGCGATAATCGCGGTAAGCCCTTCTGGCGTCTGTTGAAATCTCGAGGATCAGGCTTATTAGAAGAGATATCTATCGATGAATTCTCAACCCTCGGCCTCGTCAAGTGTGGTTCAACTCAAGCCGGCAATTCGAGTCTCTCTTGCATTTCCATTGCCTCCCTCTTTCGAATACGTGGGCGAGCGAAGCAATTCGCAGTTTTGGGTCCAGCTGGGCTCGCAGCGAACAAACAGACCTTAGCGACACCCGCTAAAACAAGGATCAGTCTTCTCGTTTGTTTACATTGTTCTTCTTCGCGTCGCCAGTCTCTTTTTCCGGATCGGAGCCAGTGGAATCCGCGACATCAACGGTTCCCAGCGAATCGTTCACTACGCCATCGTCCACTTTCTCTTCAGTGTCCACAAATCCACCTGGTTGCGTATGCGTAGGTTTCGTTTTCGAAGTCATCAGACCCCCAACGCGGTTGGATGCGTCTCACGCACGAGGCGGAAGGCCGGGGAGGTTCTCACGTTCGCGAATTCGCCGCGAAGGTTCAGAAATGTTCCAAGAATTCAACGAACTAAGTGTGGCGGAGAGGGGGAGATTCGAACTCCCGATAGCCTTTCGACTATGCCTGATTTCGAGTCAGGTGCATTCAACCGGGCTCTGCCACCTCTCCGTTATGTTTTCAACAACTTACAGCTATTGTTTGCCGGTTTAATTGGCTGGTGCCGGTTCTGGTACCGGTTGCGCTGTCACCGGTCTATCGACAGCCGACGCGGTGTGCGATGGTGCAAGGTGAGTGTATCTGTGCGTCATCTGTGCCGTTCTATGACCCAAGAGTTCTCCCACGGTGCGAAGATCGACACCGGTCATGACAAGTCTACTGGCGAAGGTATGCCGGTTGCAATGCCACGTGTAGTCCGTGAGACCGGCCCGCGTTACAGCATCTTTGAACCATCCGCGTGCGCCTTGTACAGCCTCTCCAGCGCGTCCGGGGAACACGGTCACGGGCTGGGCTTGTAAGTGCCTGTGAGTTTCTTCTCTGCGGCGCTGGTGCGTCTCATGGTGAATGACTTCCTTTGCGGGTGGGTTCAGATCGATTTGGCGTCGATTTCGCTTGATTCTGGGCAGGTTTCGAGGTATTCTTGATGATAGAAAACCCTTGAAATCAGCAGGTTGTCTACCGGTAACCAAATGGTTACATTTCTGCTTTTTGAGTAAAAGCATCGCACGATGGCATCGGTGGATGGACGTCGTTCCGGTGGCATCAAACCCTCCAAACTCGATGGACCCGGTATCCCCTTCATTCTATTGGAGTTCTCACAGACTGTTTCCAACGCCGGTGACAACCTGTCATCAACACATCAACCGTCTACGCTGTCAGGACAGTTGAGCGCCAGCGCCCATCTGCACTCTGTACCTATGATGTGTTGGTCTCTGAGGTGTCTTCGCCGCTGGCGGCGTAGATGATGCTTGGCGCCAGGCGCTATGGATGAGTTCCGCTGGCGGAACAGATGTGAACCTTTGTCTCTGCCCATGGGTGAACGGGTGTGTTGAGTTGCGCGGGTCACTGACTTTTGTCTGAGGTGCTGATGCACACTATGCACAATCGTGATTCAGGATCGATTCGCAGGATGCCCGCTGGTGAGCCTGTACGCCCGAGGTGGCGACAGGAATGCGCCGCTGCCCTCCAGTCGGTTTACAATCTTGTCGCCATACGTTCCTCGCGTTGCCATGAGGAAGTCGAAGTGATGCAATGGTGGTTGCCGATTGATTGCTCCGGTCGATCCAGCCGACGAGAGGGATGAGATTTGCACACAGGCCATTCACAGATCCACTCGAAATCGCGATATCATTCGTCACGCTTCCTTTTAGCGGAGGGGCAATGGGGATGTCGGAGCTGACGTTCAACGGCAATGACCACACGATCACCCTCAGAGACAGAAATGGTCAGGTCGTCGGAACATGGGAAGCCAACAACCGCACTGCCTCAACAGCTACACTTCCGTATGTACGAAACGGAAACTACCAGGTTCAGGATCGACACCAACCCCACACGCATGGAGCAAGAGAAGACACTGCCGACGGCGAGTATGGATCACACGGCATCATCCGATTTAATGTGAACGGACACGACGGTGTTGGAATTCATTCAGGACGAAACAACACGCCTGACAGGACGCCGCAACAGGGAACCGGCACCGACCATGTGACAAACGGATGCATACGCACCACGGACGAAGCCATGCGCGCCATATCGGAGACGATGCAACAGGACCCGCTGCTGACTGTCCACGTCGAGCACAATCGAAACCAGAGGTGAACAGAATGCGTGTCTTGATGCTGTTCCTTCTCCTCTCTCCTACGCCGGTCATGTCTGACCACCTGCCTCAGGACCTCCTCGCAAAAGGAGAAGCAGAGAAAACTCTTTGCGGTATCGATGTGAACAAATCTCATGCCTCTGATCTGCTGGCGCGGTTCGGCAAGCCCATCACCTACGAAAAGTACCCCGCTACCAAGGATGCCGCCGAGATCACTTGGAATCGCGGTGGGTCACGCATCCACGTTTATGTGAACATCGACAACGTCACTTACGGCGTTGAGATTAGTGGTTCCCCAGCCTCTGACGCCACAACCGGCCGCGGACTGAGCTTGGGTCAAACCCTAGCCGATTTGAAGCGTGTCTACGGAGGCCGATTCGAGCACAACGGTTCCAAGATCACCATTCAGTGGCAGGATGGTACCGAGCTGCGTGCTACGCTGCTCAAAGGTCGGATCTCCCGACTTATGCTCGTCGCTCCAGTGGAATAACCGGATATTCGGGACCTTGTTCCCCGACATGACTATTTTCGCCACAGGCAAGCCGAAAAGGTAAGTCTGGTCCGTACGCGTTGCGCCCATCCCACCAGCGATTTTTGAAACTTGAAGAGACGGCTGCCCTTGATTAGAAGGCAGCCACAACGCGGCATCCAAAGGTAAAATCCATCACCGGCGTCAAACTGAAAAAAGGTTGGGGCCAGTGTGGCGGCACTGACCCCCGTTCGCTGCAAGCTGAAGAGACCTTTTGTCGGAAGGGATCGCGACAGAAGGAACTCGCAACGAATGTTGAACTCTTGGAACTGTTGGCAGGCACAACGCCAGCGGGCACTGCGATCACGTTTACGGAGGTGGCTGCTATATCTTGAAACGTGTGCCTGCCCTTGGAATGTTGAAGACACCCCAAGATCAAACCATCACGCGGCTGTCTGCTCCTTTGTCGGTGTGTCAAACAACGACTTGATTTCACTTGCATCGAGTTCTGCTTCTGCCGCCGCTACGTCGTAGAAGGAAAACCATATCCGTTTCGCCAAGTCACTAAAAATGTCGACCGTGGGGAACCGCTTGGACAGTTCGTCGTATCCGTGGTCGAGAATCTCAATTGTGCCATTCAGGAATTTGGTGACCCGCACCTCGTCACGCGTCCACGGCTTGCCTGCAATCTTCTTATAGTCGAGTGCTGCAACGTGCCGGTGTGCGAGCAACAGGGCCATTCCCCGAAAGACGCGCAATTGGTCGAAGTGTTTGGCGTCGCCAGGTTCACCATGAGATAGACGAGTCCTTTCCCGAACGACAGCATTCAACACTTGACGCAGCTTATTCGCGAACGATGGATCAAGGTCTGGAGTCAAATGGAGTGCCAGTTCAAAAGTGAACTCGTTGAGCATTCTCAGGAACCGAGCCGAGCGATATTTCTTGTCTAGAAGTTTTGAAGCAGTATTTTCCTGATGAGGCACCGGTTGATGCTCCTTTCGAGGGTGATGATGTGATGTTGAAAGCTGGTAGGTGGGACTGGGGAAGGAAAGTTTTTCTACCCTTACAATCTAACCAACGGAAAAAAGAGGTCAAATGTACGCTCGGTCCAATATTTATTTTCGTTCAACCAATGGCCGGGTGGACATGCACAGAGTGCACCGGATGCATGCACACTATGCATGTCGCGGCTATCCGCGCCGGGTTGCCACCCTGTCGCGAAAGTCGAAGGGTCGCGCACACTCAATATCTGTTGACTTAACGGTTGCCAAAGAACGCTGTTACCAAGAGACTATAACCAGAGAATAAACATCAACTATCCACACTGAAACAAGAGAAGTAGAGGAGTCAAAGACTTTCTACTTGAAAAACAAGGGCAGAAAAAAAGTAGTTGCAAACTGTGGATGCGCCAAGATTTATTTTTCGCACGAATATGCTCTATCTATCTGAGCATCCATAGTTTGAGTCACTTTTGCGAGTGCGGCATTATCCGCATTTCTTGCACGATTTTTGCATAAGATGCGGATAGTTCCGCATGGCCTATTTATCCGCATTTCTTCATCTAGACCGTCTATAGGTAGTGTTAAGGTCCGTTGCCTGGATCAAGGCTCGATCCACTCAGACCAACTTGACGCAGGCTCGATCAAGATGTCGACGACGGGCTGATTGTCGAACGGCTCTTTCGTTTTGGGATCGAGCAATGTGTAGACCCATTCTGTACCGCTGCGTTCCGTCGTGAGTATAAAGGCCGTTGCGAGGGTAAGAGTCACATCTAACAAAACTCTTCGACTCTGCGCATTTATTTGTGCCCTGGCAATCTTACTGATGTTAGTGGGTCGAGGTTTGGGACTTTGGGTCGCAAACGGTCAAGCTGAGTTGCGTGTAACTGAAATTTGCCTTATTCTTCTGGTCGTCCTTTTGGCCGAGGAAATAAAAGCCGATGTCTTAGATTGGGTTTTCTATTTCAAGAATAAGAACGATCTGAAATGACCATGCGACAGGTCCGGCATACCTGCCGATCTCGGATGTGATCGACTGGACCTATACAGGGTACCTTCTTCATCCAAGCCCGTGTGATCACGTGCCAGCCGGACGGCTGCAATGATGGGCGCTGCGATGGATTACAGTCGGCGTAGACTTGCGCATGGGAGAAGACGCACATCTCGTCGCTGCCACAGACCGCAAGGGAGGATTCTCGGGCTACTACAAATGTTCGCTGTGCGATGCGACGTTTCGTCCAAATCTTGATAATCGTCAGGAGATGATGATTTTCTTCGCTCGCCATGTTGAGCAGTTGCACCCTTCCCAAAAAGCGAGCAGCGAAAAACCAAACTGACCCGCTATTCACCCTTGACCCGTTCGGGCACTCTTCGGAACACGCGGTTGAACACTTCAATCCGCCTTCACCGGCTTACCGGCGCACAGGTTCGCAATCTCTTTCTTCGTTGCGTGTCGCCTCGCCTCTATGATGTACACCCATTCGATGGTCGCAGGATCGAGACCAACGAATGGGTGTGGCGACTTGATTGGATAGCGTTCCGCCGATGATCTGCACATTGAAATGAGGTGGTGGAAGGGGCATAGCAGCATTTTAGCTGCGAACGACTGATTGTCATCTGGTGCCAGCCTGACGGCGGCAATGACGGCCTATAATCAGCCCACTATGGATGCAAACGAATTCCGAACAGCGGTCCGCCACCTTGCAACCTTTGCAGAAGACCTCTGGATGCAGAATGAGTTTCACAAGGGCTACATTCTCCAA
>Ga0182024_10007127_pt1 | contig 24211 bp, 20 predicted proteins | sample P32metaG_FD_120480 | JGI IMG/M metagenome (GOLD analysis project Ga0182024, IMG submission 120480) | Permafrost microbial communities from Stordalen Mire, Sweden - P3-2 metaG (Illumina Assembly) | ecosystem: Environmental > Terrestrial > Soil > Wetlands > Permafrost | place: Sweden: Stordalen...
AGCGCGTTGTAGCGACCATGCGCGGCGGGGCCCAGCTCGAGCTCGAGCAGGTGGTGGAGACGCCGCTCCGGGTCGGAAAGTGGCTCGGGTACCTGCTCGCCCAGAGCCCGCAGGCGACGCGACGCGATCGACACCAGCAGCGAGGGAACGGTGACTTGACCGGCGGCAAGCGAGGCGAGGCCTTCCGCGACCAGAGCGTCGCCTGGGAACCGGCTTCGTGGGGTGCCGACAACGGCCACGGCATAAGGGTACGACCCACACCGCGTACGCTCTGCGCATGCAGGTGCGGGTTCGTCTGTTCGCGATGCTGCGCGAGCGTGCTGGTACTGACAGCTTGACGCTCGAATTGCCAGACGGCGCGAGCGTCGGCGACGCGCTGGACGAGCTGCGCTGGCTTACGGGAGACCTGCGCACGGTGCTGGCCGTCAACCGCGATTACGCCTCCGTGGAGACGCTGCTGCGGGCCGATGACGAGCTTGCGCTGATCCCGCCCGTGTCCGGCGGGGCGGCCGATTCGAGGCTGCATGTGCGGATCAGCACTGAGCCGCTGTCGCAGGATGTGCTCGTCGCGGCCGTGAGCGATCCGCGTGCAGGCGCGATCGTGACCTTCCTCGGCGTGACTCGCGAGGTGCCGGCGCTGGAGTACGAGGCCTACGCCGAGATGGCGGCAGCCAAGATCGAGGAGATCGCGGCGGCGGCCGCGGAGCGGCATGGGCTCTGCGCGGTCGCGGTCGAGCACCGGATCGGGACCGTTCCGCTGTCGCAGTCCTCGGTGGTGATCGCGGTGTCCGCGCCCCACCGCGCCGAGGCGTTCGCGGGCGCCCGGGAGATCATCGACGTGCTCAAGGCCGAAGTTCCGATCTGGAAGCAGGAGGAGGGCGCGTGGGCTGCGGGCTCTGCTCCCGCGCAGAGGCCCGCGGCCGAAGGTGGCGCACCGAGCTGAACCGCGTCCGGGCGGAGGCCACGCTCGATGCGGAGGCACCGGACCATCGACGGCCTCGTCGGATAGATTGCGGCAATGCCTACCTCTCTCGTGACCGGCGGCGCCGGCTTCCTGGGCTCGCACCTGTGCGACGCGCTGCTGGCGAAGGGCCACCGCGTGATCTGCGTCGACAACCTGGAGACGGGCTCGTTGAACAACATCGAGCACCTTCGCGGGGACGAGTTCGTCCACGTCAACGTCGACATCATCGGGCCGTACTTCATCGACGAGCCCGTTGACTTCGTTTATCACTTCGCCTCGCCGGCCTCGCCGATCGACTACTTGCGGATCCCGCTTCAGACGCTGAAGGTCGGCTCCTACGGGACCCACAACACGCTCGGCCTCGCGAAGCGCCACCGCGCCCGCTTCCTGACCGCATCGACCAGCGAGGTCTATGGCGATCCGCAGGTGCATCCGCAGCCGGAGAGCTACTGGGGTCACGTGAACCCGATCGGTCCGCGCGGGGTGTACGACGAGGCCAAACGCTTCTCCGAGGCGTTGACTATGGCGTATCACCGTCAGCAGGGCGTCGATACTGCAATCGTGCGGATCTTCAACACTTATGGTCCTAGGATGCGCGCACGGGACGGCAGGGCGATCCCCACCTTTCTGCGCCAGGCCCTGCAGGACCAGCCGATCACCATCTTCGGCGACGGGTCGCAGACACGGTCCTTCTGTTATGTGGAGGATCTGGTGCGCGGGATCATCCTGCTGGCCGAGTCCGGCCACCACGACCCGGTGAACGTCGGCAACCCCAACGAGTTCACGCTGTTGGAGCTGGCGCAGCAGGTGATCGAGATCACCGGCTCGCAGTCACCGATCGTGTTCGAGGAGCTGCCGACTGACGACCCGCAGGTGCGCCAGCCGGACATCGCGAAGGCACGCGAGCTGCTGAGCTGGGAGCCGACCGTCGAGCTGCGCGAGGGCCTTCAGCGCACGCTCGATAGCGCTGGGCGTGAGGCGCTAATTGGTATGCGTTACTGACGCGGGCGCCGCGCGACGAGCGAGCCACGTGGAGCCAGCCAATCCGTCCGCTGGCCCGTGACCGCAGCGATCCTGTCGTAGTCCTCGTCGTAATGCAGGACCGCCACGCCGGCGGCCTCGGCGGCCGCCGCGATGAGCAGGTCCGCGTGCCGAACGGAGCGCTGGTGAAGTCCTCCGATGGACGCCAGCTTGCCGTACACCTCAAGGGCGCGATTCCACTGCTTCACGCCCACCGGACAGTCCGGAAGCGCGTCCAGATCGGCGCTGAGCGTGTCGAACTCAGTCGCGTTTCGGGCGCTGTAGAGCAGCTCCAGCTTCACCATCGGGCAGGTTCCGATCTCGCCCGTGATAACTGCGTCGTCGAACGAGGTGCGAAGCTCGCCGCCGAGGGCGCGGGTCCAGACCCACGCGCTCGTATCCGCAAACCTCACCTGACGTGCGTGCGCGGCTCGCGCAGCCCGTCGAGCACTCCCGGCGTCAGATCCACGAAATCACGGCCCGCCAGGCGCTCACGAGCAGTTCTGTCGATGACTGAACGGAGAGCAGCGTGGACGGTGTCAGTGGTCCGAGTCGTGCCAAGAATGGACGCCGCCTCGTCAACGAGCTCGACGTCGAGGTTGATGTTCGTGCGCTTGGTCGTCGTAGATGGCACAGATCTCATGATACACCTCATATGGGCCGCCCCATACACCTGAGTGTCCACCCGCTAGTCTGCCGCCTCTATGCCTCCCACTGACCGCTTTGTCATCAGTTTCGCGGCCGAGCCGCCACAGCAGTCGCTGCCCTACGGCCGCTGGGCCGAGGAGCTGCGCGAACACTTCGTCGCCGCCTGCCAGGACATCGATGCCGGCGATGAGGAGATAGGCGAGCCCGGTGACATCCGCTGGTTCCCGGACCGCACGTTCTCGGGCCGCACCTACGTACCAGCCGTGGCGCGGACCGAGGCGGGTTATGAGCTGTTCGGTTTCGTGTCGTACGTGGACCCCGGCGACGACGCCGAGCCCGACCACTTCGAGGCGCGCGCCGACTTCACCGGTGACGTCGCCGAGGCGAATCCCGACTGGCAGCTGGACCTGAACGAGATGGTGCTCAGCACGTGGCGCGGCGAGGCCGGCCAGAGCGCCGAGATGACGCTCGTCTGGGGCATGCCACTGATGCCGGGAGGCGCGCTGGTGACCGCGGAACTCGCGGACCATGCCGTCGACCAGTGCACGCTGGCAGAGCAGCGGTTCACGCTGATCGCGCCCGATAATTACCGCGGCGACTACCTCGACCTGAAGCTCGGGGGCAAGCGCGGCAACCAGCTCGCGGTCGAATCGCTGTATGCCTCGGAAGAGGAAGAGGACGTCGCCGACGAGGGCGATGACGAGCCTGCCGCCTAGCCGCGGCGGCTACGCTGGGCGCGCGGCGCCCTCGTAGCTCAATGGATAGAGCACGCGCCTCCTAAGCGCGGGATGCAGGTTCGATTCCTGCCGGGGGCATGTTGGTGACGACCCTGAAGCCCGCGCAGCGGGCTCCAATGTCTCTACCTGCTCTTTATGCAGCCGCGTCCAGCACCCAACGTTCTGCGTTGTGATCGTGGATCTGGCGAAGCGTCGCCTCAAGGTCGTAGACGGGCTCCCAATCCGGATAGTCACGGCGGAAGGCGTCAAGGTCGGAAATCCACCACCTGTGGTCACCGATTCGTGCTTCGTCGGAGACTGTGTACTCGAGCGTCTTGCCGGAGATCTCCTCACACAGCTCGATCGCCTCGAGCACCGAGCAGTTGCTGAAGCGTCCTCCGCCCAGGTTGTAGACCGCCGCCTGGCTCGGAGCCGCGTGAAACGCGGCGAAGGCGGTCACCACGTCGTGCGCATGGATGTTGTCACGCACCTGTTTACCGTCATATCCGAAGACGGTGTACGGAATCCCGGAAACCGTCGCGCGCATCAAGTAGGCCAGAAACCCGTGGAGCTGTGCGCCGGCGTGGTTCGGTCCGGTCAGGCATCCGCCGCGGAAGCAGACGGTAGGCATGTGGAAATAACGACCGTACTCCTGGACCATGAGGTCAGCCGACGCCTTGGACACGCCGAACAGTGAGTGAGTCGAGTGATCGATTGACATCGTCGTGTCAACGCCGCCGTACCACCTGTGATCTGCGGGAAGTTCGAGTCGCTTCTCGGTGTCGACCAGTGGCAGGAAGTTGGGGGTGTCGCCATACACCTTGTTGGTCGACGTGAAGATGAATGGGGCGTCTGGAGTGTGCTTCCGAGTCGCCTCGAGCAGGTTCAGCGTGCCGAGCGCGTTGACGCCGAAGTCCGTGTGCGGCTCGCGGGCTGCCCAGTCATGCGAGGGCTGCGCCGCGGTGTGGATGATCAGCTCAACGGACCCGGAGTGCTCGGCGAAGACTCTGTCGACGCCGTCTGCGTCGCGGATGTCAACGTCGATGTCGATGAAGTTGTCGAACTCGCGTCGAAGCCTCTCGCTCGTATGCCGTGTCGACGCGTCAGGCCCGAAAAACTGCGCGCGCATGTCGTTCTCGATGCCGACTACGTCAAAGCCCGCCGCCGCGAAATAGCGGGTCGCCTCAGAGCCGATCAACCCGCCGGAACCGGTTATGACTGCTGTTGGCATCCGCCGCAATATAGAGGCTTGAAGGTTCTCTCGAACCGGGTGCCAAGGCGTCAGGCGGCGGGTGCGTCGGCGCGCCCGGATGCCTCAGACCCTGCCTCCGGGTCGGCGACGCCCGCCGGAACAAGCTGGTCGTGGCGCCGATAATCACCACGACTCAGATGGTGCTCGAGCCAGACCGAGAGGACGATGAAGGCGTAGCGGCTGCCCATCTCGTTCAGCCGCAGCTTCGAGACGCCGTGCTGACGGTTGGTCCACGTGATCGGCACCACGCCGTAGTTGTAGCCGCGAACGATCGCTTTGAGGGGTAGCTCCACGGTCAGGTTGAAGTGGGCCGAGAGCAGGGGTTGGACCTGGTCGATCACGTGCCGGCGATAAGCCTTGAAGGCGTTAGTTGTGTCGTTGAAGCCGTGCTGGAACAGGAGCCTGATCCCGAGGTTGACGATCCGGTTAAGCACTAGCTTGAACCGCGGATAGTCGTAGACGCGCCCGCCGCCCTGGCCGAAGCGCGTGCCAAACGCGCAGTCGTAACCCTGCTCGAGTAGACGGAAGTACAAAACCAGGTCCTGGGGCGAGTCGGATAGGTCGGCCATCATGATCGCCACCGCCTCACCGGTGTACAGATCGAGGCCGGACCGAACTGCGTACCCGAAGCCCGGCGGCCGATGCGATCGCTCGCAGCGAACAGTCGGATGCTTGGCACTGAGCGCGCGGACGAAATCGCCCGTCCCGTCGGTACTCGCGTCGTCGATCACGAGGACCTCGTGCTCGATGCCGTTCTTCTCCAACTCAACGACGGTCGCAAGGACCGTCTCGACGACGGACTCGACCTCGTTGTGTGCCGGTATGACTACTGAAAGCTTCAGCAGAGTGCCTTCGCGATTGCCGTCTCGTTGTCGAGGACCCACCGGTATGTGTCAGTGAGTACCTCACGCGCGCCGGATTTGGGTCGCCAGTTAGTGACACCGAAGAGTTTGGAACAGTCGGAGAGGTATATCGGCACGTCACCAGGCCGAGTCTCACCGCTCACACGGACCTCCAAGCTGTTGCCCGTGAGGTCCGCGCAGATCGCGGTAGTCTCGCGTAGGGATAGGCTGCACTCACGACCACCGCCCACGTTGAGTGTGAGTCCGTCCCAGGTGTCGATCGACGCGAGCTGCTCCGCGATCAGGTCCGCGAGGTCGTCCACGTGGAGAAGGTCGCGAACCTGCTTGCCGCTACCACCAAACCCTATGTAGCTGAGCGGCCGCCTGAAGTGGTGTGCCAGCACCCAGTAAGTGAACACCCCCTGGTCGACCCTCCCCATCTGCCAAGGGCCTGCGACCACGCCGCAGCGATCGATCACGGCACGGAGCCCGTAGGTTGCCCGGTACTCCTCGATCAAGAGCTCAGCCGCGAGCTTGGTTGTGCCATACAAGGTGCGCGCCCCCGCAAGGGGCGCTGCCTCGCTGATACCGGCACCGGAGACGCCCAAGACATCCTGATCAGCGCTCAGCTCATATCGGGAGTCGTGTTCCTCGAGCCGCAGATTCTCCAAGATTCCCACCGGATACACGCGACTCGTGGATAGGAACACCATGAACGCCTCGTTGCGCCGAGCAAGCTCGAGACAGTTGTAGGCACCGACCAGGTTCGAGCCGATCAGATAGTCGGGGCTTCCGTCAGTCCCGGCGAGCACCGAGGGCTCAGCAGAACACTCCACGAGTGCATCGACGTCAGTGAGCCCGTCGAGATCTGCGAGCTCACGAACATCCGCGTGCACGAACTCGACACCGCCGTCTCGAAGTCTCGGGAGGTTGAGCTCGCTGCCGCGCCGCTTCAGATTGTCGACGGCGATCACGTGAGCAGAAGGATCGCGTCGAGCAAGGCTCACAGCCACGTTCGCCCCGATGAAGCCAGCACCACCGGTGACCACGATCCGTCTGCCCATGCGCTCGGCGACCGTAGCAGATGGCCGCAGACCACTCAGCCTCACGCAGCGCTCGGCGCGAGCTGCAGTCTCATTGCCGCCCAACACGGATCGCGAAGAATCGGTACGTGAGAGCGTCGTGCGACGATGGTTGCGGTCCGCTTCCCTTCGTCACCACGAAGGTGCTGGCCTCTGCCGTGACCGAGTAGGGATAGGGGTAGTCAACGCCGCCGCTAGTCAGCAGGGGAAGACCATCGCCTGCGGTGCCAGGGACCAACCGCAGCCAGGTTGAGCGGATGGTGATGGCGCGCTCAGCTGGTTTGAACAAGGCTCCCACCAGCGCCTCGAGACCACTCGGCTGCGTCCCCAAAATCTTGCCGATTACGAGCCACCGCGACCCGGGCGGAGTGGGGACGTGGATCGTCTGTCCCCAGGCCGCACGTATCGTCTCGATCGGTTTCGGTCTCGAGCAGCGGTCACTGGTACGTGCGAAGATCCCGTATTGCTCGTTGCGCAGTAGGGGCTTGTACCTGCAGAAGATCTGGAGCGCGGTTTTTGGCTCATCGAAACTGAGGAAGCGGTAGTCGATGCTCTGCCAACCCGCCTGCACGATCAGCCTTGAAGGCGCTCGACGCGAAGCGAGGAATTCCGCGTCCTTGTTGTCGAGCCAGGACGTGTACGCCGAGTAGCTCTGCAGCACAGGCAACGGCTGCCAGTTCAGCCTATAGGCCCAGACCACGGCGATCTCCTCCGGATAGATTGCCACTGTGTGCCCTCGCAAGAGCGCCAACGACCCGCGCGGCAACGGCTCAGCCTTGAGCACGTTCGAGCGCGTTTTCCGGACTAACTTCGAGCGGTCGCCGGGCGAGATCAGCTGATGGGCGTCGGAGACCATCGCCGAAACGCTGCCTGCAGGGTGGACGACTTGGGTAAAGGACGCACCGAGACTGGCCAGCGACACGCATACGGCCATCGCCAGGCCAATGAGGCCAAGCTTGCGGTAGCCCCAGCGAAGCCGAAACGCGAACAGACCTCCGACCATGGCTCCGAAAAAGATCGCCGCGTGCGAGCTGTCCGCACGCACGAACCCTTCCTTAAAGGCTGAGAACCAGAACAGGAGCCAGAGGAGAGTCACTCCCACACGTCTGCGTGTGACCATGTCCCGTGTGGCATGCCCAACTGCCCAAAGCCCGTACGCCCCAAGCACGAATGCAGCGGTGAGTGCCCACCCTATGCCTGACTGCGTGGCCGACATGGCCGCGGAGTAGCCGGATGTGATCTCATAGGAGACGCGAATGTAGCCCGGAAGAGCAGTCAAAGGCTGGTCCAGCGCAATCCACAACAGCGCGAGCACAACGACGAATCCAGCGCCCCCGGCAGCCGCACTCAGCGCTCGCCGACGACCTCTGTTCATGCTGAGCGCGTAGATCGCGACCATCACCACAGCGGTTGCCCCGAGTGAGACCTTCTCGAGCAGTTCGACTGCAGCGGCCCCGCCGGCAACCGCGCAGACGATGAGCTCGGTCCGAAGATCAAGTCGCGTGCGAGCCGCCCACACCAGTGCGATCAGCAGAATCGAAAGATCGGCGAATTCTGCGCTCGCGATTGCAACTCCCACGACCGCCAGAAGAAATCCTGCGAGAAGCCCGTACGTGCGGCGGGCCGCCTGGAGGATCGCCACCGAGAGCAGATACCTGACCAATATCGCGTTGAGAAGCGAGATCAGCGCCAGATCGCCATACCACGTTGTCATCCCGAGAGCGTTACCGACTGCCAGGAAACCGAGCGGGCCGTAGGTGAATATGACCTGGCTGCCGAAGGTCAGGTGGTAATGCAACGCCATCTCGAGGCCCGCTTGCCAGCTCGGATCAAGTCCCGGCCGGCCAACGAGCCTAAACCCCTGCCATGACATCGCTTCCACACACAACGGCAAGAGCAGCCAAAGAACTAGTGCTCTTCTGACGGCCTGGTAGTTCCGCGATGCGGGGAGCCGGTCCGTGTTTGGTTTACGCGCCGGGAAGCTGGCAGTCACGAGGATTGAGCGAGGGTATCTGGCGGCGCATCACGAAGAGGACGGCAAGCCAAACCCGCCTAAGTACGGTAGAACCACACGCCACCAAGCGACCTGCGCTTCAGTCCAATCGCTGCCAAGGCCTGCGGCCACTGCTGAGGCATTTCGGGTTCGACGATCACCGCGCCCACATGCCGACGGGCGAGAAACGAGCGCAGAGTTTGCGGATCCGGCTTGGCATTGCTGACCAGGGCGGGGAAAAGCGGGTCTGTCTGGTAATCCGCCGGATAGACCGGATTGATATAGCCGCCAGCCAAACGAAACCACATGTCCGTGTCGGCCTGCCAGAGCATGCCCTCCCCGAACTGACCGAACGGCAGAGTGAGCACGGTCTCCCCGCGCGTCAGGACACTTCGGTATTCGTGGGTCGTGAAGAACGGGGTGGGATATGACCACCCGCTCCAAAGGCCGGCACCGAGATTGGGTACCAGGAACGCGATGCCGATGGCTGCCAGCGCCCATTTCCCCAGGCCCCATAACCGGGCCCGTGGCTGCGCCAACCACATAGCGAGGATCACAGCGACAATCAGGAAGATGTAGACAGACAGGCGTATCGGGATCACGTCGGCTAAGAACCACCTGTCCAGCAGCTTCCAAGGAAGCGCAATCGTCTGGTAGCCCGCGATGTGCAGGTACGACCCGAGCGTCAGCACGGCGACGATCGCGAGGATCACGAACAGGATCCTCGTCAAGGGCAGGCGCCAGCGCGTGATCGTGTAGCGCGCGACGATCAGTGCGAGCGGCAAGCCCACATACGAGACCGTCTCGGCGTCGCTTCCGCTGAAGCCGGTCGATCGGGCAAGCGCGGCGAACGGCGAAAGGTGTGTGTATCCAAATCGGACGAGGTCCGGAGGCACGAGGAACCCGAGCAGATCGCTGCCATCGATGTCGCCGATGTTGGATCCGAACCTCACAATTCCGTGAAGCTCGTAGTAGATCATGGGACTAACTACGACCAGCGCCGCGACTCCCGCTACGAGGATCGGCTTGACCGTGCCTCTGATCTGCTCTCGTTTGGCGGGCTCAAGTACGAACGCCACGGCCAGGGCAACCGCTCCAAGCGCGACGAACGTGAGCGTGATCTCGCTCGCGGTCAAAAAGAGCGCGGCCAGGAGAATTGCCATCAAAACCATGAATCGCCGTTCGCCGATGCGCCCGTCGATCAGGCGGACTACCAGGTAGACCATGATTGGAATCGGGAAGATCAGCACGAGCTGCAGGTGACCTTCCAAGTGCCCCAGCATGTAGGTCGAGAAGCCGAACACGTAGCCGCCGAAGAGGCTCGCGACAAACTTGCCCGTGATGTAGCGGCACAGGAGGAAGGTGAAGAACGCCGCGAGCACCGGGCTCGCCAGCATCAGCACGTTGTAGGACACGAGCGGACCGAATGCGATCGTGAGCGGCATGGCGATGATCCCGGCCAGCGGGGCCAGCGTCGGACTGGTCGCCGCGAGATTGATCCGGTCCGGGGCGAACAGCGCGTGGGTAACAAACGGGTTCAACCCGTGCAGCAGCGCGTACGGCCACCAGGCGAGGCTCCACACGTTCGCCGTCGGATCGGGCCAGTCCTGCAGTCCGACGCTCGCGCTACCGAGATGGGGCAGCACGTGCACCCCGAAGTACCCGATCGTGATGGCCACGTAAACCGCGAGCGCGGCCATCGCCTGGTGGCGTCCCGACGCGAGCCAGGAACGAGCTGTGTCAAACGTCCGCGGGACGCGGTACGCGGTTGACGCCTGAGTCGTCATCGCGGGCAAATCGTAGTCTCGGCGCCGCGACCGTCGGTGCCGCCGGGGAGAGGCTTCACCGCTCGCCGAGCGTCAGCGGGTCGGTGGCCGCGGAGAAGAGGATCACTTAGTCGCAACGATGGCGTTGTGCGCAGCGAACCTCCGCAACCCGGGAGTGCCCTCGAACGTGCGCTCGAGCGCGGCGGCGAGGCGCATCGCCCTGGCCGGGGTGAAGTCCGGGACGGCGCCGAGTTGTTCGCTGAGCACGATCTGTCCGCCCGCGGCGCGCAGGCCACTGATGATCTCCGCTTCGGGGATCAGTCGCTCTGAACCATCGTCCTGGGGAACGCGCGCCATCAGCGACCCCCAGTAGGGGTTGCGGGGATTGTGGTCCCAAACGACCACCCGGCCGGAGGGCTTCACCACCCTGACCATCTCGGCAAGCGTCTGCCGAACCTCGTCGGGGTCCGCGATGTGGTGCATGGCCGCGACGGTGATCACGAGATCGAAGCTGTCGCCATCGAACGGCAGCGAGGTTCCGGAGGCGTGCACCGGGCGAACCAGCTGCGTCCTGGTCTCGAGGATCTCAAGCATTCCCTCGGATGGATCGACTCCGACCATGCGGTATCCGGAGCCGGCGAGTCGCTCGGCGAGCACCCCGGTCCCACAACCGACGTCGAGTCCGTCGCCGCGGGGGCAGTGCGCGAGCACGAACTGCGTCCGTTTTTGCAGGTAATGCTCGACGACGTGCGCGGGCAGGGACTCGTCGTAAACGGACGCGATCGAGTCAAAGTGTGAGCTGCTCACGGACCGCCTCATCGTTCGATGTGCCTTCTAAGACGAACGCCGGAGGTCGCCTGCGCAGCCGTGGGGAGGACCCCGCGGTGCGAAGCACCAGCCCAATCATCCGTAACCCCACGGACACTGCGGTCAGCCGGTTGCCGGTGACCGATGACCGCCCGACACGAGGGAGATAGTTGACCGGCACCTCGACGAACCGCGCGCCCGAGCTGATTGTGAGCAGCATTATCTCCGCGCCAGCGTGGCTTCCGCCGACCTTCATGCCGCTCGCGACGTGCCTCGCGGTATCTCTGCGCAGCAGCCGGTATGTGCAACCGACGTCGCTGAGATGACTTGTGTTCAACAGGACCTCCATCAGCTTCGCGACCGCCCAGTTACCCCAGCGCAAGAACCAATCCATGTTCGCGCCCTCCCACACCAGCTCCCAGGTGGTGCGTGTGCCGAAGACCGCGTCGCACTCCGTGCTGTACACGAGCAGCTTCTGGATATCGTCTGGCACGAACGTTCCGTCCGGCTCAGCCAGAACGATCAGATCGCCGGTGGCTTCGAGCAGTCCGCGGCGGCTCGCGTGTCCGTACCCCTGCCGGGGCTCCTTGACCAGGCGCGCTGAGGTCTTGCGAACCTCCTCTTCCGTTCCCGATTGCGCGTTGTTGTCGACCACGAGCACCTCATCGACGACGCCCGTGGCAACGAAACCCTCGATGACAGCTCGGATCGAGTCGCGCTCGGCATAGGTCATGAGCACGACCGACACTGTCTTTCCGTTCCACACGCGCTGCCATTCTAGTGGGGTTCGAGAGAGCGCCGCGTCGCCGCGTCGCCACACGGCGACACGTCATTTCGCGTCAACCGGGTTCAGTCCGGCTGCGCCCGACCTCGGCAATGATGCCGTTTGTTGCGCTCAGGCCGGAACCCGGAGCACGCTCAGCGAACGAGCCGTTTGAGCCGAACTCGGGTGGGATTACTCGATCCCGGCATCCCGGCCGGAGAGCATCGTCACCCTGCGCGAGGACGATGCCCCGAGCGAGCCGCCCGCCATCGCAGCGAGTTGCTCGCCGATGATTCCGGTCACGGTGATTTGGACCCCGACGATGATCAGCAGCATGGCCAGGAACAGCAGCGGCCGTGTGCCGATCGAGTGATGCCCGATCAGCTTGTACAGCGTCAGGTAGATGCCAAGCAGGACGCCCGCCGAGCAGCACCCCATGCCGATGAACCCGAAGAAATGCAGCGGTCGTTGCCGAAAGCGGGTGATGAAGATCACCGTGACGAGGTCAAAGGCACCCTCGACGAACCGGGCCAGGCCGAACTTCGACTTGCCGAACTGACGTGGGCGATGCTCGACCTGAACCTCAGTCACGCGATAGCCATGCGACTCGAGCAGCGGGACCATGAAGCGATACAGGCTTCCGTAGAGGTCCAGTGACTTCGCCGCCTCCGCTCGGAACGCCTTCAGCCCACAGTCATGGTCGTGAAGCTGGGCGATCGCGATCTTGTTCACGGCCCAGTTGAACAGCCGGGACGGGATCCGCTTGCGCAGGCCGTCCTTGCGCTCCCGCTTCCATCCGGAGACGGCGTCATAGCCACGGTCCAGGGCATCCAGCAGCTTCGGGATCTCAGCTGGTGAATCCTGGAGGTCGGCGTCCATCATCACGATCTGCGTCCCGCGGGCGGAACAGAAACCCTCCATCAGCGCCGCGGCCTTGCCGAAGTTGCGCCTGAGCCTGATGACCTGCAGATGCTGTGGATGGTCACGGAGCATGCCATGCAGCACCTCGGGGGTGCTGTCGCTCGAGCCGTCGTCGACGACCAGCACCTCGAAGTCGTGGATGCCGTCATCGAGCACCTCGAGTATTTCACGGTAGAGCTGCGGCAGACTCTGAGCCTCGTTGTAGGCCGGCACCACAACCGAGACGAGGTTGGCGTGGCCGCTTGAGCCCTCCCCGGTAGAGACGGTTTCGGTCACGGCGATTCCTCGGAGCCGACGGGGTGAGCGGCGGCCTGGTGGCACCTCGCCAGCGCGATGTTCCTGAAACAGATCACAAGGCTCAGTCTGTTCGCGACGAAGAAGACAATGTCACTGACGTGGGATTCAAGTCGATCACGAGCCTTCTCATGGTGTTTGCAGATTTGCCAACAAGCTGGCCACAGCGTCACTGCACATGATCCTGCGTCACCGATACGGACCACACGGAGACCCTGTCACCGCCTCCGGGCGACCAGACGCGAACCTCCAGAACGTGGCCGGCGGGCGCGGGCTTTGGGTCGATCCGCCATGGACCCAAGCCAGCGTATTCCGCATTCACGCTTGCCGCCACCACGGTTCCGCGCAGATGGATCGTCGTCCGCCCGCGTGTATGGGAGACCACCTTGCGCTCGAGCAGCGTTCCGGTGCTGTCGTCCCAGAGCTCGACGTTCGTCGTCCCCGACGCAGACACGGCGACCTGAGCAGAGACTGCACCGGGCAGATAGCGCCAGTAGTCCCCGGCCATGACATAACCGGCCTCGCCGTTGCCGATGACTCGCCGGTTGGGCGCTGGACCGCGAACGACAGCACGTCCCGCGGGGCCGGCAACGGTCCACCCGGCCAGGACCGGCGTCGCCCCTGGCGTGAGTCTCAGCTGCCGCACCCCCTGGGGCGGTGTCCACTCGAACGCCCAGACCCCGTTGGTCGCGACGGCAAGTCGCATGTGCGGCATCGCTGCGATGCGCGACATCACCGCGAAGATTGTCGACGGCGTGGCGGGCTCGCTGCCCTGCTCCGGCGCGAAGATGAACCAAACGTGCCTGGTATTGACGCGTACGCTGGCCGGCGGATCGAAGACCAGGTACACAAAACGCCGGCGCGCGAAGACCGTGCCGACGCCCTGCTGCACGACGACCTCGTCGCTGCTGGGGATCCGGTTCCCGAGCTGACGTAGAGTGGCCGCGGTGGCCGAGCTCACCGGCAGCCAGGTCTCGGACATCCGCGGCAGCCAGACGGCTGCCCAGCCGACGCCGTTCACCGCGAGCACGAGAAGCAACGCCGGTAACAGGCCGCGGCGCAGGCTGCGTCGCTCCGCGAGCTTGAGACAGATCGCGACCGTACCGATCACACTGAGGATCAGCATTGGAAAGTTCTGGAAGCCCGGCAGCGAGGACTGCGGCCCGTGTGTTAGCGCACCCTCGACCAGAACAAGCAGCACCGGCAGGAACACCGGCGGCCAGACGAGGCCCAACAGACCAGCCGACGAGAGGTTGGCCCAGACGTTCAAGCGGTTCGCCCAGAATGCACGGGCGGCCCGACCAGGATGCAGGATGATCGCCTTTGCAATGGTCAGCGCCGACGTGGTGACGGGCAGGCTTCCCGGGTGCCCGAGAATCAGTGGCGCGAAGTAACTCGGCACGGTCCCCTTGGTGGCATGAATCGCGCCCAGGAACACCACCCACGCAAAACCGATCACTGCCAGGGCCAGCCCGGTCTGGCACCAGCGTCGTCCAGCGATCATCGCCGAGACGCCGAGCGCCCCACAGCAGCTAGCGCTGACATCACCCATGAGCAACGAAAGCACCACCCACACCCAGAGCCGTCTGCGGCCGGCGAACAGGTCGCGCGCTGTGGCGATCAAGAGCAGGGTCGTAATCGGCTCTGCGTGGAAATCAGATGAGACGGTCCATGCGACCCATGGGTTGAACACCAGCAGGATCAGCGCCAGGCCGACGGCCGCCCATAGCGGGCGCTGATCCTCCGCCCTCGCGGCTCGCAATGACGCCAGCTCGCAGATCCAGAGAAACGCGACCATCTCCGCGCCCACAGTGGCGACATCCTGCAGCCACAGCAGCGTCGTCGGGTGAGGCCAGAGAACGTCCAGAAAGGCCAGGGGCCACAATAGGAAGGACCCGTGGTCCTGCCAGAACGGATGTCCCAGGGTCGTGGAAAATGGGTTCAGGTGGCCATGGGAGATCAGGTAGAAGGCCTGCTCATAGGTGATGAAGTCGTGCGTCAGCGCAACACGGTGGACCAGAACCGCGCTCCAAACGCAGAAGGCCAGGAACTGCACTCCCAGCAAGGCGAATCCGACGTTGCGGATGCGTCGCAGCCCAAGCGGCCATTGAGCTGACGGGACAGCGATCAGCGGTCCCGCCGTGTTCCAGCGGTGGCGCAGTCGCGAGCCGAAGCCTTGGCCGGCCAGCCCGATCTTGATCGGAGCGGGCTCGGGGAGATTGGTACTGCTGGGCGTCGACACCTAAAGACAGCCTAACGACAGCCTAACGCTCCGGGTAGACCTCGTCGACCACGGACCCGCCCGGCACACCAGTCATAAGCAATCGGCGACCTGAGCGCAGCCGCGCTACTTCTCGAACCTGATGTTTATGTACCCACTCGAGCCGTAGACGTAGTTGGCCTGCTTGTTCAGAAGGTGGGCTGAGAGCGTGGTCGGGACGATGTCCGCCTTCGTGCCGACGAGGTAGAAGGTCGCGGTGCCCTGGCGATTTGTCATGGCGACCACCGTCTTTTGGATGTGGCCGTTGATCTTCGCGAAGGCACGTCTGAACCCGACGCTCGTCTGGCGCACCTGGGTCAGGTAGACCGGAATCCCGGCCTGCCGAACCGGGCTGTTGAAATGGTCGAGGACCGTGACCTTGAGCAGGACCCGCCTGCCGACGGGCACGGAGTTGTCGAACGCCTGCGGCGAAGTCGCGGTGCGCCAGAGGTTGATCAGGAATCGGTGGCTGACGCTGACGGCGGCCGGATGCTCAGTGAACGCCAGTACCGAGAAGCCGTCGCTGAGCCCCGGCTCCGCTTGATAGTTGCGGGCCACGAGCTCGACCCTTCCGGTGTGGCCTGGAGCGATCGTCTTCGGGCCGGCCTGGATCTTCCAGAAGGTCGTGTCGCCATGGGAGGTCTGAACCGTGTAGGCGGGGGTCTGCGGACTGCTGGTTCCGTTGTGCACCTTGACGATCAGCGTCTTGATGCCGCCGAGGAAGCCGGTCGTCCGCTGGCCGACGATCGTGACCGTCAGCGGGGAGGTCGAGCTGAATGCGTAGATGATCGCCGCGACACCCAGGACACCCAGTGCGGCGATGGCCCGGCGCCAGCGGCGGTCGCGCACGACTCCCGCTACGCGTCTGCCCACCGCCGGCACTCGCCGTGCAGCCGGTGGCCCGGCGGTGATCGCGCCGACCAGCGCAACGGGGATCAGCGCAATCAGGTAGTTGGTCTGCGAGCGCGCGGCGAAGAAATACGCGAGCGACGGCAACATGAAGGTCGCCGGGCGCAGCAACGGGTAGGTGCCCAGAAAGACCGCCAGCAGCAGCAGCGCGGCCAGGATCATCACGACCGTGTAGGCCGCAAGCGAGCCGCCGCCGAGGTGTGCGAACAGGGTCAGCGAGATCAGACCCTGTCCGGTCGGCACCATGTTCCTGACGAACAGCGCGAACACGCCACTGAACCACGCCGAGGGCGACGCGATCATGTACGGCAAATTCGGGATCAGGAACACGCCGAGCACCACGGCGAAGTACCGCCCGGCGCGACGGGCGGCCTCGCGCGCGTCGCCGCTGCGGTCGTACTCGTCCCAGGCCAAGGCGCACAGGACGAACACGACCACCGGCCAGGGTGTCTGCTTGATCGCCATCGCCAGACCGACGGCGACCGGCGCTATGTAGGTGCTCCGACTCCGACCGAAGCGGTCCCACTTATACGCGGCCACGATCAGCAGCGGGATGTACAGCATGTCGGTCACGCCGCCGGCAGCGAACGCGATGTAGACGTCGATACTCGCGAAGACGAGCGCTGCTGCGCGCATGCTGCGCGGCAGCAGTACGAACATCAGCAGAACCGCCAACGCCCACGCGGCCACGTTGAGCCCGGCGGCAAGCTCGCTCGTCCAGCCCAGCAGGATGAACGGCACGTACACAAGGAAGGAGAGCGACGGGTAGGACAGCTGCTCCACGGGCTGGCCCGTGATCGTGTACGTGTACCCGTCAGGGGACAGGCGGAACAGCGGGCCTGCCGGCTTCATCGAGTGGACGTAGGGGTTGTGGAAGCCGTGGGCCACGAGCTGCGCCGCGTACTGGTCGAAGGACAGCTCGTCTGTCGTGTATCCAGGCGCGCCATGGAACTGGACGTACGTCCAGGCGCCGATCAAGACGACCACGAGCAGCGCGTTCGACCATGCGAATACGTTCTCCCAACGCGCGAGCGCCGGGTAGTCCTCGAGGTCGAGCCAGCTGACGATCGCGACGACGAGCCCCCAGAAGCCGGCGATCACCACCAGCACGTCGAGTGGCCAGAAAATGGACGCCGCGCCGTACAGGCTGATCGACCAATTCAAGATCGCCACGCCGACCAGCGTCCAAAGGACCCGCTGCGCCCACGACCGGGAGGTGTGTGAGTCGGCCGCGGGCGGTTCTAAGGCGAGCGCCGGTGGCGACGTGTCAGGATCGAAGCTGGTCAGGGTGAATCACCGGTTGTCGCCGTGGCGAGCAAATATAGGCGACACGCGGCCACGAACATCGCCGAGACTCAACCGCGGTCCGGTCGCTCGGGATAGACCTCGTCGATTGTCGTGAGCGCGATATACGGCGCCCGTGCTGCGTCGCGGATCGCGTCGGCGCCACCGGCGAGACGGTCGCAGATCACGAGCACGCCGACGACCTCCAGACCCTCGGCCTGAATTGCTTCGAGCGCGCGGATCGTGGAGCCGCCGGTCGTGACGACATCCTCGACCAGCATGCAGCGGTCGCCGGGGGTCAGCTGCGGCCCCTCGATCCGGCGTGAAAGACCATGCTGCTTGGCCTCCTTGCGCACAAAGAAGGCCTTCACGTCAGCGCCTCCCGCGAGCGCCGCGCAGGCGATCGGGTCGGCGCCCATCGTCATGCCGCCGACCGCGGTCGCGCCCCATTCGCTCGCCTGTGCCGCAACGAGTTCGGCCAGCGCCATGAAGCCCTCACGCAGGAGGATTGCGCGCTTGGCGTCGACCAGGTACTGCGCGACGGCACCGCTGGTCAGCACGACCTCACCGATCACCACACCCTCCTCACGCAGTGCTCGCAGCAGGTGCTCGCGCGCCGCGGCATGGGTCTCGAGCACAGACATCGCGGCGTGATCCTAACCCTCAGCGGGCCACTCCGGGCGAGCAGCACGGGGCCGACCGCGATGCACAGACCGGGTCAGGGACCGACGTAGGCCGCGAGATGCTCGCCTGTGAGCGTCGAGCGGTCCGCCACGAGGTCCGCGGGAGTGCCCTCGAAGACGATGCGACCGCCGTCGTGCCCGGCGCCCGGGCCGAGGTCGATGATCCAGTCGGCGTGCGCCATTACGGCCTGATGGTGCTCGATGACGATCACCGACCTGCCCGACTCGACGAGCCGGTCGAGCAGGCCGAGCAGCTGCTCGACGTCGGCAAGGTGCAGGCCGGAGGTCGGCTCGTCGAGCACGTAGACGGCCCCCTTCTTGTCCGTCATCTGGGTGGCGAGCTTCAGCCGCTGGCGCTCGCCGCCGGAGAGCGTGGTGAGGGGCTGGCCGAGCCTCAGGTAGCCCAGGCCGACATCCGCGAGCCCATCGAGGATCGCGTGCGCGGCCGGCGTTCGCGCCTCGCCGGCGCCGAAGAACTCCCGGGCGTCGTCGACAGCCATCCCGAGCACCTCACTGATGTCGCGGTCGCCGAGGTGATACTCGAGAACCGATGCCTGAAAGCGCTTGCCCTCACACTCCTCGCAGGGCGTGGCGACGGTGGCCATCATCGCCAGGTCGGTATAGATCACACCGACGCCGTTGCAGTTGGGGCAGGCGCCCTCGGAGTTGGAGCTGAACAGCGCCGGCTTCACACCGTTGGCCTTCGCGAATGCCTTGCGGATCGGCTCGAGCAGCCCGCTGTAGGTCGCGGGATTGCTGCGCCGCGAACCGCGGATCTGGGTCTGGTCGACGGACACGACCCCGTCGCGACCCGGCACCGAGCCGTGGATCAGCGAACTCTTGCCCGAGCCGGCGACACCGGTGACGACGACCAGCACACCGAGCGGGATGTCGACACCGACGTTCTGCAGGTTGTTCGTGTCGGCGTCGCGCACCTCGAGCATCCCGGACGGCGCACGCACGGAGGGCTTCAGTCCGGCGCGGTCGTCCAGGTGCCGCCCGGTGATCGTGTCGCCTGCCCGCAGCCCGTCGACGCTGCCCTCGAACACGACCTCGCCGCCGGCGGCGCCGGCGCCGGGGCCGAGGTCGACGACGTGGTCGGCGATCGCTATCGCCTCCGGCTTGTGCTCCACGACGAGCACGGTGTTGCCCTTGTCGCGCAGCGCCAGCAGCAGCTCGTTCATGCGCTGGATGTCGTGCGGGTGCATACCGACGGTCGGCTCGTCGAACACGTAGGTGACATCCGTCAGCGCCGACCCGAGCTGCCGGATCATCTTGACGCGCTGCGCCTCACCGCCTGAGAGGGTGCCGGTGGCGCGCTCGAGGCTGAGATAGCCGAGGCCGATCTCGACGAACGACTCGAGCGTCTCACCCAGCGTCTCGAGCAGCGGCGCGACCGAAGGTTCTTCGAGCCCACCCACCCATGCGGCGAGGTCGCGGATCTCCATGGCGCAGGCGTCGGCGATGTTGATCCCGGCGATCTTTGACGACCGCGCCGCTTCGCCGAGCCTGGTGCCGCCGCAATCGGGACAGGTGGTGAAGGTCACGGCGAGCTCTACGAAGGCCCGGATGTGTGGCTGCATCGCCTCCTTGTCCTTGGAGAGGATTGACTTCTGGACCCGCGGGATCAGCCCCTCGTAGGTCATATTGATGCCCGCGATCTTCATCCTCACCGGCTCCTGCCGGAGCAGGGCGTGCAGCTCGGCCTTGGTGAAATCGCGAATCGGCTTGTCCGGGTCGTAGAAGCCCGACTGGCTATAGAGCCGGTGGTTCCAGCCGCCGGCCTTGTAGCCGGGGATCCTCAGCGCACCCTCGTTCAGCGATTTGCCTTCGTCGTACAGCTGCGACAGGTCGAGGTCGGTGACCGAGCCCCGGCCCTCGCAGCGCGGACACATGCCGCCAGCGCGGGCGAAAGTCCTCCTGACGGTCTTGCCATCACCGCGGTCGACCGTCAGCGCACCGCTCCCGCGAACCGTGGCGACGTTGAACGAGAACGCGTTGGCCGAGCCGACGTGCGGCTGCCCGAGCCGGCTGAAGAGGATGCGGAGCATCGCGTTCGCGTCGGTGGCGGTGCCGACCGTCGAGCGTGGATCGGCGCCGATCCGCTGCTGGTCGACGATGATCGCAGTGGTCAGCCCCTCGAGCACGTCGACCTCGGGGCGCGCCAGCGTCGGCATGAACCCCTGCACGAATGCGCTGTATGTCTCGTTGATCAGCCGCTGCGACTCCGCCGCGATCGTGCCGAAGACGAGCGAGCTCTTGCCCGAGCCCGAGACGCCGGTGAACACCGTCAGGCGCCGCTTCGGGATCTCGACGCTTACGTCTTTGAGGTTGTTGACGCGCGCGCCGTGCACGCGGATCAGCGCGTGGCCGTCGGCGGCGTGCGGCCCCGGCGTCACGTGTAGTACGTGTCGACCCAGTCCCCCATGTGGAGCCAGTCGTAGGCGGGGATCGCGTCGACGATCGGAAGACGCATACAGCCGTGGCTCGCCGGATAGTCGGGGGCGGGGTCGTATCCGTGGATCGCGTAGCCGGTGATGAAGAAGTCCGAGTAGTACATACCGTCAGGCAGGTAGCCGGGCACCCTCGAATAGATCTGGAAGTTGCCGAGGATCGTTGGTGTCGAGGGCTTGCCGGAGCTGATCGGGAGCAGCCAGTGGACCTGAGAGCCGTTGGTGAAAGCGAGCACCTGGTCGGAGAGGTCGCCCTCGGCGTGCTGCCCGTGGCCGGGGTAGCGGACGTGGAAGGCTCCGACGCCGTTCAGGAGATCCGTCAGCGTCACGGGGTCGAGCGTGGTGTGGCCCTCGCCCTTGCCGAGCAGTCGGTGGTAGGTATCGAGCGCGAGCTCGGTCCCCTGGTCAAAGACCCCGGTCTGCGGGATGAAGAGATGCAGCGCGGCCAGTTGCTGCTGCACCAGTTGCACGAAGCGGCCGGTCGCGCCCGGCCCGGCCTTGCTGTCGAGCACCGTGTAGGAAGTCGACCGCATGAAGCTGAGCATCTTGGTGTTGCGCACATGCGCGAGCGCAACCCGGACATGGCCGGCGCGCGGCGCGAGCACCGTCGTCTCGAAATGGCCGCGGCCGGCGCGGTGGGCGACGCCCAACGCCCGGCGCAGGAACACGTGCCCGTCAACGCTCGCGACCAGCTGCACCCGCTGACGGGGAACGAAATGCGCGACGGTTCCACTGACCACGACCGCGCGCTTGGGCACGGTGACCTTGTCGCGATGCACCGAGAACAGACCCGTCACCGTCAGCTTTACCGGGGTAGCGGCGACGGGTTTGCCCGCTGCCAGGGCGCCCGCTGGCGCACTGGCAGCGCCCAGCGCCAGGGACCCGAGCGCCAGTGCCAGTCGTATGGCGATGCTCCGCTTCATGAAGCGACAGTTAACCAGCAGCCGGTTACGCCTCGGTCACACGGCGCGACAGCGGCCATGTGACCAGTGCGATCAGCGCCAGCGACCCGACCGTCAGCGCGACGATTTCACCGGCGTTCCACCCGAGCTCGTTGACGCCGAGCGCAATGCAGTTGTTGATCGCGTGCAGTGCCATGCAGGGGTAAAGCGAGCCCGTCTTCCAGCGCACGATGCAGAGCACGAAGCCGAGGAAGCCGAGCGGAATCAGGAATTGTGGCTGCGCCGAGTCGTAGTGCGCCAGCCCGAACAGCAGACCGACGATCACGGCCGCCACCCACGGCCCCAGGTCGTGCTCCCCGGCCCTGATCCGCATGCGTCGCAGCACCCCGAACAGGAACCCGCGGAAGAAGAACTCCTCGGCCATCGGCGCCACGGCGCACACGAATACGGCTGTCGCGGCCGCCGCCCAGACGCTGCGCTGGACACCGAGGTCGGTCGGCAGCTTGTCGGTGCCGTGCACGCTGAAGATCGACGCGTACGCGAGCGTCACGACGTAGTAGGCGAAGCCGGCCAGCAGCACTGCGGACGCGGCGAGCCGCCATGGGATCCTCCGGTAGCCGAAATCGGACCGGCCCATCCAGCCACGCAGCGCGGTGAAGTACAGCGCCGAGGCCACGAACGCCCCGTCGAACAGGAAGTCGCCCGCGATGTTCACGGCAGGGGTAGGGTGCCCAGCCGGCGACCCGAACGCGGTCCCGACCAGCTGCACCAGGATCGAGACGAACAGCCCGCTGGCGAAGCCGAACAGCACCGCCGCCAGCGCCACCCAATAGGGCGTCCGCTCGCGCTCGTCCTCGGCTGCGTTGGTTGCCATCGTCGGGCGAGGTTACTTCTGTGGCGTCCCTGGACCATTGTTGTCCCGCAAACCTGCAGCAGCCTGCAGGTTTGGGGACCACAGTCGCGGCCATGGTCAGAGCCCCAGCAGTGCCGGCAGTCCCGCGAGCGTCCGGATCACGAGGAGCTCTGGCAGCGTGGGCTCCTCGGGGCCGTACTCGACCTCGCCGGCGCGACCATCACGTGACAGCAGCACCGGTCGCACGCCGGCGCCGAGCGCCGCGCCGACATCCTCCCGGAAGTCGTTGCCGACGTGGAGCGCGGCGCTCGGCGCCACGCCCGCCAACATGAGCGCGCTCTCCAGCAGCCGCGGGTCGGGCTTGGCGGCCGCGACCGCGGCCGAGGCGACGACACCATCAACCGCGTCGAGCAGCCCGACGCCGTCGAGCACCGCGCCCAGCGACGCGTCCCAGTTGCTTGCGACCACGAGCCGCAGGCCGCCGGCGCGCAGCCGCGCCAGCGCCTCGGCAGCCTCCGGAAAGGCGCTGAAGCTCAGCGAGTCGAGCAGCAGCGCCGTGATCGTTTCCGGAGTCGCGGCCGCGAGCCGCTGCTCCGACGGCAGTGCCGCGCGCAAGACCTCGGCGCAGCGGGCCCGCAGCCCGGCGACGCGCTCGAGGTCGACACCCTCGTGCATGTGCGCGCGGTAGTAGCTCACCTCCACGGCGAACGCGCGTGCGGCCTGCTCGTCGGTCACGTCCACGCCCAGGCGTTCGCCCAGCAGCGCCCGCAGCCGCGGAGCGGGCGCGTCCAGGGTGACGAGCGTGCCGAAGGCGTCCAACAGCACAGCCCGCACGCGGCCGGGTCTCGGCGGCGGACGGCGGCGATCCCTCAGGCGACCCATCGGGCGGCGATCCCTCAGGCGACCCATCGGGCGGCGAGCCCTCACGCGACCCATCGCCAGGTCGCGAACTCGACCGTGAAGACCCCGAGCAGCACCGCCAGCGCCGCCAGCGCCGGCAGCGTCAGGCGGTGACGTGTGAGCAGCTGCGCGCCCCAGATGAACAGCGGGAAGACCACGAGCTCGTAGCGCGGCAGCGATGCGAGCGGCTGCAGGCTGACCGGGTCGAGGAGCGCCAGCACCAGCATCGCCAGCGTGTACAGGGAGTAAGCGACAGGCAGGCGCCGCAGGCCGAGGATCAGCCCGACCACGCCGAGCACCAGGAACAGAAACAGGTAGACGTCCTGCAGCGCGGCGCTGATGGCACTCTGGGCGTACGCGGGCACGTAGTTCGGTGGCGCCGGACCGTGAACCAGCTTGCGCAGGCCGTCCCAGGCCTGCTTGGCCGCCCGCCAGACCGTGGTCCATGGCCCCGTCGAGTGGCGGTACCAGGCCGCCTCGGCGTGGAACGGCGCGAGCGCCTGGCCGTATTTGATGCCCAGGTAGGCGAGGTAGGCGCCGAGGCCGGCCGGGATCAGCAGTATCCAGACGGCGTCGGGGCGCAGGCGGTAGCGGGGCAGCAGCAGCCGCATGCCGGAGAGTGCCTGCCCCGCCCAGCGCGTCCGCCGGGCAGTGCCGGTGCTGCGTGGACCATAGAAGTAGATCACCGCCACCGGCAGGATCAGGGCGACGCCGCCGTTGCGCGTCGCTGCCGCAATGCCGCCAAGCAGGCCCGCGGCGAGCCAGCGCTCGCGGCGCGCGGCGTAGATCGCACCCACCGACAGCGCCAGGAACAGAGACTCCGTGTAGACCGCTGAGAAGAAGAACGCCACCGGGCAGAAGGCGATCAGCATCACGGTCGTCTCGGCGACGTCCTCGCC
>Ga0182024_10007128_pt1 | contig 24208 bp, 25 predicted proteins | sample P32metaG_FD_120480 | JGI IMG/M metagenome (GOLD analysis project Ga0182024, IMG submission 120480) | Permafrost microbial communities from Stordalen Mire, Sweden - P3-2 metaG (Illumina Assembly) | ecosystem: Environmental > Terrestrial > Soil > Wetlands > Permafrost | place: Sweden: Stordalen...
ACCAATAAAGTGGCAAAAGTTACTCTTGAGAAATTTCCGTGGCCATTCCGGGAAGCAGTTTCTTGGGTCGGCAATAAGTAAGGATTTAAATTGCCTTTGAAACCTACCAAAATGGATGCCGTAAAGGGCCGTGTGGTGGTTCTGGCTAAATAATCAAATAGGAACAGGTAATTATAGTTCTTAAATATATTATATTAATAGATTTAATAATTTAAGAACCATTTCATTTTGGTTTGGTTTTTCCAAAATGAAAATTTCGATACCCGGAGATTTAAGCCAGTGGATTGCTAAAATCCTCTATTCCTTTACAAATGTATATGTCTCCCACCCGCCAGGCGTGGTCACACTGTAAAGCCTCAGGGTATCGTTGCTTGTCTTCATGGTAAAACCATCGTACTCTGACAGAACCTGATTATTTCCACCAAGCTCATATACTGTAAATAGCGAAAATATTCCGGTCGTTTTGAAATTGTTTAATTGCAATACTTGTTCATTGAACTGGGAAGTATCCGTGGTAATACTGTAAGATCCGGATGAAACCAGTTTCCCATTCAGTTCAGTGGTATAAGTATTATCCGGATTCAACACGAGCAGAACCGATGAATCTTTTGTTGGTACGATAATGCTGCCGTAGGGTCCAATTACCCTATTTTTATTTGCCAGTTGCCAGCCACCGGAAGTCCTTATTAACGATTGATTGATGGAAGATTTCCTGCAGGCAAACAAAATGATGGAAGAAATGACGGTTAAATAAAACAGACCTTTCATGCAATTGCCTTCAATAATGACAAATTTCTTAATTGATTTGCTGCCTTTTCAATGGACGAAAATCCAAAGTCAAAGGTTGCCTGACCAGCATTTTTGATATCGTCGGCCATCCGGAATCAGAAAATGTGCCAATGCCGGCCTAGAATTGAAAGTAAATAAATGAATTGCTGGTCTCCTGGCTTAGGATTAAGAGTATAACAATCGCTGACCATACCAGGCCCGTTAACCACCAGGGAAGCCGGTATATCAGTTCAGTTACCCGCCGGTCACGCATGAACCAGTGGAAGATCAGCATCCCGGTAATGATCACAGCAATTTTAATCATAGCCAGGGTAGACAGTAAGGGGTCTGCTTTTCCTACGCCTCCAAACATCGAGTTTAGCATTTCGCCCGCCCGGCCGAAGCTGTTAGACCTGAAAAATACCCAGGTTACATTTACCAGCATAAATGTAAACATGGCATATAGAAAACCCTGAAAGCCTTTATTGGAGGGAATAGACGGCACCATGGATGCTTTCACGACCATGGGAATTGGCTGATTGACGACGATTTCTCCTGTAGCCCTTGCGCTTCGGTCCCTGAAAAACTTCTCTACCCATAAATAAAACCCGTGCAGGCCACCCCATACAACAAAGGTCCAGTTTGCGCCATGCCATAATCCGCCAAGCAGCATGGTGATCATAAGATTCACATATGTCCTCAGTTTTCCTTTCCTATTACCACCGAGGGGTATATATAAATAATCGCGCAACCAGGATGATAAAGTAATATGCCATCTGCGCCAGAAATCCGTAAAGCCGATAGCTGCGTACGGGTAAAGAAAATTCTGAGGCAGTACAAAGCCGAGACACAATGCAGCGCCAATAGCACAGGTTGAATATCCTGCGAAATCAAAAAATATCTGTCCAGAAAAAGCCATCACGCCCATCCATGCATCCAATGCATGTAAGGCACTCCCGGCTCCAAAAACGGCATCAGCAGATGATGAAAGCATACTGTCTGCCAGCACCACTTTCATAAACAACCCGAGCGACAACAGGAATAACCCTTCGAACAATTGCTTCTTGTTTGCTTTCCGCGGCTTTTCAAATTGAGGGACAAGCTGGGGAGGGCGAACGATCGGTCCCGCAACCAAATGAGGAAAGAAAGTCACGAACAAGGCGAAGTTGAGAAAGGATTTTACCGGTTCACTTTTTTTCTTATACATATCGATTGTGTAGCATAAGGTCGTAAACGTGTAAAATGAAATTCCTGCAGGTAAAATGATATTGGGCTTTGCCGGATGGAAATTAATTCCGACCATATGGGTCAGGGTCACAAAATTTTCGAGCAGGAATCCTCCATATTTAAAAAAACAAAGCATGCCCAGGTTTCCGATCAGACTTATGACCAGGAGTAATTTCTTTTTATGCGGATTGTCCTGCGTGTAAAGCGCCCTGCCCACAAAATAATCAACCACCGTGGAAAGCCACAGAAGCAAAATGAAAGGCGGGTTCCAGGCTGCATAAAAAATATAGCTGGCGATCAGCAGGTTTATTTTTTTAACCTTCCAGGAAAATGGGAGGTTATGCAGAATGAGTACAACGATAAAGAAAGCGATGAATGTATAAGAGTTAAAAAGCATAAACTATTTCATTTTATAGTAGGAAGATTAGCTATTGGCGAGCAAAAGGTGCAGGAAGTATTCCTGTCAGGGCCTGGGTGTACAAGACTGCATCATGCGGGCTCAAATGGGACCATTCCGGGCAAACAAAATGTTCTGTTGCCGGATAATCGGCGTAATAGATCCCACGGCAATGGGTAACCGCCAGCAGCTTGTCCCAGAATTCGGCTCTGGGAAAAGCATGCTGCTCTATATCACGAAACCGGCCGCTGGAAGGAGTTCGCACAAAAACAACATCTCCACCCCTTGACCTGATCTTATCGATCGCATTTTTGGCGGTTTGCATAATTCCGGGTACGGGGTCCACCGGAGGCTGGGGTGCATGCTGGCCAAGCCCGATGATATAAAGCCATACGTTTTGGACCCGTTTCTGCAGGTTGGTATCCGCCAGGAACTTCGGTGACATCTTATCCTGACGGTCAAAATTGGTACTTTCGAATTCCATAGGGAAGTCCGGCTCCTGAAATACGCCGGGCCGATCTGGTATTTTTAGTTCATCCAACTGCGCATTGAGTGAAAGGAAATCCTTATCGAGGAAAACAAACTTAGATTCTAAAAAATGATTTAATTGAAAGCTGGCCTTTTGGGTAGGTGTTTCTTTGTGATAGTATGTGATATATCGCTGCATTTCACTCCCATTTGAAAAGAAAAGACCTTCGGTTACGTCCACAACCAGCCTGCCCTTAAATTTCGGGTCATTGCCAAGATCTTCCAAAACCGGCATTGGTGATGTTCCCACTTGTGCTATTTGAATGGCGTGCTTTCCTGTTATCTTTTGCCAGGTATCGATGTCGAGATCAAATTTGATCCGGGAAGATCCGATGAACACCGTGGCCTTGTCGGCCGGCTCATATACCATGGCCCGATTATGTGACCAGAGCGGAGGCCCGTCGTCATAGGAAATAGCAACTCCTTTATTTCTCAGGTAGATTTCCCAGGAGCCGATGGCAGTAATAACTAAAATCAGCATGAGCAATGCTGGCTTGGCCAATGTGTTTTGAGGCATTTCAAAATATTTGACAGGTGAAAAGAAAGGGACTGATATCCGTTTTGTCTTGCAGGGGGGATCAAATATAAATCTATGTTCCGTTCACTTTGCGCCGCTGATAAATCGACGAAGACGACTGTAAAATCGACTAAAGAATATCACTTGAAACGGAAGCCCCACGGGTCCGACGCTAAAATACGGTTATTAAATAATAAGCCGGTATTTTGATGCTTAATTGATAAATTTTTATTTAGCGAGGGCCCTGTACTTCAGAAACCAGAAAAGGGAAATGATAATGCATAAGCTCCCCAGGATCCTGATGAACAAGGGCCAATGGGATCCCGCGCCTAGATTTATAGCGTTTGTTCTTCCCGCAATAATTGTTGCGGCCCAGTAATAAGGAAGGGTTTTCTTTCTGGATCCCGATCCGATAAATTCCAATTTCGCTTTTTGCAGTGCGATATCCAGGGGTATTCCGGCTGCTAAATACTTGTAGAATAACTCGGTGATCTCGTATGTTGCTTCGTTATCAACCGACCAGAGATTCGTAATGGAAGCTGGAATTCCTAGGGCAGCAAAACCGCGATTGAAACTAAAGACGCCTTCGCCCCTGTAGAGTTTTCCATTACCTGTTTCACAGGCTGATAATACGATGAGTTTTGAAACGGGCCTGTTTTCAGGGATCAGCTCGGAAAGATAGAGGGCCGAATCAGCGAAATAAATTACAGGCTCAGCATTGATACTGGTGTCGCTGGAATGCGTGTAAAGCTGAATAATTTTGTATTTGAAAAAATTCTGAAGAAAATTATTTTTTGTAGCTTGTTCGGTAATCAGGTTATTTGAATTGCTGAAATAATTTGCGATCTTTTTTAAGGAACCGTCACTCCCCGGGAGCTCCGCAAGCGAGAATGCCGGGGGGTATTGAACAGGAGCGACACCCAAAAAATTTTTTCCGTATCCTGAAGAGGCATCAGTCGCGAAATTGTTCAGGAGGTATCGGGCGGAATAGGTATAACTGACCGCATGGTCATTTATAAAATAAATCGGCGAGGCAGGAAGGTTATTTGTCACCAGCGCTTCGAAAGGAAAATAATGCCCATCCGGGGATACGACGACACGGCCATTGGGCACAGGATTGTTCTCAAAAATCAGTTTATACAGGTGACTGGCAGTTCGGGTATAGCCTGGGAATTCCCTGTTTAATAAGTCTTGATTCGAAATATATGCCAGGAACAAATTGGCAGTACTGTCAAAGTCCTGTTTATTGATCTTATTCAGGTAGCTATTGTGAGGCGTGATCATTAAGGAGTAAACCGCGCTATCACCATTAAAGAGTTCCAGCATTGCGTCGTGATCTTTTAATATATTTTTCTGAATATCCGCCAGATAAATGCCACTCGTATCCTGTATGCGCTGATTATATAATGGATTGTGGTTCTTAATTAATTTATCCAGCCGGTTCAGTTCCCGATTATTTGTGAACAATGCGTTTTGAATTTCAGCGTATCGGGCGGAGGACTGATCCGGGGTGCCGGATTCCCGGTTCAGCTGCAGAATTTTCTTTTTAATCTGCGCCAGGTTCCATATATCATGCTGATCCAATAAAAGCTGTTTATCGATTTCATCGTTTAATAGTACGGCACGGCTCTTTTCAAAGTAATACAAAGCCTGCCCGGTATTGCCAATTAATTCATAAGTTTCAATCGCATGCTCATACAAACGACGCAGGATACTCCTCCAGAATAACTGGGAATTCCAATCGATTTGCTCCGTTTTGATTCGGTATTGCAGTTGTTCGGCAATAGGATAGATCCTGGCGGCTTTATTTAAGCAATCAGAATTATGGGAAACCTGATATTGACTTAAATAAGCTTCAGCCCTGTCTAATAAAGCATTGATTACGTAATACTTAGTTTTGCCTTTCAGAAATTTATTATTTGCACTATCCAATATATCTTCTTCCCTGAATCCGGTTTTTAAAAGCGAAAATCCTTTCTTAAAAAAAAACTGGGCAGAATCATAAAGCCGAACCATTGCGTAGGTATTCGCTATGTTCACATAAATATTGAAGGATTCTGAGGTTACTCGCTGGGAGTCGTAAGCACTTGCGTGGGAAAGTACCAACGAACCAAAATGAAGAGCCTGGATATAACATTGAATCGCTTTTACCTTATCATTCAAACTATTCTTATTATACAGGTAAAACCCCTTATTCACTGCCGTTAACATACAGCTTGCAAAAAGCCGGTTCTTATTATCGAACGCAAGCGCAAGGTTAAAATAATGGAGGGCATCTGAAAAGTTTGATTCCTGAATTTTCACCGCTGCCAATCGTTCATAGAGCGTACCGAGATAGTAGTCACTATTGGCTTTCCTGAATTCTTCTATCTTAAGAGTCAGCAATTTTTCAGCTTCATCAAATTCCTTCAATCGAATCACCGCATTTATTCTCCAGATAAAGAAATACATTTGATAGGATAAGCTGTCCCGGCCGGGATTTGATTTCGTAACGATCATTTCACCTTCCTTTGCATAGCTGATGCAACTATGGTAATCGCCGACATTCAACAGGTATTCAACTCTTGCAAGGATTACTGATAAGACAAATAAATCTCCTGTGCCCATCCGGAGTGATATGGAAATGCAGCTATCTTCCGCCTGCATCTTTTCGTTTGGCCTGTTTGATGAATTCAGGATCAGTGATAAGATATAATAATTCCTTACGAGGTGCTTCGCGTTTACAAAAGGCTTTCCTGAATTGGCGGAAATTGCATCTATTGCCAGTCCGATACTGGTTTCCGCTTGCTCATAATTGGCCATTTTGTAGTAGGCTACGGCGATGCGTTGCTGCAATAAGGCAAATACGGAATCCCTTGGGCCAGTGCATTTGTTCAACTCTGCCTCGCAGTTCAATAGTTCATGCAACTGATCCTTCGTGGATAGGGTGGAAGAATCCCTTAGAAAAATCAATTTTTTCCATAAACTTTCCTTAAGCGGGCATTGACCCAATACGGATATAACCAGGAAAAGAAAAGACCATATAATTATGAAGCATTTCTTTTCCATAAAGAATCCCCCATGGTATCAAAGCGCTTCATTTAATACCTGCCCTCCTGGTTGCCTGGTTCCATTCTCGAAAGAAACCAAAGTCTTTGCCTCAACCCGCAAAAAGTTGGAATCATCGAATTCCTTTAATTCGGTTCCCTGGAAAACAATATGAGGTGCCGGCGGTGCAGGAGGCGTCCCTGGAGGGTTATGCGTAGCATCAACTGAAGCACCTTGATTAGTTTGAACCTGAAAGTCAGCCGTCAGGTAATACAGATGAGGATTATTGGCGTTGGCAAACAAATGGACAGTTAGCCCAATCTTTTCAGTCGCACCAAAAAATGGCCGGAGATAGGTCATCAGATTTCTCCTAATCGTCGTCAAATAAGCCAGTTCGGTTATTTTATCCAATTTCGCATCCGCGTACAAATCGTAAGACAGCCAATGATTGAGCTGGATTTTTGTAAGGTTACTCATAAACTTAATTTTAGAGTGAATAATTAGTTACCATTTTTTTAACCAGGCCTGCGCAGATTCACTTTCTTCGAGCCCGTCACGGACTACTTTTTGAAGGAGTTGTTTTGCCTTCCCGGTGTCTCCGGCATGGTTACGTTCTATTAGGGTAAGAGCCTGGTAAAATAGAGCAGGATTCGTATAAAGGTTCGAATACGTTTCAAGCTGCTGAAAATAGCCTAATGCTTTATCGTATTCCTTAAGGCGGAGGGAAACAATTCCGGCATATTTTTTTGCCCTAAAATCAGAAGTATCGGATTGGATGATCTTTTCAAACTGAGCCTGGGCTTCGGTAAGCCTCCCTTCATTATATAACTGCAGACCCGTTTGCATGCTATTCCTTTCTCCGCCCATCTGAATGCTGAGCGTTTGGAAATGTTCGCGTACATACCGGTCAGCCAGTTGTTGCCTTGAACCGGGCCTTTCAAATTGGTACACTCCGAAAACGATCCCTGCAAAAACAGCAGCTGCAGCCACAAAGTAGACCAATTTTCTTACCATTCCCCTATTTTCGGAAGCTGTTTTTTGCCGGTAAACTTCGCGGAATCGTTGTTTTTTCCCAGCTTCTGCATCTTCGCCGGACACTTCAAGCGCAGTCAGGTAAAAAGCAACCTCTTCTGCAAAGGCGGGATCCGATTCAATCTTGTCTCCGAATTGCCTGGCTCCCTCCGGTGCCAGTTCATTTTTGAAATAACGGTCTATATAATCCAGGTTGTCCACAATCGTCTATATTACTTTATATAATCTTCGCAATTTATCCAGGCAACGAAGCCTGCTTGTTTTCACCACATCGGCTGTTTTGTATTTTAGCATGGCTGAAATCTCCTTATCGCTGTAACTTTCTCCCCATAGCAATAATAATTGCCTGCATTTATCTTCCAGTTCACTCAGCCTTTCCTTGAGCAAATTCCAATCTGCCTTGTCGATCAGTTTCTGAACCACGGACCTGGCCGTATCAGAGATGAACAGGAGCCTGCTTGAAATACTCTCAGAACGGTGCACGCTATTCTTATTAGTCGTTTTTTGCCGGAGCAGGTCAACACATTTATTATGGAAAATCTGGAATAGGTAGGTCTTCAGTGAGGAGCGGCCCTGAAAGTCTGTCCGGCTTATTCTTTCTATCGCGGCCAGTATCGTATCTGAGTAGGCATTAAAGGAATCATCTTCCGCTAAAGCGTGCTTACGCATGCCTTCCTTTATGAAATAAGAAAACCTGTTGAATAAATGTTCTTCACTTTTTCTTCTGTCAACACCTCCCCGCCGGAGCTTTTCGATTATTTCCCGGTCTTCTTTATGAAAGTAATCGACGCTGTCCATAGTCAGGTTGGTGTTGCCATCCAATTTAAGCAAAAATCACCGCTTACCCATATTTCTGTTTCCCCCTCATGAAATACCACGATTAATTATTTCAGAACATTCCGGAATCAATACATCCCTACCCTGTCACTTAATCAATTTCGTTAACTATTAAACTTTACAAAAATGAAAAAAATCTTGATTGCGCTGACCTTAGGATGTATTTCCTTTTCAGCACTCATCGGCTTCGCGAATGCTCAAAGCACAGGTAATGTGTATGCATTTACAGCCACCCCAACATTTGTGAAATCCATTCAGCGCATTGCTGCCCAGGAAAACCCGAGTTACTTGGATACCAGCAACGCCAGATTGGGAAGCACTATCAGCGTGAAGGCTATTAAGGACTTCAAAACCCGTTTTGCAGCAGCCACCAACGAAAAATGGTTTACCGTAACCGGCGGCTACTTGACTTATTTCAATCTGAATGGCTTTAGCAACAGGGTCTTTTATGATAAAAAAGGCCGCTGGCAATCATCCCTTACTTGTTCAGGTGAAGACAAACTTCCCCGCGATCTCAGGGCCATCGTAAAAAGCACTTATTTTGATTTTGCTATTACGCAGGTTGAAGATGTGGAAACTGTCGAAAACGGCGTTTACCTGGTATACCTGGAAGACAAGACAAGCATTAAGATCATAAGGATCACCAAAGACGGTGTAATGGATACAATGCAGGATTTCATTAAAGGATAAAAGCCATACCCCTGTCCCGCTTTGCTGTTGCCTCTGTAAGGAGGCAACTTTTTTTTATGGCGTGTTTAAACATTTCCCCATTTTCCTTTCCAGCAATTCCTTTGTTGCCGGAGATTTAGCCAGCTTTTTTGCTATGGCGAAATTTTCCAATGCCTTATCATTTCGGGACGACTGAAAATAATATTCTCCCAGGGAAGCATAAAGCAGATAATAGTTTTCGAGCATTTTGTGCTTTTTAAGTTCATTCAGATAACGGATGGCTTCCTCAGGACCATCCCTTTTACCTATAATGATGGCCAGATTTAATTTGATGACGGAAGAAGGTTTCAATTTTTCCAGGGCCTTATAATATATATGGATCTTGCTCCAGTTCGTTTCCTGGAAATTCGGTGCAAGGCAGTGCTCCGCGGCGATGGCCGCCTCGAGGTGATAGGCGGTTGCGCTGTCGCCTGCGGTTGATTGAACAAGAAATTCAAATCCCTGCGTGATCAATTCCTTATCCCAAAGATCCCTGTCCTGCTCTTCCAGGATGATAAGGCAATTATTACTGTCGATCCGCGCATCAAAGCGGGCTGCATGAAAACACATGAGTGCAAGCAGGGCATAGATTGGCGGATAATCGTTGGTGATGGGTTTTTCAATCAGCAGCTTCGCCAGGCGCATAGCTTCCAGACAAAGATCCCTTCGGATCGTGAGGTAATCGCCTGTTGCATTATATCCTTCATTAAATAATAGGTAGATCACCAGCAGAACTGAATCAAGCCGGTGCAGCAGCTCTTGGCCGGAAGGAACGGTAAAATCGATCTGTTCATTCCGTATTTTTTCTTTTGCACGGTATAAACGCTTATTAATATTGGATTCATTTGTAAGCAAAGCAGAGCTGATTTCAGATATGCTGAAGCCGCAGAGCGTTTTTAATGTCAGCGCAATCTGCGCTTCGGCGGGTAAAGCGGGATGGCAACAGGTGAAAATCATCCGGAGCTGACTGTCTTTTATTTCATCTTCCAGGAAAATATGATCCATGGTATAGGTGGCGGTCCATTCAGATCTTAACAAGGCATCCATATCACTGGCGAAATGGCGAAATAATCTTTCCCGTTTGATCGTGTTGATCGCTTTGCGCCTGGCGACCACCATAAGCCACCCGGCAGGATTGTCAGGAATTTCTCCAGAATTCCAATCCTTTAATGCCTGGTGCAATGTATCCTGAAGCACGTCCTCTGCCAGTTCCATGTTATGGATGCCGAACAGGCGCGTTAAAATAGCGACCATCCTTCCCGCCTCCTGGCGAAAAAGATGGTCGATTAGTGAAGGCACGTCTGTAGTTTGGGATGACATCATTCAACAGTTATTACATCATGGGCTTTAGTCTCCGCAATTCCAGTTGAAATTGCCCCAATAAGGGACATTGCTTGGTCAACTCCGTTGCTTCCTGAATATCATTCGCGTTTATGATGACGTATCCGGAAATCATTTCTTTGGACTCCATAAATGGTCCATCAGTAAGTATTTCGTTCTTAGATTTGAGGAAGCGGGCATCCGTATCTTCCAGCGGAGCCCCACCTACATAACGGCCGGCCAGCACTTTTTCCATCCATTCTCCGAATAGTGCCATTCGCTTTTGGATTTGTTCCGGGGATGAAGTGGAATGATCGCTACCTCTTACAATGATCAAGAACTGGTTCATAAAAAATAAGTTTGAATGAATAATGATAGCTTGTCAATTGGCAAATTGAATTTAGGACAAGATCAGCCAGTTTTTTTTGAATAATCCTGGTAACGAAAATCAACCATCCTGTTATTTACCTGTTCCAGGGAGAATGGGAGTCCATTTTTGTGGCCCTGAGCATTTCCCGTTTGCCTGAGGCGCCGGGTATTTTCTCAGGACTGAATCCCAAGGCCTTTATATTTCTTTTCAGATTTCCGTTCATCGCATAGGTTACAAAAAGGCCTCCCACCTTCAGATGCCGGCAAACCTGGCTGAGCACCTGTTCGGTCCACATTTCAGGCTGGGATCCTGCGGAAAAAGCATCGAAGTAAAGGATGTCGAACTGCTTTGCTGAATTATAGCCGGAAGCGTTCTGAAGAACTATTTCCAATAGGATGTTATTTGGAAATCTCATTTCCCGTTGTATGGCCGGCTCATATCCGGAAATAAAAAGATCCCATGTTTTCTTGCTTACGTATTCATCATATCCGGATTGACCGACTATTTCGGGGGATAGTGGGTTCGACTCAATGCCCGTATATTGCAGACCAAGCCGCTCATCCTGACAAAATTGCGCGCTAAGCAGGAAATTTAGTCCGGTTCCGAAGCCAACCTCAAGAATGGTTACCGGATTAACCGGATGGTGCCTCAGAAAAAATTTCAACCCCGATTCCAGAAAAACATGCTGACTCTCCCCGACAGCTCCGTTCATAGAGTGATAATGTTCGCCTGTTGTGGGGTGAAGGAGGGTTTTAGAACCATCAGCCGTGGTAACGAATTGCAGCTTACCCATTTATAATTTAGTCTTTATTGCCATTGCACGAAGATCGTAAAGGATAGAATTCCCCCGGCCTGTACAAACCCTTTTCTTCAGATTTTGGTAACATTAAATTAATATGGGATTTGGGCATCCAGAGCCATTTTTGCAATAGCTTTTCCATACAATCAGTCTTATGCCGGAAACATTTCAGATGCATTTTGCCCTTCTCAATAGGGCCGGAGAAGTAAGAAAATCATCATTTTCCCTGGTTATATTAAGGGAAGGTCTGTATTCCGTTTCAGTTGATAAAGTACCGCTTATTGAATACTATGTCTTTTTTGACAGCCCGCTAAAGGCTGACCAGCTCAAGCTGAAGTTTTACAAAACTGTTGCAGACGGAAGATGGTACGACAAATCCTATTCCGAGGAAGCGGAAATGCACTCACCTGAATTTGGAATTTCTGAAATGAACGCTGAACTGAAATCAGCCATTGACGCTTACGAAAGCATGCACGCACAGATACGCAGTTTTTCCCATTAAGCTTCGGGGTTGTCATCGGCCTCCAGGCAAAGAATTCTTGAAATCTTCTCCTCAAATATTTTGCTGTCCGGGACGGCGTATTTTTTCCTGAACAGATCAATTACGCCAAATTCTCTCAACAAACTGATTTTACTTTCCAGGTGCACGGAAGGAAGGTTAAAGACCGTTTTTTCCAGCAGCTGCCGGGCATATAGCTGCTTTAGCGTCTCCAGGTATTTTGCATAGAGAATTCCCTGGGCGTATAAAAATAACTCCGTGAATTTTCTTTTCTTACCCGGAAGTTTCACCCGCCTTATAAAAGCATCATAATAGCCCTTGTAAAACACGGTCATACAGTGGATTTTCAGGGTTTTATCATAATCGTTGAGCAGCTTATTCTCTATGGAATTGATTATTCCGTTTGAACCATCCAGCAGGCGGGTTACAGAGTAGCTTTTAATACCCGCACCCGGTGCCTGCTTCTTAATGTATTCCTCAAAATCTTGTGGGAATGAAAGAAATTTTGAGAGAATATAGGTGCTGTAAACCGAGCGGTTGGAGTTTGCCGGTTTTATATTGAAGCAATAATCTTCTTCAAAGGAAAAACGCCTTTCGGTAAGCAGGGGATTCTTCCGTTCTTTCTTAAAAATCTCCGTCAGGGCATCCGTTTTTTCCTTTTCAAAGAAAAATAAAAGGGCAGGATCGAAAGCGGGAAATGGAAAAGGAATGATACCAAAATGCTGGTCAAAAAATAATAGTTTATCAATATACTTTTTGAGCGTTTTGAATTCCTGGGACAGTAATTTTACCTGGTTTTCTGAATATTCCTTCATGATCGGATTGACCTGCACAATTTTATCAAATATACAATTCGTAATTACCGGCAAAACAGGCCGCGGAAGTGGGTTATCAAATTGTTAAGTCTGGTTAGAAATGCATTGTTCCATGGTAGTATCCGAAGTAACATTTTGTTAATATCTCCATAACAATGCATTCATAAAACAGTAATTCATTTGCATGCGACCAACCAAAAAAATAAAAATTTTTATGAGAATTTTATTAACAGCCAAAACGCTATTCAGACTTTCCGCTTTCATTCTTCTGTTTATTGTTCTGTCGGTTGATTCAAATGCCCAATACCTTCTCAATTCCGACTCTGCTTTTAGAGCAGGCGTCCCGAATTCAGGAAGAATATGGGGGTATTCGTTTGGGGATTATTTCCATAAAGGACATAGCGATTCCTTAAACCGGGGAGGTAATAACCAATACACGAATGTAAAAAAAGGGCAGGATGAATTTCAATTCCGGCGGATATACATAGGGTATGACTACAATATAAGTAAAACATTTTCTGCTGAATTCCTTTTTGCGGCAGAAGATGATTTTACCAGTGGGGACTTACTTCAGAATAATAAATTTACCCCCTATATTAAATTTGCAAATGTCCGTTGGAGAAACTTCTTATTTAAAGGCAATGATTTCGTCCTGGGGCTGCAACCTACTCCTGCTTTTCCTTATATGAGCGAGTATATATTTAGCTATTCCAGGCCTGTAGAAAGAACAATTACGGATATACGCAGGACTCCTTCCTTTGATTTTGGAGCTGGTTTGCAGGGAAGATTTAATTCTAAAGATAACGCTGTAGTCTATGGGTATAATTTTTTAGTAGCTAACGGATCAAGTGCTAAAGTTCAGGCATTGAACAGTAACCTTTACAAATGGTTCTATGGAGATGCTTTTATTGGGCTTCTAAACCATAAATTGATTTTTGATCTTTATGCAGATTACCAAAGACAAAACTGGATACCCGGCACGCACGGACATTCTGCCCGTCAAATGACCAAAGGAGTTATAGCGTGGGTTGACAAGAAATTTACTATTGGAACGGAAGCATTTATCAATGGCTTAAAACAAGCCGAGACCGGAATAAATGGTGCTGTAAAAGATACGGTTGATGGCCGCGCAACCGGGATATCATTATATGCTCATGCAAACATTATTAAAACCAAGCTCAGGATTTTTGCAAGGTATGACCTATACAATCCAAATACCAAGTATGACAATACCACCTATACTAAATATGCCGCGCTTTATACAGTTAGCACAAGCTATGAGCCTAATAATAAAGAAAGGTTTTTGTCTGTTGGCCTGGATTTTTCACCTACTAATAATATCCATTTTATACCCAATATCTGGTATGATAAATACATCGGTCAGGGAGCAAATTTGACGGGCTCAGCGGCTCATGATTATGACCTGGTTTACAGGCTGACTTTCTATTTTACTTTCGGAAAGCTTTTTGCGAATCCGCCATATTCTTATTACCCTTTTGTTCATTAACTTACTACAGAGTCCTTATTCGGTGAGAACATCTGATTAAATATATTCCGATAAATCTTAAATTAATATTTGACCTGGATTTTGTCTGCACATGGAAGTTCCATTTCACTTTTGACGGGTTAAATTCTAAATCTTAAATCAACACTTATATGAAATTATATTTTAAAAAAGAGCTCATCCTGGCGATACTAATTATGCTGGGTTCAGCCTTTTTCAGTCAGAATAAATTGTCAGCCCAAAACGACAAAACTCTTTTGGGTGCAGGCAGCACTTTTATTTATCCCCTGTTTTCCAAATTATTTTCCGAATACAACAAGAAAACAGGTGTTGAGGTTAACTATCAATCCATCGGTTCAGGCGGAGGAATTTTGCAGCTCACCAATAAAACTGTGGATTTTGGCGCATCGGACGGGCCGCTGAATGGAGAGCAGGCCACCAAAATGGGCGTACCCGCATTGCATATACCGATGGCTTCCGGCGCTGTGGTTATTACTTATAATTTGCCGGGTGGTAGCAGCAACATCAATCTCACACCCGATATCATTGCAGATATTTACCTGGGAAAGATTAAACAATGGAACGATCCGCGGATCGTTGGGATCAACAAGGGAGTTAATGTGCCCGCTTTTCCCATTCTGGTAGTGCATCGCGCGGAGGCCAGTGGAACTACTAACATTTTTACAAATTATTTGTCAAAAGTGAGTCCCGAATGGATGTCAAAAGTGGGAACCGCATCGGCAGTGAACTGGCCGGTCGGGCTGGGAGGCAAAGGAAATGAAAGTGTAGCCGGACTGGTTAAACAAACGCCGGGCGCGGTAGGATATGTTGAACTGATCTATGCCCTGCAAAACAAAATGGAATACGCTAAAGTGAAAAATAAGAAAGGCAAATTCATTCTTCCATCCCTTGCATCCGTTACAGCCGCGGGAAATATTACATTGCCTGCCGACTCAAAGATATTTTTAACGGATACGGATGCAGCCGATGGTTATCCTATCTGTGGTTTTACATGGGCATTGATTTATCAGGAACAAAATTATGGTGGCCGCTCCCTTGACCGGGCAACCAAATTGTTGAATTTACTTTGGTGGAATATCCATGAAGGGCAGCAGTTTACTACTCCACTTAATTACGCACCTTTGTCGAAACAGGCATTGCAGGTGGCAGAAAGGATCTTAAAATCCGCTACATATAGTGGTAAACCCATTTTAAAATAGTGACCAGTATAGCAGGTACAAAGAGGGAAAAAAATTCAAGCGGGCAGATCAGGGCAGAGGCACTCTTTAAGCGCACACTGGTACTGATCGGCTGCGCTATGGTCGTCCTGGTGCTTGGCATTTTACTTACTCTTGTTATTGAATCCATTCCTTCCCTTAAATCATTAGGCTTAAAATATCTGTGGGGAAAGACCTGGGATCCTGTAAACAATGTTTACGGCGCATTTCCTTTCCTGTTAGGGACGCTGCTGACTTCCTTTCTTGCTTTAATTATTTCTATTCCTTTTTCATTTGCTATTGCAATTTATCTTGGCGAATACCAACCCAAAGGATGGCTTTCCAATTTTCTGAAGAACACCGTTGAATTGATCGCAGCTGTTCCCTCCGTGATTTATGGATTCTGGGGATTGATTGTTTTGGTGCCGATGGTAAGAACCCTTGAAATCAAACTGGGTGTTCTGCCTTACGGGATAGGCATATTTACTTCTGCACTAATTCTTACCATCATGATCATTCCTTATTCGGCCTCGCTGGGAAGGGAGATGATCAGGCTGGTGCCATCTCAATTAAAGGAAGCAGCATATTCTTTGGGGGCTACCAGATATGAAGTGATCCGTAGCGTGGTGCTGCCTTTTACGAAATCAGGGTTGTTTGCCGGCATACTGTTATCGCTGGGAAGGGCGTTGGGTGAAACCATGGCAGTAACGATGGTAATCGGCAACACCAGCCTGATCCCCACAAGCATTTTTGCCCCTGGGAATACCATGGCCAGCGTGATCGCCAATGAATTTACGGAAGCTGACCATACCGTTTATCTATCAGCCCTGATCGAACTCGGTCTGGTTTTGTTTTTGGTTACCGTGGTAATTAACATGGTCGGGAAACGCATTATAAAAAGATTCACCAACGAATAAACTATGCAGGTCAGGGTAAAATACCGGGTGGTTAAAAGTAAACTTGCGCAGGCTTTGATTGTATTTCTCGCGTTTGTTATTACACTGCCGCTGATAGCCATTATTCTCTATATTTTCAAGGAAGGCATAACTAAAATAAACTGGACATTCCTTACGCATATACCTAAACCGGTTGGAGAATCGGGTGGCGGTATTGTAAATGCTTTGATCGGCAGCATACTTATTGTATTTTCTGCTTCTGTTATGGCGGTGCCTGTCGGCATTCTTTGCGGAATATACCTGAGTGAAAATAAAACCGGCCGCTTATCTTATTGGAGCAGGTTATGCGTAGACGTATTGCAGGGAGTTCCTTCTATCGTTATCGGTATTGTCGTTTACTTCTGGATTGTAAAGCCGATCGGCAGTTTTTCTGCAATTTCCGGAAGTGTGGCTCTGGCTATTATGATGCTTCCCATTCTCATCCGTTCTACGGAAGAAACCCTGAAGTTGATACCTTTTTCTCTGAAAGAAGCCGGACTGGCTCTGGGTCTTCCTTATCACAGAGTAATTCTGAAGGTGATCGTGCCCTGCGGAATGAGTGGGATTCTTTCCGGAATATTGCTTTCCGTTGCGAGAATTGCCGGTGAAACTGCGCCATTATTGTTTACTGCTTTTGGAAATCCTTACCTTAATACAAATATGACTAAACCCATGCAGAGTCTTCCGCTCCTGATTTTTAACTATGCCACCAGTCCTTATGATGATTGGCATGACCTGGCCTGGGGTGCGGCGCTAATATTATTATTTACCGTACTGTTACTCAATATTATCACGAAGCTGACAACAAGAAAATGGAACGTACAATTATAAAAAGCAGGAATTTCAATGCTTATTTTGGCGCCAATCACGTTGTCAAGGAGGTGAGCATGGATATACCCAAGAATAATGTGGTTGCAGTAATGGGACCTTCCGGTTGTGGCAAAACAACTTTCCTGAGATGCATTAACAGAATGCATGAACTGATCCCCGGTGCGCATGCCGAAGGTGAAATGTTGCTGAATAGTGAGAACGTTTATCAAATGCATCCCATTTATGTGAGGCTGAAAATAGGCATGGTATTTCAACGCCCTAATCCTTTCCCCAACCTGAGCATTTATGATAATGTGATCGCAGGATATAAATTGAACGGTATGAAACTTCCCAGAGAGGAGAGAGAACTTAAAGTGGAACAGTCGCTCACCAAAGCTGCATTGTGGAATGAGGTAAAAGATTCGCTGCATAAAAAGGGAACCTTCCTTTCAGGTGGTCAACAGCAGAGATTGTGTATTGCGCGGGCAATAGCCATGGAACCTGAAGTCTTGTTGCTGGATGAACCCACTTCGGCCCTGGACCCTATTTCCACGTCCAGTATTGAAGAGCTTTTGCATGAGCTGAAAAAAAATTATACCCTGGTTATCGTAACCCACAATATGCAGCAGGCAGCCCGCGTAAGTGATAAAACAGCTTTTTTTTATCTCGGAGAACTGGTGGAGTATGATGAAACAAAAAAAATGTTTACCAATCCGCAGGATAAGCGAACTCAGAACTATATAACCGGTCGCTTTAGTTAGTAGCACCTTAAGAAACAAATATTTTAATTTTTATTTTATGTCACAGTTAGAAATAGAGCTGAAACATTTAAAAACCGAGGTGATCAATATGTGGAACCTGGTGCATTCCCAATTGGTAAAATCCAATATAGCCATGGTGAATTTTGACAAGGACCTTGCCCGGGAAGTGGTATCGAGGGAAAAACGGGTGAATGGTTCTGAATTGAAAATTGACAGGGATTGCGAAAATATTTTGGCACTCCTAACGCCAGTTGCGGTTGACCTCAGGTTTACACTCGCCGTTCTAAAAATAAATTCCAACCTGGAAAGGATCGGGGATATTGCAGATGGCGTGGCAAGCCATATATTAAGTGCGGAGAAGCCTTTTAACAAGGAATTGCTCAAAGCGACGGAAACGATCCATATGTATGATGAAGCCATCAATATACTCGAGGATACGCTTTCTGCCTTTGAAAAAGAAGATACCGCCCTGGCCCGGACCGTTTTCCAGAAGGACGAATACCTGGACAGGATCAATATGAACACGACCGAGACCACCGTAAAATACCTGGAAACTCATCCTGAGGATATTTACCAGGCCCTGTATAATTTATCCATCATCAGGAAACTGGAAAGGGTCGGTGATCAGGCCAAGAATATTGCCGAGGAAACCATTTTTTATGTGGAGGCTAAGGTCCTTAAGCATAAAGCGGAGGAATAATCCGGGATCAATACACAATATGCACACGTAAAACGGTGCCTCAAACGAATGGCCTCGCGAATTGTAATCCGGAAAGTCTGGCTCCGTCCATTCCTTTCTGTTGAATCAGCACTTTCAGTTTGGTTCCAAGATCCATTAAGAAGGTATATATTAATTTCTCCATTTCCCTGTGATCAGCCAACGGAATTTCTGTTTCCTTTTTCTTTAAATCTGCGGCCAGGCCCAGCGCCTGCAGAAAATGGGCCTGGTTGGTAAAGCCTGAACATTGTAATCCATAAATTGATCCCCAATGGGCAATGGCTGAAAAGTTCACATGCGCCGTAATGTCCTGCTCTCCGATATGCTGAAAAGGATTTTCATTTATTGTGTGACGATAATAACACATGAGTGTTCCGGCGCTCCGCTGTTCACTATACATCAGAGAGGAGGGATAGCCGTAATCAATGGTCAGAAGAAATCCTTTTTTTAGTGAAGCGGCTACATCACGTATCCAGTCAATGGCTTGCAGATTAAGTTCAGTGCGGAATCCCTTGGGTAAAATAACGTTCAGCTGGCTAAGATAATTTTTTAATTCGGCCGATGCGGGTCTTAATAATTCAATGAATCCGTTCTGGTAATCTACAAACACTTCCATCAGCTGTTCGTCCATCAGCACCTGGTGAACCGCGAAATTATCTATCAGCTCATTTGAAAGAACGCAACCGGTTAAATCCGGAATGTCCTCGATTCGGTGATACCAGCTTACTTTTTCGGGAAGGATTTTTTTCTCCTCTTCTTGCATCGCTTCGCTCTTTTCTATGATGCAATACCGCAGGCCATCGTAGAGAAGATCATTTTTTTTGAGAGAAATCAGTATATCCCGGCAAAGCGTGGCCGGCCCGGCCCCGTATTCCACAATAGTGAAGGGCTCTTTATCCATCAGCTTCCACATCTCTTCGATCTGCTTTGCAATCAACTGCCCGAATAATACTGAAAAATGAGGGCTGGTATAATAATCGCCTTTTTCCCCGATCCTGATTTTCCGGCTGGTATAATAACCGGATCCCGGATGGTATAGGCACATCTCCATGAAATCATGAAAAGACAGCGGGCCGTCCTTGCTTATCTTTTCAATGATGCTTTCGCTAAGCGACATCCGGTAAGATTATTTTTTCATCACGGCCGATTTTGCTAATTCCTCAGGATTTTTTCTGAATTCATCCCTGCACTCATCGGAGCAAAATCCATAAACCTTGCCTTTATAGTGGAGTGTGTCTTCGATCATAGCTGTCAGAGGCATTCCGCAGGAAGGATCTCGGGTATTATCCACCATATCGCGCGTAAATCTGGGCCTGCCCTTACTACTGTCTCCATAAGCCGGGGAATGATAAGCCGCATCCGGTTTTGGGTGCTGGTTACAGGAAAAAATAAGAGCCATTAAAGAGGCCAATACAATGGACGGCTTAAGCATGGAATGATTTATTAATACATTTTATTGCCTCAAAATTACTTCAATTTTTTCCGGATTCCGCCCAGCCTTGTCCAGGTGATCTTTCAAAGAGCTATTTCCTGATATATTTGAAATCAACAGTACGCCGCTTAAACCCCGTTCAGCCTCGATCCCGGGTTTATGGTGTTCGTTAAATCCGGTTCAAAAATTCCGGAAGACCGTGTTGGATATGAATATTTATTTATCTTCGGACCTCTTTTCTACGCTTATTTACTATTGATATTTAATTAAACAGGAAATTTTGTTCCTCTGTTGAGAGAGAATTCAGGACGCATCCGATTTTTTCCCGGTAGTGATGAGTAAAAAGCATATTCACCCTTGTTTATAAATCAACTATTACGATGAAGCAGTTTTTATTGTTTTTATTCTTTGGGGCAGTTTTCACCGCGTGCAATACAAAAAAAGATTATGAAAAGGTTTTTAAGGACCCGAATCTTTATTGCGATGCAGTTCATGAATTGAATACAGTGGTTATGGGAAATAATTTCGGCCCGATCGTGGCTTCCAGGAATTACCTCTACGCTTCCGTTGCAGGCTATGAAGTGATTGCCGGAGGTTACCCAGACAAATACAATTCGCTTGCTGGTCAGTTACATGGCCTGGGATCAGTTCCAAAGCCGGAGTCCGCGAAGAATATAGACTATGAGTTGGCAGCCCTGCTGGCATTCTGCAAATTGGGAGAATCGGTTACTTTTCCGGAAGGGAGCATGAAAGAATATGTGGACAGCCTGATGAACCTGGCGAAGGACCATGGAATGCCAGGGGATGTTATAAATAATTCTGTAGCTTATGCAGATACAGTTTCAGCCGTCATCATGGATTGGAGCAAACACGATAATTATGCGCAAACACGCGGTGCGCCGGAATATTCAGTAATGGATTCGCCGGGCCGGTGGGTACCCACGCCACCTGCTTATGCTCCGGCCATGGAGCCACACTGGAGTTCTATACGCAACCTGGTCATTGACAGTGTGACCGAGTTTAGTCCGCCGCCCCCCTATAAGTTTGATATAACCAATAAAAAAAGTCCTTATTACCTCGAGGTAAAAAAAATTCAAAATGTAGTTGACAGCCTCACGCCTGAGGAGACGCATATTGCAGATTTCTGGGACGATAATCCGTTTAAGCTGAATGTATCAGGACACCTCATGTTTGGTACCAAGAAGTTTTCACCGGGGGGACATTGGATGGGCATTGCCGGGATTGCCGCGATAAAATCAGGCTCCGATTTTTCAACAGCCGTTTGCGGATTTGCAAAAACAGCAATTGCCGAATTTGATGCATTTATTCAATGCTGGAATTTTAAATATGTTTATAATACCCTGAGACCTGAAACGGCCATTAACAAGTATATTGATCCGAACTGGAAACCGCATTTGCAAACACCTCCTTTTCCGGAATACACCTGCGGTCACTGCACGATTTCAGCAGCAGCGGCCGAGGCATTGTCGAGCGTATACGGCGATAATTTTGCTTATACGGATTCCACCGAACTTGAATTCGGCATTGCCGACAGATCGTTTACTTCTTTCCGGAATGCAGCCGCAGAAACCAAGGTTTCACGTTTTTATGGAGGGATACATTACAAGTACTGCACGGATATCAGCGCCGTGATGGGAAGGGGAATTGGCGAGCTGATCGCGAAACGTCTGAAAATGAAAAAGGCATAATATGCATGCTTATGAATATTTTGGGAAGATGCAAAAGCCAGGATTGTTTGCACTGCTCACCGGCATCTGCGGGTTTGTGTTGCTGGCAACAGTTGTTTCCTGCAATCAGTCGACGATGCTGGTAAAACCTCCAATATCCGTACCGCCTCCCAATGGAGGAATGGACACGATTAAGCTGGGTGATACATTAGTGCTTCACCCCGAAATAGATAACAACGCCAATGGATATTACAACTGGACCCTTAATGGTGTTTCTGTTTCCGCCGATTCAGTTTATACTTTCATACCGACCGCGATGGGAGACTATCAAATCAGTCTGAAAGTTTCCAATGCGGGAGGCCAAACTTCGCTGAGTTATCAGGTCCATGTTTGGGGAAGATATGAGAATGGATACTTCGTCCTCAACGAAGGTATTGCCGGGTTGGGTGCGGGAACCCTGGCTTTTTACCGCTATGATACCCAACAGCTGGAGGACAGTGTGTTTAGCAAAGAGAATCCGGGAAGGGACCTGGGACCGGTTTCCTCCAGTCTTGCCTTCGGCACTATCTACAATAATCAGATCTACCTGTTGTCGAAAGCAGGAGGCCCCCTGGTTTTGGCTGATCCTTATTCATTAAAGGAAACCGGGAGGATACCGGCAGATCCTGCCAACGACTTTCGGTCATTTCTCGGACTTGATAATAACCATGGTCTTGTTAGTTCAGCAGGTGGTATTCTTCCGCTTAATCTTCAATCACTGGCACTCGGCCCGAAAATTACCGGGGTGGACGGTGAAATTGGAGACATGATAAAAGCCGGAAATTATATTTTCGTCCTGTCGCGTTCACAGGGTGTTCTTGTATTGGATGCAGGCAGTATGGCAGTTTTGGACACGATACCCGGAATGGATGCGGCGTTTGCAATGTCTAAGGATGGTGCCGTATGGGCGGCCGGGGACAGTTTACTGCTAAGGATAGATCCTGCAACGCTGGATACACAAACTTTAGCACTGCCGTTTACCGTTAATAGTTCCTGGCCCAGCTGGCACCCCGGATCTATCCTGGGTTCGACAGGAGAAAATGCGATTTATGTTGTGGATAGCACGACGATTAACGGAGCATCGGACGTCTTTAAATATGTTTTTGGAGATACGGCTTCCGTTCAGACTCCCTTTATTTCATTTTCTTCCGGGAAACAAATTTCAGGGGCAGGCGTCGCCTTCAATCCAAAAACAAAACAACTCATGGTTTTGACCACGCAGATTGGAAGTTCAGCAAATGTGAATACGAACGGCCTGTTCCGTTATAGTATATCCGACGCATCCCTGCAGGGCCAGGTTTCATACCCGGGATCCGACTATCCGGAAATCGTATTTTTCCATTAAGATCCCGTGCGGATTCAAATTTCCCATCCCATTCCGCCATACTAACGTTTAAGAATAACCGAAACAGAACAGGGTGGTATTAATATTTTCTTTTGACCGTGCTGAAATCCTTGGTGACCGTGGCTCCCATCTGTCCAATCGTGTCGGTGGCCGCATTTTTCATATGCACTTTGAACTGGCAGTCGTAAACCAGTTTGTCCTCATAATAGATCACATCCAGCACTTTGAATTTCACTTTGGCGGTATCGACCCTTTTAGGAGAATTCAGGTATATTTCCATCGCATTTTCAAGGTTGTTTTTCACATCCCTTTTTACCGATTTTCTTGCGCATGCTGAACTGATAAGGACCAGTAGAAGTGAGCACCCTATTAGGTTTCGTTTAATTTTTTTCATGACTACAAAATAAAAAAAATAAAATGAATAAGCTTTTTCCGCGGTAATGTGTAGTAGATACACGTTAAGAAGCCATAAAGAATAGTTAAAAAAATATTAGTTCGTATTTGCATAATAGTTACATTCGCTTATAATTTCGAATCGTTAAACCAAAAGAACGAACTGCTTATGCCTACAAAATTTAAACTCATAGCGGGTCTGAATACCGCTATTTTGCTTTTCGTTAGCTTCAGTCTTTTCGCCCAGGGCCCCGTAACAGGGCGGGTTATTTCCAATGCGGATCAACAGCCGATATCGGGCGCTACGGTGCAGATAAAAGGCACAAAACTCGGAACACAGACTGGAACCGACGGATCCTTCTCCATCACCACACAGAGAGCCAACAGCACTTTGGTCATCACGGTAGTCGGATTTGAACCCCTTCAAATTCCACTTGGCGGACAAACAGCTTTGGGAGACATCGTTCTTTCATTGTCAGCGTCCTCACTGAACGATGTGGTGGTAACCGGGTATACATCCCA
>Ga0182024_10007129_pt1 | contig 24203 bp, 18 predicted proteins | sample P32metaG_FD_120480 | JGI IMG/M metagenome (GOLD analysis project Ga0182024, IMG submission 120480) | Permafrost microbial communities from Stordalen Mire, Sweden - P3-2 metaG (Illumina Assembly) | ecosystem: Environmental > Terrestrial > Soil > Wetlands > Permafrost | place: Sweden: Stordalen...
CGCGCGCGATCGCATCCATGCTGACCGCACCAAAGCCGCTCGCCAGAAAGCTCCGTTGCGCCGCGGCAAGGATGCTCTCGGCCTTGCCGGTCGGCGGCGTCGCGGCAGCTATGCTTTCGCCTGTGGCGCTCATCGCTTGACAGCATGTACCCGCGCTTTCATGTTGCGCAAGACTGAACTGCACCGTTCAGTCTAATTTAACGATATAGAACCACTCTCCATCTTATGCGCAACAAACTCTTTATGCTGTTGCCGGTGCTGGTGCTGGCCGTGGGTTTGGTCGCGGGCTGGCAATGGTGGCGCGTGTGGCGCTTCCAGCAATCCACCGACGATGCCTATATCGAGAGCGACATCTCGCTGATCAGCCCGAAGATCGAGGGCTACATCAAGGAGGTGCGCGTCGAGGACAACCAGCACGTCACGGCTGGGCAGGTGCTGTTCGTAATCGACGATAGCGACTTCGCGGCAAAGGTCGCGCAGACCTCGGCGGCGGTCGACAGCGAACAGGCGATGGTCGCGACCTTCGCGACGCGGCATGACTACCAGGAAGCGATGATCAATCAGGCGGCGGCGATGGTCCAATCGGCCGAAGCCGAGGTCGGCCGAGCCGATCTCGACCAGAAGCGCTACGTCTCGCTGGTCACCAGCGAAGTCGCGACAAAGCAGCGCTTCGAGACGGCCGCAGCCGACGCGACCAAGGCGGCGGCCAATCTGCTCAAGGCGAAGGCGGCGCTGGAAGCGGAAAAGCAGCAGCTCGCGGTCATCGACGCGCAGAGGCGCGAGGAGGAGGCGCGACTGCTCCAGGCGGGCGCGACGCGGCGGCTCGCCCAGAACGACCTCGACAACACAGTGATCCGCGCGCCGGTCGACGGCATTGTCGGCAACCGCGCCGGGCAGCTCGGGCAATACGTCAAGCCGGGGACGCAGCTGATGTCGCTGGTGCCACTGCCGCGGGTCTACATCACCGCCAATTTCAAGGAGACGCAGCTCACCCTGATGCGACCGGGGCAGCCGGCCGAGATCTCGGTCGACGCCTATCCGAGCCAGGTCATCGAAGGCCGCGTCGAAAGCTTCGCGCCGGCGAGCGGCGCCGAGTTCTCGCTGTTGCCGCCCGACAACGCCACCGGCAACTTCACCAAGATCGTGCAGCGCGTGCCGGTGCGCATCGCGCTGCCGGATAATGGGCCGCTCTCCGCGCTGCTGCGGCCGGGCCTCTCGGTCGTCGTCAGCGTCGATACCCACGCCGAAGGGCCGGCGACGGCCGAGGGCGGCCTGGTCGGCGCGGCGCAAGCGCAGCCCGCGTCGAGCCATTAAAAATGGCGCTCGATCTAAATTTGTTTCGTCTTTCCCGCGCAAGCGGGGGAGACGAGAAATCCGCTAGCACCGTCTGCAAATGACGCTGGTCTCGCCGCTGCGGCGGGTCCGCACGCCGCGCCCGTCTGCCCCAGCGGCACCGCCGGCGAGCCCGTCGGCCGCCGCTCCGCGCGGCGGGCCGATCCCGCCCGCGTCGCTGCGGCAATGGATCGGCGTCCTGGCCATGGTCTTCGGCATGTTCATGGCGCTCCTCGACATCCAGATCGTCACCAGCTCGTTGACCCAGATCCAGGGCGGGTTGTCGGCGAGCGCCGACGAGATCAGCTGGGTGCAGACCTCGTACATCATCGCCGAGGTGGTGATGATCCCTCTGTCGGGCATGCTGTCCCGGCTAATGTCGACGCGGGTGCTGTTTGTCGCGGCGACGATCGGGTTCACGATATCGAGCGCGCTGTGCGCCAGCGCCACCACTCTGGGCGCGATGATCGTCTTCCGCGTGATGCAGGGGTTTCTCGGCGGGGCGATGATCCCGACCGTGTTCCCGGTGGTCTACACCGTGTTCCCGCCGCGCCAGCTCGCGGTGGTCATGGTGCTGATCTCGCTGATCCTCAACCTGTCCTCGACCGTCGGGCCGACGGTCGGCGGCTATCTGACCGACACCTATTCGTGGCACTGGCTGTTTCTCGTTAACATCGTGCCGGGGGTGTTCGTCGCCGGCACCGTGTGGTCGCTGATCGATGTCGACAAGCCGAACCCCTCGCTGCTGCGCGCCTTCGACCTGACGGGGCTCGTCCTGATGGCGCTGTTCCTTGGTTGCCTCGAATACACGCTTGAAGAGGGCGAGCGCTGGGACTGGTTCTCCGACAGCACGATCCTCTCGACGGCGGTCGTCTCGGCGGTATCGGCCGGCCTGTTCTTCTGGCGGGTGCTGACCTACCGCCAGCCGATCGTCGACCTGCGCGCCTTCCGCATCCGCAACTTCGCGATGGGCTCGCTCTACAGCTTTGTCGTCGGCATCGGGCTTTATTGCGGCACCTATGTCGTGCCGCTGTTTCTCGCCCAAGTGCGCGGGTTCTCCAGCCTGCAGATCGGCATGACAGTCGTTGTCACCGGGTGCACGCAAATCGCCGTCTCGCCGTTCACCACGTTGGTCGCGCGCAAGATCGATTTGCGGCTGATGCTGGCGAGCGGCATGAGCCTGTTCGCGCTGGCGATGTACCTCACCGCCGGACTCACCAATCAGGCCAGCTTCTGGGAGCTGCTGGTGCCGCAGATGCTGCGCGGCACGGCGCTGATGTTCTGCTTTCTCCCGGCCAATCTGATCTCGCTCGGCAGCTTGCCGCCCGACCTGCTGCGCAGCTCGGCCGGGCTCTACAACCTGATGCGCAATCTTGGCGGCGCGCTCGGGCTCGCCGCGCTGGGCACGGTGATGAACGACCGGCTGCACTTCCATTGGAACCGGCTGATCGAGAGCGTCAACCCGGCGCGCCCGGCGGTGCAGCATTTCCTCGACATGGAGACCAGCCGGTTCGACCCGCATTTCACCGGCGGCGGGACCCCGGCCGCGGTCAAGCTGCTCGGCCGGATTGTCGAGCGCGAGGCGCTGGTGCTGACCTTCAACGACGTGATGCTGCTGATCGGCGCGATCTTTCTTGTCGGATTGCTGCTGGTCCCGATCCTGAAACGGCCGAGCGTCTCGCCGCTGACCCGCTGAGGTGATACATCCTGGCCCTCGTCATGGCCGGGTTTAACCCGGGGATGACGCGGCGCTCGGAGATGGCCGGGTCAAGCCCGGCCATGACGAAAGAAGATAGAGCCTAGCCGGAACCCGGCCCCGCCCTGCGGTGCAGCCAGTCCTCGACCAGCCGGCGCGCGATCGAATCGAGGCGCGGCAGACGGAAACTGTTGTCGTCGGTGTGCGACAATAGCCAGTCGCGCTCGAACCATTTGGCGTCCTCGAGCTCGCCGTAGTCAACGGTGATCTCGCTCGTCGTCGCCTCGGCATGGAAGCCAAGCATGATGTTCGCCGGAAACGGCCAAGGCTGCGACGAGTGATAGGCGACCGTGCCGATTTCGATCGCGGTCTCCTCGCGCACCTCGCGCGCCACCGCGTCCTCGAGGCTTTCGCCCGGCTCGACAAAGCCGGCGAGCGTCGAATACATGCCCGGCGGAAAATTCCTGTTGCGGCCGAGCAGCGCCCGCTCGCCATCGCTGACCAGCATGATGACCGCCGGGTCGGTGCGCGGGAAATGCATCGCCTTGCAGTCGGCATTGGTGCAGCGCCGCATATGCCCGGCTTCCTCGGACAGGGTCGGGCTGCCGCAGACGCCGCAAAAGCGGTGCCGCTGATGCCAGAACAGCATCGCGCGGGCAAGGGCGAGGAGCGCGCCCTCGCCGCGCTCCAGCCTACCGGCGAGCTGGCGCAGATCGGCAAAGCGCGCGCCGTCGGCGGGAATGCCGCTCGCCGCCAGCGCGGGCGAGGCAAGGCTATCGAGGGGTGTCTCGACCCCCGACAGGTCGACGGCGAAATGCGCGCGCTCGTCGATCACGCCGAGGAGGACGATGCGGCCCGCGGCGAGATGCGCGTCGGCGTCACCCTCACCGAGGAGCAGCGCCGCATGGTCGGCCGCCAGCACGATCGCGCGCGGCGCGGCGTCGGCGAGCTCGACGACCAGGTTCTGGCTGCGCCAGACCGGCACGAATTGCGAGCCGGCATCGCCGATCGCGGCGCGGATCCAGTCGCTATCGCGGCGCTTGAGGCCGGCGCGCTCGAAACCCGGCGCCGCATAATAATTGGGTAATGGCATCGGGTCACACTGGCACAGCCACCCGCGCTGCGGCAAGCTGAGCCGTGCCCGCCAGGAACCGACGCAATGAATGTCCGCGATACCGCGCTGCCCGGGGTCAAGCTGATCCAGCCGACCCGTCACGGCGACGCGCGGGGCTACTTCTCCGAGGTCTACCGCGAGGAAGCGCTCGCGCAGCACGGCATCGGCATGCGCTTCGTGCAGGAGAACCAATCGCTGTCGGCCGCGATCGGCGTGCTGCGCGGGCTGCATTTCCAGGTTCCGCCAATGGTCCAGGCGAAGCTTATTCGCGTCGTCGCCGGCGCGATCCTCGATGTCGCGGTCGATATTCGCCGGGGCTCGCCCGATTACGGCAAGCATGTCGCGGTGGTGCTGAGCGCCGCCGAGGGCAACCAGCTTTTCGTGCCCGAGGGCTTCGCGCACGGCTTCTGCACGCTGGAGCCCGACACGCTGGTGATCTACAAGGTCAACCGCTACTGGTCGCCCGAGCACGAGCGCGGCCTCGCCTGGGACGATCCGGCGCTCGGCATCGACTGGCGGCTTCGCGGCCAGGAGCCGGTGCTGTCCGAAAAAGATCGGCACTACCCGCTTCTCGCCGACTTGCCAGCGCATTTCAGCTACGGATAATCACAACGGTCCAGCACTGGGAGGAGGATGTCATGGCCTATGTCGATTCCCGCTTGCGCGACAAGCCCGCGCCGACGGTCTCGCCCGCCGACATGGAGCGGAACAACATTGCCCGGCTCGACGCGATGCAAGGCTCCGACCTCGCCTTTCTCGACCAGCGCATTCCGGGCTATCAGCGCGAGATCATCAACATCATCGGCATGGGCGTGGTCGAGAACATGAAGGACCCGCGCCTCGCCCCAAAGATCAAGGCGGGGGCGCACGGGTTCGCCGTCACCTATGTGCGCAACACGCCAAAGGGCCACGGAGCGGCGCTACACCGCCATCCGACCGAGGAGGTGTTCATCGCCGTCAAGGGACCATGGGAGGTGTTCTGGCTCGAAGGCGACAGCGAGCGCGTCGTCACCCTGCAGCCGGGCGATATCGTCAATGTGCCGATCGGCATCTATCGCGGCTTCCGCAATGGTGGCGACGATCCCGACGCGACCTTGATCGCGGTGGTCGGCGGGCCGGACCCGGGCAAGGTCGACTGGCACCCCTCGGTGATCGACGCGGCGCGCAAGACTGGGCTCGCGGTCGACGACGACGGCAATCTGATGGTCGACCAAGCCGCGGAGTAGCAGCTAGGGCTAGGGCTCTTCCGTCGCCGGCGCGTCCTGCCGCAGGCGGCTCGGCAACAGTTCGCCGATGCGGTCGAGCACCGGATAAGCCGCGGCGGCGATGTGCGAGTTGATGCGCTTCATGTCGCGCAGCACGTCGAGGTGTAGCGCGCTGGTCTCGACGCTCTCGACGCGGCCGGCGCGGATGCGCCCGAAATGCGTCTCGGTGGCGCGCGCCTCGAGGTCCCGGAATACCTCTTTCTCGGCGAGCAAGGCACGGGCGGCGCGCGGATCGTCGGTCATGAACACCGCCGCCGCGGCGCTCACATTGCCGGCGAGCCGCTCGACCATCGAGCGGATTTCCGCCTGCCCCTCGACCGAGAACGATAGCCCGCGCTTCAGCCGCTTCGACGCGACCGCGACCAGGCCCTTCTCGACGATGTCGCCGGCGTGCTCGATGTTGGTCACAAAACTCAGGATCTCCGACAGCCGGCGATTGTCCGAATCGTCGAGCGCGTCGGGGTCGAGCCCGGTGAGATAGATCTTGATCTCGCGGCAGAGCCCGTCGAGCACGTCGTCGAGCCCTTTCGCGGCGCTGACCCGGTTGCGGTCGCCGCGGTCGAGCGCGTCAAGCGCGTCGCGCAGCATCGCTTCGAGCACGTCGGCCATGCGCAGCGCCTCGCGCGCCGCGCCCGCCAGCGCGATCGCCGGCATCTCGCGCGCGTTCTGGTCGAGATAGATCGGCTTCGACGGGTCGCTGGGAACCGCGCGCGCCGGCAGCATCCACACGAGAAACCGCGCGAACGGGCCGAGCAGCGGCAGAAACAGTGCCGCCATGACGAGGTTGAACGCGGTGTGGAAATCGGCGACGGCGCGCGCGGTGTTCGGGTCGAACGCCACCATCAGCGGCCCGATCCAGTGGAGCAGCGCCAGCCCCAGCACCACGCCGATCGCGCGGTTCAGCAGATTGCCCATCGGCAGCCGCTTGGCGACCGGGTCGCCGCCGGCGCTGCCTTCGAGCAGTGGATTGAGCGCCGAGCCGAGATTGGCGCCGAGCACCAGCGCGAACGCCGCTTCCGGCGGCACCACTTGATTGGCGGCGAGCGACACGATCAGCAGAATGGTCGCGACGCTGGAATGCGCGACCCAGGTCAGCCCGGCGGCGAGGATCACCGCGATCACCGGCTGGGTCGCGATCGCGCCCATCAGCAGACGCAGGCTCGGCACGTCCTCATAGGGCGTCATCAGCGCGAGTAGGCCTTGCAGCGCTATCAGCATCAGCCCGAGACCGATCGCCACGCGCCCCAGATCGCGCGGCCGCGACTGACCGCTGCGGCGGAACAGCACGACGCCGATCAGGATGAACAGCGGCGCCACCCGGCTGATGTCGAACGACAGCAGCTGGACGATGAGCGTCGTGCCGACATTGGCGCCGAGCATCACCGCCAGCGCCGGCACCAGGTCGACCAGCCCGCCGGCGGCGAAGCTCGCCGCCATTAGCCCGGTCGCGGTGCTGCTTTGCAGGATCGCGGTAACGCCGAGCCCGGCGAGAAAGGCGCGGCAGCGATCGCCAAAGGCGCGGCCGAGGATGCGCCGCAAATGCGGCCCGAAAGCGCGCTGGATGCCGGTCTGCACCATATGCACGCCCCACATCAGGAGCGCGATCGTGCCGGCCAGATCGACGAGGGTGAGGGTCGCGTTCATCGCCGCTCCTCCCTGGTTATCAGCCCATGGGCGCCGCAGATTTTTCGAACCGGCCCCATATCGTGCATTGGCCCGGGATTTCAAGGAAAAAGCGGGCTAGCGGCACCTCCACGAGCATATCTTTTCTTGTCATGGCCGGGCTTGACCCGGCCATCTACGTAGATCCCCGGGACAAGCCCGGGGATGACAAACTTACTTTTGACGGCGCCGTCTCACGACAAAGTCTTCGGCCAGCTTCCGGTACTTGGCCCCAAGCCGCGCCAGAAACGTCTCCCCGTCTTCCTCGGAAAGGCCGCTTAAGCGCCCTTCTTCGGCAAGTTGGCGGAGTTTTCCATCGTGATGAATGTCGGATGCTTGTCGCTCACGTCATCATTCTCTCCAAATTCTCCAGCGTGTCCGCCTCGGCGAATGGCTTGTCCCAGCGGATGCGGTGGACGCGCGGGAAGCGCATCGCGACACCGGATTTGTGGCGCGACGAACGGTGGACACTGTCGAAGGCGATCTCGAGGACGAGGCCGGGCGCCACCTCGCGCACCGGGCCGTAGCGCTTGACGGTGTTGTCGCGCACCCATTTGTCCAAGAGGCGCAGCTCGTCGTCGGTAAAGCCGGAATAGGCTTTGCCCACAGGCACCAGAGCGTCGTCGCGCCAGGCGCCGAAGGTGTAGTCGGAATAGAACGACGAGCGCTTGCCGTGGCCGCGCTGGGCGTACATCAGCACCGCGTCGATGGTCAGCGCGCCGCGCTTCCATTTGAACCACGGGCCTTTCGGCCGGCCTGACAGGTAGGGCGAGTCGCGGCGTTTCAGCATCAGCCCCTCGATGCCATTGGCGCGCGCGTTGTCGCGCAATCCTTTGAGGTCATCCCAGGTGTCGAACGGCACCAGCGGCGACAAATCGAGCCGGGCGCGCGGCGCGGCGCCGTACCAGGCGACGAGGCGATGGCGGCGCTCGGCGAGCGGCAGGCCGCGCAGATCCTCATCGCCGAGGCGCAGGATGTCGTAAAGCCGCACCGACGCCGGGTAGTCGCTCAGCATCCTGGGCGTCGGGGTCTTGCGGTTGAGGCGCTGCTGCAGATCGTTGAACGGCGCGACCTCACCGTCGCGGATCACCAGCAACTCGCCGTCGAGCGCGATGTCCTCCGGTGTCGCGTCGATGATGTCGGGAAAGGCCGGGCCGATGTCGTCGCCGGAGCGCGAATAAAGCCGCCTCTCGCCATGGCGCGACACGAGCTGCACGCGGATGCCATCCCATTTCCATTCGGCGAAATAGGCGGAAGAGTCGAGCGCGGCGAGGTCGCTTTCCTCCAGCGGCTGCGACAGCATCAGCGGGGTGAAATTCGGCAGCTCGCCGATCTCGGGCCGCGGCGCCCGGCCGTCGAGCCAGGCGAAGAGCGGCTCGTAGGGCGGCGCGAGCCCGTGCCAGACCTCCTCGATATCGCCGATCGCGACCTTCGCCCACTCGGCGAGCGCGGTCTTGGCGAGCCGGGCCGAAACCCCGATGCGCAACGCGCCGGTGACCAATTTGAGGAGCGCCCAGCGTCCGGTCGCGTCGAGCCGGTCGAGCCAGCCCGCGAGATGCGCGCCGACATCGGCGCGGCTGGCGAGCTGCAAGGTCGCGACGATCTCGGAGAGGGTTGGGGCGCTACCCTCACCCGTTGGGGCGCTACCCTCACCCTCCCATCGCTGCGCGATGGGTCCCTCCCTCTCCCGCGATGCGGGAGAGGGGTTATCTGCGCCGGCGACAGAGCCCCTCTCCCGCAATGCGGGAGAGGGTGGCTCCGGGCGCAGCCCGGAGACGGGTGAGGGTTTGGGCGCGGGTTCCGGCCAGATCAGCGACACCGTCTCGGCGAGGTCGCCGACAAAATCCAAGGACCAGGCGAACAGCACGGGGTCGACCCGCGCCATCGCCAGAGCGCGCACCTGGCCGGGCTTGGCCTCGGCGAAGACGAGCTCGCCGGTCAGCGCCGCCAGCGCCCAGCCGCGCTCGGGGTCGGCGACACTGGCGAAATACTCCGCCATCAGGCGTAATTTGCCGTTGCGCGACGGGGTGAAAAGCAGCCCGTCGAGGAGCTCGGCGAAGCGGTTCATCGACCGCCGCCGAGAATGGTTAGATCGCGCCCGAACAGTTGATCCGCCGCTGTGGTCATGTGCGAAGTATAAGAGCCGCCGATGCGCCAAGACACCTCGACGTCACCAACGCCGGCCGCGCGCGGCCGCATCCGACTGCCGTTCTTTTATGGCTGGGTGCTGGTTGGCGTCGCGTTCGTGACGATGGCGGTCGGGGTCAACGCGCGCACCGCGTTCTCGCTGCTGTTCCCGCCGATCCTCGCCGAATTCGGCTGGGATCGCGGAGTGACGGCGGGAGCCTTCTCATTCGGGTTTCTCGTTTCGGCAATGGTCACGCCGAGCATCGGCCGGCTGATGGACCGTCGCGGGCCGCTGCTGGTGATCGAGGCGGGCGTCGTCATGATGGGGGCGGGCCTGCTGCTCGCGCCCCTGGCGCGCGAGCCCTGGCAGCTTTACCTGACGCTCGGCGCGCTGGTCGGCGGCGGGGTCAACTGCATGGCCTATACCGGGCAGTCGCTGTATCTGCCGAACTGGTTCGTGCGGCGGCGCGGTCTGGCGCTCAGCATCGCGTTCTCCGGGGTCGGGCTCGGCTCGATCACCATCCTGCCGTGGCTGCAGGCGCGCATCGAAAGCCAGGGATGGCGCAGCGGTTGCGTCACGCTGGGCATCCTGGTGCTGGCGCTGCTGGGTCCGCTCAACCTGCTCCTGAAGCACCAGCCGGAAGATATCGGCCTGGAGCCGGACGGCGCCGGCGGGGCGGGCACGCAACAGGCCGGCGCGGGAAATATCGTCGACCCCGCCTGGGCGGCGGTCGACTGGACGCTCGCTCGGGCGTTGCGCACCCGCCGCTTCTGGTGGATCGCGATCGGCTATTTCGGCGCGCTCTTCACCTGGTACGCGGTGCAGGTGCACCAGACCAAATACCTGACCGAGATCGGCTTCTCGCCAGGCGAAGCCGCTTGGTCGCTGGGGCTGGTGAGCCTCGTCGCGGTCCCCGGCCAGATCGCCCTCGGCCATCTCTCCGACCGGATCGGCCGCGAATGGATATGGGCGATCGGCAATGGCGGGTTCGTGCTGTGCTGTCTGGTGCTGATCGCCCTCGCCGGCCACCCGAGCCTGACGCTGCTCGCGGTGATGGTGGTCGCGCAAGGGACGCTGGGCTACGGCGTAACCTCGGTAATGGGAGCGATCTCGATCGAGATTTTCGCCGGCCGGCACAGCGGGACGATCTTCGGCACGGTGATGCTGTCGGCGATCTTCGGCGGCGCTGCGGGGCCGTGGGTCGCCGGCGTGCTGCACGACCTGACCGGCAGCTACACGCCGGCCTTCTGGGTCTCAGCCGGCCTCAACATCATGTCCGCGGCGGCGATCTTCCGCGCCGCTCCGGGCAAGGTGAGGGCCGTCGCCGGGCGGATACCGGCGATCGCCGCGCCGACGCCTCATTCCTCGTCCTCGTAGCCGACCAGCGCCAGCGCGCGGGCCTTGAGGCCGATGCCGGTCGCGTAATGGACGAGCGCCTCCTCGTTACCGTGGGTGACCCAGATTTCGGGCGCGCCGACATCGGTGAGGGTCTGGGTCAGCTCGCCCCAATCGGCGTGGTCGGAAATGACCAGCGGCAATTCGATGCCACGCGCCTTGGCCCGTTGCTTGACCCGCATCCAGCCCGACGCCATCGCCGCGACCGGGTCGGGCAGACGACGCGACCAGCGGTCGGCGAGCGCGCTCGGCGGCGCCAGCACGATCTTGCCGGCGAGCTCGGCTTTCGCCACGCCCATCGCCGGCAGCAGTCGCCCGAGCGCGACGCCATGTCGTTCGTAGAGCTCGCACAGGCCGATCAGCGCCCCGTGCAGATAGATCGGCGCGTCGTAGCCCGCCTCGCGCAGCAGCGCGATCACCCGCTGGCACTTGCCGAGCGCGTAGACCCCGACAAGCTGGCAGCGCTCGGGGAAAAGCCGCAGCGAATGCAAGAGGCGCTCGATCTCGTGCCGGTCGGGCGGGTGGCGGAACACCGGCAAGCCGAAGGTGGCCTCGGTGATGAAGAGGTCGCATTGTTGCGGCTCGAACGGCGCGCAGGTCGGGTCGCGCCGGCGCTTGTAATCACCCGAGACGACGACCCGGCTGCCGCGATACTCGATGACCGCCTGGGCACTCCCCAACACGTGCCCGGCGGGACACAGTTTCACGGAAACCGGGGAGATCGCCACGGTTTCACCGTAGCGCGACGGCTGGAAAGAACCCCCGGCCGCCTCGCCATAGCGCGCCCGCATGATCGCGATGGTCTCCGGGGTGGCGAGGACATGCTTGTTGCCCGGCCGCGCGTGGTCGCCATGGCCATGCGTCACCACCGCCCGATCGACGGGACGCGTCGGGTCGATAAAGAAGTCGCCGGGCTCGCAATAAAGCCCCTCGGGGACGATGCGAAGCCAGCTTTCCGGGCGTGGGGCGGCGATCGGCATGAGGTATAAATATGAGCGCGCGCCGGTAAATTCAGCGGCTGGAGATCGGTCGGGCGACGCTTTCCAGCGGCTGTCGCTCGGCCTTGACGCCGATCAGCAGCTCGACGATCGCCGCGCCGATCATCAGCGCCGCGCCGAGCAGATAGCCGAGATAGACGTTGCCGCGCTCGCCCGAGCCGATCAGCGCGCCAAAGAGGTACGGCGCCGCCGCGCCGCCGCAGGCCGTGCCGACCGCGTAGAAAAAGGCGATGGTCAAGGCGCGCGCTTCCAGCGGAAAGCTTTCGCTGACCGTCAGATAGGCGGCGCTCGCCGCCGCCGAGGCGAAGAAGAAGATGCCGGTCCAGCACGCGGTCAGCGCCGCGGCACCGAGGATGTCCTGGCGGAACAGATACCCGACGATGGCGAGCAGCACGCCCGAGATCGCATAAGTGAAGGCGATCATCGGCTTGCGCCCGATCGTGTCGAACAGCGGCCCGAGCAACAGCGGCCCGGCGAAATTGCCGAGCGCGAAGGGCAGGATATACCAGCCGATCGAGGCCGGCGGCACCTTGAAAAAGCGGGTCAGCACCAGCGCGTAGGAAAAGAAGATCGCGTTGTAGAAGAACGCTTGCGCGCCCATCAGCACGAGGCCAAGCACCGCCCGGCGCGGGTATTCGCGCATCACCGCGAGCACCACCGCGACCATCGAATTGCGTGACGACACCGCGAGACGGATGGACTCCGCAGGGGGCGGCAGTCGGTGTCCCTCGATGCGCTGCTCGATCCCGGCCATCACCGCTTCCGCCTCGTCGAGCCGGTTGTGCAGCATCAGCCAGCGCGGGCTTTCGGGAACCCAGCGGCGCAGCAGCAGGATCGCGAGGCCCAACACCGCCCCGACGCCGAACGCGGCGCGCCAGCCCCAATCGGGCGGCAGCACGCCAGGCTTGAGAAACACCACCGCGCCGAGCGCACCCAGCGCCGCGCCGAGCCAGAAGCTGCCGTTGACCGCGAGGTCGGTGCGGCCGCGCAGCCGCGCCGGCACCAGCTCCTGGATCGCCGAGTTGATCGCCGCGTACTCGCCGCCGATCCCGGCTCCGGCCAGCGCGCGGAACAGCGCGAAACTGGCGAAATCCCACGACAGCGCGGTGGCGGCGGTCGCCGTCAGGTAGAGGCCGAGCGTTACCATGAAGAGCTTCCTGCGGCCGAACCGGTCGGTCAGATAGCCGAACAGGAACGCGCCCAATACCGCGCCGACGAGATAGGCGCTGGTGACGAGACCGATATCGAGTTCGGTGAAATGCAGCACCGGACTCTGCTCGAGCGCGCCGGTGATCGAGCCGGCGAGCGTCACCTCCAGCCCGTCGAGGATCCAGGTGATGCCGAGCGCGACGACAACAAGGGTGTGAAACCGCGACCAGGGCAGCCGATCGAGACGCGCCGGGATATCTGTCTCGATTACGGCGTTTACCTCAAGCATATCGCGATAACGCCCGGCGCCTCGTCCTAATCGCCCATCGCCAGACTCAGCGGCGCGATCGCCTCGGCCGTTCGGCGCAAATAGTCGCGCTGCGGCGCGGCGGATTCCATGCGCTGCTGCGCGGCGGTGAGACGCCGCGCGGCGTCGTCCTGGTCAAGCGTCAGCACGCGGTGGTCGGCGACGACCTGCACGCCGTCGACAAAGACGTCGCGCACCGCGCGGTCGGCGGCGTGATAGACCAAGCCGCGCAGCGGATCGCGCGCTGGCTGCATCTGCGGGCAGGCGAGGTCGACCAGCACCAGATCGGCCTTCTTGCCTGGCGCGAGCCGGCCGATATCATCGCGCAATAGCGCCGTGGCGCCGCCCGCGGTCGCGGCGTGGAGGAAATCGGCGACATCGACGGCGTGGATATCGCGCGCGGCGATGCGCGCCAGCACCGAGGCCTTGCGCATCTCCTCGATGAGGTTGTGCGGGCTGCAATCGGTGCCCATGCCCATCACCGCGCCGGCGCGCAGATAATCGCCGAAATGTTCCATCACATGGCCGTAGCGGGCGAACGGCGTCGGGCAATGCGCGACGGCGGTGCCGCTATCGCCGAGCAGTCCGAGATCGCGTCGTGTGTGCCAGCGCACCCAGGAATGCGTGTCGAGGTAGAGCGCGTGGCCGAGGATTGTGCCGGGGCCGAGCAAACCGAGCCGATCGGCCCATTGGATCGGAGTCAGCCCGTGGCGGCGGATCATCTCGCGCACCTCGTTGACGCTTTGCGAGCAATGCGTGGTGAATGGGAGGCCGCGCTCGCGCGCCGCGTCGCAGCTGTCGCGCAGCAATTCCTCGCTGCAGGTGTCGATCTGCATCGGCGAGACGACACCCGAGAGCCGGCTGCTCGGATGGGCGAGCGCCTCGTCGATCACGCGCAGCGCCCGCGCGAAGCCGGCCCGGCCGCGCGGTTCGTCCCAGTCATAGCTGGGGCCGAGATCGTTTTCGAGAAACCAGCGCGCCGACGCATAGCCGGGCGCGAGAAAGCCGCGCATCCCGCTTTTGCCGAACAGCTCGACCCAGCCGTCCCACGGCGCCGAAATGTCGACCAGCGACGTGACGCCGCCCAGCAGCAGCTCGCAATAGGCGAACTCGGCGCCGGCCGCGCGGGCCTCGTCATCGGGCGCCGAAAACGCCTGGCCGCGCTCGTAGAGCCCGGTCATATGCATGTTGGCGACGCCGTGCTCCTCGCGGATGCCGCGATAGAGCGGCTCGTGATGCGGGTGCGAGTGGATGTCGACGAGGCCCGGCATGACCATCAGTCCGGCGCCGTCGATGGTGTTGTCCGCTTCGCCCGGATAGCCCTTGCCGAGAAAGACGATGCGGCCGTCGGTGAAGGCAAGATCGACACCGCGGCGGTAGATTTGGCGCGATTGCGCCTCGTCCCAGGCGATCACCCAAGCGGCGTTCTTGATCAGCGTCACCGGCATCGCTTGTCCTCCCCGAAGCGCGCCCCATGCTATAGCGATGCCAGGAGCGGAGCGAGGCAATGGCGAACGCGGGGCCGCGCAATTTGATCACCGACGTGCCGGGCATCCTCATTGGCCAGGCCGAGGACCACGCCGCGATCACCGGGACCACGGTGGTGCTAGCCGAGGCGCCGGCGGTCGCCGCGGTCGATGTGCGCGGCGGCGCGCCGGGGAGCCGCGAGACCGAGCTGCTCGGTTCGGCGACCCTGGTCGAGCGGGTCGACGCGATCGTGCTGTCGGGCGGCTCGGCGTTCGGCCTCGACGCCGCCGCCGGGGTCATGGATTGGCTCGCCGCGCGGGACCGCGGCTTCGCGGTCGGCGAGGCGCGCGTGCCGATCGTGCCGGCGGCGATCCTCTTCGACCTCAACTTCCCAGGGCGCCGGCACTGGAGCGGCGAGCCGCCGCATCGCCGGCTCGGCCATGAGGCGGCGGCGCGGGCCGGCCGGGATTTCGCGCTCGGCAATGCGGGGGCCGGGCTCGGCGCCAAGGCCGGGCGGCTCAAGGGCGGGGTCGGCAGCGCGTCGCTGCGGCTCGGCGATGGAACGATTGTCGGCGCGATTGTCGCGGTCAATTGCTGCGGCGCGGTGGTGCGGCCCGATTGCGCGCGGTTCTGGGCCCCCGAATTGGCGCTTGCCGGCGAAATCCCGCCGCAACCGGCGCTTCCCGACGCGCCGCTCGATCTCGATGATTTGTCGGCGTGCAGCGCGTTCCTCGCCGGCGCCAATACGACGATCGCCGTGGTGGCGACCGATGCGCCGTTGCGCCGCAATTCCTGTCAGCGCTTCGCGATGATGGCGCAGGACGGCTTGGCGCGGGCGATTCGCCCAGCGCATACGCCCTTTGACGGCGACACGGTGTTCGCGCTCTCGACCGGGAGCGGCGACGAGGTCGATCCCGCGCATCTGGTGCGGCTCGGCATGGCCGCCGCCGATTGCCTTTCGCGCGCGATCATGCGCGCGATAGTCGCCGCCGAACCGCTCGGCGGGTATCCGAGCTGGCGAGAGGTGCGGGGTGGTGACTGAGCCGTTCGCGTTGTCATTCCGGGATCGGCCGCGGGCCGAGTGGCGGTATGACAGCAGAAACTAAGCGGCGTTGCGCGAATCCTCGATCGGGCACTGCGCGAGGACGCGTTCGGGCGGGAAGATCACGGTCACCTCCGTGCCGACGCCGAGCTCGCTCTTCAATTCGAGCCGGCCGCCGTGCAGCTCCATGATCGCCTTGACCAGCGGCAGCCCGAGGCCGGTGCCCTGATGCTGGCGGCTCAGCGAGGAATCGACCTGCTCGAACGGCTTCAGCACGCGTTCGAGATCCTCTTCCGGGATGCCGATGCCGGTATCGGCGACGGTCACCGCAAGGCCACGCTGCAAATTCCAGCGGGCGGAAATCGTGATCGCGCCGCCAGCCGGGGTGAACTTGACCGAGTTGGTGATCAGGTTGAGCAGCACCTGCTTGGTCTTTCGCTCGTCGCCGCAGAGCGGCGGCAGCTCGTCGGGGAAATCGATATCCTGGGTCAGCTCGGCGGCATGGACGCGGCCGGCGGTCAGCTGGCCGACCGAACGCATGATGTCGCGCAGATCGAACACCTCCTCGCTCAGGTCGATCTTGCCGGCCTCGGCCTTGGACAGATCGAGGATGTCGTTGATGATCTGCAGCAGATGCGTGCCGCTGGCGTGGATGTCGCCGACATAAGCGCGGTACTGCTCGTTGCCGAGCGAGCCCAGCACCTCGCGCAGCATCATCTCGGAAAAGCCGATGATCGCGTTCAACGGCGTGCGCAGCTCATGGCTCATCGTCGCCAGGAAACCGGATTTCGCCTGGTTCGCCGCCTCGGCTTCGTCTTTCGCCAGGCGCAGCGCCTGGTAGGCCGTCTCGCGGTCGCGCAGCAGGTCGACGCGGTCGAAGCAGCGGTCGAGCACGGCGAACAGCGACTGCGGATCGACGGATTTGTCGAAATAATCGTAGGCGCCGCGGCGCAGGGCGGCGACCGCGGTGTGGGTGTCGAGCTCGGCGGTCATCAGTACGCCGATCAGCTCCGGCCGGTCGTTGCGCAGCCGTGACAGCAGGTCGATGCCCGAGGTGGTGCCGAGGCGAAGGTCGATCAGCGCCACCGGCGGCGGGTTCTCGCCGGGCGCGCCCGCCATGATCGCGACGGCCGCTTCGGGCGTGCCGGCGATGACCGGCTTGAAGCCGCGCGGTACCAGCATGTCGGCGAGCGACTCGGCGAAATCGCCGTCGTCCTCGACGATCAGCAGGCTGCGCGGGGCGCCGTCCGACATCATGCCGCGACCCTCAGGACTTGTTCGATCGGCAGCCGGAGCGACACCCTTGTGCCGACGCCCAGCTCGCTGTCGACGTTGATCGTGCCGCCGTGCTGGACGACGATCTGCTTGACGGTCGACAGGCCGAGCCCGGCGCCGAAGCTCTTGGTGCTGAACAGCGGCTCGAAAATCCGCGCCATGTTCTCCGGAGAGATCCCGGGGCCGGTATCGGCGACGGTGAGCTCGAGCGCGCCGTCGCCGACCGCGCTCTTGACCGCGATGCGCAACGGCCCGCCACCGGGCATCTCGCCCAGCGCCTGCGCGGCGTTGTCGACCAGGTTGATGACGACGCGGCGGATGCGGTCGGCGTCGATCCGCACGATCGCGTCGCCCGCCTCGTATTCCTCGACCAGCGTCACCGCCGGCGGTAGGCCGTGCTCGAGCAGCACCTCACGCAGCCATTCGTCGAAATTGACCGCCACGCGGCTGAGCTCGGGCGTGCGGATGTACTCCAGCAGGTCGCCGATGATGCGGTCGCAACGCGCGATGCTGCGCTGGATGCGCGCGATCGGGCGATCGAGGGCCAACCCGCTGGTCAGGGCGATCTCGCGCATCGTGAAAAGGGTGTTGCGGATCGCGCTCAGCGGGTTGCGCAACTCGTTGGCCACAGTCGCGGTGAACTGGCCGAGCACCGACAGGCGCTCCTTTTTCAGCAGCTCCGCCTCGGCGACGAGCCTGGCGTGCTCAAACTCGATCTTTTCGGCGCGCATCGCCGCGAGCGTGTTGTGCGTTTGGATCTGGCGGCCGATCAGCACCACCATCAGCCCGATGGCCACGACGCCGCAAGCGGCGAAGGCGGCGAACATCTCGGCCTGGCGCGACCAGCCGACGAGCGCCTGATCGCCGCCGCGGCTGACGACGACCGCGACCGGATAGTCGGCGAGCGATCGTACCGCCGCGATGCGCCATTTCCCGGCCGCGTCGCGATCCCCTTCGATGATCCCCTGACCGCCCTGGCCGAGCGCGGCCGCGAGAGGCGCGTCGACAGCGGAGGCGGCCGCCGAGCCGTCGGCGACCGGAAACTGGGCGAGCCTCACCCCATCACGGCGCGTCAGCGCGATCATCCCGTCAGCGCCAAACGAGACGGCTCGGTAAAAATCCGCGAATTCGACGGACGGAACGGCGACAACCGCGACACCCGCGAACCCGCCGGAAGCGTCGCGCAGCTTGCGCGCGACCGGAATGACGGGGCCTTGGGTTTCCCCGCCCATGATCGGCATGCCGATGAACGAATCGAGGTCGGGACGGGTCCGCAGCGCGACGAAGTAATCGCGTGTCGCGACGATCCGCTCGACCTGCGGCCATAAACCCTCGGAATTGATCACGATGCCGTCAGCATCGATCAGCGCCACGCCGCCGATCGTCGGGGCGGCCTCGATCCGCCGCGCGAGCGGCACGACGACTTCCGGGTCGGTCATGTGCTGCGCGATACCGCCAGGCGCCTCGGCGTCGGCCATGCGCAGGCGGGCCGAGATGTCGTCGAGCACGGCGTCGACCGCCTGAAGCGAGTGATTGGCGGCCTCGGTCAGCACCGCGTCCAGTTGGGAAATCCCCGCTTCGCTCGACGCGAGCGTCTGGTGCCGCAAATAGCCAGCTACCAGGCCGGTCACGATCAACAGCACGGCCGCCAGCACGACGCCGCAGGCAATCAACAGCGTCAGCGGTCGCGGCTGCGACAGCGCCCAATCGCTTTTGCTCCCTGCCGAATGGTCAGAACCCATCAACCCCGAAGCTCGCGAACATTTCTCGCCAAGCCGTATAAAGCGGCGTGCGGATTGAAGAAGGATTAACAGCGCCGCGATGCGCGGTGTGGTTGGGTCCGATCCGGCTGGAACGGCGGCTAGAAGCGGCTCAGCAGAGCGCCGAAGCCGGCGATCCGGTCGGTGATGCCGGTGGAGCGCAGAGCCCACCAATAGGTTGCCGTGTTGATCGCGATCACCGGCTTGCCGAGCCACAATTCGGCGATGCCGGCGAGCCGGGCCATCGCCAGATTGGTGCCGACCTGGACGATGGCGTCGACTGACGGCCCATCGACCTTAAGGATCGCGTCGCGCAGCTCGGGCTCGCCGACATGGGCGATCAGCACCGGGCTGGCGCATTTGAGCCCGATAAGATCGACGATCTCGTAGCCGCAATCGCTGAAGAAGCGTCGCACCTGCCCGTCGGCGACCGGCAGATAGGGGGTCACCACACCGATCCGCTTGGCGCCGTGCCGGTCGAGCGCCTGGCGCGCCGCGTCGGAGCCCATCGTCACCTTGACCCCGGCACACGCCTCGACCCGCTCGCGCAACAGCTCGCTACCCTCGAGCCCGTCCCAGAAGGTCTCCGACGACATGCCCATGATCAGATGATCGGGCTCGCAGGTCATCACCCGGTCGATCGCGGTCATGATCTCGCGGCGCACCGTGTCGATCAGGCGGGTGAAGTCGTCGTCGCTGCGCAACGGGTCGTTGGGAATGTGGATGCGGCCGAAATGGTTGGTGACCCCATCCGGCCGCATCGCGTCGAATTCAGGCTGCACGACCGTGTTGGTCGACGGCGCGATAACGCCAAATTTCTTCCGCCAGCCGAGCGCGTCGGGCATCGCCCGGGCCTCTCAGACCACTCGCCCGCGGCACTCGCCGAAGCCGATCGACACATAGCCGTCGCGGCTGGCACGGGCGTGGAAGATCGCCTCGTCACCGTTTTCGAGGAAGGTGCGCGCCTCGCCGGAAGGGAGCGTGTTTGATTTTTGCCCGTCCTGGCTCAATTCGCTGAGGCTACCGTAGCCTTCCGGCGTCGGGCCGGAGATCGTGCCGGTGCCGAAGAGATCGCCCGGCTCGATGTTGCAGCCGTTGCAGGTGTGGTGGGCGACGAACTGCGCGACTGTCCAGTAGAGATCGAGGGTGTTGCTGTGCGACATGCGATGCGGCTCCTGGCCGCTCGCCCGCATTTTCTCGGTGAGGATCAGCGCTTCGAGCGCGATGTCGAAGGCGCCGCCCTGCTGGTCGGCAGCGTCCCACAGATAGTCGAGCGGTTTCGGGTCGCCCGCCGGGCGCGGCGGCTGGGCGACGCGGAACGGCGCCAGCGCCTCGACCGTGACGATCCAGTTCGATACGGTCGAGCCGAAGCTCTTGCCGAGAAACGGCCCGAGCGGCGCCGATTCCCATTGCTGAATGTCGCGCGCCGACCAATCGTTGACGAGCCCGAGCCCGACGATGTGGTCGCCGGCCTCGGCGATCGAGATCGGCTCGCCCTGCTTGTTGCCGGGGCCGACCCACACCGCCAGCTCGAGCTCGTAATCGAGCTTGCGGCAGGGACCGTAGGAAGGCGCTGCGTCATCCGGCAATTTGCGCTGGCCGCTCGGCCGGCGGATCGGCAGCCCCGAGGGCTGCAACGACGACGCACGGCTGTGATAGGCGACCGGCACGTATTTGTAATTGGGGCCGAGCGGGTCGTTGGGGTTGCGGCGGCGCCCGCCATTGGTCGCGTGGTGAATCCCGGCGAAGAAATCGGTGAAGCTCGCCACCTTGGCCGGCACGTGCATCGCGCAGACAGCGGCGTCGTGCAGGATTTGGCCGGCGAGGTCGCGCGCCTTGCCGGCGTCCTGGCCGTCGGCCGCCAAGAGGTCGAAGACCTGACGCCGCAACGCGCGGCGCGGCGCGGCGCCCAGCGCCAGCAGCGGGTTGAGCGTGCCGCCCGAGGCCGCCTTCGCGGCGGCAGCAGCCTCGCCCGAGAACAGCCCCGCGGCGAGCGCGGCCTTGAGGTCGAAGATCTTGTCGCCGATCGCGATGCCGCCGCGCGCCCGCGCGTCCGGGACATTATTCCCCGGCGGGCTGAACACGCCCAATGGCAGGTTCTGCAGCGGAAAATCCGCGTGCCCGTTGGCGGATTCGACCCAGCTTTGGCGCTTGGGGTCGTGGGTTTCGTCGATCGCGCTGGTCATTGCTCAGTCCTCCCAGAACCTGATCAAGTGCGGCGACGCATCCGCGTCGCCTACGGCACCAGCCCACTCCCCCACCCGGCCACCCAACGAGAGTATGCTGATTGGGTGGCCGAGTGAGGGAGCGGGCTGGTGCCGAACTTGGTCTAGGCTTTTGTAGCGTAGCGGAACGGACATGCGGAAGGGTGCTGAGCGATGCCACAGGAATTCACCGGCAAGACCGTCGTCATCACCGGAGCGGCGGGAATTTATGGGTCGCAGCTCGCGGCGAATTTCGCCGCGGCAGGCGCCCGCCTGTTCCTGACCGATCGCGACGCGGCGGGGCTGGCGGCGCTCCGCGCGCGACTACGAGACGCCGATGTCGCCTCGGCCGCGGCGGAGCTGACCGCTCCGGAGGCGATCGTGGCGCTGTGCGGGGAAATCCTCGATCGGTTCATCCCGGATGTCGTGGTCAATAATGCCGGGATCTACCCGTTCGGCGGGCTGTTCGACACCCCGGTCGAAACCTGGGACCGCATCATGCACGTCAATCTGCGCGCGCCGTTCCTGATCACCAGGGTGCTCGCCGAGGCGATGATCGCCGGCCGGCGTAAGGGCGTCTTCATCTTTATCGGCTCGGGCGCGGGGCAAATGCTGCGCACCAATGGCCTCGCTTATTGCACCTCGAAGCGCGGTCTCGAATGGCTAATGAAGGGGATCGCGCTGGAGCTGGCGCCGCACGGCATCCGCGCCAATCTGGTGGCGCCCGGGCTGGCGCTCGGCAGCGCCGGCACCGAGTTTCCCGAAGGCTATGCCGAGGCGATGGCGGCGCGCGTGCCGCTCGGCCGACAGATCGCGCCGGGAGAGCTCGGCGAGGCGGTCATGTTCCTCGCCTCCGAGCGCGCCGCCTACATCACCGGGGCGAGCCTGTCGGTCGATGGCGGCGGCGCGATTCCCCGGCGGGCGCTGGATTAGCGCGCGGCCGCGGCGGCGAGCGCCGCGCCGGAAGGCAGCCGTACCGCGACCATGGCGAGGATAACGGCGGCGATCTGCGTCGTCACCACCACCCCGACCATCGCCGACGGACCGTGATGCGGCAGGATCGCGACCGTCAGCGTTCCCATCGCCGACGCCGCCATCTGCAGGAAGCCGATAAAGCCCGACGCCGTGCCGGCGACGCGCGGATAGACGCTGAGCCCGGCCGCCATCGCGCTCGGCTGGCTCAACCCGTTGCCGATCGAGCTCAACGCCATCGGCACGAAGAGCGCCCAAATGCTCAAGCCGGAACAGACGCACCACGCCGCCATCAGCGCGCCCGAGCCGAGCGACAGCGCGACGCCGAGCACGATCATCGCGTTCGACCCGACCCGACGCGCGAAACGCGCCGCCGCGGCGTTGCCGATCATGTAGGTGCTCATCGGCAACAGGATCATCAGCCCGTAGGTGCTCGGCGGCTCGTGCAGCGTCTCCGACAGCAGATAGGGGGCGCTGGCGATAAAGGTGAACCACGACGCGCTGGTAAGGGCGGTACACAGCCCGAAGCACAGCACCGCCCGCGAGCCGAGCAGCAGCCGGTAGGAGCGGCCGATCCCCGAGAGGTTGAGCGGCACCGCCTCGGTGTGCGTCTCGGCGAGGCTCGCAAGGGTCCAGGCGAGCACCGTCGCACCAAACACCGCGTGGAATAGGAACATCGCGCGCCAGCCGAACCATTCCGAGACATAGGCGCCGATCGCCGGGCTGACCGCCGGCGCCAGGGTCATCGCCATCATCACCAGCGCGATGCCGCGCGCCGAGGCGTCGCGGTCGTAGACGTCGCGGATGATCGCCCGGCCGAGCACGAGGCCGGCGCAGGCGCCGACCGCCTGGGCGACGCGCCCCGCGATCAACACCGGCAGCGTCGGCGCGAAACCGCACAGCGTGGTGCCGGCGAGGAACAGCAGCAGCCCCGCGATCAGCACTGGCCGGCGGCCAAAGCGGTCGGAGACCGGGCCGTAGATCAGTTGGCCGGCGGCGATGCCGAGGAAGTAAAGGGTCAGCACGAGCTGCACCTCGGCCGGCCCGCGATCGAACACACGGGCGAGCAGCGGCAGCGTCGGCACCACCATGTGCAGCGCGCAGAAGCCGAGCGCCGTCGCCGCGGCGATCAGCGCAAGCGGCGGGGCGGCCGGGCGATCCGCGGCGAAGGCTTTGATATTGCCGGAAACCAACTGAACCTGCCCGGGAGCCGCGATTGCCTCGTCAGCCGGGCGAGTCTAGCATGGGGGATCATACGCGGCGACAAGATCGCCCCAACGGATAGGCAGAATGGCCATCGAGCGCGAGAACACCACCGACGGCGACATCTCGCGCGCCGACCTGCTGCCGTTCCTCACCTCGTTCAGCGAGTTGCGCCACCGCGCGTTTCTATGGCCGGGGGTGACGCTGGCGCTGTTCACCGCGGCGCTGTTGATCTTCGCCGCGATGGAGAACGAGACCGGGTTCTTCTGGTGCCTCGCCGGGCTCATTTCGATCGGCAATTTGTTTTTCATCTACCTGTGGTGCGGCAAGAAGATGCCGTTCCCCTACATGCTGTTGATCGCGGTTCTCGCCTTTGGCCTCGATGCCGCGCTGAGCCCGCTGATCATCGCCGCCGAGGGGGTGATGCCCCAGATCTTCGCGCCCGGCATCATCGAGGAGACGGTCAAGTCGCTGCCCGTGATCGCGGTGCTGGCCGCCGGGATGCTGCTGTCGCATCCGCTGCAGCGCGAGTACGGGCTGCGCGAGCCGCTGGACGGCATCATCCTCGCCGCCGCCTCGGCGACCGGCTTCGCGTTCCTCGAGACGATGTTCATCTACGTGCCGAAATACGGCGCGCTGATCAGCACCCCGCGGCTCCTGGTCAATGTGTTCGGCCACATCGCCTATGGCGGGTCGTTCGGCTATTTCATCGGACTGGCGGCGCTGCGCCACCGTCGGGCGATACCGGCGGCGATCGCCGTGGCGATCGGTTTCGCGCTCGCCAATGTGCTACACGATCTGTGGGACGCGATGCGCTTCTACGGGTCGAGCCTGGCGATCATGAGCCCGATCCACGAGGTGATCATCGCGGTCGTCTGTTTCATCGTGCTCGGGTCGCTGATCGTGAAGGCGCGCGAGGTGTCGCCCGAACGCGAGTTCCTATGGCCGTTCGGCTCGCTGATGCCGTATCGCGCGCCCGAGGTCGAGCCGCTGCCGGCGATGCCGGTGCTGCCCGGCGACATTTGGCTGACGATCGGCGGCCGACGCCTCAGCTTGAGCGAAACGACGCATCTGACGGCGCGCGACATCCCGTGCCTCGGCGCGCGCGGCGCCGATGGCATCGTCGCCGAAGTGCGCGAGCATCCGAACGACCCATCGCTGCTGGTGCTGCGCAATCTGTCGAAAAACATCTGGGAAGCGGTGCTGCCCGACCACACTGTGCGCATGGTCGAAC
>Ga0182024_10007130_pt1 | contig 24202 bp, 15 predicted proteins | sample P32metaG_FD_120480 | JGI IMG/M metagenome (GOLD analysis project Ga0182024, IMG submission 120480) | Permafrost microbial communities from Stordalen Mire, Sweden - P3-2 metaG (Illumina Assembly) | ecosystem: Environmental > Terrestrial > Soil > Wetlands > Permafrost | place: Sweden: Stordalen...
ATTCCGGTCGGATCGTCGCCAACCCGGACACACCCGTTTTGGGGATTACTTCCGGATGGGCGGTGACTCGACCGGAACTCAGAAATCTGCCTATCTGACATTCGATTCGTGCCTCGGCGATTTTACGTCAACTCGTACTCGGTTCGGCATTCTTGGGTGATCCCGCCGTCATCGCCAGTGTCCTCTGCTTGCGGAGAGTGTTCATGCTGGCTCGGCATTATCTCTACTCGTTGTGGAAAAGGAGCGCTTAATCAGAGTCTCCCTAGGGTAAAAAGTGCTATCCTCCGCACATTGCAAGACCAGGGCGCTCCGGTCTAACAAGGAGAATCCAATGAAACAGAACGTTACGTTAACCATCGCGTCTCTCCTCTCGATCCTCTTCATGACGCTTCACATGACGGACGACATCGTCCGGGGCATGGAGCCAGGAACGCTCTCAGACCTGATCGTGCTGCCCATTTTGGTCGTCCAGCTGTACGGAACGCTGGTGCTGGCCGGAAAGCGATCTGGGTACATCCTCCTCCTCCTCGTGTCGCTCCTTGAATTGGTCGTCCCCGTCATCCACATGAAGGGGGCGGGAGTCGGCGGAGCGATCGCCAAGTCCAACGGAGCCTTCTTCTTTATCTGGACGCTCCTCGCGCTCGGCGTGACCGCTCTCTTCTCCGTCATCCTCTCGGCGCGGGGGCTGTGGGAGCATTTGCCATGGCGGACCACCGCGCAACACAAACAAGGTGCCCCTGCGTGAGCTCTGATTTGTGCACCGGAGATTTGCCAGGGGGCCTATTCGCGATTGTGGCGTACAACGGGCAGCTCGAAAAATGTTGATTCGGGAATCTTAACCTCCGGATCGCCGACTATCCAGCCACAGATTTGGGGTTGTGTTTAATCGCGACTTATCGGCAACTATGCACTTTGCTGTTCGTACAGGACATTCCAGTGACGCAGCAAGCGGAAGCCCCGTGCACCAGCCAAAAGGTCGGTCCTGGCGCGTGCGACGATCGAAGAAACAACGTACCGGACATTCGCGGTCGGAACTATGGGCTCCAAAGAAATGGATCGTTTGGGTACATTTTTGAGCAATCCGGTAGTTAAGAAGAAGTCATCCCAGCTTCCGGTTGGCGGACGATCCGCTGCGAACTAACTGCGGCTTGACATCCTGGTGACGACATCCTGGTGAGACATCCTGGTGACAGACTGTTACCTATCATGGATGTCCCCTCAGGCTTTATAGGTCTCGAAAACGTACCTCAGCGGCTGAAGCCGTCAAGCGCGTAGACCATTTACGGCACGGCTGAAGCCGTGCCGTTCGTCAACAGCGTTTCCCAACCTCTTAGGGGTCAGTGCCCTTAAAACGCGATCCGCGCGCTGATCTGCATGTTGCGGCCGCCAACGGTAGTAGCGCCGATAGTTCCGGCGCCCTGCGGCCTGCCCGGAGTCGACAGATTCACAGGATCGTTGAAGTTGACGTCCGGAGCATCGAAGTTCGGATGGTTAAACACATTGGAGGCGTCCGCACGGACCTGGAGGCCGATGCGTTCGCTGAAGTTGAAAGTCTTACCCAGCGATAGATTTGCCGTATCGATTCCAGGCGCACGCAGCGAATTGCGTCGCGAGTTCCCGAATGTGGCATTGGCTGCAGCCGCGTAAGCGGTTGGATCGTACCACTCATCCAGACTCTTCTTGACGTTTTTTTGCGCCGGACGCAGGACGTTGGGATACCAGTCGCCGGCCTGCGCATAGGAGTTATTGGCGCCGTTGTACACCACCGTAAAGGGATTACCCGTCTGATTGATGACGATGGCCGAGACCTGCCAGCCGCCGATGCCCTCATCCAGAAGACGGTTCTTATTTAGCCATGTTCTTCCTTTGCCAAATGGCAACTGGTACACGATGCTGCTTTTCAGCGAATCCCGAATGTCGAAGTTCGACGGGGCATAGTTGCTGCGCGGATCATGGAAGTTCTGGTAGCGGACCTTGCCGCCTTGTCCATTGAAGGGAGAGACATCCATTTCATTCAGAAATTTCGAATAAGTAAACGCGCTGCTGAACGCAATGCCATTCCCCAGTCTCTTATGCACCTGCGCCTGAAGCGAATTGTAGTTGGAAACAGCGTTGAACGTGCTTCCGCCAATGGACTCGAACTGTGAATAGGGACGTCCACCCGGGTCGTCGTCGGGAGAAAGGTTCTGTGTCGGAACCTGGTTGATGTCGCCCTTGAACTGCATATTGGCGCCATGCTTGCCGACATAAGCTATTTCCGACGTGATGCCGTGGCTGAACTCATGCTGCACGCCCAGCGACCAGGAATAGAGGTAAGTGATCGGCGTGTGATAAGGATCATAGTTTGGTGTGTTCTGGCCGTTGTAATCGGTCGACGAGGTGGAGGCATTCACATACGGCAGTGGAGTCGCAGTCCCGTAGAACACGCCGGGGCCGGAGAACGTGGTGAGCGGAGTGACGCCGTTCGTTTGATCCTGTGCACTCCCGACGCCCTTCGCATTTCCATACTGGTCGACGCTCCAGGGAGTGGTGTACATTCCCCACCCGCCGCGAATCACCGTGTCGGCGTGAACCGTATAGGCAAAGCCAATGCGCGGAAGCAGACCGCTGTAGACGTTTGCCTGCGCTTGGGTGCGATGGTTCGCCGGAGCAAACCACATCGCGCCATAGCTGCCTGAGACAGCATTGAAGATAGTTGGGTCGAAATCTCCCATGCGGCCATGGACTTCGCTCCAGCCTCTCTGAATCTGATAACGAAGGCCGACATTCAGCGTGAGATTCGGACGAAGTTTGAAGTCATCCTGGACAAAAACCTGTGGGCTCTTCTGACGTCCGCCGAACAGGGGTGAATTGGTGGCGCCCCAGCTCTGCACATCGCCCAACAGGAAGTCGGCCCAGCCGGCGCCGCTGCCAGACGCCGCTAGGCTCGCCTGCGTGTATTGTCCGGAGAAAGTGAAATCTCCAGCGTCGACGTTGCCCCAATTAGTCGAATTGTCCTGCAGCATGATCAACTCGCCGCCAAAGTGCAGAATGTGTTTGCCGCGAACCAGCGTAACTACGTCTGACGGCTGATAGACATTCTGCGCGTAGATGGTATTTGTACCGGCATAGGGTGAATCGCAACAGATGTTGCCCGTGATCGTGAGGTTGGGAAAGACATCCGCCTTGCCATACTTCAGGCCGATTGCCGCTGGGATGCCCGCGCCCAGAGAGTATGGTGTGAGAAAGCTACCCTGTCGATTGAAGCTGAAACGGAGTTCGTTCACGAACGTGGAACTGAAGGACCATACATCGGACGTCTGGCTCGAATAGTCCGAAGTGTCATCGTGATAGCACGCAACCGGGCAGTTCCATTCCGAGTAGACGGGGGAATTCGAGTCCCTGACGGCGATTCGAGGAGGTCAAACGATTTTTGTCATTGAATTGGTAATCGATCCTTCCAAAGATGCGAGTGGAGGGATAGGGAGTTGGCACCACGTAGTAATAGTCGCCGTTGATCCCCTGACTGGTGTTCTGGTTGGGCTGCCGAAAATATTTGAGCAGATTATTCGCCACCGAATCAACCCTCGCTGCCGGGATAACATTGTCCGTGGCGAAGGGAAAGCGGCACATCTCGCCGTTTACCGTGGTCTGGCTTTGTGGATCGAATATTTCCCCCTGATACACCACGCTGTTCGTACAGGGGTTGGTGATGTTGTTACCATTGCCGTCGGTAACCGGAATCCTGTTGCCGTTTCCATCCAGAGGCATCAACTGGGTGAGGTCGAATTGCCCGTTCGGCGTATTCACACCTTTGAGTTGATTCGTCGGCATGGAAACGAAGCCGGTGTAATTGCTGTTATCGATCGTTTTGTCATAGTTGAAGAAGAATCTGTCTCCACGTCCGCGCTGTGGGGGTTGGTGACCGAGCCGCCATCGGATAAGAAGTTGCCGCTGAAGGGCATGCCGCCATTGAGCGATATTGAGGCTCCCGGGTTGGTTACAGAATTTCCGGTAGAAGAAGCGCCGGCACCGCCTGGCAGCAGGATGGTGAAGTTGGCCCAATCCTGCCCAACCTGGGGTAATTGCTGCATGGTTTTTTCGTCGAGGGTCGTCGACTGCTCGCTGCTTTCGGTCCGCAGCGGGGCGGCAGTATCGGCGGTGACCACCACCTGCCGTTGAGCGCTGCCTACTTTCAGGTGGCCGTTCAGGGTAATGATGCCGATGTCGAGTGTTATGGGGCCGAGCACAAGGTTTTCAAAACCGGCGGCGCCAATCGTGACCATGTACTGTCCGTTTGGAGTTGAGATGGTGTCATAAAGACCGTCTCTGTTGGTTTTGAAAAGCTTCTTTTCGCCGGTATTGACATTCACGACCGAAACGGTGGCTCGCGGCATTTGGCAACTGCGCTCCGTCGCGCGGGAATCCGCAGGGGTGACCGAGTTGGCACTCTACTGTGGAATGGGCATGAACATCTGGAAGCCTACTTCGGGATCTCTGCGGCGGGCGCCGTTGTGCACACTCTGAGCGTGCGTCAACATCCGGACGAACTCGCCTACATCATGAATCACGCTGAGGATCGCTTCCTCATCATCGAGGATGTGCTCCTCGATGTCTGGCAACAATTGAAGTCGCGGGTGCATTGCGAGCGTATCTTCGTGGTAGATCGCGGCAAGGGATTGCCCGCCGGAACGGAATCCTACGAGGCGTTTCTGGCGGAAGCAGGCGACAACCCGCAGTATCCCAATCTTGAGGAAGACGATGCTGCCGCGATGTGTTACACCTCAGGCACCACCGGCCGGCCCAAGGGTGTCCTCTATTCACACCGGTCCATTGCGCTCCATTCGCTCGCGAGCTCGATGCCGGATCACTTCAACATCAGTCGCCATCACACTGTTCTTCCTGTTGTCTCCATGTACCACGTCAATGCCTGGGGTTTGCCCTATTCGGCGGTCATGAATGGAAGCAAGCTAGTGTTGCCCGGCCGAAACCTCCAACCGCCTGCCCTGCTTGACCTGATGCAGGAGGAGCAGGTAACGCTCGCCGCCGGGGTTCCGACTTCGGGTGAGTTACAGGTGCGCGGGCCTTGGATCGCAGGCAGTTACGTTGGCGTCGAACAGCCGGACAAGTGGACTGAGGAAGGATGGTTTCGAACAGGAGACGTGGTCACAATCGATTCGGAAGGATACGTCAAGATCACGGATCGTCTGAAGGACCTGATCAAGTCGGGCGGGGAGTGGATCAGCTCGGTCGACCTGGAGAATGCGTTGGTTGGACACGCAGCGATCCGAGAGGCAGCTGTCATCGCCGTGCCACACCCGAAATGGCAGGAGCGCCCCCTGGCTCTGGTGGTCCTGAAAGAGAATCTGACCGTAGACCCTTGCGAGTTGCGCTCCTTCCTGCAGCAAACCTTCGCGCCCTGGCAAGTGCCCGATGCATTCGTGGTTGTCGCGGAGCTTCCACATACCCCAACCGGAAAGCTGCTGAAGAGCAAACTGCGGGAGGAGTTCAACGATTGGCAATGGGATACTGATCGCAGCGTTGCTGTGTCCTGACCGCCCCCCGAACATTCGTCTGGTCACGAATTCCGAGCCCGAGTAATCGCTTAGAGAGCATCCGAGCGCGAAGTTTTTCAACTGCAGATCGCTCGTAAGCGGAAAATCAATTTTTTCACATCTTCCTGACCACGAAACCTCCGCAATGCCCCACGTCGAATCTCCCGCACCCTCCGGTGTCTTCTGTTCCTGTAGAAATGTGCGAACTAAGCGAACTATGAGAACTAAGTCGCCAGGATGCGATGGAGTCTCTCTCCGTAAAGGGCGCAATGGGTGGGGGTGGGTCTCTTTTTGGAAGAGACGCAGGGATTAGGTCGCCCTATCGCGTCCGGGTGCAGCCGGTTCAACCATTTTTAAAATTCCATATTTTTAGGTCCTTTTTGAGGTTTGGCGACCCAGCGGAAGGGGGCGGTGCCAAGTAAGTCCTTTGTTTCACGAAGATGATCAAGATGATCAAGATGATCAAATAATTAATTGATCATCTTGCCCGGGTGGTGGCAAAGGCGCGTATGCGCGGTCATTCTACGGAGACGGTCCTAGGGGATGGTTTGCCAAATTTTAAGCGTGCTAGAAGCGCTATAAGCGCGATAAGCGCGATAAGCGCGATAAGTCATGAGGGATGGAAAGAGAAGCGTGCCTCAGGCCGGTGGCTCCAGGGGGATGGATGTCCGGACTGATGCTCGCTGCGGCCAGGAAGCCCGGACCTACCCAGCATCGGAGTTCTCATATACAGGCTTTAGCTCCGCTGGGGGTGTGCTGTTTCCCAAGTTGTCAAAACTGCTCAATCAAGGGGACGCACTGAGCGCACCCTGCTTTTCACGGGCGCCCTCGCGGGGCGCATGAATGCCGCGGACAGGCTTGACCCGTCACTTCCGATGTTCGCATTACTGTTTGCTACACCCAACTCATCACGCCGAAGAGCGCTGATGAGTTGCCGGGTGGTTGGCGGCCGTTGCACGGGTGGAGCGCACCGATGCAAGGTCAAGCAGGGCTGTCATGAAGACCGCGCTGACGTGTGGGTTCCTGCTTCCAAAGTAGTACGGTTTGGGGGCCGTGTCCAGAGCGAGAAAAAATAATTTTGGTAACCATGGCGCGCTCTGTTACCTCATCATCGCGCAAGGAAGTGATCGCCGATGTGGCCGGCTTATTCTCACTCAATCTTCGTGGACGGAACGCGGGCATCGTGCCGGTGGATGGATGCCTGGGGCACGCGACATTCATATCGATAGCTGGTAATGCTCAATATTTTGGCACAGGCGAAGTTTCTCCGTGAGGCTCAGTGGGCGAACGAGGTTCCGTTGTAGGTGCAGACACGAACGGCTTGGTTCCGAGTGGGAAACCCGGGAACCGGACGGCACGATACCGCTACTGACACGTAACGGATTGGGGTGAACGTCCCGTCTGTCGACCTTTTTCGACCTTTTTCCGTCGACCTTTTTTCTTACCCAACACAGGCCTGGATGACGCACAAGCGGCTAGCTACCGTATCCTCTGTGCTTCATTTTCTGGAGCTTCTCCGCAGTCGGCCACGCGATAGTGAGCAGAAAAGCCGACTCCTCAAGCGCCTCGACCTCGTGTTCGATCGACGCGCTGAGCGTCACGACAGAGTTTGGCCGTAGAGCGTGCGCCTCTCCCTTTGCAGTAAAGCGTATTGAACCCTTCAGTAGCTGTACGGAGATGGTGCCATCGGCGTGATGCTCCTTCAAGATGGATCCTTTCTCCATCGAGATCAAGACCATCCGAAAGTCTGTCTTCTTGAACAGTGTCCTGGCAGAGTGACCCATTGGCCATGGTCTCTTCTGCTCGGAATCCAACATCTCCTGCGTAAGGTTGAACTGCGCAAAGTCCTTCAGCATGGTGCCGTCATCGGCGAAGCCTTCCGTTGTCATACGCCCAGCCTTTCTTTTTGTTGGATGCTGTCTCAGGGATTCTTGAACTTCGTTGCGGGCTCCAGGCCGGTCCCGGGTGCCCCGGTCCCGAAGGCGAGAACCCGCTTCATGTTCACGGAGATGAGGTTTGCCTTACGTACAACGAGTTCTGCATGAGGAGCGCCCATCACCTCGTTCGCAGTCTCGGCAAACAGCGTTAGCCAACGACCGAAGTATTCAGCTTCGATGGGCAATCGGAAGTGGGCCAGAAGTGGATTGCCTTTGTATCGACCCGTGGTCAGCAACACAGTAGACCAAAAGTCTTTCAAAAGGGCTAAATGCGCATCCCAATTCTGCACCGCATCGTTGAAGACGGGACCGATCTCCGGGTCTTCGCGCACCTTTGCGTAAAACCTATCGACGAGCATAGCAATCTCCGCTTCGGTGATGGGCGTTTCTGTGTTCATTGAGAGCCTCCGGTATGCGGTGTATGGCTGCGCCAGATTGGATACGGCAGTCCCGCGAGCCTATTAATCGCGAACGCCTGAACTGCGAGTAGCACGACAGCAATTTCGATAATTGGGAGATACCCGGGTTTGGCGAGGATTCCCAAAGAAACAATCATCGTGGTCGCGCCTGCAGGAGGATGGTTGACGTGCAACAAGACCATGACGGCTCCGGTAAGGGAAAGCGCAAGGGCAGAGGCCAGAATGCGCGGCCAGTAGACCTCCCCGCTGAAACCTTCCGGAAAGGCGTGCATACCGGTGACCCTGTAGGCAGCGAAGCCGCAAAGCAGCCCGATGGCATGTCCGAGCACGGCATTGCGCGGGCTGGCGGATTCAGCCAGTGGGGTAAAGAAGAAGAGGTAGGCCGTCGGGCCCAGCGAGGGGAACACGAAGGGACTGCGTGTCAACAAAGCCAACAGGGTCAGCAGGGCTATGGTAACAAAGCTGTTGAGCGTGACGTAAGCCGCCCAGACGAATGTCGGCGGCAGGTGAGCCAGCAGCCAATTCAGGCGAAGCCGGTTGATGAGCAAGAAGACGTGTTCTGCCCGATGGTTCGGAGGAGGATTCACAGAACGCCGCATCGGTATCGTCACTGCCGTCTAGATGTTGGGGAGCAAGTCGAAGTACTCATCATCTTCATTGATCCCGCCTTCCCCCTCGCCTAAGGTCTTTTCCGAGGCGACGAATTCGATGCGCTCAATCCACTTCACCATCTTGTAGCCGAGTTGGTTCTCCACCCGCAATCGCAGCGGCGCGCCATATTCTGCAGGAAGCGGCGAGCCATTCATAGAGAGAGCCAGAAGACATTCTGGTTTGAGCGCATTGAAAATCGTCTGGGTATCGTAGTAGAGATCTCCATAGAGCGACCCGCCGAAAGAATAGAACGCCACAACCCTGGCTGAAGGGAGTGGTTTCACGTGCTCCATCAGCTTGCGCATGGAGACACCGCCCCATTGCGCGATACCGGACCAGCCCTGGATGCAGTGGTGCATGGTGATGTTCTCTTCCACTCCGAGTGTGCGCAGATCGTCCAGCGATAGTTCTGCGGGATTCTCGACCAGGCCCGTGACCTTGAGTTTGTAGCTCTTGAAATCCTCCGCAACCAGCTGTTTCCAATCCTCGCGTATGGGAACCTTGCCGTTCGGCCAAAAGTGTGGGGATATATCTTTCGCGGTGTAGTGCTCACGCGGTATCAGTTGATCGAGAGTGAGGAGCATGACGGGATGGGTGACGGCCTTCCGTGCATGCTGGAGCCCCCGTGGGAAGAACCACGAGATATAGTGTGCAACAATCCAGGATAGCAGCACCAGGGCGATCCCGATGAACCCCAGAATCATGCCAGTTGGCCGAAGATCGTCCGTCCCAAGAACGATGTGGTTCATATTGCGCTGGAAGCCTGTCAGCACAATCAACGTGACGTGGACCACGATAAATCCGATGAATCCGACGAGGACAAGGAAGTGAATGGAGCGAGCGCCCTGCCTGCCGCCGAAGATCTTCGTATACAGCGGGAAGCGGTTCACCAGGGCCGGCGACATCGCCATACCGGTGAGGATCGCCAGCGGAGCCATTACGAAAACGGTGGCGAAATAAGCAAGTTGCTGCAAGGCGTTGTAACCGTAGAAGCCGTTCGGCTCAGGCGGGAAGTGGAAGTTGGCATAAAGAACAAAGGTGTTCCATGCCTCTACGAAGACAGCCGGGGAGGCCGGCACCAATCGTTCCCATTGTGTACTGGTCAAAAGGCCGATGACGAAGAAAACACCCGTGAGGACGAAGCCGTAGACCGTGATGAAGTGCCAGGAGCGCCCAACGCCAACCGTATGCCGATAGCCCGGTGTCGAAACCAGCGGAGAGAGATAGCGGGCGTCGTCCTTTGCCGTCCAGATGCGATCCTTCGGCACCTTGAGCGGCGTGAAGCGGATCCACTCTGTCCCCGGAGTGCAATGGTCGTTCCAGTAAAGTCGAGGATGATCCATTAGGATCGAAAGCCCGCTTCGGATAAGCATGAACAAGAAGAAAAGGTTCGAGAAGTGACTCCAGCGAACCCAGAAAGGAAAGCCGTGAGGTCCGCTCGGAGTGCCTTCGGCGGAGGCTGACGATGGAGCAATACGTGGCAGGCCGAAGATTGCATGTTGCGACCACGCCAGCACTAAGGGCGCGAGGAGCACAGCCAGGATAAGTAGAAGCGTTCGCGCGCTGATCCATATGCGGAAACGCCGATCTTCCGGATAGTGCACCGCTTTGTGAGCGGCATCGAAAGCAATCATCAACGAAACCCCCAGGCTTTTAGCGATAGTGCCGTGGCAGAGTCAGTCGTCTATTGCCTGCGCACGTCAAGGGAAAGACATCCGCTCCTGAGTAAGCACGCCAACCTGACGATGATCCTGCTTCAACCAGCAGCCACGTCAACGGAATGAGGGATGCTTCCATAATCGTACGCCTCGAAATCGACGATCGGCGTTTCTATGAAATTTTCAGCCAATGGGGGCGACTGCACCATCCATTCCAGCCCGGCCGCCTGCCACGGATTCGAACCCGCGACCTTTCCATACTTCAACGACCAGAGAAGATAGAGCGCTGGGAGCAGGTAGCCGATTGCAAGAATGGAGGCGCCGGCAGTCGAGAGCACATTCAGCACCTGAAACTCAGGAGGATACGCGTGATACCGTCGAGGCATGCCCAAATAGCCAAGAACGAATTGGGGAAAGAAGGTGAGATTGAATCCGATGAAGAGAATCGTGGCAGCCAGTCTCCCCAACGACTCCGGATACATTCTTCCCGTCATCTTCGGCCACCAGAAGTGCAGACCAGCCATAACTGCGCTCACCATCCCGCCTACCATCACGTAGTGGAAGTGCGCCACGATGAAATACGTTTCAGTCAGATGGATGTCCATGCCCAGAGAAGCCAGAAAGATTCCGGTCATCCCTCCCATGGTGAACAGGCCGATGAAACCCAGCGCATAGAGCATCGGCGTGTCAAAAGAGATTGAGCCTTTGTACATGGTCGCGGACCAGTTGAATACCTTGATGGCTGAAGGCACCGCCACCAACATGCTCATAAAGGAAAATATCAGGGCTGAATAATTAGAGATGCCCATGATGAACATGTGATGGGCCCATACAAAGAAGCTGAACACTGCGATGGACACGGAAGAGAACGCGACTGCGGTATACCCAAATACCCGTTTTCGGCTGAAACATGATACGACTTCCGAGATAACTCCCATGCCAGGCAGGATCATGACGTACACCGCCGGATGAGAATAAAACCAAAAGAGGTGTTGGAACAGAAGCGGGTCGCCACCTTTTGTTGGATCGAAAATGCCGATCCCTACGACCCGTTCGAGCACGATTAGCACCATGGACATGGCGATCACGGGAGTGGCCAGAACAAAAAGAATCGACGTGGCGTAGTAAGACCAGATGAACAACGGTAGCCGAAACCAAGTCATGCCCGGGGCGCGTAACCTGTGGATGGTCACGATGAAGTTCAGGCCAGTCAGGATGGAGGAGAAGCCGGCAATGAAAATGCCCATGGCGGCTCCGATGACGTTGGTGTTTACGTAGTGCGTGCTCAGTGGTGTTGTGAATGTCCAACCCGTATCGACGCCGCCGGAGATCATCATGTACAACTCAACGCAGCCCCCGATCACGAAGAGATACCAGCTAGCCAGGTTGAGTTTGGGAAAGGCGACGTCGCGTGCGCCAATCATAAGCGGGATAAGAAAGTTACCCAGCACGGCCGGCGCGATGGGCACCAAAAAGAAGAACACCATGATGATGCCGTGTATCGAGAACAGCTTGTTGTAGGTATCGGAAGTCACAAGATCGCCGGCAGGAGTCAGCAATTCGAGCCGCATCAATGCTGCTGCGGTGCCGCCAATCGCAAAAAAGAAGATCGTCGTGATCAGGTAAAGCAGCGCGATACGTTTGTGGTCCTGGGTCAACAACCACGATTTGAGGCTGTGCTCACTTCTGAGGTAATTGTTGCGCGGCAGCGTTGCGGGCCCAGGCAATGTCGTGACCATAGTGGTCTCCATGGCGCTGTCAGGCGTCTATGTCCTCAAGAATCGTTGCGTCGTCTGAATCAACCAGTTGGTTCAGAGTATGCTTCTGCATCGCGGGAATTGCTCTTTCACAAAGACGAAAGCCAAGCTCTTATTCCACCCTACCGTACGGCTTGGCGGTATGCTATGACTTGGGTCATAGCGAGGATCTCCCTTTCATCGGCTGTATGCAAATCAAGTCAATCACGGCCCTTCAGCGTACGCCGCTCTTCGGGTGTCTGGCGGAGAAAGAGCTCGCGGACATCGCGCAACAGGCGGTGGAGCTTCGCCTCCAGAAAGGCGAAGTGTTATTCATTGCCGGCGAGCAGGCCAAAGGCCTTTTCGTGGTGGTGAACGGCAAGATACGCGTTTTTCAGCAAAATGCCGAGGGCCGGGAACAGGTGATGCACGTGGATACCGCCGGCGCTGTCATCGGTGAAGTCGCCGTGTTCGATGACGGACCCTACCCGGCCTCCGCGGTCTCCGAACTGGACGCGGAACTACTCTTCATCGATAAGCACGACATGCTTCGGTTGTGTGTTAAGTATCCAGCGCTTGCGCTCAAGGCGTTGCGGCTCATGGCAGCCCGGGTAAGGAGACATGCGCAACTGGTGAAAGCTCTGTCGTTTCAGGACGTTGAACACCGGCTGGCATCCTTCTTTATTAACGAGGTGAAGCATGCAGGCGGTCCTCTGCAGGGCCCGGTTGCCTTGCATCTTCTTTTATCGAATCAGGAAATTGCAAGCCGGATCGGCTCGGTGCGAGACGTGGTTTCGCGTACCATCGCCCGGATGAAGCACGATGGATTGATTGCCATGAACGGCCGCACCCTCATCATTCCTGATTTGCGAGCCCTCAAGGCCTATGCTGCAAGTGCTAACGGCGGACTTGCTGGCTCGTCTGACTCACCCCACGGTCCAAACCTGAGTGACCGCAACACATGAGATAGGACTGAGCATGATACGCCTTAAGCGTGTTTATGATCCTGCGAACAATGACGACGGCGTTCGCCTTCTTGTAGAGCGCCTGTGGCCGCGCGGGGTGAAAAAGACAGACTTGCAACTCGGTGCGTGGCTTAAGGATGTAGCCCCGAGTACGGAGCTGCGAAGGTGGTTCAGTCATGACCCGGCTAAATGGGCAGAATTTCAACAAAGATATTTCGATGAATTGGACGCCCATCCGGAAACGGTCGAACCGATTCTCAAAGCCTCAAGCCAGGGCCATGTCACGCTGCTGTTCAGCTGCCACGATGCGGCGCATAACAGTGCGGTCGCTCTCGAAACTTACATTGCAGCCCACAGAGGTAGGCACGATCGAAGATAAGCCGCGCCTTTGACCGGCGGTAAGCAGACAGGGCATTCATGAGGAAAGCGGCGCCAAACGGTCGTGCCATTCCTTTGCTAGTACTCGCGAACAAACTCTGCGACCCTGTTTTCCGCTGTGCCGCTATATTTGACGACTGCGAGGCCCTGTCTCGGGATAGGAGTTCGGCCATGCTGCCTATCGTCTGGTTCTACATTGCCGCTGTATCGTTTATGTTGATTTTGCTTCTGTACACGGAACTGAGGAATCAAGCCCGGCGACACGTGAAGGGATGTTCCTCTCTCCACTATATTTCCCCAGAGCGCCTCAATTCCCTGATTATCATTGAGCCAGACCTTGAAATCCTAGAGTTAGGCTTTCAGCAGAGCAACGCAGGCATTCCGGATGCGCACCGGGTGCCGGTCGATCAACTCGAGGGCTTTGTAAGGGATACCCATGCGGCACAACAACAGCTACAACATCAAATCGTTCGGCAGGTGAAGAGACCGCTATGGCGAAGTACGTCTTAGTCGTCGGCCTTGGAGACGCGGCCGGAGCCAAGCAGTACATAGCCTTGAACGAGCTAATGTACGAGTTTGGGTTTACTCTGCGTGGTCCAGAAACAATGCAGCCCGCTCAGTTTTCTGTGACCTCTGCACTACCGCTTGACGGGATAAGGCGCATGGTAGAGGGTCGGATCAGAACTGAGTTGGGGCCCGACTTCATTGTCGATGCCTACGAAATAAAACATCTTCTACCGCTCAGGGTCGTACCTCCGCCTCGTTGTCGAAGACTTTACTGACCGAAATGCCAGCCTCCCTGACGCGGTTTCCTGAAAGAAGCTTAATGTACGACAGCAACAGTGCGCTAAATAAAGCCGAAGAGGGTTGACAGATGGGACGTTCACCCCAGCCCGTTACGTCTCAGTAAGAGGTATCGTCCTGTCCGGTCACCTGGATTGTCTCGGAGCATATGCTGACTCGGACAACCTGGTGACGGAATGATCCTCGGTTGACGGTAACAGGCCAATGCGCTCATCGTGCCGGATAGAGGGCGATTCAAATTCCGGTCGGATCGTCGCCAACCCGGAGACACCCGTTTTGGGGTAACTTCCGGATGGGCGGTAATCCTACCGGAGCACAGTCACTAGATCCCCGGAAACGCATAGCGCCCTGGATTGTGGCCACTCGGCAGTAACGGATGTATAACGTCCGGGTTGAGGTAACTCGCCCGAGATGCACATGCCGAGCCTGGCAATGGTCACAGTGGCTGCTCTCATGTGATCGGTGAACTCTGTGGCTTGGACGGAATTTGGATCGCCCACCACGCGGATCGTCCTGGCTTTCAGCTTCGTAGCCAGTGCTCTTTACATGCACAGTAACTCAACGTGATTTGCGCTGGGTGATCCGGCGTCATTTATCTATAGATAAAACAAAAAAACCGAGAGATAATTGACACCGATTCATTTAGAGCCTAGGATTCAAAAACAATGATGTATATCCTCGGGACAGCTCAAGTGAAACCTTCCCCAATATATTTTGCGTGAGATCTCCCCTTTAAAATCCCCCTTTGGATGAGTCCGGCGGAGACGACTTTTGAAACGCCCAAATTTGCTGACCCATTGCGACACCTGGAGGACCGATGCCAGGTGAGAAGTTAAAGCAACTACATTCCGACTTTGAATGGCTTGCGTGCACCGTAAATTACAGCCATCGGTTTGTCGGCGATCCGGTGAATTGACCTACTTTTTGCATCACTTTCATTTTGCCGTCCCCTTCCGGTTGGCTTGACAAAACCGGCTCTCTTTTAGACGTCAGAGTTATTGGTCAACCAGCGTGGCCTCTCCCCCACTCAGGTAGTTTGTTGTACCCGGGAGGAACTATGTTTCATATGCGCCATTTCTCTGCTCTTGGTCAACGTAGTTTTCGTTCGCAAGCAATTTGGCTTGCGATGCTGACATGGCTCTATAGTTGCGTCGCCTTTGCCCAGGCGCCTGTAGGCGATGCTTTCAATGAGTCGAGTTTGAACACGTCTTTGTGGACCGTGAGGGCGCCCGTTAGCGGCTCAGCAGCTTTGACCGGTGGCCAACTGGTGATCACTGTCCCCGGCGGCAGCAATCACCAGGCGTTTACGCCCCTGAATGCCGTACGGGTCATTCAAGCGGTCAGCAATACCAACTTCGACGTGTTCGTCAAAGTTAACTCACAGCTCACGTCATCTGCCCAGGATGGTTTTGCCGGGTTGCTGGTAGGTGGAGACGGTAGCGATTACATTTACTACTACGCGTATTCCGATGGAACGAATATAGATCTGCTGGGCGCCAGCATTGACTCTGGCGCCCAGAATATCCGGTTCAACAGCATACCGTTTTCCGGCTATCCAGTGCCGACCTACCTTCGGATGCAACGCGTCGGCAACACCTACACTGCCTATTGGTCTGCGGACGCAGTGAACTGGACCGTGGCCGGGAGCTTCAACGACAGCCTGACGGTGACCCACCTTGGGCCCTTCGCCGGCAACAGCAACAGCACGGCGGCGAATGCTCCAGCTGTATCTGCTGCGTTCGGCGGTTTTGAGAATACGGTCACCGCATCGACCGTGGGAACGCCTACTTTCACTCCTTCCAGCGGAACCAGCTTCTCATCAACGCTCAGCGTGACGATTGCCGACGGCACCCCAAATTCTACGATCTATTACACTACCGACGGCAGTACGCCCACCACTTCTTCCGCGGTCTACTCCGGTGGGATAACGCTGAATGCTTCTTCAACCATCAAGGCCATTGCAACGGCGAAGGGCGACAACGAGAGCGCCGTCGCATCTGCCAGCTATACCCTTGTGGCGGCTTCGGGCGCTCCGGTGGCCGATCAGTTCAACGAGTCCAGCTTGAACACAGGTCTGTGGACAGTGGTGGCGCCTGTCGGCGGATCCGTCGCGGTCACCGGTGGTGAGTTGGTGCTGACTGTGCCTGCGGGGAGTAATCACGACGCGTTTGTCCCTGCACTGGATGCGGTCCAGGTTGTACAGCCAATTAGCAATTCCAACTTCGATGTCGCGGTCAAGATAGACTCCGCGCTCCAGGGAAGCGTGCAATATAGTGGGCAAGGCCTTATGGTAGAAGGTGATGCCCACGACTACATCCGCTTCGAACTTGGGACAACAGGGAATATCAGTTTAGCCGCCTCTACCATCACGGCCGGAACACAGACGACGCAATTTAGTGAATCTCCCTTTACCGGCTACGTAGTGCCGACCTACCTGCGCCTGAATCGTACTGGTACAACGTACACGGCTTACTGGTCAGCCGATGGCGTGAACTGGAATCAGGCAGGAAGCTTCACCGATAGCCTTACAGTCACCGGACTGGCGCCATACGCCTGGAACTATAACTCGACCCCCAAAAATGCTCCTGCGATCACGGCCAAGTTCGACTGGTTTGAGAACGTGACCGGAACCGCTACCCCCCCGGCCGCCACTCCAACGATCTCACCAGCCAGCGGCACCACCTTCACTTCGACTCAGAGCGTGTCGATCACTGACACAACGTCGAATGCAACCATTTATTACACAACAAACGGGAACACGCCGACGACGAACTCGTCGGTGTACACGGAGCCGATCACGCTCAGCGCGTCCGCCACCGTGAACGCAATCGCTACGGCGAGTGGATTTACCCAAAGCGCGGTAGCAACGGCCAGCTACACGCTGGTCAGCGGCGGTGGAGGCGGAGGGGGAGGCGTTGTTTCCGACAACTTTGACGAGTCGACGCTAAATGCTTCGTTGTGGACAACGGAAAATCCCCTGGGTGACGGCATTGTGACAATGATCGGAACGGCGGCGACTTTGAATGTGCCGCAGGGTACGACCCACGATCTGTGGGCGACGGCTGACAACAGTTTGCGCATCATGCAACCGGTCGGGAACTCCAACTTCAGTGTCGACGTTCGGTTCCAATCTGTTCCAGAGATCGGCAACCAGGATGAAGGCATTCTTGCGGAGCAGGATAGCGGTGACTTTGTGCGCTTCGACGTTCTGTTTAATGGTACCGCTGGACCCGAGCTGTTTGCGGCCGGCATCGGTGGCGGTAACGCCACAGCTTTTTTGAGTACGCAGATCACGCTGCCCAAGGCGCCAGTGGTGTTGCGCCTGGCACGCAACGGCAACGTGTGGACCGGCAGTTGGTCCACAGATGGTGTCAACTTCACCACGGCAACCAGCTTTACTTTCGATTTGAACGTAGCTCGCGTCGGCCCCTATGCGGGGACATATGCCAGCACCGCCTTCAATTCACCGGCCTTTACAGCCATCGTCGATTATTTCTTTGCCTCATCGGACCCAATTACCAACCAGGATGGTCAGCTGCCGTATGGCTACGCTACTGTTGACGCCAATCCTCCGGGCACCGTGGTCGAGAAGACATTGATCGACGTGCAGGGCACCGGGCAACTGGAGCCGGTCATCGGTATCGAACAATATTCCGTAAACGGCAACAATTCGAATGGCGGCATTTACTGGTATTCGTATCCCACTTCGGGAAATGTTCAGGGGACCTGGGTCCGGCACACCATAGTCGCCGATGGCAACGCGTATGAAGACATGGCCACTTTCGATGTAAATGGCGACGGAGCTCCTGACCTGATCGCCAGCTACGACGATAGTAGTGGCAATTACCAGATTGTTTGGTTTGAAAATCCCAGAGGTTCGGGTGGAGATCCAACGCAACCCTGGACAGAGCATTTGATTGGGTCGGGCTACGGAGAAAACAACCTCGATATCGCTGACATCGACGGTGATGGCAAGCTGGACGTCATTACCCCATCGTCGGTGTTCTTCCAGAACAGCGCGGATTCCTGGACGCAGGTGCAGTACAGCGGCTCGTTCCGTGGAGTCGCGGTGCTCGATATAGGTTCGGGTCTGGGCAAAATTAACCTTGCGGGTACGGGACCGTCGCCTGCCTACAACATCGTCTGGTACGAGAATCCCCGGGAAACCGGCGGTAACGCGCGTACCGGGCAATGGATCATGCACACCATCGGAAGCACGCCATATCCCTGCGCGAACACGAACGAATGTGGCGACGGCGGCGACGTAGCTGCTTACAACGCGGTCGACGTGAATGGCGACGGCTTGATGGACGTAATCTCAGGCCAGTCGGAAGGCCCCGAAACGGGCCCCCCGCCACCGGGAGGCCTGATCTGGTGGCAAGCGCCGTCCAATCGGAGAACCGGCACCTGGATCAAGCACACGATCGACCCGAATATGATCGATGTCCACAAAATTGCGATTGGCGATATGGATAAGAACGGTACGCAGGACATCATCGTGGCGGAGCAGGATCAGGCGCCGCTTCGGCGGGTTACGGTCTACTACAACGATGGCAATGGCCTGTTGACGCCGGAGACGATCTCTAACGCCGAGGGCCACAACATATGCGTGGGTGATGTAACTGGAACCGGTACGCTCCAGATTCTCAACTCCGGTCACGGCTACTTCGACAACGCGCATCCCCTGCAGATCTTCTTAAATCCCTATTGATAGATACCCGCTGTACGGCGCGCGCAGATGAACGCGCGCCGTACAGCGGGTAAGCTAACGGTTTTACTCCCCCATTGCAGTCGGGTTTGATGGATGGGAGTAGGCCATAAATGGGGTTCCTTGTTGATCTGATTCCGTTACTTCTGCCTGGGCCGCGTAGATTCTCAACAGGCAATCTCCTTCGGAGAACGCGCCTTCGAGTTGTTTGCTTCGTGTTGGCCGCCGGATGCGCGTGCGCCACCTATGCGCAGGCACCCGTTTCAGATCAGTTCAATGAGTCAACCCTGAACACGAGCCTATGGTTCGTACGTACGCCTGCCGGCGGAGCAGCAGTGGTATCCGGCGGCGAACTGGTGCTCACCGTACCCGGTGGCAGCAATCACCAGGCGTTCACGCCTCTGGATTCCGTGCGAGTGGTACAGCCGGTCGGCAATTCCAATTTCGACGTAGCCATCAAAATCGATTCACAGTTACAAGCCTCGGCCTCACAAACCTCACAGGGCTTGCTGGTGGGGGGAGATGGAAGCGACTACATCTTCTACGAGGTCTACTCCGACGGCACCGATATCGATCTCCTGGCCGTCAGCGTTGATTCCGGAGTGCAAAACATACAGTTAAACACAATACCGTTTACCGGCTATGCGGTACCAACCTATCTGCGGCTGCAGCGTGTAGGCACAACCTACAACGCCTTCTGGTCGCTTGACGGAGCAAGTTGGGATATGGCCGGAAGCTTTAATGACGGACTTCATGTCACGACCCTGGGACCGATCTCCGGCAACAATAACAGCAACCCGGCAGATGCTCCCGCAATCACGGCTTCTTTCGACTGGTTTCAAAACATCAGCGCCGCGGCAACGCCGGTATTTACGCCCGCCGGCGGAGCCAGCTTTTCTTCAACTCAATCGGTAACCATTGCTGACGCAACCCCGGGAGCAACGATTTATTACACGACGGACGGAAGTACGCCGACGACAGCCTCCCCGGTTTACTCGGGCGCGATCGTGCTCAGCGCAACAACCACTGTCAACGCAATTGCTACTGCTAGCGGTTTCAGCCAGAGCGCGGTTGGCTCTGCCACCTATACCTATGAGCCGACAGGAATGACCGCAGCGCCCGGCTTCACGCCGCCGGACGGAACCAGCTTTTCTTCGCCGCTGAGCGTGAACATCGGTGACAGCACCTCAGGTTCAACGATCTACTACACCACCGACGGTAGTACACCGACCACATCCTCGCCGGCCTACTCTGCCACCATCACGCTCAATACTTCGACCACGATCAAGGCCATCGCGGCAGCCAGCGGCTACACGCCAAGCGCGATCAGCTCCGCTAGTTATACTTATGCGCCCGTTGCTGGTGCGCCGGTCGCTGATGAATTTAACGAATCGACATTGAACACCAACGTTTGGACCGTCCGCGTACCCGCGGGCGGCGCGGCCGCCCTGAGCAATGGAGAGCTCGTGCTTACGGTGCCCGGAGGTAGCAATCACCAGGCTTACTCTCCCCTGGATGCGGTGCGGGCCGTGCAGCCGGTCAGCAATGCAAACTTTGACGTGGCCGTCAAAATCGACTCGCAGCTAGTCGCGTCTGCAAACCAGGGTTTTCAGGGGCTGCTGGTGGGTGGGGACGGTAGTGATTACATCTACTATTACGCATACACAGACGGGGCCAATATCGACCTGCTGTGCGCAAGTATTGACTCAGGCGTGCAAAATATCAGGTTCGACATCGTCCCTTTCGCGGGCTATGGGGTGCCAACCTATCTTCGCATGCAGCACCTGGGAACCACCTATACCGCATACTGGTCGGTGGATGACGTGAACTGGGTGATGGCGGGCAGCTTCAGCGACAGCCTGCATGTGACGACCCTGGGTCCTATGGCCGGAAACGACAACAGCAATTCTGCGAATGCCCCGCCCACTTCAGCATCGTTTGACTGGTTTCGCAACGTGGCCGCGGGTTCACAGTCACAGGCCGCAACTCCGGTGTACACACCGGTCAGTGGGACTACTTTCTCTAGTACGCTGAGCGTTACGATCTCCGCCAATACCCCGTCCTCCACGATTTACTACACGACTGATGGCAGCACGCCGACCACCACCTCCCCGCTATACTCCGGCGCGATCACATTGAGCGCTTCGGCAACCATTCATGCCATCGCCGTCGCCAATGGTTATACCCAGAGTGCGATCGGCGCGGCGAGCTATACCTTGCTATCGGCAGAGTCTCCCGCGGCTACACCTGCGTTCACCCCGGCCAGCGGAACCAGTTTCTCCTCGACGCTGAGCGTAACCATCGCCGATAGCACCCCGTCGGCGACCATCTACTACACGACTGATGGCAGCGCGCCGACCACCTCCTCCCCGGTATACTCCGGCGCGATCACATTGAGCGCTTCGGCGACCGTCAGAGCCTTTGCCACAGCCAGTGGTTATACCCAGAGCGCGGTTGGCTCAGCCAGTTACACCTACGCTCCCGCAGCGGGCGCTCCGGTATCGGATGAGTTTGATCAGTCGAGTTTGAACAATAGAGTGTGGATGGTGGTCACTCCGGCAGGAGGTACGGCGGCGGTGAGCAGCGGCGAGCTCGTCCTGACCGTACCGGCGGCAAGCAATCACGATGGGTTTGTGCCTGCCCTCGATGCGGTCCAGGTGGTGCAACCAATTAGCAACCAGAACTTTGATGTAGCGGTCAAGATCGATTCGACGCTGCTGGCGAGCGCGCTGTATAGCGGACAAGGCCTCATGGTCGAAGGCGATGCCCATAACTACATACGCTTTGAAGTGGCGGCCACGGGCGCCATCACTCTGACCGCCGCCACGATCGAATCGGGTACGCAAAGCACCGTACTGCAGACCTCTCCGTTTTCCGGCTACTCGGTGCCCACCTACCTTCGCTTGCAACGATCAGGAACGACCTACACGGCTTACTGGTCGGCCGACGGAGTGAATTGGAATAATGAGGGAAGTTTTAGCGACAGCCTGGCGGTGACCGGCCTTGCCCCTTACGCCTGGAACTACAATGCAACCCCTAGCAACGCACCGGCAATCACCGCGAAGTTTGATTGGTTCCACAATCTGAGCACCACCGCCGCGGTGCCAACCTTTTCACCCGCGTCCGGTGCCAGTTTTTCTTCTCCGCTGAGCGTGACCATTTCCGATGCCACACCGGCAGCGGCCATCTACTACACCACCGACGGCAGCACGCCCACAACTTCGTCCCAGGTGTACTCGGGCTCCATCACCCTCGATAGCACTACGGTGATCAACGCGATTGCCTTGGGGAACGGGTTCACGCAGAGCGAGCTGGGCTCAGCTACTTACACCTATAAGCCGGTAAACAACGGATCGTCGTTCAGCCTGTCCGTTGAACCGGCAAGCCTCGCCTTGTCCCCCGGCCTTTCGCAGACCATCAGCATATCCGCCCAGTCCATCAACGGGTTCAGCGGAACGGTGGATATTTCCTTCGTAAATCTTCCTCCTGGCATCTCCGTTGCTCCCGCAACGTTGAGCCTGACTCCAGGCAGTGCTCAGCACTTCGTCGTTTCTGCAAGCTCCAGTTTTAGTTCCAGTGGCACGGCCACCTTGAATGCAACATCCGGGTCCCTTTTGCAATCACAGCTCGTCTCATTTTCCGCCTTGCCTGCAGCGCCTTCTTCAGTCGTGAGCAGCGGGCTGATGGCGTATTTTCCCATGGGCGACGGCAGTGGCTCAACCATTCATGATGCGAGCTCCAACGCATATGTAGGTTCGTTTGGCGGCTCGGGGAATGGCTGGCAAGCAGGCGGCGTGAGTCTAAATGGTCAAGGTTGGATTGATCTACCGGCGGCGCTCAACTCTGCACAAACCATCCAGATGTGGGTGAATCTTCCGGCGACCAATCCAGCTGCTGGTCAGGTGCTGGTTGGCGGCAGCGGATCGTGCTGCAGTGGAAACACAGACTTTCAGATCCAGCCTCTGCAAGCTGGGAACTCCATGCAACAGCTTGCTGCATTTTCGTATGGGGCGATAGGCGCGCTCTCGAGTGAACCCTTCCTCGGATCAGCTACGCTTGCGTTCGCGATGGGGAACTCATCGAACAGCACAAGCGATCAATTCTGGATCAACGGCGCACAGGTCCCCTACCAGCAAGGTCCGGCGAGCGGAATCGGGTTTGCGACGGGTGCAAGCGCCGGTAGCCAATCGAGCGGGCATTACCAGATCGGCGCAGCAAACAATGGGTCGCAACTGACTGGGGTCGTGGGTCCGGTTGCCTTCTACAATCGCCAACTCTCGCCAAGCGAGATCGCCGCCAATGCCGCCTACTTCAACCAGCTACAGCAATCCCGCGCCGTTCAAACGCAGTTGGGCAATACGGTCCCCGCCAACCAGTTTGTCGGCATGGGTGACTCCATCACTTATGGATACCCGAAGCCTGACGGCCCTTACTGCCAGTATCTGGCCTTTAATACTGCTTACAAAACGCAATGCCTCGGAGTCATCGGACAGACTTCCAGTTACGGGCTCTCCGAGGCAGCGCAGTTTGCTCAGTATTACGCGGAAGCAGCGCCGAAGAATGTCATGCTGGTGTGGTTTGGGACCAACGACGTCACCAACGGAACGCCGGTCAGTCAGATCTTCGCAAATCTGCTCTCGATCTGTCAGACCATCAAGCAGGTCTATCCCGGCTGGCGTGTCTTGCTGGCAACCATGCTTTCTCGTTATTACAACGGCCTCGATTACGACCCCTACAAGAATTCGCTGAATACGCTCATCCGCGGCAATGCCATGCAACAGTGCGATGGATTTATCGACGTAGCGGCGGATCCGAACCTCGGCGCAGACGGAGCGTATGGCGATAGTTACTTCTATGATGAGATCCATCCGACAACGGCGGGCTACGAGCAGGTTGCGGCGATGACCACCAGCTACATCAACTCACTGGACGGCTACACGAATGCCAATCCGAATAGCCAATCTTCTAGTAGCTACAAGATGACCAGCGCTGACAATTACATAACTGCCAACGTGAATGGGACCGGGGCCTGGACGCTGCCCGAGTGTCAGGGACTGACCGGGAAGAGCTACGAGATCACGAACCACGGGTCTGGGACAATTACGCTCTCCGGAACAAATTCAGAGTCAATGAGCGGATCAGACGAAGTCGAATCGGGCGCCACTGCGGTCTTCCAAATCGACCTGATATCTCCATCGGCAGCAGGGTGCGATTGGTCCAGAACTCAATAGCCGCTTCTCGCAATTGATTGTCGGCGCCGGCTCCTCAACCGCCTGAGGACTGAAAGAGGGCTCTGGTGCAAATAGCGATGAAGGACGGAGGTTCTTCTATGAGGCACTGGCGCTTAAGCGGCCAGCACCGCATTCCAGATGGCAGGTACAGCTTGGCCTTTGAGTCGTAACCGACCCAAGG
>Ga0182024_10007131_pt1 | contig 24202 bp, 19 predicted proteins | sample P32metaG_FD_120480 | JGI IMG/M metagenome (GOLD analysis project Ga0182024, IMG submission 120480) | Permafrost microbial communities from Stordalen Mire, Sweden - P3-2 metaG (Illumina Assembly) | ecosystem: Environmental > Terrestrial > Soil > Wetlands > Permafrost | place: Sweden: Stordalen...
CATCGCCTGCACGCCATTGGCGCCTTCATAGGTCTGGTTGATGCGGCCGTCGCGCACGAACTGCTCCACGCCATTGTCGCGGATATAGCCGTGGCCGCCATAGCATTGCATGCCCAGATTGGCGGCCTCGAAGCCCATGTCGGTGCCGAACGCCTTCAGCACCGGCGTCATCAGGTCGGAGAGGAAACCCGCCACAGCTGCGTCCTCGCGCTTGGAATGGGCGATGGACATGTTGAGCGCGGTCCAGCACAGCAGTGCGCGCGTGCCTTCCACAAATGAGCGGCAGTGCAGCAGCATGCGCTTGACGTCGGGATGGACGATTTCGAGGTCCGCGGGCTTGTCGGGCTCGGCCGGCCCGGTCAGGGCATGGCCCACCCGCCGCTCATGGGCATAGGCATAGCCGTTCTGATAGGCGACATCGCCGATGGCGATGCCTTGCACGCCCACGCCCATGCGCGCCGCGTTCATGATGATGAACATGCCCGCCATGCCGGCCGAGGTTGAGCGTTTCTCGCCGGGCTTCAAGGGCTCGGGCTTGGGGCCCAGCCGCCAGGCAATGGCGTCGTCGAAATTGAGCACGCAGGTGGCCTGGCCCTTGATGCCCATCTTGTGCTCGATGCCGCCGGTGTTGACGCCGTTGCGCGCGCCCATCTTGCCGTCCTCGCCCACCAGGAATTTCGGCACCATGAAGAAATTAACGGTGGAGAGATCGTCGTGAATCTGGCCATTGGCGTCGGGAATCTTGGCAATCACCATGTGGACGATGTTGTCGGTCAAATCCTGGTCGCCGCCCGAGATGAAAATCTTGGTGCCCTTCATGCGATAGGTGCCGTCGGGCTGTTCCACCGCGCGCGTCTTCATCAGGCGCAGATCGGTGCCGCAGCCGGATTCGGTCAGGCACATGGTGCCCGCCCATTCGCCCGACACCATCTTGGGCGCGATATGCTCCTTCATCCAATCCGCGCCGGTGGCGATCAAGGCGCCATAGGCCCCCGAAGTGAGGCCCGGATACATGGCGAAGCTCTGGTTCGCGGCCGTCGCCATCTCGCTGACGGCCAGGGCCATCAGGATCGGCATGCCCGCGCCGCCGAATTCGCTGGGCGCGGAAAGACCGCCCCAGCCGCCTTCGCTGAACGCCTTGTAGGCTTCCTTGAAACCCTTGGGCGTCCTGACCACGCCATTCTCGAAATGGCAACCTTCCTCGTCGCCGGACTGGTTGATGGGCTGGAGCACTTCCTCGCAGATCTTGGCCGCATTGGTGAGGATGTCGTCAATCAGATCGGGCGAGAGATCCTCGAAACCGGGCAGGTCACGCTGCTTTTCCGCTTCCAGGAATTCGTGGATCAGGAAGCGATAATCTTCCACCGGCGCGCGATAAATCGGCATGTGATTTCCTCCGAGGAACGATTCGGTTGTACGCCGGGAATCCTCAATAGAAAAGCGGCCGGGAGAACCCGGCCGCTTTCCGTTGTCCACGTTATAATAAGTGTTACTTCACCGAAGCGCCGGCCGAACCGGAGGCCGAGCCTGAGGCGCTGGTGTTGTCGGCGGCATTGCCGGCGCGATTTTCGATGCCGTTGGCGCCGCCTTCAGCACGCTCTTCAGCGCCCTTGGCCTTGCCCATGGCGCGGCGGCTGGCGTTGGACGCCGTTTCGGTGGTGCCGGAGCTCGAGACGCTCTTGGACGCGCTCACATTCTTGCCGTCCACATCGGCATCCGCCGAGCCGCTGGCATTGGCCGAGGCGGTCTGATCCACGTCCTTGTCGGCGCGATTTTCGATGCCGTTGGCGCCGCCTTCGGCGCGCTCTTCGGTCCCATTGGCGGCCTGTTCGGTGCTGTTGGTGGTCGAATCCACCGCGCCGGTCACGGGCGCGGTCGAAGGCGTGGCCGCCGACGCGCTACCGCTCAAGCCAGCTGCGCCACTCGCGCCGTTGGTGGCGCCCGACGCCATGCCGCCGGCCGAAGCGCCAGGAAGGCTCGTACTGCCGCTCATGCCGGCCGTGCTGCTCATGCCATGCACGGCGCCCGCGCCCATGCCGCCGGCCGAAGCGCCCAGGCCACCCACCGCTCCGCCCGCGCTGCCGCCCACTCCAAGCGGGCCAGCCAAAGCGGGGGTCACAATCAAGGCCGCGCCGCTCAGCAGGGTCACGGCAAACGCATTACGCAGAATGGTGTTCATGTTTCTCTCCTTTGGGGACGTGCGCCTTATCTCTTTCGCCTGGAGACAACGAATGGCCGCGAAACTCTTTCCGCTGGACGCGGAAATTCCCCCGGTTCCCCATGCACTTGGCCCGAAGTGGGGCCGTGCGGGGGCAATTGCGGCGTTTCGTGGACGGGATTTGGCGGAATGTGCGGCCGCACTTATAATCCGGCGCTTGGCGTAATCAGGCGCTTGTCGGCCACGGGGGTGTCCATGTTCCGGAAATATATTGTCGCCAAATACATTGCAGCAGGGGCGCTTGCCGCTTCGCTGGTGGCGAACGCGGCCGAGGCGCGGGTGACGAGCCTGGAAATCCAGCACCGCGAGCCTGTTCTCAGCGGCAAGTCCTTCGGCGGTGCGGGAGCGTACGAAAAGCTGGTGGGCAAGGTGCATTTCGCGCTCGATCCCAAACTGGCGATCAACAAGTCCATCGTCGATCTGGATCTCGCGCCCAAGAACGCCCAGGGCGAAGTGGAATTCACCGCCGACTTCTTCATGCTGAAACCCCTTGACCCGAAAAAGGGCAATCACCGCCTGTTCGACGAAGTGGGCAATCGCGGCGGCAAATCCATGCTGGGTTATTTCCAGAAAGCCAAGAACAGCAAGGACCCGACGTCAGCGGACGAAATCGGCGACGGCGCCCTGATGAATCAGGGCTGGACGCTGCTGTGGGTGGGCTGGCAGTGGGACGTGCCGCCGGGCCAGATGCGCATGGATCAACCCATCGCCACCGATCATGGGAAAAAGATCACCGGTCTGGTGCGGGGCAATTTCGTGCCCAACGATCATTCGCCCACCCAGTCTCTGGCCGACCGCAATCACTTCGCCTACGCCATCGACGACGAGAACAGTCCCGACAATGTGATGACGGTGAGGGACAATGCGGCCGACACGCCGCAAGTGATCCCGCGCGCCAAATGGCATTTCGTGAACGGTACCGCGGTGTCGCTGGATGGCGGCTTCCAGCTGGGCCGCATCTATGACGTGGTCTATCGGGCGCGCGATCCCCGCGTGGTGGGGACGGGGCTTTCGGGCACCCGCGACCTGATCAGCTTCCTCAAGCATGACCAGAGCGCGGCCAATCCCATGCCGGGCATCACCACAGCCTATGGCTGGGGCGTGTCGCAGTCGGGCCGCTATCTGCGCCAATTCCTCTATGAAGGCTTCAACGAGGACGAACAACACCGCATCGTCTATGACGGCGTGATTGACGAAGTGGGCGGCGCGGGCCGAGGTTCGTTCAATTACCGCTTCGGCCAGGCCTCGCGCGACGCCGAGGAATTCTTCGACTTCTTCTATCCCGCGGACATGTTCCCTTACACGGACGGCGTCGAGACCGATCCCGTCACCGGAAAGACCGGCTCGCTGTTGGGCCTGGCCGAGGCGCGGCATGTGCGGCCCAAGCTGTTCCACATCTTCTCCAACTCGGAATATTTCAACCGCGCCGGTTCGCTGATCCATAGCGACGTGACGGGGACGCGCGATATCGCCCCGCCGCCGGATTCGCGCATCTATTTCGTCTCATCGGGGCCTCATGCTTTCGGGCCGATGCCGCCCAAGCAGTTCCAAGGCGCGGCGGCGTTCAACAATCCGGTCAGCCGCAACCCCATCGTGCGCGCGCTGCTCAAGGACATGGATGATTGGGTGACCAAGGGCATCGCCCCGCCCGGCAACCGCATCCCGCACATCGCCGACGGCACGTTGGTGCCCACCGCGAAAGCGGGGTGGCCGAAAATTCCGGGCGTGCCGTTCCCGGTGCCCAACATCAAGACCTACCGGCTGGATTTCGGGCCGGAATGGGACAAGGGCATCGTGCTCAACGAGCCGCCCAAGGTGGGACAGATCTATGTGGGGCTGGTGCCGGCGGTGGACGCCAACGGCAACAGCCGCGCCGGCATCCGGCTTCCCGCGATCGAAGTGCCGATCGGCACCTATGGCGGGTGGAACTTCCGCGACCCCGCGATCGGGCGGCCGGACCAGCTGTTCGGCGAGATGGGCTCGTTCCATCCCTTCCCTCGCACCAAGGACGAACGGACGGCGAGCGGCGATTCGAGGCTTTCCATCGCCGAACGCTATCCGAGCCGCGACGCATACATCGCCAAGGTGACGGCGGTGGCGAAAGGGATGGTCAAGGACCGTTTCCTCTTGCCGGAGGACCTCAGCGATCCGATCGACCAGGCGGTGGCGCTGTATGACTGGGCGGTCAAGACCGACCGCACCCAGCTTCAAGGGATTTCGTTCGCGCCGGGGAAGTGAGCGCGTCCCATACCGGCGACGCGGTGGGAATTTTTTGCCCATGCCGCGCGATGACGGGCCGCGAACACTGATGCGATCGGCAAGCGTCACAAGGGTTTAGAGGGTTTAGGCCTTGTTCACGGCTTGTCCCGCGCTCTCACGGATATTTCCGTGTTTACCCGCCGCAACGCCCCAGTAACCTAATTTTGCGAGAAAGGGCGCTCTGGAGGGCGCTTTGACAAGGGCGAAAAGCTTAAGCGTGCGGCCTGATCGATTGTTGACTTGGCGATTGCTGCTCTGGGCCGGGGTCGTGGTGGCGGCGACGATGGGCGCCATGGCGGTGGCGATCTCCGCCAGCGCGGTGCCCCCGCCGCCCAAACCGCTGCCGGTCAAGATCGCGCTCAGGCCGCTGGATTTCGTTCCCGCGCTGCGCGGCTCCGACACCATCCCCGAAGCGTCCGATACGTCGGCGGCGGTGAGGGATCTTCTCACGGAGCATCGCTGCCTGGCCGAAGTGATGTATTACGAGGCGCGCGGCGAAGGCGAGCAAGGCGAACGGGCGGTGGCCGAAGTGGTGTTCGACCGCCTGGCGCAAGGCGATCACGGCAAGACGCTGTGCAGTGTGGTTTATGAAGGCGTGGGCCACACCTTCTGCCAATTCACGTTTGCCTGCGACGGCTCGATGAAAAAACCCAGGGAGGCGGTCGCGTGGCGCGCCGCCCAGGTTCTGGCCGCCCGGCTGATGGTGGGCGAGCTGGCGCAATTCAAGGATGTCGAAGGCGCCACCCATTATCACGCGGCTTACGTCCATCCTCATTGGCGGCTGGACGAGATCGCCAGGATCGGCAAGCACATCTTCTATCGCTAGAACCGGATGCTGACGGTGGCGCCGCCGCCTTTAGTTTCGGAAAGCGCGATGCTGCCGCCATGCACCAGAGCGATCTGGCGGGCCAAGGTGAGGCCCACGCCGCTGCCTTGCCGCTTGGTGGTGAAGAAGGGCACGAACACTTTCTCGCGCTGATCCAAGGGAATGCCGGGGCCATTGTCGGCCACGGCGATCACGATCCGTCCATCCGCGTCCTGGAAGGCGGAGAGCGCGATCCGGCCATCGGCGGTGTCGCGCAAGGCTTCGATGGCGTTGCGCACCAGATTGATCAGCGCCTGGTCAATCAATTCGGCATCGCCGGCCAGTTCCAGGCTGGTGGGCTCGATCGCGGCGGTAAGCTGGATGGAGCGGGCGGCGAGATCGGCGGCCAGAAGCCGCTGCAGCCGCGCGAAGATGCGCTCGATCTTGACGCTCTCGAGCTTGGCCACCATGCGCTTGGTGAGACGGCGGTGGTTCTGCACGAAATGCAGCAACCCTTCGCTGCGCCTCACCATGGTTTCCAGCGCCTCGCCCGCGTCGTTGAGCGCGGCGCGGTTGACGTCGCCGTCCGGCAGCGAACGGGCCGCCTGGGCGACCAGCGTCTGGGTGGTCGCCGCCAGCGAGGTCACGGGCGTGAGCGAATTCATGATCTCGTGCGCCATCACCCGGATCACCGCCTGCCATGCCACCAATTCATGGGCCGCCAACTCATTCTCGATATTCTGGAGCGAAATCAGCCGCCGCCGTCGCCCGCCCAGCGACAGGTCGGTGGCTGCAGCCTTCAATTGCAGCACCCCAGTCTTGCGCTCCATGCGCAGGATGGTGCCGTCGCCGGGCCGGAGCTGCTCCAGGCCGGTGGCGAAGGCCTGGCCATAGCGGGCGAATTCCCCGCTGTCCGAACAGGCGGTCTCGAACAGCCGGCGCGCGGCAAAGTTCAAAAGCTGCACTTGGCCGGAATCGTCCACCGCCATCAGCGCGACCGGCACGTGATTGATCAGGCCCTGGAGATATTGCGCTTGTTCCTCGCGCTCGGCGCGGCCCTGGCGCAGCCTATCCAGCACCTGGCTCATGGCCAGACCCAGATCCCGGAACACCCGGTCGGCCAACAGGCCGGAAAAGCGGGCGGAAGGATCCTCGAACGACACCGCTTCCAGAAAACGCGTCACGTCGCGCGACCATCTGGTGGCGAACTGCATCAAGAGCAGGCTTTCGACGATCACCGCGCCCGCCACCAGCCCCATGCTCACATACCAGTCGGTGCGCGAGATCATCCACGCCAACAGGATGATGGTGGAGATCAGCAGCGCGACGCGCAGCGCGATCCCGGCGTGGAAACGGTCAGAGGCCATATTTTTCCATCCGCCGGTAAAGCGAGGCGCGGGTGAGGCCCAGCGCCTGGGCCGCGCGGCTCACATTATTGTCGTGGTGCTCCAGCGCCCGGGCAATGGCGGCTTTTTCCACATGATCCAGGCGTGACGTGTCGGACGGCGGCTCGCCTTCATCCTTGCTGGCATCCTTGCCGCCATCGGCGAAGGGAAAATCGGCTTCGGTGAGCATGGGGCCTTCGCCCAGGATCACTGCCCGTTCCACCGCATGGCGCAAGGCGCGCACATTGCCCGGCCAGGCATAGGTGGTGAGCTTTTCCATCAGGCTCGCGCTGAACCGCTTGACGGGAAGATTGTATTTCTGGGAATAGATTCCGGCATAGTGCTCCAGCAGCAGCGGCACATCCTGGCTGCGTTCGCGCAAGGACGGCAGCAGAATCTCCACCGTGTTGATGCGGTAGAGCAGATCGGGCCGGAACAGGTTTTCGTCATTGAGGCGCTGCTGGCTGAGATTGGTGGCGCTGATCAGGCGCACATTGATGGGTTCGGCCTTTTCCGCGCCCACCGGCACCACTTCGCGGCGCTCCAGCACGGTCAAAAGCTTGGCCTGAAGCGAAAGCGGCACGTTGCCGACCTCGTCCAGGAACAGGGTCCCGCCCGTGGCGGCGCGGAAATAGCCCACCCGGTCCTGCTTGGCGTCGGTAAAGGCGCCGCGGCGATGGCCGAACAATTCGCTTTCGAACAGTTGCGGCGACAGCGCCCCCAGATCCACGCGCATGAAGACGCCGTTGGCGCGTTCGGACAGGCGATGGATTTCCCGCGCCACCAATTCCTTGCCGGTGCCGTTCTCGCCCAGGATCAGCACATTGGCCGAGGTCGGCGCGGCGCGGGCGACGGCGGTGAACACTTTGAGCATGGTGGGCGAGGTGCCGATGATCTCGGGCCCTATATGGGTGGCGGCGGCCAGCCCGCGATTGACGTCGCGCAACTCGGCGGCTTCCAGCCGCGTGCGGCGCAGATTGAGGGCCGAGCGCAAGGTGGCCAGCAGCCGCTCATTCTCCCACGGCTTGGCGACGAAATCGGCGGCGCCTTTCTTCATCGCCTCCACCGCCAATTCCACATCGCTGTGCGCGGTGACGGGGATCACCACCGCTTGATCGTCGATCGCCAGCACCTGCGAAAGCGCGCGCAAGCCTTCGGCCCCGTCATCGGCGCCGGGCGTGAAATTCATGTCCAGCAGCAGCACATCGAAGGCATTGCGCCGGGCCAGCGCGGGAAGTTGCGAAGGATCGTTCAAGGTCTGCACGGACGAGAAATGCTGCTTGAGCAAGAGACGGGCCGCGCTCAGCACGTCCTCATTGTCGTCCACCACCAGGATGCGGGCTTGGGTTGCAGGCATGTGTTCACTAGCGGACAGGGCTCGCCAAACTGTACGCCAGCGGACAGGGCTTGGCGACACTTGTTCCGCAAGCAGTTGAATATCCACAGGAAAGCGTCTGGCACGGCGCTTGCCTTAACTCGCCTGACACGGACCGGCTTGCCGGGCCGCATAGCTGCTGCTACAAGATAGCTTGTACAGCAAGATACCGTGGGACGACATGGACAAGCCCAGACAAAAACAGGATTGGAAAAGCCGCTTCTCGGTTTTGACCGGCGGGGCCAGTCTCAGCAACGTGTCCAATCTCAGCAACATGGACCGCGCGGTGGCAAAAAAGCCGTTATGGCGGCGCTTCTGGCTTCCCGCGATCGTGGCCGTGCTCGTGGCCGGCGGCGCGGCCTGGGCGCTGATCGGCCAAAGCGGCAGCGTCTATCGCGTGCCGGTGGATCAACTGACCATCGCCACGGTGAGCCGGGGCCCGTTCGAGGATTTCATCGCCGTACGCGGCGCGGTGGCGCCACTGATCATCGATTACCTCGCCACCGCCCAGGGCGGCACGGTCAAGCAGGTCCTGGTCGAGGACGGCGCCACGGTAAAAAAGGGCCAGCCGCTGATCATCCTGTCCAATCCGGCGCTGGAGCTGGAAGTGGCGGCCCAGCAGCTCGCCTTCGAGCAGACCCGCTTCAAATATCAGCACGACATCCTGGACATCGAGCACGAGATCAGCCGGCTCCAGAATCTCCTGGTCGTCGACAAGATCCTGCTGGACGGGCAGGCCATCGCGCCCAGCGTCTACAAGCAGGCGCAGGACGATTACCAATACAATGTGAAACTGCGCGCCGCGATGATCGCCTCGGACGAAGCCGAGCAGCGCATCCGCGCCTCGCAGATTTCGGGCGGCGCGGTCACCAATGCCGTCAACGGGCAGGAGGTGGCCAATGCCCAGGTGGAAGCGCTCACCGTGCGCGCGCCCATGGACGGACAGTTGAGCGCGCTCGACGCGTACGAGGGACAAAACAAGGCGCAAGGCGCGGTGCTGGGCCAAGTGAATTCTTCCGACCGTTTCAAGCTCACCGCCGACGTGGATGAATTCTATCTGGGCCGGATGAATCTGGGGCAGGAGACCTTGTTCAGCGTCAATGGCGATAATTTCAAGGCGCAAGTGGCCAAAGTCTATCCCCAGGTCACCAACGGAACCTTCAAGGTGGATTTCCATTTCACGGGCAAATCACCCGTCGATATTCACGTCGGCCAGGCGATCGATCTGCGCATCGAACTGGGCGGAGCCAACGAAGCGGTGATGCTGCCCAACGGGCCGTTCTATCAGGACACCGGCGGCAATTGGGTGTTCGTGGTGGCGCCGGGCGGCAACTATGCGGTGAAGCGCAATGTGCGGCTGGGCCGGCGCAATCCTCAATTCGTGGAAGTGGTGGATGGGCTCAGCCCCGGCGAGAAAGTGATCGTCTCGGGCTATGAGGCCTATCAGAAGATGGATCGCGTCGAATTCGAGAAGCCCAGTTCGGGCGGCTGAGAGGGGAAAATGATCAGACTGAACAAACTGGAAAAAACCTATCGCACCGACGAAGTCGAGACCATGGCGATCCGCGACATGAGCCTTGACGTGCATGACGGCGAATTCCTGGCGGTGATGGGACCGTCGGGCTGCGGCAAATCCACCCTGCTCAACATCGTGGGCATGCTGGACGCGCCGTCGAGCGGCGAATATTGGTTCGGCAACGAGAACATCGCCGGCTATTCCGAAACCCAGCTGTCCAATCTGCGCAAGCAGGCGATCGGCTTCGTCTTCCAGAGCTTCAACCTGATCGACGAACTGAACGTGTCGGAGAATGTCGAGCTGGCGCTGCTCTATCATGCCGACGTGCCCGCCAGCGAGCGCAAGCGCCGCGTGGGCGAGGCGTTGGAGCGGATGAAGATCTCGCACCGAGCCCGCCACATGCCCTCGCAGCTGTCCGGCGGCCAGCAGCAGCGCGTGGCCATCGCCCGCGCCGTGGTCAAGCGCCCCAAGCTGATCCTGGCCGACGAGCCCACCGGCAATCTCGACACCGCCAATGGCGAAGAGGTGATGCAGCTTTTGACCCAGTTGAATGACGAAGGCACCACCATCGTGATGGTGACGCACTCCCATTCCCACGCCGAATACGCCCACCGCATCGTCAATCTGCTGGACGGCGCCATCGTCACCGAAAGCATCAGGCAGGTGTTGTGAGAGCGAATGACGGCGGCCTGACGACACGCTCACTGTCATGGTCGCCGGCCTCGCGGGCCATCCAGAGCAACTGCGATCGATGTCCTACCGTCGAGTCCATGGGACCTGGATGGCCCGCTTTTTCCCCTCATGACATGCGCATGAGGACTGTCCGCAACAGGAGCTGACTCCGATGTTCCGCAATTATCTGGTCACGGCGCTGAGGAATTTCGCCCGCCACAAGCTCTACAGCTTCATCAACATCGCGGGCCTCACGGTGGGGCTCACCTGCGCGATCTTCATCATCCTGCTGCTGCGGGACGAACTCTCCTACGACAAATGGATTCCGGGCACGGAGCATCTCTATCGCGTCGAGGGCACCTTCACTGTGCCCGGCCAGCCGACCTTCATGGGGACCAGCTCCACCTTTCCGGAGCCCGACGCGATGGCCGCGCAGATTCCCGAGGTGAAGGCGGCTGTCCATCTTTCGCGCCGCAAGATGACGGTGACGATCGGAAACCGCCAATTCCTGGATCAGGTGGACGTGGTGAGTCCCAATTTCTTCCAGGTCGTCCAGCTGCCGCTGACTACCGGGGACCGCGCCACCCTTTTTGCCCAGCCGGAATCCGCGGTGATCACCGAAAGCATGGCCAAAAAATATTTCGGCGACGCGCCGGCGGTGGGAAAAATGCTGCACGTCGGTCCGGTCTGCGAATTCGGTCCGGAACAGGAGTTGCAAGGAGCTTGCGTGAGCCGCCAGGCCGATGTGCTGGTGACGGGCGTGGTGCGCGATCTGCCCCATAACACCCAGTTGACCGGCGACGTCTTCATTCCTATCACCTCCGCGGCCGATCCCATGTCGCCGGGTGAAAAGCAGAAATGGCTCGATAACAACGGCTATGGCTATGTGGAGCTCGCGCCCGGGGTGAACCTCCCACTCGTAGTGGCGAAGGTTGCGGCGCTGATTGATCGTTCCGTGGATCTCGAAAAGCTGGCCGGCATGAAGATTCAGGCCAGCAAGGTCATGGCGCCCAGGCTCGTGCCTTTCCGTGACGTGCATCTTTCCACCGATCGCTATGGCGGCATGACCCCGGGGGGAAGCTGGACCATGGTCTATGGCTTTGCCGCCATTGCGGTTCTCATCCTGCTGGTCGCCTGCTTCAATTTCACCAACCTGGCCACGGCGCGGGCGATGGTGCGTTCGCGCGAGATTTCGCTCCGCAAGGTGGTGGGCGCCAGGCGCGGGCAATTGGTGGTTCAGTTCCTGGGCGAGTCGGTGTTGATCGCGCTGATCTCGTTCGCGCTGGCGCTCTCGCTCACCGAAGTGTTGCTGCCCCTCTTCGACCGCGTGGTGGGCCAACCCATTGCGTTGCACTATCTCTCGGATTGGCCGCTCACCCTGGCGCTTTTGGGGATCGCGGTCCTCACCGGCCTGCTCGCGGGCACCTATCCCGCGCTGGTGCTTTCGGGCTTTCGTCCCGCCGCGGCGCTTCGCAACAACAGCGCGGCAAACCAGGGCGCAGGCGTGGTGCGCACCGCGCTGGTGGTGGTGCAGTTCGCCGTCTCGATCGGGCTGGGCATCGCCGCCTTGGTGGTGTTCGCGCAAATCTCCTTTGCCCAGAAAACCGATCTGGGGCTCGACAAGGATGGAATGGTGGTGATCAACACCCAGGCCGTGACGCCCAGCACGGCGCAAAGCATGGTGCGGGCGCTCGCCGCCGATTCGGCGCTCAAGGGCGCGGCGCTGTCGAATGACGTGCCTTTTTCCGGCAACAGCAGCAATGACGTGGTGCAGTTGCCGGGCGAGCAGCGCAACAGCGTGATCCGGACCGTGGGCACAGGCCCCGACTTCTTCTCGCTCTATGGCGTCAAGCTCTTGAGCGGCCGCGCGCTGTCGTGGGGCGACGCGGTCCGGCCACATTCGCCCTTCAATGTGGTCATCAACCAGTCGCTGGCGCGGCGCATGGGCTTGTCGCCGGACAATGCGGTGGGCAAGACCTTCTCTGCCGGGGATGATGGGGGGAACCTCACCGAGAGAGTACGCGCCACCATTGTGGGCGTCACCGCCGATTTCATGTTCGAGGGCGACCGCAGGCTGATTGTGCCTACGTTCTATCTGTTCTTTCCGGACGCCGGCTATATCACGGTCAAGGTGCCGGCGAACGGCGTGCCGGAGGCGCTGGTCGCGATCGACCGCACCTGGCATCGGTTCGAACCGTCTCTTGCCATCAACCGGCATTTCCTGAACGCGGATTTCGAGAAGCAATTCCAGACCGACGAGCAGCAGGGCCGCATCTTCGGCATCTTCGTGGGCATCGCCATTTTCATCGCCTGCCTGGGCTTGTTCGGGCTGGCGGCGTTCTCGACCGAGCGGCGCACCAAGGAGATCGGCATCAGGAAAAGCTTTGGCGCAGGCGCCAGGGACATCGTCTGGATGCTGATCTGGCAGTTCTCCATTCCCGTCCTGATAGCCAACCTGATCGCCTGGCCCGTGGCGTATTACTATCTGCACAATTGGCTGGAGAATTACGCCTACCGCGTCAGCCTTAATCCGCTTTATTTCCTGGGGGCGGGGGCGGTGGCGCTGATGATCGCCTGGGCGACCGTGTTCACGCACGCCAGCCGCGTGGCCAAAGCCAATCCGATTCATGCGCTGAGATATGAGTGAGCCTCCGTTGGCGAGTTTGGTCACTGTCCGCATCCGGACAACTGGTGCACGTCTCCGGACGGTGTGTAACGCGTCACTCATGATAAGCTATTGATTTCATTATATATAAAATAGGTACGCTTTTTGCTGTGGGGATAGAAACGGCCGCGGAAATCAACAGCGGACGTTTGGCTGGGGTACGCCATGTTCCAGAACTACCTGATCACCGCGCTGCGCAACTTCACCCGCCACAAGCTTTACAGCTTCATCAACATCGCCGGGCTCACGGTGGGGCTCACCTGCGCGATCTTCATCATGCTGTTCGTGAAGGACGAGCTTTCCTACGACAAATGGATTCCGGGAACGGAGAATCTCTACCGGGTGGAGCTCAGCATGGCAAATCCGGGCGAACGTATGATGCGCAACGCGGCTACGTCGTTTCCCGTCGCCCAAGCCATGCTTGAAAATATCCCCGAAGTGAAGGCCAGAACCCGCCTGGTGCAAAGGTCGGTGTCGATCCTGGTGGGTAACAAGCAGTTTCCAGAACAGATGGACGTGGTCGATCCGAACTTCCTGCAGGTTATCAAGCTCCCTTTAGCGAGCGGGGAGGCGGGCAGCGCCCTGGCGCAACCCAATTCCGTACTTCTGTCCGAAACGCGGGCGCGCAAATATTTCGGCAGCGCCCAAGCGCTCGGCAAGACCCTGATCATGAGCGCGTCCTATTGCGACGCGTCTGACCAGAATTGCCAAATCAAGCGCCAGACCCTGACCGTGACGGGAATCCTGCGTGATCTACCGCGCAATACCCAGCTGATGGCCGACTTGATGATGCCCAATGTTTCGGACATCGCACCATTTACACACGAACTGAGAACCAACTGGGGTTGGACCAGCGGCTGGGGTTATGTGCGGCTGGCGCCCGGCGCCGATCCGGCTCTGGTCACCAGGAAGACCAGCGCGATGTTCGACCGCCTGGTCGATCCGGCCAAAGAGATGAACATCAAGCTCAAGGGAAGCCAGGTTTTGATACCTTATCTCACGTCCTTTGTGGACGATCATCTTTCGACCGACCGGTATGGCGGCATGACGCCGGCGGGAAGCTGGGCAATCGTCTACGGTTTCAGCGCCATCGGCGTGCTGATCTTGCTGTTGGCCTGCTTCAATTTCACGAATCTCGCCACCGCGCGGGCGATGATCCGCGCGCGAGAGATCAGCCTGCGCAAAGTGGTGGGCGCGACGCGATTGCAAGTGATGGTCCAGTTCCTCGGCGAGTCGATGCTCATCGCCCTGGTCGCGCTGGTGCTGGCACTGGCCTTGAGTGAGATAATGCTTCCGGCCTTCGACCGTTTCCTGGACATGCCAATCGCGTTTCACTATCTGAGGGATTGGCCGCTGTCGTTGTTCATTTTGGGCATCGGGCTTCTCACCGGGCTGTTGAGCGGCATCTATCCCGCCTTGGTGTTGTCGGGCTTTCGGCCCGCCATGGCGCTGCGCACAAGCGGCTCTAACAACCACGGCGCGGGCCTTACCCGCACCGCCCTGGTGGTGCTGCAATTCGCGGTGTCGATCGGGCTGGGCATCGCGGCGCTAGTGATCTTTGCCCAGGTCTCGTTCGCGCGGAGCGTCGATCTTGGGTTCCATCATGATGGAATCGTCGTGCTCAAAACGGGAGCGTTGCCCGCCAAGTCCGCGCAAAGCCTGGCGCTGGCACTCCGAGCTAACCCAGCCATCTCGGACGCCGCTTTTTCGCAGCAGACCCCCCTCAGTCACGGCCACAACAATTGGCCTGTGCGTCTACCCGGCAGCGCCGCAAGCGAGGCGTTCGTCATGTTGCCGTCGAGTCCGGAATATATGCATGTCTATGACATCAAACTTCTGGCCGGTCGTCTGTTATCGGAGCAGCGCGGCAACGATGCGGTCGATCCGTCCGAGCTGATAAGCGGGAAACTGAGTTCTCCTGGCAATGTGCTGATCAACGAAAGCGCCGCGCGCAGGCTGGGCTTTACGCCTGAGCAGGCGGTTGGGAAGACCATCATCATTTGGGCCGCGAGGGTGACCATCGCGGGCGTGGTCGCGGATATCAAAGACGATGGCCCCGGCAGCCCCGCCAGCAGCACCGTTTATGCTTACTGGGTGAAGGACGATTCCAATCTTTCCGTCCGCGTCCGCAATGGCCGGGTGCAAGAGGCCATGGCGTTCATCGAGCACATCTGGGGCGCATACGCTCCGTCGGTCGCGCTCCAGTGGCATTTCCTGGATGACGACTACAACAAGGAGTTCCTGACCGACGAACGGCAGGGGACGATCTTTGGTCTTTTCGTCGGCATTGCCATTTTCATCGCCGCGCTGGGATTGTTCGGGCTGGCGGCATTTTCGACCGAGCGACGCACCAAGGAGATCGGCCTGCGCAAGACCTTCGGCGCGCGGACCAGGGACATCGTCCTGATGCTGCTGTGGCAATTCTCGATTCCGGTCTTGGTCGCCAATCTGATCGCCTGGCCGGTGGCGTATTATTATCTGCGCGGCTGGCTTGAGGGATATGCCTACCGCATTCCATTGAGTCCGCTTTACTTCGTCGGCGCGGGCGCGGCGGCACTGGTGATCGCCTGGGCAACTGTAATCGTGCACGCCGCGCACGTCGCGCGCGCCAATCCGATTCAGGCGCTGAGATATGAGTGAAGGGGGATGATGAGCGAGTCTCTCCTTCTCTTGTTCACCATGGGCGGCCTTGAGCCGCCCATCCAGATAACGGCCTGCCGCTCGTCCAAGCTCGCGGCGTTCGCTGCTCGAAATGGTCCACCGGACCATTTCGTCCGCTTCGCGGTCGCAGGCTCAAGGTCAAGCCCGGCCATGGAGGGAGATAGATCATGTTCCAAAACTAATTGATCACGGCGCTGCGCAACTTCACCCGCCACAAGCTCTACAGCTTCATCAATATCGCCGGGCTGACAGTGGGGCTTACCTGCGCGATCTTCATCATCCTGTTCGTGCGCGATGAGCTTTCCTATGACAAATGGATTCCGGGGACGGAAAATCTCTATCGCGTCGAGGTGACCTATTTCAATGCGGGGCAGCCGCCGCTTCGCACCGCCCAAACGACCTATCCCGCGGCGGAGGCGATGTTAGCCCAGATGCCGGAAGTCAAAACCGCAGTCCATCTTGAACACTATCCATTAACGGTGGCGACGGGGGACCGCCAATTCCTCGATCAAGTCAATATCGTGAGCCCCAACTTCTTCCAGATCATCCGGCTTTCGCTGGTGGCAGGGAATCGTCTGAGCCTTTTAACCCAGCCTGAATCCGCCGTGAACTCTGAAAGCGCGGCGCGTAAATATTTCGGTTCCAAACCCGCGATCGGACAAATGCTGAAAGTTGGCGGGCACTGTTTAGCCGGGCAATATATTTCCGGTGACTGCGTCATCCGCGAAGCGTCAGTGATGGTGAGGGGTGTGATGCGCGATCTGCCGCACAACACGCAGCTTTCGGGTGACATTTTCATCCCCTACGCCTCGGGTGCAAACCCCGAGGCGCAGTCGGAACAGACCGTATGGTCCAACAGCAATGGCTACGGTTATGTCGAGCTTCAGGCGAACGCCGACGCGCGGGCGGTCGAGGCGAAGCTTCCGGCGCTGATCGACAGGAATTTCGATCCCAGCAAGACGCTCGGCTTGGCCGAGCGGGGAAGCAAGGATTTGAGGCTTACCCTCACGCGCTTCCGCGACGATCATCTTTCCAGCGACCGCTATGGCGGCATGACGCCGGGCGGAAGCTGGACCACCGTCTATGGGTTCATGGCGATCGGCGCCATGATCCTGCTTATCGCCTGCTTCAACTTCACCAATTTGGCCACCGCCCAGGCGATGGCGCGGGCGCGCGAGATCTCGCTGCGCAAGGTGCTGGGCGCGCGCCGCAGCCAAGTGATGATCCAGTTCCTGGGCGAATCCGTGCTCATGGCGCTGATGGCGCTGGTCCTGGCGCTGGCGGTGGTGGAGATGCTGCTGCCCCTTTATGACCGCATGCTGGGCAAGCCCATTGCGCTTCACTAATTGAATGATTGGCCGCTGCTTCTGGCGCTGCTGGGCATGGCAGTGTTGGCCGGACTGTTGGCGGGATTCTATCCGGCGCTGGTGCTTTCGGGCTTTAGGCCGGCCTCGACCCTTCGCACCAACGCCACCGGGCAATCCGGTTCGGGCCTGTTGCGCAGTCTGTTGGTGGTCGCGCAGTTCGCCGTCTCGATCGGGTTGGGCATCGCCGCCCTGGTGGTGTTCGCGCAAATCTCTTTCGTCCGCACCATAGACCTTGGTCTCAACCGGGACGGGATCGTGGTGATTTATACCGGAGGGCTTACGCAAGCCGCCCGCGAAAGCTTGTTCCGTGCGCTCGATGCTGACCCGGCCCTCAAAGGTGCTTCTCTTTCGGGTAACACGCCTTTCTCCGGCTCCAACTGGAACAGCCCGGTCGAGATACCCGGCACGGCCGGGACGCGCATGCTCCATACGGTCCCGGTAGGGCCGAATTTCTTCTCGCTCTACGGCATTCGCCTTCTCAGCGGCCGGCCACTTTCGAACGCGCATGCCCAAGATGTAAGGCACGAGGATTCGAATGCCGCCAACATCCTCATCAATCACGCGGCGGCGAAGGATTTCGGCTATTCACCGGAAAGTGCGTTGGGTAAGAGCATCTATGGAGTCAATCTCAGCGCGAAAGTCAAAAGAACCCGGTTGACCATCGTCGGCGTCACCGACAATTTCATGTTCGAGGGCGAGCGCGAAGAGATAGTTCCGACCTTCTATGCCTACGATCCCGACAATAATCGCGAAATCTCGGTGCGGGTTCCGGCGGGCGGCGTTCTCCAGGCGCTGTCAGCGATCGGCCGCATCTGGCATGGATTCGCGCCCTCGATGGCGATCAATCGGCATTTCCTGGACGAGGATTACGAGAAGCAATTCCTCGCCGACGAGCAGCAGGGGGCGATGTTCGGCATCTTCGTGGGCATCGCCATCTTCATCGCGGCGCTGGGATTGTTCGGCCTGGCGGCATTTTCGACCGAGCGGCGCACCAAGGAGATCGGGCTGCGCAAGACCTTCGGCGCGCGGACCAGGGACATCATCCTGATGCTGCTCTGGCAGTTCTCGATCCCGGTGCTGATCGCCAATCTGATCGCCTGGCCTATTGCCTATTACTATCTGCGCGGCTGGCTTGAGGGGTATGCCTATCGCATTCCGTTGAGCCCGCTTTATTTCGTGGGTGCGGGCGTGGCGGCGCTGGTGATCGCCTGGGCCACGGTGATTGTGCGTGCCGCGCATGTGGCGAGGGCCAATCCCATCAATGCGCTGCGATATGAGTGACGAGGCGGGGTGATTGACCTATCATCGGCCCTTCACGCGAGGGGTCCATGCCGCATTTTCTGCTTTTTCTGATGGCCGCCGGATTGCTGGCGGTCACGCCGGGACCGGGGATTTTCTATGTGGTGAGCCGGACCTGGGCGTCGGGCCGGCGCGACGGCTTGGCCTCGTCGCTGGGCACCATGGTGGGCGGGCTGGTGCATGTCACCGCCTGCGTGATCGGCGTGTCGGCCATCATCATGGCCAGTGCGGCCGCGTTCGCGGTCCTCAAACTCTGCGGCGGACTCTATCTGATCTATCTGGGGGTGCAGACCTTCCGCTCGGCGTCGCGTGAGCAAGGTTTACTGGCCGGGGAGGGCGCGCGGGGCGGCGGTTCCGCGTTCCGGCAAGGCATTGTGGTGGAAGCCACCAATCCCAAGACGGCGGCGTTCTTCCTGGCCTTCATCCCGCAATTCATCAATGTGGCGGCGGGGCATGTGCCGCTGCAATTCCTGGTGATGGGCGTCATCTGCGTCGCTCTCAACACCGGCGCCGATCTGGTCGCGGTGATGGGCGCCGCCAGATTGCATCGCCGCCTGGTGGAAAGGCCCGCCCTGTTCAAGCGGCTCCGGCAAGGCTCCGGCCTGTTGATGGTGTCGCTGGGTGCGGGCGTGTTGGCGATGAAACGAAGCTAAAGCCAGCGCCAGATGCCGGCGGCGATGCCGGCCGCGGGGATATGCGCCCAGGTGGCGGCCAGCCACAGCACCACGCCGCCCAGCCAGTCATGCGGGCGGAAGCCGCCGAAACGGGCCTTGCCGCTGGCAATGGCGGCGAACGGCCAATAGCTCGTCTTGGCTTCCCAGGCGGGCCAGGTCTGAGGCTGGAGCTTTTCCTTCTTCCTGTCTTGCAGGGTCGCGCCGCACAAGGCCAGGACCAACAGCGCTACGCACAGCACGATGTTGGCCGCGGTGGGAAAGACCGCGATGTGGCACAGCGCCCAAAGCGCAAAGCCCCACATCATGGGATGGCGGGTGACGGCGAACACGCCGTTGGCGGTGACGGGCGACATGCCGGGCGATCCCGGATTGGGCAAAGCGGGATTCTTGATCAGCGATCCCACGAACAAGATGGAGGCGACCAGCATCACCAGGGTGACCAGGGCCCAGAGCGCGCCGCCCACCGGCCAGAGCGGCGCGGTCGCCGGCGCGCCGCGATATGCCACCACCAGCCAGACGAAGGTGGCCAGCGCCACCAGCGAATAGAGCGCCGCAAAGCCGCGCTCGCCCATGGCGCGCACCAGCGGCCCGCGCAAGGGATGCGAGAGCAGGAAATGGCTGCCGACAAAAGCGATCGCCGCCAGCGCGAGATCCTGCGGGATCATGCGGCGCGCCGGCGCGCCCACCAGATCAGGGCTACGCCGATGATTGCGGTCACGATGCCAATGTAAGTCCAGCTGGGCTTGAGATACATCAGCGGGCTGTGCGGATAGGCAAGGACGCCCGTGCCCTCGCTCACCCAATGAAGTCCCAGGAGAAGAACAAGCAGGCCGATGACGGTGAGCGCAATTCTCATGGACAATCCCCCAGCCGTTGAAAATCGGCGCGAAGCCTAGCCCAAGGCCGCCGCCGCCACCAGCCGTATCTCGCGATGAGAGACGCGGGTGCGAAGCTCTGGTATCAATCCCCGATCCATCGGGGAGGCGTGAGATGCGCAATTTCATCGGCCTTGTCATTGTCGGTCTTTTCATGGCCGCGCTCGCGCAGGCGCCCATCCGCGCTCAGACTGGCGCAGGTGGCGCGCCGCTCGTCGAGTTTGGCTTGATGACCTGGCCGGAAGTGAAGGCGGCGCTTGCCGCCGGCAAGACCACGGCTCTCATTTACACCGGCGGCACCGAACAGCGTGGCCCGCAAGACGTCAATGGAGGGCACACCTTGATGGGCGAGGCCACGGTCAAGGCCATCGCCTTGAAGCTTGGAAACGCCATCGCGATGCCGGTGCTGCCCTATACGCCCAACGGTGCCAGCGCGGATTTGCCCGGCACCATCGGATTGACCAACGATATCCTGGCCGCGATCCTGGAACGCCTCAGCGAACAGGCGATCGCCACCGGCTTCAAGAATGTCATCTTGATGGGCGACCATGGTGACGGCCAGGAACCCGGGCCAGCGAATGTCTATCAGGCGGTGGCCAGGAAGTTGGACAGCAAATACGCCGCAAAAGGCATTCATGTCTATTACTGCGACCAGGTCTATGCGCCCGCCAACAGCGATTTCGACAAATATCTTGCCGCCCATGGATATCCCGCCAGCGAACATGGCGGCATCCCCGACACGTCGGAGATGCTGTATCTGGGCGACGGCGCGTGGGTTCGCAAAAACCTGATCGCCAGCGCGGTGGGAGATCCGGTGCTGCCGCCGGGGCAAAAGCCCGATCCCAACGCGCGGCACGTGAATAATGGGATCACCGGCGACGGGCGGCGTTCGACCGCGGCGCTGGGCAAGATGTTATTCGACATGAAGGTCGATTATGCGGTGAAGCAGATCAGGGGCTTCATCGCCTCCGCGCCCAAAGCCGGACGTTAGCGGCGCTGCGCGAATATTTCCGGGCCATCTTCTGTCTCCGTCTAGGCGCGCCGGACTCAGGCGTGGCCGGTGATCAGCCAGAGCAGAATGATGATGGGCAGGGGCACTCCCAACAGCCACAAGCATCCGGATCGCATGAGGATCTCCCCTGGATTTGGCTGTGATAACGCGCAACTCCGTCAAGCCGTTGCGTTTCGGGAACCCAGGCAGGTCTGCTTTGTTTCCTGTCATCGGCCCTTGCCCGAAAAGGGGGAGACATGACCAGCACCGCCGTCCTCACCGAAGACAGCGCCACCATCGTGGCCGAAGACGCCAACCGCTTCCGCTGGGGCGTCGCCATCGCCGGAGCCATCGCCGCGACCGCCACCACCTTGTTCCTTCTGACCCTGGGCGCGGGCGTGGGATTGGCGCTGGTGAAAGCTCCGCATGCCACGACGGCCACGGCCTTCTTCACCTTGGGCGCGATCTATTTTCTCGCCTCCCAGGCGTTCGGCTTCGCGGTGGGCGGCTATCTGGTGGGCCGGCTTATCGGCCCCGAAGTGGAGAACACGGAAGAAGAGGAATTCCGCGCCGGCGCGCACGGCTTCGTGATGTGGGCTTTGGCGGTGGTGGCGGGACTGTTGCTCATCGCCGCCGCGTCGGGCGCAGCCGGATCGGCGATCGGCAACGCCATCGCCACGCGCGCCGACAATTCCGCCAATTCCGGTTATTGGGTGGACGCCATGTTCGGCCCCGGACCCAACACGCCGCAGACGTTGGCCGACAAGGCCGAAGCCTCGCGCATCCTGGCGATGAATATTCCCGGCCAGGTGAGCGATCAGGACACCGAGCGCCTGGCGCGCCTGGTCTCCATGGATGACGATATCTCCATGCCGGCGGCGGTGAGCCGCGTCAGCGACGCCGAGGCACGGATGGGCCATGCGGCGGATGACGCGCGCAAGGCCGCCGCCATCGCGGCGCTGTGGACCGCCTTCTCGCTTCTGTTCGGCGCGGTGGTCGCCGTGGCGGCGGCGATCACGGCGCGCTGGGCGGACGACCGCATCAATTTCAGCATGAAGCCGCGGCGGTAACGCCGTCAAACCGGCGCAAGGCGATCTTCCGGCCGATGGGTGCGGGTTTTTCCTTGTGGTTTGATGTGGAATGCCGCGCCCTTATGGCGCAAACTCCCGGCGATTCACGGCGCGGCCCCTGAGGAACGGGAGGACAAGCATTAAACGCACTATCAAGCGGCTGATAGCCATCCTGACCTGCGTGGCCGGCGTTCCCCTTTTGATGATTGCCCGGGAAAGCGATGATGTGATCATTCGCACGCTGGCGACGGTGGCGGGGATTTGCCTGATTATTTCCGGGGGACTTCAACTCTGGCTTCTGCCGGCGAGGCGCAAGAAGACCGGTGACGATTTGGCTTACTAGCGGAAATTTTTCAGGAAAAGGCCCGGCCGCGCACCCCGCCGGGCCCTTCTCACATCTCTATTCGATGGCGGAACGCGGAATCCGGCCTTGCATGTGCGCGTGATGCCTGAACCAGGACGCGTGGTCGTGGCGCATCGCGAATTGGCCGTGCGGCGCCGCCATATCGGACGTGAAAGACCCCGCCGGCGCCGCGGCGTCTTCCTCGCTCGCGCTGGCGGGAAGTCCGGCCGAAAGCGCCACCATCAACGCCAATGACGAAATCTGGGCAATCTTGTTCAACATGAAATGCACTCCCTCGATGTCATCCGCACCATCGCGAACGGGATGAATCTAGGCGTGCGCGGCGGAAAACCGAGTCAAGTGATCGCAAGCGTTGCGTAAAGGTTCGGAAAAATTCTGTCGCGTCTGTGTAAAGGGCGGGCGGCGCGATGGTTTGCGGCGCTCCGGTCAGGGCGAATGCGCATCAAGCTCTTTGGCCAGGAACGCGATGGTGCGGGCAAGCGCGTCGGCGCCGTCCTTGGTGTTCAGCCTGGAGCCAAAGCCATGCGTGGCCCCCGGATAGATGACCAGGTCGGCGGAGCCCCCTAGCTGCCTGGCAAGAGAGGCCAGCTCCTTGCCCCTGTCCACCTGGATGATGGCATCGGCATCGCCATGCAGGACCAGAAGCGGGGGAAAGCGCGTCACGCGATCAATGATGGGAAAAGGCACGGCACCGTAATAAATGACCGCGGCATTGATGCGCGCGTCCAGCGCGCCGGCGCCGGCGGCGAGAAACCCGCCGTTGGAAAAGCCTATCAGGCCAACTTTGCCATTGGATTGCTTTGCGGCCAGCACGTCGCCGGCGAGATCGTCCACCAACCGGGCCCAAGCCCCGAAACGGTCGATGAAAACATCCGTGCCGCTTGCCATGCTGTGCTGGTCGGCGAAGCTATGGTAATAGACCAGATAAGCATCCATGCCATTGCCGGCGAGTTCGGAGCAGTAGCGGTCATAGTTGACAATCTGGGCGTCGAACCCGTTCGCACCATGCAGCAGCAGGACCGCGGGACGAGGGGCTTCTCCTGGCGCGCGGAAATAGGTGACATTCACCTGGCGTTCCTTGGCAGGCAGAACAATATGCTGGCCTTCGATGTCGGCCGCGCGTGTCATGCCCGGCAGCAGTCCAAAGGCTAAGAGCGCGCCCACGACAATTCTGATCCACGGCATGGTGCCTCGCTATGAGGGTATTGCCTCGAAGCCACTACGGTTAATGACCGTCGCTTATTGCTTCCCCGATTGGACCAAGGACTTGTAGGTCTCGGGCGTCATGCCGGGCAGGGTTTGGAAGAATGCGATGATCTTCCAGAGATCGGCATCCGGATAGCTGACTCCCCAGGCGGGCATGCCCGTCATCTTGATCCCGTGCTTGATGATCCAGAATTGCTCCTTGGGATTTCCCGGCCGGCGGCGGCGCGCAAAGCTGGGCGGCTTGGGATAGAGGCCCGCACGCAACTTGTTTTCGTCCATGCCCGGGGCGAGGTGGCACGCGGTGCACATGGAGTCATATTCCGCCGCGCCGGCCGCGATCATCTTTTGATCTTTGAGGTCGGGCACATCGATATCCCCATCGCGCGCCGCCACGGAGTGATCCATGGTCGAACCCAGGAAGTTCTTGACGATGGGCCAGTGCGGGTCGTCGGCGGCAACATTATAGACTCCGAGATAGGACGCGGCCCACGCGACAAGCACGACAACGACGATGAGAACAACCAAGCGCAGCAAGACCCTGTATAGCCGATTCATGACAAGCCTCCCGGACCTGAATTTGCGCAGAGGATAACGGTATACGGTTCGGTTGCAAACTCGTTTCCGCACGCCGGTGACCTGATTGCGGCCCGGAGCGGATGCATCAACCGCGTTGGTTTACTGGCGACCCCAGGAAGACTCGAACTTCCGGCCTACGGTTTAGGAAACCGCCGCTCTATCCTGCTGAGCTATGGGGTCGTCGTATGCGCTTCAATAACTGAGCGCCAGCGTCATCGCAATTC
>Ga0182024_10007132_pt1 | contig 24194 bp, 24 predicted proteins | sample P32metaG_FD_120480 | JGI IMG/M metagenome (GOLD analysis project Ga0182024, IMG submission 120480) | Permafrost microbial communities from Stordalen Mire, Sweden - P3-2 metaG (Illumina Assembly) | ecosystem: Environmental > Terrestrial > Soil > Wetlands > Permafrost | place: Sweden: Stordalen...
CACCTCGGCCCGTTGCGGCTGGACTACGGCATCCCGATCAAAAGCGACGCCAACAACGGCACATCAGGCCAGTTTCAATTCACCGTCGGCTACACGCGCCAATTTTAAGTTGCCGTGGCCGTCAAATTCTGTTTACCCTCTAATCCGACTATGAAGAACTTTTTACGCAAAATTTTGCCGGCGGTCTTATTGATGACCGTTTTGAGCGGTTCAGCCCTGGCGCAGACGAAGATCGCCACCGTGGACCTTCACAAGCTGTTTGACAATTACTACAAGACCAAGCTGGCGAAGGCCGACATAGAGGCCAGGAAGGCGCAACTTGAGAAGGACGACAAGGCTTATCTCGACGATTACAAGAAGGCCAGCGACGAGTATCAGCAGCTTTTGGGACAGGAGAATGACCCGGTCATTTCCTCCGACGAGCGCGACCGCCGCAAACAAGCCGCCGCCGACAAGCTGAAGGAGCTGCAGGATCGCAAGACGGCCATTGACCAGTATGAACGGACGGCACAGTCCACCTTGGCCGAGCTGCTCCAGCGGATGCGCGACAAGGTTCTCGTTGACATTAAGGATCACGTCAACACCGCAGCCAAGGCCGGCGGCTATGCGCTGGTCATTGACATTTCCGCCCAGGGCATCACCTCAACGGACATCGTGCTTTATCACAGCGACGAAAACGACCTGACCGACGAGGTTCTGAAACAACTCAACGCCGGCGCGCCGGTTGACACCACAACCCCGGCGGTGACGGTGCCATCGCCGTTGCTGATGGGCACCAACAGTCCGTAATTGCCAGGCCCGCGCCGAAATATTCCGTGGGCAGCCGAAAAATAAAAATTTCGCGCTTGCCTTGTTTTCGCAAGCCGCCTATATTCCGCGCTCTTTTGCAATTGAATTAAATTTATGCGACGTCCAAAAGGCATCAAAACCAAGAAATCCGTGGCCAAGCGGTTCAAGATCACCGGCACAGGCAAAGTCATGCGCTCACACGCGGGCAAACGCCACTTGCTGCAAGGCAAGAGCTCCAAACACCGCCGCCGTCTTGGCAAGAGCGCCGTCGTGGACGCGACCGACACCTACCGCATCCTGCAAAATTTGCCGTTTAGCCACTGATTTTTCTCTCAACTCCCAACTTTCAACTCTCAACTAACGATGCGTGTTACAAATTCACCAGCCTCCCGCAAACGTCGCGGAAGAATGCTCACAGCCGCCAAAGGCTTCCGCCTCAAGCGCTCCAAACTTTACCGCTACGCCAGCGACGCAGTGGATCACGGACGTCAATACGCCTACCGTGACCGCCGCGTCAAGAAGCGCACATTCCGCTACCTCTGGCAGATCCGCATCAACGCCGCCGTCCGCGAAGCCGGACTGACCTACAGCCGCTTCATGGAAGGTCTCAAGGCAGCTAAATGCGCGCTCGACCGGAAAGTTCTGGCCGACATCGCCGCGCAGGACTCCGCCGCGTTTAACGAACTGGTGAACGTCGCCAAGGCCGCGCTCAAGGGCAAGCCTGGTGCAACGCTCGCCAAGGCTTGAGTAATTTGAAATCTTAAATCTCAAATTTGAAATTCAAAAACGGGCGGCCTAAAAAGGTTCGCCCGTTTTTCATTTATTCCCAAACTTCCATCTCCTATCTTCCATCTCCAAGAAACTATGTCGCTCCTGAACGAAATCGAGCCGCTGAAACAAACCGCGCTCGCGGAACTGCGCGCCGCGCCCGACCTCGCCGCTTTGGAACAAGCCAAGGGCGCGTGGATCGGGCCGAACGGCAAGTTCACCGCACTGATGAAACAGCTCGGCACGCTCTCGAAAGAGGAAAAGCCCGCCGCCGGCAAACTCATCAACGCCGCCAAAGTGGAACTCGAAGCCGCGCTCGCGTCGCGCCGCGAGGAACTGGAGCTGAAAGCTGCGCTGCCGAAAGAGCCGACCGACTTCACGCTGCCCGGACGCCGCCGCGCGCTCGGCAAATTGCATCCGCTCACACAGGTCACCGATGACATCGTCCGCGCCTTCCGCAAAATCGGTTTCGCCGTGGCTGACGGCCCGGAGATTGAGGACGAGTATCATTGCTTCGACGCGCTCAACACGCCCGCCGACCATCCCGCGCGCGACAGCCAGGATACTTTTTATCTGGCGAAGCCAGCCAATTCCCAACTCCCATCTGCCAACTCCCATCTGCTCCGAACTCATACGAGTTCGGTCCAAATCCGCGTGATGGAAAAACAACCGCCGCCTGTGCGCATCATCGTGCCGGGCCGCGTGTATCGCCGCGACAACGCCGACGCCACGCATAATCCCACCTTCCACCAGATCGAGGGACTTTACGTGGACAAGAACGTCACCGTCGGCGACCTCAAGGGCACGGTGGAATTCGTCTTCCGCGAACTCATGGGCGGCGATGTGAAGATCCGTTTCCGTCCGCATTATTTCAGCTACACCGAGCCGAGCTACGAGATTGATTTCACCAACGCGCTCGTGAAGAAGATGGGCAAGGACTGGCTGGAGATCGCCGGCTGCGGCATGGTGCATCCGCAGGTGTTCGAGACCGTCGGCTACGATCCCGAAGTGTGGACCGGCTGGGCGTTCGGCTTCGGCATTGAGCGCATCGCCATGCTCCGCTACGGCATCAACGACATCCGCCTCTTCTACGAAAACGACGTGCGGTTCTTGAAACAGTTTTAACCGGCTCAAATAATCCGTTGATTTCAATGGGTCGCCAGTTAAATTTACCGAAAGGATCAAATTGCCTATGAAAACCAAGTTGAATTATTCTGAACTGTTCGCCGTTCTCCTCGCCGCGCTGCTGGCGTTCACGGGTTGCAAGAGTTCCAATCAAAGCTGCTGCTCGATGTCGAGTTGCAGCCTGACCGGCGCGGCCGTTTCGGCGGTGCAGACTAAGGATTCGCAGGCGGCGATGACGCCGGCGCAGGCTTTGGCCGAATTGAAAGATGGAAATGCGCGCTTCGTCGCAGGCAAGCCGCTGCATCGCGATTTTCCGGCGCAGGTCAAGGCGACGGCGGGCGGCCAGTATCCGTTTGCGGTGGTGCTGAGCTGTCTGGATTCGCGCCAGCCCATCGAGATTGTTTTGGACCAGGGCGTCGGCGACATCTTCAGCGCGCGTGTCGCCGGCAATGTGCTGGATGACGACATTCTCGGCAGCATGGAGTTCGCCTGCAAAGTTTCCGGCGCGAAGCTGATCGCGGTCATCGGCCATTCCAATTGCGGCGCGATCAAGGGCGCGATTGACGACGTTGACCTCGGCAACCTCACGGGCCTGCTCTCCAAGATCAAACCGGCGATTGACGCGGTGCCTGCCGACGTGCAGCCGCGCACGACGAAAAATTATGCCTTCGTCAACGCCGTGTCCGAGGCGAACATGCGGCTGGTGATGCAGCAGATCCGCGAGCGCAGCCCGATTCTTCGCGAGCTGCTGGATCAGGGTCAAATCGGATTGGTCGGCGGGATATATGATTTGTCCACTGGCAAGGTGCAGTTTTACGACAAGTGAATTTATCAAGCGCGGTTGAACTTCAACGGTTGAATTTGCTTTCGCCGGTTGGCGGTGTTTGCTAGATAAACGGTGTGCGCAAAATCCTTTTCATTTTGAGTCTGGCACTGGTCGTCGCCGGCGGGGCGGCGATGGCGGAGACGCTGACGCTGACGGATGGCTCGTCGCAGTCGGGCGACATCATCAAGTTCGATGACGCCGGGCTGCTGCTGCGTTCGGGCGATGTTTATACGAACGTGCCGTGGGGCCAGTTGTCGCAGGAGTCGTTGAAGCAGTTCGCGGGCAATCCGAAAATCAGCCCCTATGTCGAGGTGTTCATCGAGCCGGATGCCTCGCAGCACCCGGCCAAGCCGGAAATCCAGGTGAACCCGGTCACGCGGCTGGAACGGCCGGCGAACCCGTCGTTGTTCGGCGGGCTGGTGGGATCGCCGGTGGGCTTTTTCATTTTGCTGGTGCTTTACGCGGCGAATCTTTACGCGGCGTTCGAGGTGTCCATTATCCGGTCGCGGCCGCCGGTGCAGGTGATGGGGCTGGCGGCGGTGCTGCCGGTCATCGGGCCGGTGATTTTCCTGGCGATGCCGAGGCGGGTGGAGGTTTCGGCCGAAGAACAGGCCGCCGCCGAGGTGGCGAAAGAAGTCATGGCGGCGCAAAATTTGGCGGCGCAAAAAACACCGGAGGACATCCAGATTGTCGAGGCGTCGTGGCAGAAGGAGGAAAAGGCGCCGGAGGTGCAGGTGTTCGCGCGCGGGAAATTCACGTTCAACAAACGCTTCGTGGAAACGAAGTTTGCCGGCTATCTCGGCGAGCCGAAGGGCGACGCGCTGAAATTCAGCATGGAGGTCAAGACGGCGAAGGCGCAGTTCGCCGTCGAGCGCATCATGCAGGTCGCGGCGACGGACGTGATCTTTGAGACCGTCCAGTCCGGCCAGGTGACGGTGCCGCTGGCCGACATTTTGGAAGTCAAACTAACCCCCAAGGCCGCCGCTTGAAATACCGCACGATCCTGATGTTTGGCGCGCCCGGTTCGGGCAAGGGCACACACGGAAAAATCCTCGGTTCCATCCCGGGCTTCTTTCATTGCAGTTGCGGCGATGTTTTCCGCAGCCTGAGCCCCGACGAGCCGCTCGGAAAGGTGTTCGTCGGCTATTCCAGCCGCGGCGAACTGGTGCCGGACAAGCTGACCATCGAGCTTTGGAAAAAGCACACGCACGCGCTCACCGCCGCCGGCCGGCTGGATCCCAAGCGAAACACGCTCGTGCTCGACGGCATTCCGCGCAATGTCCATCAGGCGCAGATGCTCGACAAATTTCTCAACGTCATCGCCGTCTTTTACATGTGCAGCGCGAATTTTGAAAACCTCGTCAAACGCTTGCAACGCCGGGCGCTCAAGGACAACCGCCTGGACGACGCGAACCTGGACGTGATCCGCGCGCGGCTCAAAACCTACGAGCGGGAAACTAAGCCGGTGCTGAATTACTACGGCAAGAACATCGTTCACCGCATCAACACCGATGGCACACCGGTGGAAACCTTTGCCAAAGTCATGCGGCAGGTCGTCAAGCTTTGAGCGGACGGCTTTTTTCCTTTCGCCCGCGCGCGATTTCGACTTCGCTTAACCCGTGAGCGCACTGCGAATCATCTTCATGGGCACGGCGGAACTCTCCTGCGCCAGCCTGGCTGCGCTGGTGCGTGAAAAAGACTTTGCCATCGCCGCCGTTGTCACCCAGCCGGACAAGCCCAAGGGTCGTGAATTAAAACTCACGCCGTCGCCGGTGAAAGTGCTGGCGGAAAAATTAAACCTGCCCGTGCTCCAGCCGCTGAAGGCGCGCGACGAAAAGTTCATCGGCGAGCTGCGCGATTTGAAACCGGATTTGATGGTTGTCGTGGCTTACGGTCAGATTTTGCCGCCGACGATTTTGGATCTGCCGCGATTCGGTTGCCTCAACGTTCACACGTCACTGCTGCCAAAATATCGCGGGGCCGCGCCGATCCAATGGGCGATTGCCAATGGCGAGCCGGAAACCGGCGTGACCATCATGCAGATGGACGCCGGCCTCGACACCGGGCCGGTTTTGTCCACGCGCCGCACGCCGATTCTGCCGGCGGACGATTCGCAAATCCTGCACGACCGTCTCGCACAGCTCGGCGCGGAACTGCTCATCGCGACCATTCCCGCTTACGTCGCCGGAAAAATCTCGCCGCAGCCGCAGCCCGCCGAAGGTTCCACTTACGCGGCGAAAATAAAAAAGGAAGACGGCCGGATTGACTGGAGCCAGCCGGCGCTGCAAATCTGGAACCGCCTGCGCGCCTTCACGCCGTGGCCGGGGGCCTTCACATTTCTTCAACTGGAATCAAAGCCGCAGTTGCTGAAAATCTGGAAGGCCGAGGTCCTCGAAGGAAATGGTCACGCCGGCACGGTCTTGTCGGCGGACAAAACCGGCATCATTGTCGGCTGTGGACACCACGCGCTCCGGATTTTGGAATTGCAGCGCGAAGGCGGCAAACGCCTGACGGCGGAACAGTTTATCATCGGTTTTCCGCTGAAGGCCGGTCAGCGGTTCATCTGCGGCTGACGCTGCTTCGCTGAGGCCCTGGGATAGAAATAATTTCCCCGGAATATATTTGAAGATTTCTCGCGCCGTTCTCTTGACAGGCCGGGAATGAGGACTAGGGTGTAATTGGCTGGTGTGGACGCGATAGTCGGTTGACGGTTGCAGGCAGTGTTAGCGATAGTTGCAGTCTGTTTGGTTGCAGTGTCGGTTGCGGTGTCTGAGTCAGTCAGTTGGTAGATGCGCCCACGCCAGCCAATCTTTTTTCTTCAACTGTTTTTTTCCCAAAACATATTTCGCGCGTTCGGCTATGCCGCATTCTTCAGCCCGGCGGCGTAGGCTTCAAACACGCGGCGCATCTCGTCGCGGACAGTGCGGAAACATTGCAAGATTTCCTCGTCGCTGCCGGTGGCTTTGGCCGGATCGAAGAACGGCCAGTGATGGCGGTTCAACTGGCCGGGAAAAATCGGGCACGCCTGGTCCGCGTTGCCGCAGACGGTGATGACGGTGTGAACGGGCTGTTCCAGAAATTCACTCAAATGCTTCGAGCGATGACCGGAAATATCAATGCCCGCTTCCGCCATGACCTTGATGGCAAGCGGATGAACATAGCCGGCGGGCTTGGAGCCGGCACTCTGGACATTCGCGCGGTCGCCGAGCGCGGCGCGCAAAAAACCTTCGCCGAGGTGGCTGCGGCACGAGTTGCCGGTGCAGAGGATGAGGATGGTGGGTTTCATATTTCAAAAGCGAGGATGGAGAATGGCGGATTGAGGATGGCCAGCGCGGTTTTGCCATCTTCCATCCTCCATCTTCGATTCTCGTTTAATGTTCATGGGTTTGTTTGGTCAACGGCAAGTGAAGCCTGATACCAGCCGCGCGACTGGTTGCAGATTTTGCAGACGGACAGCATCACCGGCACTTCCACCAGTACGCCAACCACCGTGGCCAGCGCCGCGCCCGAACCCGCGCCGAACAGCGTGATGGCCACCGCCACCGCCAGCTCAAAAAAATTGCTCGCGCCGATGAGCGCACCCGGCGACGCGATGTTGTGCGGCACGCGCAGCTTGCGCATGAGCAGGTAGGCCAGCGTGGAGTTGAAATAAACCTGGATGACAATCGGCACCGCCAGCAGCAGCACGGCCAACCAGCGGGTGGTCAAATTCTCCGCCTGAAAGGCGAAGATCAAAACGAGCGTCAGCAGCAGCGCGAAGATGGTCACCGGCTGAAACTTCGGCAGGAAATTTTTCTCGAACCAATCCTTGCCGCGTGATTTCAACAACACCGTCCGTGTCAGCCAGCCGGCGGCGAGCGGGATGACGATGAACACCACGACGCTGGTGACGAGCACCTTCGCCGGCACGACGACGTTGGCCACACCGCAGAGAAACATCACGATGGGCGCGAAGGCGACGAGCATGATGAGGTCGTTCACCGCCACCTGCACGAGTGTATAGACCGGGTCGCCGTCGGTGAGATAGCTCCAGACAAAAACCATCGCCGTGCAGGGCGCGGCGGCGAGAATGATGAGGCCGGCGGTGTATTCCTTGGCCAGCTCCGGCGAAATCCACGGTGAAAAAATGTGCTGCATGAACAGCCAGCCGAGGAACGCCATGCTGAACGGTTTCACCAGCCAGTTGACGAACAGTGTGACGGCCACGCCCTTTGGTTTTTTGGCGATGCCGCCGAGCGCGGTGAAGTCCACCTTCAGCATCATCGGATAAATCATGAGCCAGATGAGCACCGCGATGGGCGCATTAACGTGCGACCCTTGAACGAATTCCAACCTGCTCAAATCCGCCGTGCTGCCCGGCGCAATCTTGCCGAATGCCACGCCGACCACCATGCACAGGAAAACCCAGACCGTCAGGTAACGCTCGAAGAACGCGAGGCGCTTGGTTGGGATTGGAACGCTCATGGATTTATCTCCCGTCACGAGCAGCATTTGCCGCCGGTGGCCGGTTTCGAGAAATCAAATTTCAACGGGCTGAACGCCGACGGGGCAGGGGCGGGCGGCAGGCACTTGTCCATAGCCAGGCAGGCCGTGTGCCGTTCCGTCAGGCGCAGGATGATTTCGCCGTCCGCCGCCTCGACCGTGCAAAGCGGGAACTGCGTGATGAAACCGACCTCATGCTCCACATCCACATCCAGGTCATCCGTCAGCAGCACGCTCTCCGCCTTGGTCAGAATCTTCAGGAGTTTGTCCGCCGTCAGCCGGTGATCGACGTCGTCGGCAAACCACGTCTGCAGCCGGCATAGCGTGTCCGTGCGCAGCGTGCCGCCGCAGTCAATGAACCGCTTGTCAATCCGCGCCACCTCGGTGACGTGGGCATGGGCCGGCACGAACTCGCCGTTGGGCAGTTGGAAGCGCACCCGCGCCGCCGGGTTTTGCGCGAGGACGGTTTTTAATTCAGGCAGCTTCATGATTCAGCAGCATTTTTGCCGGCGGCAGATGACGGCGAGGTCGGTTTTTAAAATCTTTTTCAACTGCTTCGCGTCCGCCTTGGTTTCGTCCGTCTGGGCGAGCGATTTGTGAACCCAGTCCAGCGCTTCGCGCACGGCCACGGGCGCGGACTTTTTTTCCGGCAGCCGGTAATAAACCCAGCGCTCCGATTTGCGCGAGAAAATCAAATGCGCGTGGTGCAGAATGGAGAGGTGCTTGGACACCGTCGAGGGCGCGAAGCCGAACAGCTCGGTGATCTGGCAGACGCACAGCTCGCCGCGCCGGAGCGCGAGCAGAATCCGCACCCGGTTCGGGTCGGACAGCGCCTTGGTGATGGCCATGAATTCACGCATAATGTCATTTCGTCAAATGACGAAATAATCATACGCCCATCCGGCGCGCGGACCAAGAAGTTTTTTAGGTCGCGACGCCCTGGCTCTTGATGCCGGTGTGGCGGATGTCCTGCGCCTCGTAGAGGAAGACCACGTCTTCGGCGATGTTGGTGGCGTGGTCGGCGATGCGTTCGAGGCTCTTGGCGGCGACCATCCAGTGCAGGCAGCGGCTGATGGTGCCGGGATTTTCCACCATGTGCTGCACCAGGGCGGCGTGAATCTCCTTGTTGAGCGCGTCCACCTCCTTGTCGCGCGGGATGACGGCGCGGGCGGCAATGGCGTCGTGGTGGACAAAGGCGTCGAGCGCGGTCTTGAGCATCTCAAGGGCGCGGCCGGCCATGCGCGGAAGGTCCAGCTGGATTTTCACCGGCGGCTCCTGGCTCAGGTCGCGGGCGCGCTTGGCGATCTTGGAGGCCTCGTCGCCGATGCGTTCGAGGTCCTGCGAAATTTTCATGGCCACGGTCACCAGCCGCAGGTTGGTGGCGAGCGGCGCCTTGGTGAGCAGCTGGATGGCCAGCTCGTCAATCTCCACCTCGCACTGGTCAATCACGTCGTCGTCGGCCTTGACGCGCAGGGCGAGGTCGTAGTTGCGCTGGACCAGCGCCTGGACGGACTGGTTGACGGCGGTCTCGGTGTGGCTGGCCATCACCAGGAGTTTCTGGCGTAGGTTCTCGATGCCGGTTTCAAAATGATTTTCCATAGTCTGATTGCAAAATAACTCAGCCGAACCGTCCCGTCACATAATCTTCCGTGCGCTTGTGCGCCGGGTTGGTGAAAATTTTCGTGGTCGTGCCGAACTCGACGAGTTCGCCGAGGTAGAAGAACGCGGTGAAGTCCGACGCCCGCGCGGCCTGCTGCATGTTGTGCGTCACGATGACGATGGTATAATCCTTCTTCAGCTCGACAATCAAGTCCTCAATCTTGGCCGTCGCCAGCGGGTCGAGCGCGGAGGCCGGCTCGTCCATCAGCAGCACCTCCGGCTGCACGGCGAGCGCGCGGGCGATGCAGAGCCGCTGCTGCTGGCCGCCGGACAGGCTGATGGCCGGCGCGTGGAGCCGGTCCTTCACCTCGTCCCACAGCGCGGCCATCTGCAGCGACTGCTCGGTGCGTTCGGTGAGGATTTTTTTGTCGCGCACGCCGTTCAAACGCAGGCCGACGGTGACGTTCTCGGCGATGGTCATCGTCGGAAAGGGATTTGATTTCTGGAACACCATGCCGACGCGGCGGCGGACGATGACGGGCTCGACGCCGCGCGCGTAGATGTTGTCTCCGAACAGCCGGATGTCGCCGTCCATGCGCGCCTCGGGGTTCAGCTCGTGCAGCCGGTTGAGGGCGCGGAGAAAAGTGGACTTACCGCAGCCGCTCGGTCCGATGATGGCGGTGACGGCCCGGGCGGCGATATCAATGGAAATTTTCTTGAGCACCTGGTTTTTGCCGAAGGAGATTGAGAGGTCGCGCACCGTCAGGGCCGGAGTGGTGGCGGTCGCAGGCTCCGTCGGGGAGCTTGGTTTCAGGGGCGGCGTGGCGGTCATGGCGTTCACAAAGTTCAGGAATTGGGTTTGGCGAGCCGGTCGCGGGTGAGGAAACGCACGCCGATGTTGACAGCCAGCACGAGCATGAGCAGCACGAACGCGCCCGCCCACGCCTGCCGGTGCCAGTCGTCGTAGGGCGAGATGGCATAGTTGAAAATCATCAGCGGCATGGCGGCGATGGGTTCCTTCAAGCTGTGCGCCCAGCCGAGGGCACCACCCACGGTAAAAATCAGCGGTGCGGTTTCGCCGGCGACGCGCGCCAAGGCGAGCAGCACGCCGGTGACAATGCCCTTGAGCGCGGTGCGGAGCACAATTTGCACGATGGTCTTCCATTTGGCGATACCCAGCGCATAGGCGGCTTCGCGGTAGCTGCCCGGCACGAGCTGCAGCACTTCCTCCGTCGTCCGCATCACCAGCGGAATCATCATCATGCCGAGCACCACGCCGCCGGCCAGCGCCGAGGGGCCGTGCATCGGCACCACCATCAGCGCATAGACGACGATACCCCAGATGATGGATGGCACACCGTTGAGGATGTCGGCGGCGAAGCGGATCCACCAGTTCAGCCGGGTGCCGCCAAACTCGCAAAGATAAACGCCGCCGAGCACGCCGACCGGCACACCGAGCAGAGCCGCCTCCACCAGCAGGACAAAGGTGCCGACGATGGCGTTGGCCATGCCACCGCCGGTTTCACCGACGGACGCGGGCAGCTTGGTGAAGAAATTCCAGTTGAGCGAGGTGAAGCCCTCCTGGAGCAGATGATAAAACACCAGCACCAGCGGCAGCACGACCAGAACCGCGCAGACGCACGTGAGCGACTGCATGAACGCGTTCTTGAACCGGCGCCAGTTGTGGTTGGAGACGGTCATGCTATGAAAGGCGGAAGGAAGAAGGCAGAATGCAGAAAGATATGATCGTGCTTTGCGCGAGCACTTTTTGTTTCTTCATTCTGAATTCTGCCTTCTTCATTTGGTTTCAGTGTTGCGGCTTGACGGACGGGCCGGCGAAAGTTTTCAACAGCAGTTGTGCAAAAATGTTGACCACCACGGTCACGCCGAGCAGCACCAGGCCGAGTTCGAACAGCGCGCTCGGATACAGGCTGCCGGTGGCTTCGTTGAACTCGCTGGCGATGACGCTGGCGAGTGTGTAGCCGGGCTTGAACAGCGAGGCGACAAACTGCGGCGCATTGCCAATGACCATGGTCACGGCCATTGTTTCGCCCAGCGCGCGGCCGAGGCCGAGGATGACCGCGCCGAACAAACCTTTTTTCGCGTAGCTCAACACCGCGATGCGCGTGACCTCCCAGCGCGTCGCGCCCAGCGCGTAGGCGGCCTCGCGCTGGAGACCTGGAACTGAACGCAGGATTTCGCGCGAGACGGAAGTGATAATGGGAATGGCCATGATGGCGACGATGATGCCGGCGGCCAGCATGCAGGGGCCGTAGTCCGTGCCTTGAAAAAATGGGAGAAATCCGAGCGTCGTCCGCAGCCCCGGGTAAAGATGCAGGTGCAGCCAGGGCACCATGACATACATTCCCCAAAAGCCGAGGATCACACTCGGCACGGCGGCGAGCAGTTCGATGAAGATGATGAGCGGCTGGCGCAGCCACTGCGGCGCGAGTTCGGTCAGATAGACGGCGGTGGCGATGCTGATGGGCACGGCGATGACGAGCGCGATGGCCGAGGACACCAGCGTGCCGAGGATGAACGGCAGCGCGCCGTAAAGGTCGTTGACCGGATCCCAGTCGTTGCTGACGAGGAAATGCCAGCCGAACTGGTGCATGGCCAGCCGCGCACCCGACGCCAGTTCCCAGCCGATGAGTGCGACGAGCACAAAGATGGCCAGCGCCATGACCAGCGTCAACCAGCGGAAGGCGCGTTCGCCAAACTGGCGGCCGGCCGGTTTCAGGGATGTGCCTGCCTCATTCACTTTTTCTTGTCCGGTTTCAAAATCAAAAAGACGAAGAGCGGAGGAACACGCTCTTCGTCCGGCTCACGCCCGGAAATTTAGCGGGCGGCGGAGCGAAGTCAGTATTTTATTGTGTTGATCAGCTCCAGTTCGCGCTGCTGGACGCTGTCCGGCAGCGGCGCGTAGTCCAGCGTGGACGAAATTTTTTGCCCGTCCGTGATGGCCCATTTCAGGAACGCCACCAGCTTCTGGCCGCGGTCGGCGGCCTTTTGATGCTCATAAACGAGCACCCAGCTCGCGCCGGCAATGGGATAGGACTGGTCGCCGGGCGGGTTGACCATCGAGAAGCGGAAATCCTGCGGGATGGTGGCCGTGGCGAGCGCGGCGCTGACGGAATCGGGCGACGGCGCGATGAAATTGCCGGCGGCGTTTTTCACGTCGGCATAGGCCATCTTGTTCTGGTCGGCGTAGGCGAGTTCCGCATAGCCGATGCCGCCGGAAATCTGCTTCACCTGGCCGGCGACGCCTTCGCTGCCCTTGGCGCCGAGGCCGATGCCGGCGGGCCATTTCACGGCGGTGGCTTTGCCGACGGTGTCCGCCCAGACCGGGTTCACGTTGCTCAAGTAGTCGGAGAAGATGAAGGTCGTGCCGCTGCCTTCGGAACGATGGACGGGAACGATCGGCAGGTTCGGCAGATCCACTCCCGGATTCAGCGCGGTAATCTTCGGGTCGTTCCAGGTGGTGATGTTGCCCATGAAAATGTTGGCGATGAGGTTGCCGTCCATCTTCAGCTTGGGGTCGCCGGGCAGGTTGTAGATGATGGCCACGCCGCCGGCGACGATGGGCAGGTGCAGGATTTTGCCCGGTGCGCTGGCCAGGGCTTCGTCCTTCATCGGCGCGTCGGAAGCACCGAAGTCCACGGTCTGGTTGAGCAGTTGTTTCTGGCCGCCGCCCGAACCGATGGAAGCATAGTTGAAACGGACGTCGCTGTCCGTTTTGCCGTAGGCCTCAAACCACTTGGTCAGGGCCGGATAATCAAAGGTGGAGCCGGCCCCGTTGATAAGGGTCTGGGCTTGTGTGCTGATCTGCATCGTGAGTGCCGCCGCTCCGCCCAGCAGACTGAGGATAAGTTTGTTCATATTTCTCTGATCTTAATCAATTTTTCCAATGGTTGTTCGTTACGTTTTGGTGACATTAAAACCGCAGCGTCACGTCCATTTGGAGCAGGTTGTAGTTCTTGATCTGGTTGAGGCCGGGCATGTCCAGGTTGTTGCCGCCGGTGCCGAGGTTGTTGTCAATCGGCGTGGCATGGCCGTAGCGGATGGTGCCGATGATGCAGTCCGTGAAGCTATACGCAAACGCGGAGTAGACGCCCTGCAGGTTGGCGCGGCCTTCAAAGAAGTCCGAGTCTAACAAATTCACGTCCAGAGAATATTGTTCAATATGCTGCCAATACATCCGGGCCTCCCAGGTGCCTTTCTTGGCCGTTGAACCATAGACCAGACCTTGGGTCGGGCCATAAACCGGTCCGGCGCTGCCGATGCCGAAACCCGCCTGATAGGCAATGTCCTGGCCAGTAACCGGACCATTGACACCCGGAAACGCCGCTGGATTGGCATGGTAAGCGTCATCTGCCCTGGAATTGCCTTTCAGGTTGTAGCCAAAATCACCGAAGAGCCGCGCCTGCAAGTCGCCCAGCGGGGTGTTGTTGACTTTGAAATCAAACTCGGCCGGTATTTCCAAGATGAGCAAGTCATTGATGCCTTGTTCATTGTAGCCGGTCACGTTCGAACCTCCCGGCACACCCACGTTCGCGCCGTTTAAGCCTTGTCCCACAAAAGGCTGGTTCAGGCCGCCGCTGTTGCCTGTGCCCGCGTAGGTATAAAGCATCGGAGCGGCCTTGACGGACATGTCGTTGCCCAGTTTGGCCATGCCGCCGGCCTGCCAGGTCAGCAAATAGGTGTCTCCGGTCACAGTCGAATAGGTCGAACCCGGATTTTGGTAATCGAACTGGCCAAAGTCGGCGAACCAGTCCACGCCGCCGGCCGAGTATTTGAATTTTTCAAACGCGCCTTCCGGGTTGATGTCCGAATCCCAGACCATGGGCGTGGTGTAAAGCGGCATGGGCATCCGGCCGATCTCCATTTCATACCAGTCTGTCGGGTGCCAGCCAATGAATGCCTGGCCGAGATAGATGCCGCTGGTGTTTTTATCGGAGGGCGTCACTGCACCGGTGGTCGTGTTTTTGCCGAACGTGTCCCACGGTGAGCGGGGGTTGTTGGCCGTTTCAAACCGGATGCCGTAGTTGAAATCGTCAAACAGGTCGCCCCGGATGCCCAGCCGCAGCGCATAGCGGTTGCGTTCCATGGAATAAGTTTTCTGGCTCGCTCCGGGCAAATTGTCCGCGCTGCGGTATTCATAGCGGAACCGGAGGTCGCCGAAAATCTGCATGCTCTTCATCGCATCTGGAAGCTTCAACTTGGAGGCGGACATCGAACTCAGCAGGTTGGTGTCGGACGCGGCCGATTCAAACCGCAGATCCTTTGCCTCGTCGGCTGTCAGAATGCCTTTCTGTTCCAGTTTGTTGATCAGCGCATCGTCGGTGGATTGCGCCCCGGCGGATTGCGCGCGGGCCTGGGTTGCGATCGCCGCCAGGGCGGTGGCCCCGGCGAAGAGTGCGAGTTTGGTGGAGTTTGTTGTTTTTCTCGTTTTCATGATGTTTTGTTATAGGAAAACGCGGACAGATTCTGACAGTTATGTGACAAACATAAGACGGGAATGTTACAATTGTGTGACAACACTTTTTTCTGTTTCAAAGGAGCTAAAACGCAGCGGGTGAAAACTTGATTGAGATCAGCCTCGGTTTTTATGCCGTCTGACCACCAACCCTCGCCCCAACGCCGGCGTGGCCGGTCACCGTTTTTATTTGCCCGGCCAACTTTTTGAAATACGATGCCGCGATGTTGAGCCTGATCCGCCAGCACATTAAGCAACTATTTCTGGTCTTGGTGCTGGCGGTGCCGGCCGTCACAGCGTTCGCCGCCCCGCCTGACCCGTCCGGTTCTGCCTCCGGCGACCTGCTGCTGCTCGACAATCTCGGCCGCGTGGTGCGTGTGCCCACGAATGAGGTGCCTTCGGCCCTGCAGCCCCCGGCGAGCGTCGGGCTGCAACAGCAGCTGCCCAACCCGACGGCGGGGGCCAGCTTGCCGGTGGAAATTTTGCGCCGGGCGCACGCGGGCACCAACGGTTTCCAGTTTTTTCCCGCCACGCCGCCACCGCTCATGCCCTACCTCGCGAGCCAGGACGATTACGGCAACACGGCCCTCCGCCCCGGCCCGCTTTTTTTCTTCACGCCTTTCGAAGCTCTGGTGCAGGGCGGCAAATACCGCCTTTCAGAAGGCGGCTTTCGCTACTCGCTGGACCAGACGGTCACCTACGTCAGCATGAGCGATGTGAAGAAAGGCAGCAGCGATTTCAGCTATTACACTTTGAACCTTAAGTCGAAGCTGGCCGTTTACACGGCGCCGGACGCCGGCACGGCCGGCTGGATCAGCTCCCAGGTCGAGGCCAAGGACGGCCTCGATGCGGCCGGCGGCACGCAGTCCGCCAAGTCCAATCTCGGCACGCTCACCGACCCCACCGGCATCTGGTCGGACATCAACGGCTTTCGGGTGCCGGAACTGGCGTGGCAGCAGTCGCTGTGTGATGGTGAAGTGGTGGCGGTGGCCGGCATGGTCAGCCAGCAGAATTACATTGATGGCAACGCCTATGCCGCCACCGGCCGCGGCAAGTTCGTCAATTCCGCCCTGATCCACTCGCAGGTGCTGCCGCTGGCGCAGAATGATTTCGGGGTCAACCTCCAATGGCAGCCGCTGGATGAATGGTATGCCATGGCCGGCGCCTCGATGGGCGACGCCCCGGCCGGCAATGCGCCGTGGGTGGATTACAATTCCCAAACCTGGTCCGTGCCGATGGAATTCGGCTACGCGCCGCGCGACTTTCTAAACCTCGGCCCGGGCGTCTATCGCGTCCAGCCCTTCGCGGCGGCGGCGGATGACACCACCGGCGGCGGGCTGTGCTTCGACCTCCAGCAGCAGCTTGGCGCGGAATCGCCGCTGGGCTGGTTCGGGCGTTATGGCTTCGGCAATTCCAAGGTGACCGGCGGCGCGGCCGAGCAGGTCGGCACCGGCTTTGTGCTGCAGGGACCGTTCGAACATCTGCTGCTGCAGCGGACGAGCAACGATTATCTCGGCGTCGGGTTTGTCTGCAGCGAGTCCTCGGCCACCACCAAGGAAATCTATCATGAGAATGAATATGTCGCGGAAACGGTCTATGCCCTGCAGCTGACCCCCACGATCAAGGTTCAGCCCGACTTCCAGATGATCTGGGATCCGGCCTTCCACAAGGACACCAGCACGGCGACCGTTTTTCAGATCCAGCTGGTCCTGGCGTGGTGAACCGTTTATCTGCTAATTGGCCGCCGCTTTCCAGCCGATGATGTTTCCGTCCGGCAGGTGCACCGCGTTGGTCTGGTTGAACACTGATGCGTCCGGCCAGGGGTCGCCGCCTTCGAGGTGCAGGATGGTGCTTTGCTGCGCGGCAATCACCACCGGCACGGTCACAAACCCATAGCCGTTGGCCCGCGCCACCACCTGATATTTTCCCGCCGGCAGTTCCACCGTCAGCGCGTCCTGCAGCGGCGAGCCTGAATTGTTGTGGACCCTGCGCAGCCATTCGCCCTCGGCCGTCAAAATTTTGTAGTCGGAATATTCCGGGCGGTAATGTTCGTGCTCATTCACATCGGTGCCCCGCCGGAATGCGGAATAAACCACCAGCGTGCCGTCGGTGGCCGATGAATTCACCGTCACCGGCGACGGGGCCGGCCCGACCGGGTCGAGGGCCAGCTTGCCACCGGTCGCGCAACCCGACAAAAGCGCGCCGGCGATGATGAGGCTCGGCAGAAAAAATGTTTTCATATCTCCTCTTACTTTTGCACAGGCCGGCCACCGGGGAAAGTGAATGAACAAAATTTAATCTGTCGTTCGGCCCGTTTTTTATAATTTTGAAGCCGCTTGCCGGGCAAAATGCCTTGCGGATTTCAACCCGGCACCGGCCTTCAGCCGCCTTGGCTTGGCCTATTGTCCGTCCACTGGCGCAGATTCAGCCAGCCAGCCCACGGGACGGCCATTGGGGAGGCTGACCAGTTCCTTTTTTGACACATCGGCGGGGAGCTTCCAATTGTCGTCAAGATGTATCCGGGTTGTGTGTCCAGATTCGATGGTCACCGGCACTTCCACCCAGAAGTAGTCTTTCGCCTGCGCCTTCACAAGATACTTTCCGGCCGGCAGAACCATCTGCCGTGGAGCCTGCTCATAATAACCGGTGATGTTGTCCACGCGTTGCACGCGTTTCCCGCCCGCATCATAGAGGTAGTATCCGCTGTGCTGATACCAGGCGGGATTGTTGCCCTCGCTGCGTCCGACCAGGCCGGAGTAAACCTGCAGGCCGCCCTCGGCACCCTGGCTTCCGCCGACGGCCGGGTTCGGCCCGACGGGTGCGAGCGCGACCGGGGTTGAGGAGCATCCGGCCAGTAGTGACACCAGACCGGCACCCAGAAGAACAGTGAAGTTTTTCATAACGCTTTGCCTTTCATTTTGGCGGAAGGTGTCAGGCGACGGGCTTGATTAAGCTCGTGCGCCTTCGGATTGCGGCGGGCGTTTTGTCCGCAGCATCTTGAAAAGGCCGCTTCGACTTGACGGAACCGGCGGCTTTTTCACACCTCTCCGTCCATAATTAACAGACGCCCCGGACATTAATCTTTTCTGAAAATAAGATTAAAATGCCGCAACGGGTCAGGAACCGCCAGCCGGCCCGCGTTGGAGTTTCTGAACGGAATTTAATCAGGAGTTTATGTGCTTTTAACCAACCTGTGGTCTATTCCTTTGTCGAAACAAGAAAGGTTATGCGAATCCTGCTGCCCTTGTCCTAAAAGAAATAGCTCGTTTATCCATGAAATTTAATTTGATGAAATCCCGTTTCGGCAATCTCTTCAAAATTCTGGCCGTGGTCATCGCCATCGGCTTGGTGGCGTTGTGGCTGGCGCATCGCGTGCGCGCACAAGCTCCGGCACCGGGTGAATCGAACGCCGTGCCCACGGCGGGCGTGGCGAAAGTGACGCGGGAAGATCTGTTCAAGGAGGTGACCATGGCGGCGGAATTCCGTCCTTATGTGGAAGTCGCCCTGCCCGCCAAAGTCACCGGCTATGTCGGCAAGATGAACGTGGACTTCGGCGACAAGGTCAAGGCCGGCCAGTTGCTGGCGACCATCGAAGTGCCGGAATTGCAGGCGGAACTGGACAATGCCCAGGCCGCCGAGCAGAAGGCCCAGGCGGATTATACCAATGCCGACCTGATCTATACCCGGTTGCAGTCGGTCAACCACGACCATCCCAACCTCGTCGCGCAACAGGAGCTCGACACGGCCCAGGCCAATGCCCTGACCACCGCGGCCGCCATCGCCGCCGCCAAGGCTGATTTTGAAAAATATCAAGCCATGGTCAGTTATACGCAGATCACCGCGCCCTTTGACGGGGTCATCACCTATCGTTACGCCGACCCGGGCACGCTGATTGACGCCCAGGGCAAGCCGCTCGTGCGCGTCTCGGACAACTACCGGCTGCGCCTCGATTTTCCGGTCACGGTGGATTACGTCAAGGACGTCAAGGTCGGCGATGCCGTGACCGTGCGCGTGGATTCGCTCGACGGCAAAACCTTCAACGGCGTCATCTCACGGTTCACCCACGAAGTGGACGACAACACCCGCACGATGATCACGGAAATTGAGGTGCCCAATCCCGACTTGGAACTGATTCCGGGCATGTATGCCACCGTGGTCTTGAAAGTTGAGAAACATCCGCAGGCGCTGGCCGTTCCCACCGAGGCGGTGGCCGGTGAAAAAACGCACACGGTTTATGTCGTCAACCAGGATCGGCAGATTGAGGAGCGCGAGGTCCAGCTCGGTTTGGAAACACCGGACCAATACGAGGTGCTGGCCGGCCTGCAGGAAGGCGACCTGGTGGTCGTCGGTAGCCGCGCCGGTTTTCAAGCCGGCGAAAAAGTTGAACCGAAGCTCCTCCAGCTTTCCCTGCGCAATGAAAATTAAAAAAGGACTTTCCACCAAACGCATCCCCGTTGTTTTTGAAGAACATCTGAAAACATTTTCGACTCATGTCACGCTTCGCCATCCGCCTGCCGTATCTGATCATCGTCATCTGCCTCATCACCTGCGTGGTCGGCGTGACGAGCCTGGTGCGGATGCCGGTGGATTTATTTCCACCGATTAAGATTCCGGTCGTCGTTGTCGCGACGTTTTTCAACGGCATGCCGCCGGAGCAGGTTGAAACGGACATCACCGGCCGTTTCGAGCGTTTCTTCACGCTGGCCAGCGGCGTGGACCACATTGAATCGCGTTCGCTGCCGGGCGTGAGTTTGATCAAAATTTATTTTCAACCGGGCTTCAACGCCGATTCCGCCGTGACCAGCATCGGCAACCTCGCGATGGCGGACTTGCGCAAGCTGCCGCCCGGCACGTTGCCGCCGGTCGTTTTACAGTTTGACGCGTCGAGCCTGCCGGTGTGTTTGATCACCTTGAAAGGTGAAGGCTTGAACGAGGCGAAGCTGCGCGACCTCGGCCAATTTGATGTGCGCAACCAGGTTGCGAACGTGCCGGGCGCGTCCGTGCCGCAGCCGTTCGGCGGACGCTACCGGCAGATCATGGTCTATGTGGATCCGCTCAAGCTGGAGGCGCATCAGTTGAGCGTGATGGACGTGGTCCGCTCGGTGAACAACGCCAACCTGATCCTGCCCGCCGGCGATGTGAAGATCGGTCCCTACGATTACAACCTTTATGTCAACAGCCAGATTGATGACATGAAGGACATCAACCGTGTCCCGCTCAAAACCATCGGCAACGCGTCCGTGCTGGTGGGCGATGTCGGCCACGCCGTGGATGGTTCGCAAATCCAATACAACGTCGTGCGCGTGGACGGCCAGCCGTCGGTCTATCTGCCGGTGCTCAAGCAGGGTGGCGACGCCAACACCATCGCCGTCGTGGACGGCATCAAGGCCGCCGTCGGCAACTTGTTCGACGTGCCAAAACAACTCGTGGCGAAGGTGGTTTTTGACCAGTCCGTCTTCGTGCGCAACGCCATTGAAAATCTGATCCACGAAGGCTTGATCGGCCTCGTGCTGACCGGCCTGATGATCCTGGTTTTTCTCGGCAGCATGAGGGCCACGCTGGCAGTGTTTCTTTCCATCCCGCTCTCCGCGCTCGCCGCATTTATCGCGCTGTCCATGGGCGGTGGCACCGTCAATGCGATGGTTCTCGGCGGCCTGGCGCTGGCGTTTTCGCGGCTGATTGATAATTCCGTCGTCGTGCTGGAAAACATTTTCCGCCACCTGGAAATGGGCGAACCGCCGGAAATCGCCGCCGAACGAGGCGGTCGCGAAGTCGCGCTGCCGGTGCTCGCGGCCACGCTCACAACCGTCATCGTCTTTTTCCCGGTCACCTTTCTCTACGGCGTGAGCAAATTCCTGTTCATGGCGCTGGCATCGTCGGTGATCCTGTCGCTGTTCGCCTCGTATGTGGTTGCCATGACGGTGGTGCCGTTGTTCTGCGCCAAGCTAATCAAAGGCCATCAGGAAAAAAAGGAGGTCGGTCATACGGAGTCTGGCCAACCGAAAGCGCATGGCTGGCTTCAGCGCTTCAACACTTGGTTCAATCACCGGTTCAACCTCATGCTCAACCGCTACGAAAAATATTTGAGCCGGGCATTGCTGCGCCCGCTGGCGACGGTGCTGGGCATCACGGGAATTTTTATTTTGAGCCTCGGCCTGTATCCGCTCATCGGCGAGGCGTATTTTCCACGCACCGATCCGGGCCAGTTTGTCATCAATCTCAAGGCCGCAACCGGCACGCGCATCGAACTCACCGACCAACTGGTTCAGCAGGTGGAACAAGTCGTCCGCGACACCGTGCCGACGAATGATTTGAAAATCATTGTCTCGAACATCGGCGTGACACCCGGATTCTCCTCGATTTACACGCCCAACTCCGGCCCGCACACGGCGTTTGTCCAAGTCGGACTGAATGCCGGCCACCATTTAAGCAGCTTTCAATATATGGATTTGGTTCGCGCGCGATTGAAAAAAGAGCTGCCGCAGGTCGCCGCTTATTTTCAGACCGGCGGACTCGTGGACGCGATTCTGAATCTCGGGATGCCCGCGCCGCTGGATGTTCAAGTCGCCGGCAACAACCTGGAAGCCACGCACAAAATCGCGGCGGAAATCGCGCGTCAAGCCTCGGCGCTGCCGGAAGTCAGCGACGTGCTGGTGCCGCAGGACATTGATTATCCCGCGCTGCAGCTGGACATTGACCGGCTCCGCACATCCGAACTCGGCCTGAACGAAAAAGAAGTCGTCGGCGATGTCATCACCGCGCTGACTTCCGACCAGATGATTGCGCCGAGTTTTTGGGTGGATCCCAAAAGCGGCAACGACTACATGCTCACCGTCCAGTATCCCGAAGACTACGTGAAAAACTTTGCCGACCTGTCAGCCATCCCGGTGCGCGGCGAAAACTCGACGCACCCGACGCGGCTCGACACCTTGAGCGCCATCAGCCACCGCACCGCGCCGACGGAGGTGGATCATTACCAGTTGCGCCGCGAGATGGATGTTTATGTTTCGCCCAAAAACGAGGACCTCGGCCAGGTTTTGAAGGGCGTCCAAAAAATCGTGGCTGGAATGCAGGTGCCATCGAATGTCCGCATCACCGTGCGCGGCTCGGCGCACGCCATGCAGGTTTCCTTCCGCAGCTTCGGCCTTGGCCTGATTCTGGCGACGGTGCTCGTCTATTTGATTCTCGTCGCGCAGTTCAAATCGTTCCTCGACCCGCTGCTGATCTTGCTCGCGGTGCCGACCGGTTTGACCGGCGTGCTGATCATCCTTTTTGCCACCGGCACCACGCTCAACGTCATGTCGTTGATGGGCATCGTGATGATGGTTGGCATCGTCGTCTCGAACAGCATCCTGATCGTCGAGTTCACCAACCGGCTGCGCGAGCAGGGTCATCCACTATGCGAAGCGGTTTCGCTCGCCTGCCGCGTGCGCCTGCGCCCGGTGCTGATGACGTCGCTCGCTACGCTGATGGGGCTGATTCCGATGGCCCTTAAACTCGGCACCGGCAGCGAAGCCTACGCGCCGCTCGCCCGTGCCATCATCGGCGGCCTCGCGGTGTCCGTGGTGCTGACGGTGTTCATCGTGCCGACGGCGTATTTCATTTTATATCGCCGGCAGGAAGCGGTGGCAAAAAGTTCTGCCGACGTGTCGCCGGCAACTGCCCATTAAATGAATTTCCAAATGAACCGAACTATTTTGGCCCTGACCATTGGCGTTTTGTTGGCCGGCAAAACATCTGCCGACGAAACCACCAACGCGCCGGTGCTTTTGACCCTGGCCGACGCGCAGCAGGTGGCGTTGAAAAATCATCCGCAGATCGCCGCCGCCGATTATCGTGCGCTCGCCGCACAAGAAGCATTGAAAGAAACGCGCGCCGGTTTTTACCCCAACGCCAATCTTTATGCGGACGCGGTCGGGGCCGGGAATGAAAACACGCGCATCATGGCCGGCGGGTTGAACAATCCAAGCATTTACGACCGGGCCGGCGGCGGTTTGGAGGTCAACCAGCTCATCACCGATTTCGGGCGCACGGCCAATCTGGCCTCCAGTTCCAAATTTCAGGCGCAGGCGGAAAACCAGAATGCCAGCGCCACGCGCGAGCAGGTTTTGCTGTCGGTGAATGTCAGCTACTTCGGCACGCTGGGGGCGCAGGCCATTTTGCGGGTCGCGCAGCAGACCGTGGACACGCGCCAGCTGCTGCTCGACCAGGTCAGCCTGCTCGCCTCGAACAAGCTCAAGTCGGAACTGGACGTGAGCTTCGCGCGCGTCGCCGTTCAGGAAAGCAAATTGCTGCTGCAACAGGCCCGGAACAACGCCGACGACGCGATGACCTCGCTGTCAACGGCGCTGGGGTATCGCGAACCGCGCCCGTTTCAACTCACCGAACCATCACCCGCCGTCCGGGCCGACACCAACGATGTTTCTCAACTGGTGGAGACGGCGCTGGCAAGCCGGCCGGAATTGTTGAGCCTGCGCAACGAGCGCGAGGCTTCGCTGAGCTATGCCCGGTCGCAGCGGGATTCGCGGCTGCCGACCGTTGCCGCCGTGGGCGTGGCCGGCGGTGCGCCCATCCGTGACGATCATCTGCCGGACAATTACGCGGCGGCAGGTTTGCAATTGAGCCTGCCCTTGTTTGCCGGCGGACTTTATATGGCGCGCCAGCACGAGGCGGAATTGAAGGCACAGGCGGATGCCGAACTCCTGCGTTCGCTGGAAGACGACGTTGTGCGCGACGTGCATATTGCCTGGCTGAACGTGAACACCTCGCTGGGGCAGCTTCAAACCACGCAGGAACTGGTGCGCAACGCCGCCGAAGCCTACGAGCTGGCTAACGCCCGTTACCAGATTGGCAGCAGTTCCATCGTGGAACTTAGCCAGGCACAGTTGAGCCTGACCTCCGCCCAGATCGCCAACGCCAACGCGCGTTATGATGTGCTCATCCAGCAGGCCCGGTTGGATTACGAAGCTGGCGTGTTGCGTTAAAGGCAAAATGAAAGCACCCGTCCCAACTTTCACCGACCCGGTTTTTAGCGTATGCTTCAGCCATGAATGAGCTTCACGAACCTCCCACCGATCCGCGAATTTATCTGGCCGCCGAACGCACTTTTCTGGCGTGGATCCGGACCGG